>Ga0308164_10003618_pt1 | contig 13781 bp, 10 predicted proteins | sample PhyTR2_FD_201031 | JGI IMG/M metagenome (GOLD analysis project Ga0308164, IMG submission 201031) | Phyllosphere microbial communities from UC Gill Tract Community Farm, Albany, California, United States - DLSLT.R2 | ecosystem: Host-associated > Plants > Phyllosphere > Unclassified | place: USA... | reverse complement strand
CGGCATGGAATGGCTCAACGCCGTACCGAAAGCCAAGGACACGTCGTTCGAGCAGATCAGCATCGGTCTGAAGGGCGGGGTGCCGCTGGCGATGGAACTGAAGGACACGTTCGGCCAGACCTCGCGCTTGACGTTCACCAACTTCCAGCGCAATCCGGCCCTGGGCGCGCAGCAATTCAAGTTCGAGACGCCCAAGGGCGCCGACGTCGTCAACCAGTAAGCCGCACCGGAGCCTGCCGTGGATGACCTGTTCAAGACCGAACCGGCGGCGCCGCTGGCCGAAGCCCTGCGCCCGCGCACCATCGACGAGGTCGTGGGGCAGAGCCACCTGCTGGGCCCCGGCAAGCCGCTGAACCTGGTCTTCAAGTCGGGCAAGCCCCATTCGATGATCCTGTGGGGCCCGCCGGGCGTGGGCAACACCACGCTGGCGCGCCTGACCGCGTATGCGTTCGACTGCGAATTCATCGCATTGTCTGCTGTGCTGTCGGGCGTGAAGGATATCCGCGCGTCGATCGACCAGGCCGAGCAGTATCTGGCGCGTGGCAAGCACACGATCCTGTTCATCGACGAAATCCATCGCTTCAACAAAGCTGTCAAGTCTTATTTAAATCAATTACTTACAAGACTGATTGTGCAAATATTTGGGCTTCCTCATTGTTTCGCATGGGGGAAGCATGGCTGATTTGTTCTCGCAAGAGCCTCAAGCGCCATTGGCAGAAGAGCTTCGTCCAAAGACCTTGGACGAGGTGGTTGGACAGTCTCACTTGCTCGGTGAGGGCAAACCTTTAAGGCTGGCTTTTCAGTCGGGCAAGCCGCATTCCATGATTTTTTGGGGGCCGCCCGGAGTAGGGAAAACCACTTTGGCACGGCTCACGGCAACCGCATTTAAGTGCGAATTCATCGCTTTGTCGGCAGTGTTCTCTGGCGTCAAAGACATCAGGGCCGCAATGGAGCAGGCCCAGCAGAATCTGGCTATGGGCAAGCATACGATCTTGTTCGTAGATGAGATTCACAGGTTCAATAAGTCCCAACAAGATGCTCTTCTTCCCTATGCAGAAAGTGGCCTTGTTATCTTCATTGGTGCCACCACAGAGAACCCTTCTTTTGAAGTCAATTCGGCTCTGCTGTCGCGGGCGCAAGTCTATGTTCTGAAGTCGCTTACTGACGAAGAACTAAGGCTGCTTTTGAAGCGTGCGCAAGTTCTCGCACTAGGCCATCTCCAGTTTGACGACTTAGCCACCGACACGATTATCGGGTATGCAGACGGTGATGCGAGACGGTTCTTGAATTTGCTGGAGCAGACAAGCACTGCCGCAAATACTTCAGGTATCACGGAGATTACCGCAGACTTCTTGCAGAACGCCTTGACGTTGAATAGTCGACGTTTTGACAAGGGGGGCGATAACTTCTATGACCAGATTTCAGCTCTGCATAAATCGGTGCGTGGGTCACATCCTGACGCCGCCTTGTATTGGCTAACTCGTATGTTGGACGGTGGCGCAGATGCGCGGTATCTTGCGCGGCGCATTGTTCGCATGGCCTGGGAAGACATTGGCTTAGCTGACCCGAGAGCTATGCAGATAGCCAATGATGCGGCTTTAACTTATGAGCGCCTTGGCAGTCCAGAAGGGGAGTTGGCGCTAGGTCAGGCGGTTATCTATCTGGCTGTAGCTGCGAAAAGCAATGCTGGATACAATGCCTACAATCAAGCCAAAGCTTTCGTGAGGCAGGATAAGAGCAGGGAAGTGCCTGTTCACTTGCGTAATGCTCCCACCAAGCTAATGAAAGAACTTGGCTATGGGCATGAATACCGATATGCTCACGACGAACCGAATGCTTATGCAGCAGGGGAAACTTATCTTCCTGATGGCATACCAGAGCCTGGTTGGTATCAACCCGTGCCAAGGGGCTTAGAGATCAAGATTGCAGCCAAGCTGGCTCTCCTGCGAAAGTGGGATGAAGAGGCGGGTTAGCAGTAAAATTACAGCAATTAACAAACATCACTGGCCGCTTGCGGCCAGTGTTTCTTAGAAAAACAAATTTATGCCAACGCTTCAGTGGGTCGGGAAACACAAGGTGGTCAATCATCATCATGATGTGCCTTTTCGTTTGCTCGAAAAAAAGTACAGCTTTGAGGCTAAAACGGGTTCTCCAACCAATTCTACGAATAACCGCATCATTCATGGCGATAACCTTGAGTCTTTAAAAAGTCTTCTTCCTGAATTTGAAGGTAGGGTAAATTGCATCTACATCGACCCGCCTTATAACACAGGTAATGAGGGTTGGGTATACAATGATGCAGTTAATGATCCGAAGATAAAAAAATGGCTTGGGCAGGTTGTGGGTAAAGAAGGTGAAGATTTAAGCAGGCATGACAAATGGTTGTGCATGATGTTTCCCCGTCTGAAACTTTTGCATCGCTTATTGGCGCATGATGGTGTTATTTTTGTATCCATAGATGATAATGAAGTAGCTCATTTGAAAATGCTTCTCGACGAGATATTTGGTTCATCTAATTTCGTGGCGCAAATAGAATGGCAGAAAAGATACACGCGCAGCAATAACACCGAAGGTTTTACTAATATTGTAGAACATATTTGCTGCTATTCGAAATCGCGGTCATTTAAGCCGAATATGATTGCGAAGGGAGAAGCGGCAAATGCTCGCTACACCAACCCGGATAAGGACCCTCGTGGTCCTTGGAAGGCCGCTTCCTTTTCCAATCCGTTGTCACCTGCTGAACGACCAAACCTTTCCTATGAAATTACGCAGCCCAACACAGGGGAACTCTTAATTCCTACAAAGAGAGCTTGGCGCTCTTCTAAAGAAACTTTTCACAAGTATCTTGAAGAAGGGCTGGTATATTGGGGGGCTGATGGTACATCGAAGACTCCTTCGATTAAAAGATTCTTGTCGGAGGTGAGGGATGTTATGCCCCCTGTGAATTTTTGGGATCATGAATTTGCTGGCAACACTGATAATGCAAATCAGGAATTGAAAGAAATTTTTGGCGATAAGGTCTTCCCAACTCCCAAACCTTCACTTCTTATTAAGCGAATTCTTGAGGTTTCAACTTCCAAGAACGCAATTATCCTAGACTCTTTTGCTGGGAGTGGCACAACCGCACATGCTGTGTTGAAATTGAATGCAGAGGATGGTGGAAATCGCCGGTTTATCCTATGCGAAATGATGGATTATACTGAAACAATTACAGCAGAGCGTGTTCGTCGCGTTATGAGCGGTTATGGTAGTGATATTACGGTGAATGTCGGGACCGGCGGATGCTTTGACTTTTATACTGTTGGGGCAGCGTTGTTTAAAGAAGACAAGAACATAAACGAAGAGGTAGGCGTTGCCGCTATTAGAAACTATGTCGCATATACAGAAAGCATCCCACCCGGAAACCGGTTTGATGAAGATAATTTAGTAAGTCCATATGCATTGGGTGCCACAAATACTGCGCTGTGGTTGTTCCATTATGAGCGTGATCGTGTCACCACTCTTGATCTAGATTTCTTGGGAAGCTTAAACATCAAGTCCCTTTCGGCTCGACCAGAGCAATTCACGGTTTATGCCGACAAATGTGCGTTGGATAAAGAATTCCTTTACAAGCACGGAATCACCTTCAAGCGTATTCCACGAGACATCACACGTTTCTAAAAAAAGAAAAAGATATGGAACTTAAAGATTATCAAGCCGATGTCCTGAAAGACCTCAGCAAATATTTAGAAACCCTGCTTGAGTGCAAAGGGCATCTTCCGAATGCTTTTAGTAAGTATTGGAAGGATCGTGGCGTTCTTAATCAAATCTACAAGAACAACATCAAGGAAGTGCCGCACGTATGCGTGAAGGTACCCACCGCTGGTGGCAAGACTTACATCGCGGTCAATGCACTGGACAGAATTTTTACAGCTTTTTCTGAGTACAACCCGACACGCCCAAAGTTCGTGGTGTGGTTGGTTCCTTCGCTGACGATTCTTGAGCAAACCGTCAAGAACCTATCAAATATCGATCACCCGTATCGTCAACGGCTGAATGACCTGTTCAATGGACGTGTTCAGGTGTACGAAAAGGCTGACGTTCTGCAAGGTGCTGGCTTCAACGCAGACACGGTTAAAGAGCAACTTTCTTTGGTGGTCATGTCCTTTGACTCGTTGAAGGCCACTAACAAAGAGAACCGCAAGGCGTTTCAAGAGAACGGCTATCTTGCTTCGTTCTTGAACGATGACAGCGATGTGGTAGAGCCACTTGAGGGAACTGATCCTTCTGCGCTCATCAACGTCATGCGTAGTTTGAAACCTGTTGTGGTGGTAGACGAAAGCCACAATGCCGAAAGCAGCTTGTCTGTGGACATGCTTCGCAATCTCAACCCAAGCTTTATTTTTGACCTGACAGCGACGCCCCGCGACAACAGCAATATTATTAGCTATGTTGATGCGCTGAGGCTGAAGAAGCAGAACATGGTCAAGTTGCCTGTAATCGTTGCTAATCAACGCACGCAGGCTGATGTGATTAATGCAGCGCTGAACATGCGCCGACAGTTGGAAGAGTTCGCCAAAAAGGCTGAGGCTAATGGCGGCGGATACATTCGTCCAATTGTTCTTTTCCAGGCTGAACCAAAGACAAAAGACGACACTACGACCTTTGAGAAGGTGCGTGAGATTCTGCTGGATCTCAACATTCCACCTGAGCACATTGCAATTAAGACGGCCAATGTGAATGAGTTGAAGGGTGTTGATCTGTGGAGCCGACAGTGCGAAGTGCGATACATCATAACTGTAAATGCGCTTAAAGAAGGCTGGGATTGCCCGTTTGCATATGTGTTGGCGACGTTGGCAAATAAGTCCTCGGTCGTGGATGTCACGCAGATTCTTGGCCGGGTTTTGCGTATGCCTTACACGCGCAAGCATAGCGTAGAACTGCTTAATCTTAGCTATGTCTTCACCTCTTCAAGTCAGTTCCAAAGTACCCTGAGCCAGGTTGTGGCTGGTCTGAACAAGGCTGGATTTTCCAAGCGTGATTATCGTGAAGTGGATCTGACAGCGCTCACCTCGGAAGAACCGCCAACGCATCCTACTGGCACTCAAGAGCAACTGGATCTAACTGGGCCGCCGTCTGAAGCGACTAACCCTGATGCGACTGCTGCGGCCTCGGGAGAAGCAAGTATAGACGTTGATAAAAGCAAGCTTAACCAGAACTGGGAAGAGCAGGCTGTCCAGCAGGCAGCGATTGGTTCTGGCGTGGCGCTGGAGACTGGCGGTGCTGCCATTGGTCAGACGGTTGTGGCTAGTGTTGGAGATAGCACAGGTGTCGAGGAAATTAAGGCGCAAGCGGTGGCTCAAGCTAAACAGTTTGAGCAGCAATCTGAAGCAGCCACCGGCGATACCTTTCCCGAAGAACTCAAAACGCACATGAACGAACACAAGCTAAAACCCGTTTTTGAACAGTCAGCAAAAGCGATAAAATTACCTCAGTTCTTCGTCAAGCTCCCTTCAGACGGTGGCTTCTTTGACACTGGTGACGATTGGCATAAGCTGGCTAAAGAGAACTTATTGTCCAACTTTGCGCTTGCGAACTTGGACGCTACGATCAACTTCACGGCCATTGAATCTGATGTATATGCGGTAGATGCCGAGGATATCGGAAATGGTGAAAGTTCCCTCGCTTTTAAACCAGTGAAGAAAGAGCAGAAGGATCGATTCAATAAAATCATCAAGAGTCAGCCTCTCTCTGGACAGGTTACATCTATTATTGGCCGGTTGTTCGGTCTGTTAGGGAAGAATTCTTTTTACCCAATTGAAGATAACGATGTAAAACACTATCTGAAACGTATTGTTGAGGTTATGAGTGCTGAACAACGGGCCGATTGCCTTGAGCGAGACTACGCCTACGTTAAGCTTATTAAAGAAAAGATCCAGAGCTTAGCCAACAAATACGCGGCCAAAGAATTTAACAACTGGCTCATCACTCAGAAAATTACGCTCCGTCCAGAGTTTTCGTTCTCTCCTACGATTACGCCTAGCGATAATGCTCCAGCAATCAGCAAGAGCTTGTACGTTACTGAAGCTGGTGTAAACGGCTTGGAGTCTAAGGTCATACGTAGCGTGGCGGACTTGGAAAACGTCGTCTGGTGGCACAGAAATCTTGAGCGAGGCAAAGGCTTTGTAATTAATGGCTTCTTGAACCATTACCCTGATTTTGTGATAATTACTGAGAACAAGAATATCATTGTTTTGGAAACGAAAGGTGATGATCGGGATAATTCAGATTCAAAAGATAAACTTAAGTTGGGCCAAATTTGGCAAGCACAGGCTAATCAAACTACGCACGAAACAGGATATCGTTACCACTATATGATGGCTTTCGATAATAATCGGATTGATGGAGCTTATTCCGTTGCCGAATTGCTTAAGCTCGTAGAAGCACTGTAGCAGGACGAAAGCACCCGATTGGGTGCTTTTTTTTCGATTACTTCGCATAGCTTGTAGTACTCTTTGAAGAGAAATCAGAAGTAAATATGAAAGTTGGGTTAAGATGAATAAAGAGGACGTTTTAGGTTACACAGATATTTATCGTGGAATGTTAAAGGACGCTATCGCAGAATCAGCTAAACTGGGCTTTAAACGGCCACTGATCATTTCACCGGAAGCTCAAATTGACGACGGGGTGCTGCGGAGAACTTCACAGCTCTTGGGAGAGTTTTCAGGATTTTTAGATAGGGTGGTGCCCGACTACTGGGGAAACTCCTGCCAGACACTTTCGACCAACATCTTCGCACACCTGAACAACCAAGGCATTGCTGCAAATATTGTCCTGGGCAATGTCATCATCAACGGAACTGACGAGTTTGCGACAACCTTGGATAGCTTGCAGCAAGAGGTCGAGACGATAGAGCATTTGCAAGGTGCGCAAAAGGTTCATGCGTGGATTTCATTGGGAGGCGATACGATTGTTGATGCGGCATTGCCTCCCCGCTTGGTAAAGCATTACAAGGCTCCTGACCATTTTAATGACATGATGTTCATTGGAAGGGCGGCGGAGATGGTCGCTCGCTACAACATTCAATACCAGCCAATTCTTATTGGTACTGAATTCTTCGCCAGGACAAATCCACCCGATCCAATGGATCTTCTCAACGCGATGCAAGCATTGAGAGCTTGATCTGACTTCAACGCTTGCCTGACTGGGAGATTGAAAAATATCGCCAGTCAAAGTATTTTCTTAGTCTGAAGTACCAGGCATTAAATGCGAGGTTCTGTTTATGATTTTCCCTAAAGAGTTTGATGAGAAGAAGTTCGTGTGGATTGACTTACACGAGTTCTCAGACGGTATCGCTTATGAAGTACGAGGACATCCTGGTACGCAAGTATCTTTAGAGAACCGGCCGTCGCTTTGGGAAGACAACAAGGATGCTATTAGTTAAGTTAATTTGAAATTAACTAATCAAAAACATTGAAAATGCGAAATAAAAAGCACCTGTCCGGGTGCTTTTGTTTTAAGGCCGACGCGTTGAAAAAAAATCAGTCCATTCGCTCAGGCTGGTCAATGCTTTTCAAAAGAGAGTTGTATTGCGCCTTGTCTGATATATAAATCTTATCTAAAACATAGTTGGCAACCTTAGCAATCTCTGGTATTTCAACAGGCTTAAATCCTCTGTCTGGAACGGACTCTAGGTGTGAGAACTCGTTGTTAAGGCGATTGATAAGTACAATGGCTGTGTCTTCGTCTTCACCAAAGAACTTTTTTATCCGTTCAAACGAATCGTTCTTGTCATCATGGTATGGAAATTTGAAGAATAAAAATGCCTACAAGAATTTTCGCAGATTGTTGCCAAAGCCAAAGAACGGCTCGTGATTTTCTGCTGCGGCAGCTTGATCTTTGCACTTGTAAATTTGGTGGAAAAGGTAATGAAACTCAGTGATGTAGTCTCTAAGATAAGACGGCATTAGCGTGATGTTGCTTGAAGCGCCGTTTCGCTCAATCATAAAGTGTTCATGATCGCTGACACTCTTTGCCTTTGCTCCCTCTGCTGCTGGCAGTTTCTTCATCGGAATGGACAGGCGCTTCAGGTATTTCAAAAAGTCCAAGTTGTGTGTGGAGATGAATAGTTGATTATAGCGATACTTGTTTGAGCCGTCAGTATTTTTCAAGGGCTTGGCGATCAAGGTTTCAATCAAGCTGTACATGAAGAAGATATGATTTCCGTCCAAGCTGGAAATTGGATCATCAATGTAGATTATTAACTCTTTGCCTTTACTCTCAGGATCATCAAGTTTTGCCATGAAATAGCAGAAAGCGATAAGGCTGCACTCGCCTTCACTGAGGTTGTATGCCGATTTGCCGTTGCGAGTGATCTCAAACTTGACGGTTGCCTTGTCTCCTCCTTCGCGAGCTTCCAGTTTAATGCCATCATGGCCGAAGAAGTTGTTAAGGAGGGCATTAACCCGTTCAGCACCTTTGCGCTCATCCTTCTGTTTAGCTCTTAAAGTTTGAACTTCGGCCTCCGCGTCACGGATAGCTTTTTCAGCATTGGTGAAGGTCGTGCCTACCGTATCAGCAGTAGTTTTTAGATTCTCAATGCTTTTAACTTCTTTTTCGTAGGTGATGGCCTCAACGAACGCGAATACATCAGCTAGGCGAAGCGTCAACCTAGCTGCGGTCTTGTCCTTTTCAAGTGTGGTGGTCTTACCGTTGCTCTTGGAGATGAGCGAATTGATGTCGGCAACGTGCTTTTCAATTTCTGTCGCGTCGTGCACAGGACTCTTTAACGATACTGGCTGGAACAGGTTGTTCTTCCGAGTCTCAAGCGCTTTTTTGAGCGTTTCCAGATCCTTCTTGTACACGCTTAATGCTTGGGACAGGGCGATGCTGCTGGCTTCAAATGCAGTACGCTCTTCAGCGTAAAATTGAGTGCCTGTGAAAGCGTTGAGTCCTGCAGTGGAGGCGATTTCCTCTGTGACCGAATTAATCGCAGTATCCAAGGCGGTTTCCAGATCGCCAGATTCTTTGCTGAAGTGCTCATCTAATACCTGCCAAATGTCGCGTGGCAGATCCTGGCGGCAGAAGGCGCAGGTTTCGCGCTTCTCCCTGTGGTGGCCCATCCCTTGTTTTACCCAGAGCTGTAAGGCGCTGTCCTTGAGAAGTTCCTCAATGGCCTTGGTTGGGGTAATAGTCTTAGACAGCAGCGGGTTGGCTGTTGTCGTCAGCGATTCCAACTTTAGGCTGATGGCCAAGGTGCCTGTGATGTCTGGCAGAGCTTCTTGCTTTAGCAAGTTAAGTTTGCTGCCCTGTTGCTCGGTAGTAAGAGCAACGAAGTCAGGCTTTTTCGTGGAAGCAATGTCGGCTTTGATGTGGGTGATGTTGTAGACGGCAGTACCGTATTGGCGGTTCTTCTTGATCTTGTCGCTGGCATGCAAACGGAGCTTTTCTTCTAGGCCATTTGACGCGGTAGTGTGAGCCGTCCTGGTCTGATCGCGCTCTTTTCTTTTTGTTTCCAGATCAAACCGAAGTCCTGCCTTGCTTTCCACACTGCCTAGCTTGACTTCAATCGCAGCGATGGCGTCGTCAATTTCTTTGTTCTGCTCACCGATGATGGCGAACGTTTTGATGACGCCACCGACCTCCTGATTGGCCAGGAAGCTCAAGTTGTCAGTCACGAAGTCTCGGTTGTACACCCGGATGTCGTAGTTGTGCGTAGCTAAACCAGTATGGGTGACAGCGCCTTTATCACCAGTCATGAAAAAGGACGCCCCGATATAGTTCAGGGGGAGCTTGCGAGTTTCAAGCGAACGAAAGATGCGTGAGAGCGTCGTCTTGCCAGAGTAGTTTCGTCCATACAGAATGTTCAGCCGTTTGAAATTCTGGACCGTCTTGCCACTATCCTTTACCGTCTTTTTCCAATCTAAGCCTTGGAAGCTGCCAAAACTCGCTATGTCTATCTGATTGATCACCGACTCACTCCCCATGTTGGCCCTTGGGCTATTTGCAACAAAAAGTTTCTCCAGTCTACAGCGAGCTACGGCTATTGGTCTAGTGATAACTATCAAATTGGAATTATAAGTGGCAGTAGCTTAGGCAATGCCGTTACTGGCCGCCTAGCTGTCGCCGGCCCCGGACCTCATAACTTAGAAGAAGGTCGGAGCCTTCTCACTGGTGTGACTGGTTGATTGGCTACCAAAAGACGGTAAGTCTGAACTAAAACTTTGCGCATTAGAATTTACTGCGCATAATGTCAAGAGAGCAGCTATAATTTTTATTTTCATATAGTTTGACTTTTATTTAATTGTGTAATATAAACTAATAAGATTGCGAATAAAAGTCAAATTAATTTATCTAGAGGCGAAAAAAAAGCACCCGAAGGTGCTTTGACTAACTCTTGAATTTACCGGTCAACTAGGAATAGTTTGGTTGTCTTGAGAGCTTTTCGGATAATCTTCTTTAGTTATCTTATTAGCTTGTTGTCTGTCGTAATTGCGCTGCCTATATTCTTTAGCGGCGTCTTCTGGCGCCATGTTTTTTCGGTAGAATTCCATAGCCAGAGAGCGCAGTTCATCAATGCCGCCTTCAGGAAGTAGTCCAATTAGCTTCTTAAAGAAAACATTAAACCTATACTCCCAAAGTAAGCCAGCGAGCTCTAAACTACCCATCCAAGGCAGGTAGAATCTGTATAGAAAAGAAGTTTCATCCCCATTTAATGGGTTGCGCCCCTCAGAAGTTAGAAAATTTTGCAAGCTCTGTGCCGCTTCTTCAAAGCTAGTATGCATACTCATTCCAAAAATTCCCTTCAAAATATAAATAAGTTTTTTGATCCACTGCATCTGACGTTCTCCTTTTATGAAGAACATATAAAAGAACAGTGCTATGTCAAGCCACTACAACCACCAGAATGGTTTTTCCCTAGCCTGCTTTATTTCGATTTTGAAATGGAGTAGGGGCCGCCGGCAGGGCCCACTAACGCGTGAGACTGTTATTTCATAATGCTATAGAAAATTTTGGGCGGCGGCTTTCGACCCATTGCAGCACTTCACAAAGGGATATAGCTAGCTGCCGATAAAGCACGGATTTTATGACATCACGCTGCTCGCCATGTAAAAACTAAATTAATTGATGCGGCGCGTTTCCGTTACATACAATGACTCCATAACGAATAGAGAAAAATTTCGCACCAAATTTTCTAGCGAATCATTAAAAATAATGTGGCCATTCTTTTCAATATTCTCTTTTATTGGTTCTAAAGTGTTTAAAAATAAATTAATAGTTAGAACCATTTCGTCATCGTCGTTATAGGATTTGCAAATGTTATCAATATATATTCCAAACATTTTTTTTGAGCGATTATCATAAACCCCGCCGCTATGGACTTGCTGGTTTCTTATGAAATTCAGGAGTCTCCATACAGATTCGAGTTGTGAGGAGTTCGTAAAAAACTTACTTCTAATCTTGAGATCAGTGAAGAATTTTACCTCGGTTTTATCATTTTTTAATTTTCCCATCAAGCACTTGGTTATTGCATCTTTACCCCCAAGCATAAGTCCGCGCTCAGAACTCTGCTGATATCGGTCCTTATATATTTTGGTAATTGTGCTTTCAAATAAGAAAAAATACTCCAAGAATGCCGAAGCATTCAGCGTTCTTATTACCAGTTCTCTACTGGAAATCTTATATTCTTTTGCTTTAGACTTGAACGAGTCGGAGATAAATATTCTTGGCTCATTCTCCTGGATCAGCGAACCTGGATCAATATGGCCGGCCATGCAATGAAATTTATATTCTTCTCTAATACTTTCTGATCGCTCTGGGATTTTACCAATGAAGTTGTCAATGTGGTCATCAATTGATTTTTTAGGCTCGCCGAACATCTCAGGCATTAAGTTGCACTGTGCAACAATCGTTGATGTTGTGATCGCCATGTGCTGCAATATAAATGTTCTATAGTATTTGACTGAACATTCAGGGGAAGGTTTTAATGTATCGAAAAGAGCTGAAGTTAAAAGCAGCATATGGTTTCCATATTGAGAAGCATGCGGTGCACGCGGAGTGGTGATTGCGAAATTTTTAAGCAGCCTGCTTCAGGTAAAATTGAGATCATTGCATCTTATGCTTTTTATTAGACAGTGCGCAAATACTCTCCACAATCTTTACTATCTCGTCCCTGTCAACGCTGAAAACGCCTTCTAACAGCTTGGCTATCTGCGCCAGTTTCCTTGTTCATAACCTTGTACTTGATTGGATAGGCCGACACTGTGACCTCTCTTTTCTGTGCCCATGTTAGGGGTTGGCGCAAGCCGGATCGAAGGTCGTTTGCGCCATCAAAACTCGTTGTGCGTCAACTAGAGGTGTTTGTGCAAAAACACTTCGGCATGCACGACAAGTCGTTGATTTTTAAAGAGTGCAATATATTTTATCTAGCTTCAACAAATCGCAGCAGGATGCCTTGCTGCCGTTCGTCGAAAGCGGGCTGGTCACGCTGATCGGCGCGACCACCGAGAATCCGTCGTTCGAGGTGAACTCGGCGCTGCTGTCACGGTCGCAGGTGTACACGCTCAAGGCACTGACCGATGACGAGCTGCGCCAGTTGCTCGCGCGTGCCAAAGAATCCGTGCTGCAGCATCTCGAATTCGACGAGGTCGCCATCGACACGCTGATCGGCTACGCCGACGGCGATGCGCGCCGCTTCCTGAACCTGCTCGAGCAAACGAAGACGTCCAGCGACACGGCCGGCATCACGCACATCACGGCCGACTTCGTCGAGAATGCGCTGACGCTGAACGTGCGCCGCTTCGACAAGGGCGGCGACAATTTCTATGACCAGATCTCGGCGCTGCACAAGTCGGTGCGCGGCTCGCATCCCGATGCCGCGCTGTACTGGCTGTGCCGCATGCTCGACGGCGGGGCCGACGCCAAGTACCTGTCGCGCCGCATCGTGCGCATGGCCTGGGAAGACATCGGCATTGCCGATCCGCGCGCAATCCAGCTGGCCAACGATGCGGCCGCCACCTACGAGCGGCTCGGCTCGCCGGAAGGGGAGCTGGCGCTGGGTCAGGCAGTGATCTATCTGGCGATCGCCGCCAAGAGCAATGCCGGCTACAACGCCTTCAATGCGGCGATGGCATTCGTGCGCAAGGACAAGTCGCGTGAAGTGCCGGTTCACCTGCGCAATGCGCCGACCAAGCTGATGAAAGAACTGGGCTACGGTCACGATTACCCGGTACGCCCACGATGAGCCGCATGCGTATGCGGCCGGGGAGACCTACCTGCCGTACGACATGCCCGAGCCGGGTTGGTACCAGCCGGTGCCGCGCGGGATCGAAACCAAGATCGCCGAAAAGATGGCGTGGCTGCGCGGGCTGGACGACGAGGCACGCCGCTAGCGGCCCTCGGCCGCCTTCACCAGCAGGCCGGATAACTCATCGAAATATGCCAGCGCCGCCGGCGTCAGGTCGACCTGCTTGCGCCGGGTGTCTTCGGTGTCGGTGAGCGTGAGCCAGCCTTTCTTGCGCATCGCCGTGACCCGCGCATGGATGGTGGCGGGCGCACCAAGGTGTTCCTGCGCCATCAGGTCGCGCACGGAGAGGCGCTGGTGCGCCTGCGCTGCGCAAGCGACCACCGTCAGCACGCGCTCTTCGCGCGCGTCAAGCGGCCCCAGGGTGGGCAGCGTGCGCAGTGCATCCACCAGATTCAGGAAGCGCAGGTAGATATCGGCCGGCCGCGTCGGCAGTTTTTCTTGACTCATCGAGTTCCCATGCCCTGTCAGGGCAGCTTGTTGCAGTGCTGCGACGCTC
>Ga0308164_10003615_pt1 | contig 13784 bp, 15 predicted proteins | sample PhyTR2_FD_201031 | JGI IMG/M metagenome (GOLD analysis project Ga0308164, IMG submission 201031) | Phyllosphere microbial communities from UC Gill Tract Community Farm, Albany, California, United States - DLSLT.R2 | ecosystem: Host-associated > Plants > Phyllosphere > Unclassified | place: USA... | reverse complement strand
GGGTGATAAGCTGAAAAAGTCATAAGGTGTTTCGCGCGCTACGCGCCTTATTGATATATTATCAACTATGCCACCCCAATCATTGTCAGTAAATATGTCAAACTTAACATCTCCAGAATTGGTGTAGCTAAACATAGTAAAGTTATAACTTCCCTTGCCTTTTGGCAGGAAGCTATAATCTCGTTCAGTAAAGATGGGATGGCCAGCTAAGTTGAAGGCAATGCCCCCAGGATCTATGGTCGTGGTCTCAATGGTTATGAGGTAGGTGGTGTACGCTTCAAGAGCGATCGATGTAGATGCCCGACCAATGCTTTTGGCAGTGTGGAAAATGCTATTGTCCTGCCGGGCGAAATACGAAAGCGCCCAATGTCCGATCAAACCCGCAAAAGCCGGCTGGCTGATGATCTCTTCGCTGCCGATATCGGCGTGATCATAAGCATGGACATTGCCACGACCTGGACCGAATATTTGACCGCCGACGAGGTAGGTTCCTTCAGGTATCTCAATCGCTCCTCCACGCGGCAAAGCATGGGCGGCGTTGGTGAACGCTGGGCCGTCCTGCGAGCGTCCGTCGCCCACCGCCCCGAAGTCTTTCACTGATACGATGCTAGATACTTGATCAGCCGGCTGACTTGGTCCTATCCCTTGCTTTAGGGCAGGAGACTGAGATGGGGCAGCAGATTGCCCATAAACAGGTCGGGTCGCCGTAGGTAGGATTAGACCCGTCATGGCGGTGAGCAGGACGCGCCGCGTGGGGTCGGTTTCATCATGCATCGAAAGGTCTCCGGTGAAGGTGCTGTGGGTGTGAAACTGGATATTCTTGTCGTCAGCGCGCGACGCCATTATTGGGTCCGCAGCCCGATCCGCTGGCGAAGGCATGGCAACCAACAGCGGTGATTGGGATAAAGGAATAATACCACAGGATTCAGGGCGGTCGACGAGTACTAGTCACAGGAGCAGTCGGATTTATCGGCTTCCACGTCTGCATGCTACTGCTCGCTGGAGGTGCCACGGTACTCGGCGTGGACAACTTTCTTCTTATTACGATGTCTTACTCAAGGAGGGGCGTGCGCGTCTGCTGTTGGGGGAACCAGGGTTCGCACTCGACCGCTCGTCGATCGAGGATGTTGAGACGTTCGCCGAGGCGTGGCGTGGGTTTCAGCCCGAGGTTGTTATCCATCTCGCGGGCCAAGTTGGCGTCCGCCATTCGATCGACGCGCCCGCCAGCTACATCGGTGCAAATATCGTCGGTACCTTTAACGTGTTGGAACTCGCCCGCCATCACCGGTGACCCACTAGCTCATCGCCTCGACCAGCTCGGTCTACGATTCCAATCCGAAGATGCCGTTCACTGAATTGCAGCGTACCCAGTCGCCGCTCAGCCTGTACGCCGCGACCAAGGGCGCGACCGAGTTGATGGGCCACAGCTACAGCCACCTCTTCGATATCCCCGTCACCTTCTTCAGCTTCTTCACGGTGCCCGCGCTGTTATCGGCAGATATCTTGCATTTTATAACAGCGTCCGGCTACATTCAGCCCTTGGTGCCAGAACACCGGACCAGGTATACTTCGACCAGCCGCTTCTCGCAGCGGCATGATCAACCAGCGGTGATCCACTTATCCAGATCGCGAGCCTGTTCAGACAACCGGGGCTACCTCTGAGGCGGACAGCCTGTCCCTTGCAGCACCCTGCCGCGTGGTAAATATCGGCGCGGGCGCGCCAACCAAGCTTATGGACTATATTGCGGCGCTGGAGAGCGCGTTGAACATTACCGCGACCAAGAACTTCCTGCCTATGCAGGCGGGCGACGTACTTGCCACCGGGGCGTCGACCGACCTGCTGCATCGGTTAACCAGGTATCGCCCGTCGACGACGCCGGCTCAGGGCATGCCACGCTTCGCGACGTGGTTTCGCGATTATTACAAGATGTGATCAATCGCCGGTACGGTGCCGGTTGGGCGGGCTGCTATCGCGGCGCCCCCCCGGCTCGGACCTGACCCTCGGCACCTTCGATCTGCTCGGCACCAGTGACCGGCCCCCGATAGTCCCGGTCGATCCTAGTCTGAAGACGGGAAGGAACCCTGTTCTGAAGGCGGTTGGCGATACGGGCCGTGGGGACGATGCCTTCCACTTGGTCGGGCGCAAGCCTTTGCCCTGTCGTACCCGATAGCGACGAAGCATTGCGGCCGGGCATGCGTGAGACCTCATCTTGTCGCGTCTGCGCTCCGGCACAGGGGCCGATGACTGCAGAGCAGGCGAGACCCGCAGTTAGCATGATCTTGGCTACAACCGCGTGATTAAGCTGCAATGGCATTTGGATACGTATGATCATGAGACCGGGATCAGTTCGGCGCGGTCAATACGACCTGACAGCCCCGACACCGCGTCAGTCGGGCGGGCGGTGAGAACCAGCGTCTGCACGGCGCAGCCTTGAGGAACCGCAAATTCGGTTGCGAACCGTCCATTATCCTTGTCAGAACCGGGAAGCGCTAGTCTCATGATCTCGGCACCGTCTTGGCATGTCAGCGACCAATAAGGGCGTGTCGAATTCGGCTGATCGCTCTTATCCGCCTCTCCGACTAGCCGATAGCGTCCAGGGGGCAGCAGCTGTTTCTGCCACAGCATCTGTCCGCCGACGCTCGCGGGCGCAGCGAAGTCGAAAGACCCATTTTGTAGGGAGGCGGTAACCTCGCTCGTGGTCACGGGAACCCAGTCGAACTGGGAGGAAGAGGCACGCGCAGCTACCGTGAACGAGGCGTCACGCGAGCGTCGACGATCCACGCTAGGCCGGGTCGATGCATAAAAGGCCCATGCTTGATCATAGGAGCGCTGCCGCATCAACGCGTCGATCACCCCCGCTTCGGCACTCGCTGGGATCGGCACGCCAACGCTGCGCAGGTTTTTGAACAGCGTTGCGGTCAGGCGTGGATCGGGGCCATTGCCCGCCGCATATTTGACGAAACCTTCGCCCCAAGGAGGGCGGGTGGCGAGCGTGCGCAGTAACACCGGACGGACGGCCGTATCGTTTGCAGCCGCGGTCAAGATCGGGAACAGCAACGAGCCGAGATCCGGTTTGACACGCAATGCCGCATCATACCACTTGAGCGCATTGGCGATATCGCCACGCGCGACAGCATCCTCGATCGACCAGAGTTGAACGCGGATATCGCGCCGCGAGAGCCGCTGAGCATAAGCGAATTGCCGACGAGCCTCTGCGACGTCACCGCGGACCTGAGCATCGATTCCGAGCGCGGCGGTGGCGAGCACCACGGTGGGGTCCTGACGAAGAGCCAATTTGGCAAGTTGGTCGGCGCGGCGCCTGTCGCCAGCGCTAGCCTGCGGTCCTACCAACGTAATAGCGTAACCCGCGGTAATCCGGCCATCGCTAGGTGCCAGCCGATGCGCCAACATGGGGTTTGATCGGTTCACGGCTTGGGCGGTGGAGAACAGCACGCCCTGCCATCCCGCGATGGCAAGGCCTGAGGCGGCACCGATCCGCCACACCCATTCGGCACGGCTCCGGGGCACAGGCGATCGTGCCCGCGGGGCGTGATGGTTATGCCGCGTCATGGAGGCGTCCGTATCCGTATCCGTAATCGTATCCGTATCCGTAATGAGCGCGTTTTGCCTCGAACTTCGTCAGGACGATGCCGAGAATGCGGGAATTGGCGCCAGCGAGGCGCCCGACCGCAGTCTTGACGAGGCTGGAGCGAATACCGTGTGATTCAACGGCGTAGACGACGCCCTCGACCCGGTTGGCGATCAGTGGTGCATCGGCGAGGCCCATCACCGGCGGTGAATCGATCACCACATGATCGTAGCGTTCAAGCAAGAGCTCGATCAGCGTCGATAGGCGAGTGCCGGTGAGGAGCTCGGCGGCATTGGGCGGGATCGGCCCGGCCGACATGGCGGTGAAGCCCAGATCCGCCATGTCGAAGGTCAGGGTGTCAATTGCGTCATCGCCGGCGAGATAATTGCTAAGCCCCCGCTCATGGCCGACTCCGCCCAAGTAATGCACTGAGGGCGAGCGCATATCACCGTCGATCAAGATAACCTTGCGATTGGCGCGGGTCAGCGTCGTTGCCAGCGCCAGTGCAGTCGTCGACTTGCCTTCTGCCGGCCGCGTCGAAGTCACAGCGAACGAACGCGGCACGCCGTGCTCGGTGGTGAAGCCCAGGTTGGTCTGCACTGCCAGATAGGCGTCGACCAGGTCCGACTTGCGGTCGAGCAGTTCGTCACGCGGCGTGGTCGTGCCTTCAAGTTTGGGTACCGAGCCCAGGAGCGGCATGCCCAGTCGTCGTTCCACCTCACCCGGGTTGGCAATCGTCTCGTCCATCTGTTCGAGTGCGAACGCTAGCCCCAAGCCCAGCCCCAGCCCGGCCACCAACGCCAATGCGAGGTTCAGGAGGAGGCGCGGACTGGACGGCTTTTGCGGCACATCGGCCGCGTCCACCACCGATATGTTGTTGATCCCAACTCCACCGGCGACACCGATCTCCTTAAATCGCTGGAGCAGCCCGTCATACAATGCGCGGTTGGTATCTACCTCCTGCTGATAGATATTATACTGAATCGAGCGCCGACGGGTGTCAAGGTAGCTTGCCTTGAGCTGGTTGACCTTGGTCTGCAGCGCGTTTTCGCGCTCTTGTGCTTCACGATAGTCCGCGCGCTGCGACCCCGTCACGCGGCCTTCCTCGCGTGCAATCGAGCGATCGAGCTGATCAATCTGTGACTGCACCGCACGCGCTGCTGGGTAGCTCGGCTCGAACTGCACCATCAGTCGCTGATAATCTGCCGCTAGTTCTGCCCGGCGCTGACGTAGGCTGTTGATGGCAACATTGCGCAGTGCTTCGGTCGAGGCACCGCCTTTGCCGGCCTGCTCGTAGCGCGCTTCTGCCTGAATGCGCTCCGCGGTCGCCTGTGCCAGCGATGCGTTGAGCGCGGCCAAATCGTCCGCCACCAGCGGGCGCTCTACGGTGGTCCGCCCGTCTCCCGACTGCGCGGGCAGGCTGATGATCTGCTGCTGCGTCGCGTAGCCGACCAGCTGGCGCTGCGACTGATCCAGCTTTTCCTTTTGCAACGTCAGCTGCCGCTCGAGCAGGTTACGCCCATACGAGGTCGCCTGTACCTTGCGCTCAAGATTGGTCTGGATAAAGTTTTCCGCCCAGGCATTGGCCACCTGCGCTGAGAAGGCAGGGTCCGGGCTGCTGAATCCGATATCTACCAGACGCGAGAAGCGCATCGGGTCCACCGTCATATTCTTTAGCAGGATCTCGCCTGCCAGCCGCTGCCGCTCTGCTCGCCGCGCCGCTGGATAGCGACCGTTGACCAGTTCAAGCGCTGGCGACGCCTTGGGCTTGAAGCGCGCATAAAACGCCTCATTGTCGACGAGCTGTAACCGGTTAGCTATCCGCTCGGCCAGCGCACGCGAGCGCAGCAGACCGTACTGGGTCTGATAGAATTCCTGGTCGAACGTACTTGCGTCGCGTTCCACCCCCTCGATGCCGGTAACCTTGCTTGACTCGCGCGCGATCTCCACCGTCGCCACTGCCGTGTAACGCGGCGTCATCAAGAGCGTTACGATCAGCCCCAGCAGCACTGCGGTTACCACCGCGCCCAAGATCACGTAGCGCCAGCGCAACGCGATCCTGAGATACTGGCTCAACATCGGCACGCGGTCTGGTGCCGCCCTGTCGGGCTCGCCGCCTGTCATGCCAATCCCACCACTCCGCGGAAACGCCATCATGTTCATCTGGTTTCCGATCACTGCAGGACCGCGATCAGCGGTGCTGCCAATAATGGTGCCAGCGAAACCACATCGCGGAACAGCCGGCGCTGCGGCGAATCGCCCACCACGATCACGTCGTTGGCGTAGATCGGCGGATCGTCATATACGCCCCGCCGGATCGCCGCCACGTCGTACAACCCGGCCATCCGCTGGCCCGACACCGTACGCAGGATCACCACGTCCTCCTGGCGCGCGAACTCCGACAGTCCCTTAGCCGATGCGATTGCCCGCATCAGCGTCATCTGGTTGGTTACCGGATATAGGCCCGGCTCACCGACCTGGCCGTCAACCGTCACTACTTGGCTGACCGAACTCTTGATGTTTACCGTTACTTCCGGGGCACGCACATACCGCGCTCGCAACGCCGCTGCGATCACTCCGGCGAGTTCCCCCGCCGTGCGACCGCGGGCGTCTACCGTTCCGACCAATGGCATCGCAATCCGACCGCCAGCATCCACCTGCAACTCACGACTGAGGTCGGGCACGTTGAATACGTCCACACCAATCGTGTCCAACGGCCCGATCAGCGCCGGACGATCAGCCGCTGTCAGATCCTGGCGCACGGGTGGCGGTAGCACACCACCTGTCTGAACCACCGTCAGCCGCGCGCTCGGCTCTACCCGCTCAACGTGCGCACACGCCCCCAGCAACAGCAAGCCCGGCAGTACACCGCCCGACACATACCCGACCTTAAACATCCGGCAGACACCGCCCTATACCCTGCAACCCAACCTGAGGGCCGTCGATTTCTCACCGCCCTTAGTCAAACACACAACAACCGTCAAAGACGATCACCTGCTACGTCGCGCCGCTGGCCCAGCCAAATACCGGCGATCACCAGCGTAGCCATTATCATCGGCGTCCTTGCCGGATAGTCGAACACGCTGGCGAGGCCGATCAGCAATATCATCAACGAGCCCAGCCGGGATAACATGTCGCTCGCCACCGACCGCCACGCGATGATCGATCGCCAGAGCCACCAGCCTGCCCCCGATATGATCAGCGCCGCACCGGCCACTCCGCCATCGAGCACAATCTCAAGAAAATCGTTGTGCGCGCGGTTGAAATAGGTGGGCTTAAGCAAGCTATCGGGTTCGTGGAGACGAAAAAGCGCGTCAAATCCGCCAAATCCAGCACCAAAAGGAAAATACTCTCGGATCATAGCCAGAACTACAGGCAAACCGCGTCGACGCATGTCGATGTCAACCGATGCGGTCATTGCGCGCTGGACTGATGTAGCGCGATCGGCATCGTAGCTGAGCAGCCCGAGCATTAGCATCAATAGCATGAAACCGATCATTACCGCCGGTATGATCCAGCGTGGGCGGTCCCGCATCATACGTTGGATGGGTAACCAAGCCATCGTGCCGCCCCCCGCAAGCGCAACCGCGCCTACACCAATCCCGGCGCGCGATCCGCTCGCTAGGATCATGAGCAGAAATAGCGGAATTAGCCCAGCGGCAGCAAACACACGCCAACTGAGGCGGGTTCGGCCGTGCAGCGCCCATACGGGCGCCAGCAGACAGCCGATTGCTAGGAAGAGCGCAAAATGATTCCGATTGGCGAAGGTTCCCGATGCCTCCCGGCTGGCATTGACGAGCGGATTTTCCAGCGGCACTCCCGCCAGTTGCACCAGCCCAACTAGCGCAGTGGCGACGACGAGCCCGAGCAGGGTAGCCACCAGCCCGCCGTTCGTCGACGGGCCAGCCCTGATTATGAGGAAATAGGCGGCCAAAGGAACGACGAGCGCCCCTATGGCATTCTCTGCGGCAGATGGAACTATTGCCATTGGCCGCCACGCAGCAGCGCCCGTGAGATCGCGGACCGGCGCGAAGGCGTCACGCCCCGACAACGAACCCCACCAGTCCGGCGGCAGTGGTATTAGCTGTAGTATTACTAACGCAATCGCGCCTAGCAGTAGGTAGAGGACGGGGCGACTTCCTCGATCGTGCGGCCCAGTGCCGACTAGTACCGTCACGATCAGTATAATCCATGCGACGGCTCGCACGACCACTTGGCCGAACACGTCAGCGCGCGAGGCACCACCCGCAACCCAGAGGCAGGCGAGAAACAACGCCAATGAGACGAAAGCAACGCCCGGTGCCGGGCGTTTAGGAAGTACATATGTCCTCGTCATCTGCTTTCCGTCCTGTCTTCCGCGTAGTTCTGCCGGTCTGCGCGTCTGATTGCGCCCTGCCGCCTATCGCCCGCCGGCGTCCACCGCGTTCAGGATCGCTCTGCCGTACGCGGTCTTTGCGAACAGCTCGCCGCGCTGACGCGCCGCGTCCGGTGTAATGAAGCCTTGCTCCAACGCGATCTCCTCCAGGCAGGCGATTTGGATGCCTTGTCGATGCTGGAGTGTACGCACGAACTCACTCGCTTCGAGTAAGCTGTCATGTGTGCCTGTATCAAGCCAGGCATAGCCACGCCCCATCTGTTCGACGAACAGGTCACCGGCATCCATGTACAACCGGTTGAGATCTGTTATCTCCAGCTCACCTCGCGTTGATGGAGTCAGTTGTTGCGCATAGCCGACAACGCGATTGTCGTAAAAATAGAGGCCGGTCACCGCCTGATTTGATCGCGGCACCAAGGGTTTTTCTTCTAGGCTGAGCGCCCGACCGTTCGAGCCTAGCTCGACTACGCCGTATCGTTCTGGATCGTCGACTCGATAGGAGAAGACCGTTGCCCCCTGCGATCGTTTCACTGCGCTCGCAAGCAGTTCGGCGAGCCCGGCACCGAAGAAGATGTTGTCACCAAGGATCAGCGCCACCGGATCGTTGCCGATGAAATCCTTCCCGATTGTGAATGCCTGCGCTAGGCCTTCGGGGCGCGGCTGCTCGGCGTAACTGACCGCGATGCCAATTGCCGACCCGTCGCCGAATAGGCGCCGATAATTGTCGAGATATTCTGGGCTGGAAATGATCAGAATTTCTCGAATGCCTGCCAGCATTAACACCGAAAGCGGATAGTAAATCATCGGCTTATCGTAGACCGGTAGTAACTGCTTGTTCACGGCCAGTGTGGCGGGATACAAACGTGTACCGGAGCCTCCGGCAAGAATAATGCCTTTCATTGAACAACTCCAATAAGCTCGTCGAGGATGTCGGCTACGGCCTCTGTCCAGGGACGCGGCACGATACCGAATGCGGTACCGATCGCTGAAGTGTCGAGGACGGAGTTGGCCGGTCGGCGGGCAGGCGTAGGGTAGTCGGCTGTGCCGATGGATTCCACCTGGGCGCTCGGACCGCCCCGCAGCGCTGACTGGCGAAAAATTTCGCGCGCAAAGTCGGCCCAGTTCACCACTCCGTCGTTGGCGAAGTGAAATGTCCCATTGATCACTGTCTGATGATCAACCAGCGTGCCGGCAATCGCAAACACCGCGCGGGCAAGGTCGGCTGCTGCTGTGGGGCGGCCATGCTGGTCGGCGACCACTCTGACAGTGTCGCGATCGGTCGCCAGGCGCAGCATCGTCTTTAGAAAATTGTTGCGATGTGCGGATATTACCCAACTTGTCCGAAGGATAGCGTGGCGCGCGCCCGATGTGCGCACAGCTAACTCGCCTCCTAGCTTCGAGGCTCCGTAGACGCCGATCGGACGAACCGGGTCATTCTCGGACCATGCGCCGGGGCGATCGCCTGAAAATACGTAGTCGGTAGAGACGTAGAGGATAGGTATGTCGATCCTGGCGCATGCCTCGGCAAGCGCAGCTGGAGCGAGCGCGTTAATCTCCCATGCAGCGGCGACGTCCGTCTCGGCCATATCGACCGCCGTGAATGCTGCGGCGTTGATGACCGCCCCCCATTGGCGTGCGGCCATTACTTTCGCAATGGCACCGCGATCACTGAGATCGAGAGAGCTACGATCGGGCATGTGGAGCCGCCAGCCAGCCGGTAGCGGACAGCGCCGCAACTCGCGCCCGAGCTGCCCGTCGCCACCGGTGACCAGCACGTCCGTTATACGCATGTAAGCAGCACCATCATTGTCATGCGGCTTTGCCACGGCGTGCGGCGGCGTTCTCCTCCACCAGCGGTCGCCACCACGCTTCGTTTGCAAGATACCAAGCGACCGTCTTCTCGATTCCGCTATCGAAGGTTTCGGCTGGCGACCAGCCAAGCTCGTCGCGGATCCGGCTGGCGTCGATTGCGTACCGCCTATCGTGACCAGGGCGATCCGCCACTGAGGTGATCTGATCGGCGTATGACACACCGTCTGCCCTTGGCCGCAGCCGATTCAGGATCGTGCATACCGCGCGCACAACTTCGATGTTTTGCTTTTCGTTGTTTCCCCCAATATTGTAGGTACGCCCGGGTAATCCGCGTTCGAAGACCGTCTGCAGTGCACGAACGTGATCTTCCACATACAGCCAGTCGCGGACTTGGTCGCCCTTACCATAGACCGGGAGTGGCTCACCGGCGAGCGCCTTCACGATCATCAGCGGGATCAATTTCTCGGGGAAATGATAGGGGCCGTAATTGTTCGAGCAGTTGGTGATGAGTACGGGCAAGCCGAACGTATGGCCCCATGCGCTGACGAGATGATCGCTGCCTGCCTTGGTCGCGGAATAGGGCGACCGTGGATCATAAGGCGTCGTTTCGGTGAAGAGGCCCGTCTCGCCGAGCGACCCGTACACCTCGTCGGTTGATATGTGATGGAAACGGAAACCGTCGCGTCCAGCTTGGTCTAGTCGTGCCCAATAGGCGCGAGCCTCTGACAGCATGGTGAAGGTGCCGACTAGGTTGGTCTGGATGAACGTATCCGGGGCGTCGATCGACCGGTCGACATGGCTTTCGGCGGCAAGATGGGTGATGACGTCAGGCCGAAAGTCTGCGATCGCCGTACGTATGGCCACCGCGTCTGCGATATCGCCTTGGATGAAGGCATAGCGATCGGATTGAGCGATCCGTTCAACTGTGGAAAGTCGCCCCGCATAGGTCAGCTTGTCGAAGTTCAGCACTTGATGGCCCGAATTATCAATCAGGTGACGAATTAAGGCCGAGCCGATGAAGCCGGCACCGCCGGTCACTAAGATACGCAAGTCGAATTCCTCTTATGCCAGCGAACTAAGCGGGCGACCATCATAGGGAAAGGGACTGGTCAAGTCACGCAGGCGGGGCAGGTCCCGATCCTTGGGAGAAAGCTGAGGACCAACGCCCGCTGGTATCGGCCAGTCGATGCCGATCTCCGGATCGTCCCATCGTATGCCGGCGTCGTATGCCGGCGCGTAGAAATCCGAGCATTTGTAGACCACTTCACAGTCCGGCTCGAGCGTGACGAACCCATGTGCGAACCCGCTGGGGATATACAACTGATTGCCTGCCTCCGCCGACAGCTCGACACCGATCCAGTGGCCAAAAGTCGGCGACTGCGCGCGCAGGTCCACCGCAACGTCGAAAATTCGCCCGCGAATGCAGCGAACTAGCTTCACCTGGGCGTGGGGCGGTCGCTGGAAATGCAGTCCGCGCAGCGTGAAAGCGGCGCGCGACAGCGAGTGATTATCTTGGACAAACGGGTCGGTAACGCCGAGTTGAGCAAAGGCAGCTTCGTTGTAGGTCTCGACAAACCAACCACGATCGTCTGCGTAGCGCTTGGGAGCGATCAGCTGGAGGGGAGCAGTATCCATCGTGGCGCCGATAGCCGCTCTTGTCCTAGGGGACAATCGCTGCGTGGCTCGAACAGCTTCAACGATGGCCTCCCACGTTGCAGGATCCTCATGTAGCGATTAGAGGCATCGTCAATCGTACACCCACAAGGGGTGGGATCAGTATGGTACGGCTCGTGGGCCGCTTGGGATCAAGTTGCAGTGGGCGGCGTCAAGTATCTAAAACCTGTATTCTGGGCGCGTCTGCGCTTCCAGCTGGCCGGTGGCATCCTAATCGGGGCCGTCCTGCCGTGGCTTGTCCGCTATCAAATCCTGTCGATCGCTCAGGACACGAAGCTGATCAATAACACCTTTATAGGAACGGTTTTCGCCATAGCGTTGGGCATGTGGCTGATGCGTAACCTTGCCATTTACCCCGGTTCGGAGGCGCTATCGGCGACGCTACCATCGTTCGCGGCGTCGTTTGGGTTGCTGATTATCATCTTCGTTTTTGGACGAATCCCTTATAATAGGGTCACGCTGCTGTCTGGCTTTGTGCTGACGTCGATGTGGTTCTTCATTATAGCAATGATCGCCCAGCAGCGAACGGTACTACGTGTTGGGCTTGTTCCGCTCGGGGAGACCTGGCCGTTCCACGAGTTGCGCAATGTATCAGTGCGGGTACTCCACTCCCCCGACACCCCAATCGCTGACCTCGACGCGATCGCGGTTGACCTTCGCGTCGACCTGCCGAGTGAATGGGATCGACAGCTCGCTGATCACGCGCTCTCGCGGATGCCGATCTACCATACCAAGCATTTGGCCGAATCGCTTACCGGTCGGGTCGAACTCGAGCATTTGTCGGAGAACAGTGTCGGATCGCTGACCCCGCGCTACGATTATATGGTTGCCAAGTCGATCATCGACTGGGCGGTCGCGCTTGTGTTCCTAGTGCTGGCGTTCCCGTTTTTGGTAGCAATTGCGCTTGCCGTAAAACTAAGCTCGCCCGGACCGGCGATATTTCGTCAGGAGCGCATGGGGTATCAAGGCCGACCATTCATTATGTACAAGTTCCGTACGATGAGAGTACCCGGCGATCGGGGGGGGGCGCAGGACCGCAGCGCGGCGATGACGCGGGATAGCGACAATCGCATCACCTCAGTCGGCCGATTCCTGCGCAAGTCGCGTATCGATGAACTGCCGCAGATAATTAATATTCTACGCGGAGAGATGAGCTGGATCGGCCCCCGGCCCGAGGCGATGGTGTTGTCGCAATGGTACGAGGAGAACATCCCCTTCTACCGGTATCGTCATGTCATCCGGCCCGGTATCGCGGGATGGGCGCAGGTCAGGCAAGGTCATGTCGTTGAGATCGACGAGGTTCGCAGCAAGCTCTATTATGATTTCTACTATATCAAGCAATTCTCGCCCTGGATCGACTTACTTATCGTTGTTAGGACAATCTGGATTATGGTAAGCGGGTTCGGAGCCCGCTGATATAATTCGAAGACAAGGGAGTCACTTTGTGCACCCCTTGTCGAGCTAGGGTCAGGACCCATTTGTGAGAGGCGCGATCTGATTCAGGCTCCGTGAGGAGACTGAGGATGGGCGACCTGTACTGGCTGACGGATGAGCAGATGGCGCGCCTGCGGCCATATTTCCCCAAGAGGCATGGCAAGCCGCGAGTTGACGACCGGCGGGTGCTGAGCGGCATTGTTTTCGTGAACCGCAATAGGCTGCGCTGGCGTGATGCGGCCAGCGACTACGGCCCGCACAAGACGCTCTACAATCGCTGGAAACGGTGGGGTGAGATGGGTGTGTTCCTCCGCATGATGGAGGGCTTGGCTGCCGCTGATGCAGACCCAAAGACCGTCATGATCGACGCGACGTATCTGAAGGCGCACCGCACGGCATCGAGCCTGCGGGTTAAAAAGGGGATCTCGGGCGCCTGATTGGTCGCACCAAGGGCGGCATGAACACGAAGCTCCATGCCGTGACCGACGCAAACGGCCGTCCGCTCAGCTTCTTCATGACCGCCGGACAGGTCAGCGACTACACCGGTGCTGCCGCATTGCTCGACGATCTGCCCAAGGCGCAATGGCTGCTCGGCGACCGCGGTTACGACGCCGACTGGTTCAGGGATGCCTTGCAGGCCAAGGGCATCCAGCCATGCATCCCAGGTCGGAGATCTCGGCTCGAGCCAATCAAATACGACAAACGCCGCTACAGGCGCCGTAGCCGTATCGAGATCATGTTCGGACGGCTGAAGGACTGGCGCCGCGTGGCGACCCGCTACGATAGGTGTCCGACGGTCTTCTTGTCCGCCATCGCCCTCGCTGCCACTGTCATCTTCTGGCTTTGATCAACGAGTCCTGACCCTAGATCGGTGCGACCATGACGGCGTTGCGGAACGG
>Ga0308164_10003611_pt1 | contig 13795 bp, 12 predicted proteins | sample PhyTR2_FD_201031 | JGI IMG/M metagenome (GOLD analysis project Ga0308164, IMG submission 201031) | Phyllosphere microbial communities from UC Gill Tract Community Farm, Albany, California, United States - DLSLT.R2 | ecosystem: Host-associated > Plants > Phyllosphere > Unclassified | place: USA... | reverse complement strand
CGGTGATGCCATTCTCGACAAGGATGCGATCCCGTGGCTGTTGCGTCACTTTGAAAGCGGCCCGCGCCTCGGTGCCATTACCGGCAATCCGCGTATCCGCACCCGCTCCACGTTACTGGGCCGACTGCAGGTGGGCGAGTTCTCTTCCATCATCGGACTGATCAAGCGCACCCAGCGTATCTACGGCCGCCTGTTTACCGTATCGGGCGTGATTGCCATGTTCCGGCGTCGTGCCTTGCTGGACATCGGTTTCTGGAGTCCGGAAATGCTGACCGAAGACATCGACATCAGCTGGAAGATGCAGCTGCATCACTGGGATGTCCGCTTTGAACCACGCGCACTGTGCTGGATTCTGATGCCGGAAACCGTCAAGGGCCTGTGGCGTCAGCGTCTGCGCTGGGCGATGGGCGGCATCCAGTCGATTTTCAAGTACAGCTACATTTTCAAGGAATGGCGTCTGCGCCGCATGTGGCTGGTGTATCTCGAATACGTGGTCTCGGTCGCATGGGCATTTGCGATGGGCTTCACGCTGCTGCTCGGCATTGCCAACCTGTTTATGTACATCCCGCCAATGTGGCGCGTTGAATTGATACCAAGCTGGTATGGCGTTGCCATCGGCACCACCTGTCTGCTGCAGGTGTTCGTCGGCATGATGCTGGACCGTCATTACGACAAGCAGACTTTCCGTCACTACTTCTGGATGATCTGGTATCCGCTGCTGTACTGGATGCTCAACATGTGCACCACGATATGGGCGCTGCCAAAAGTTCTCCTGCGCGCACGCGACAAACGTGCAGTGTGGGTCAGTCCTGATCGCGGCATCGGCGCGGCGACGGCAGCGAAAGCTGTGCCCCATGAAAAATATGCAGCAGAACGTAAATCCAACTGAGAACAGTCATGAACAGAAGAACCAAGGCACGCGTCAAGCTGATCCTCAATGCACCCGACAAGGTGTCGGCGCATACCAAGCTGGGCAGCAACATCGTCACCATCCTGTGCTGGGTGCTGTACATCTATCTGTGGATTCCGCTGATCACACTGATAGCGTGGGCCCTTGGTGTCACGCACGCATACGACGAACTGTCATTTGCGCGACAGCTTGGCGATTTCCGACAGCTGCTTCTTTTCTATGCCTTGATCGTTGTCATTCTCGGCGGCGGCTTGCTGCTATGGGCATTGAAGGAATATCTGCGCTTCAAGGATTCCAATCGACGCCGTCCGCCAGTACCCGCTGCGGTTGAAGAGCTGGCAAAGTACACCGCCGTTCAGGATACTGACGTCGTCCGCTGGCACGGCATGCGCCGTATGGTTGCGCTGCATGACGAACAGGGAAAAGTCGTTGGGGTGGAAGAAGAAATGCCGTCTTCCATCACCACAGGCGCACAACCCGCCTAGTCGATAAAGGCCGTGTTATCCACGGCCTTTGATCCGCTCATTTTGTAGGCAGCGGAAAATTGTCCTTTCAAATCAAGGCTCTTTTCCGCTTACCCACAGTTACGCACAATCTTATCCACAGAAATTGTGCACAACGCCGATCACGGTAGCCTTCGCACACAGAGTATGATTAGATAGGTTTCTTCTTCGTACTGTGTTGCAAGTTCGCTTATCTGCATTCATCGGTTTATTCATGTCGGCTGCCCTTCCATTTTCCGTTCGTCACCCTTGTCCGCCCGGTGCATGCGTCTGCGACCAGGAAGCGATGCTGGACGATCCGCAGGCCGATTTACGGATTTTGAGACTGACCAGAGAAGAAGAAAAAAAGCTCCTGCTCCGACTGGAAAGCATGCAGTCCTATCAGGATCTATGTCGCATGCAGCAACGCATGCATGAGCAACTAGGCATTGATCTGACGATCACACCAAGCGACCGTGGAGTGCGCACTGTGCGCGGCCTCAACATCCGGATTCAGGAACAGCGCGGCCTGTGCAAAAAGACGCGACAAAGCATTCCTGCCGCGATCCGCAAATGTCTGGAAAATAACGAAGCCATCGCCTTTGCGATCGTCGATGCGCATGGCCTGCTGGCGCCGACACAGGCACAACTGCAATTGTCCGACGACCCGGCACAAGAACATCCGCAAGAACATTCGCAAGACCAGCCATGACCAACGCAATACGACTCAACGCATTCGCATCCTTTGCATTATTCACGTTGCTGCAAGTCGGCTTTGTCATGTCTTCCTTCGCACAGACCGGCAATATTGCGGCGGGCGAAAAAGCATTTCAAAAATGCGTGTACTGCCATCAGGTCGGTCCATCGGCGCGCAATATCCTCGGCCCGCATCTCAACGGCATCGTCGGCCGGCCTGCCGGCTCAGTCAAAAACTTTGCCTATTCCCCCGCGATGAAAAAATCCGGCATTGTCTGGACGGAAGAACAACTACGGGACTTTGTACGCAAACCAGGCAAGGTTGTGCCCGATAACAATATGCGTTTTTTCGGTTTGTGGAGCGATACCGAAGCCAGCAATCTGGTCGCCTATCTGCGCACCGTCAAATAGCTTTCTCGACAATTTTTTTGTCGCATCGACATCGCTTGCATGGCTTATCCAGCAACGCTTTCACGATTTTTTCAACTTAAATACAAAGCTGCATCGTGAATACCATATTCATGGTAGGGATATTTCAAATCGGTCGTGATAGCGTCACATCACTTTCCCGAGAGCACTAAAACATCGCTGCTTTCTCCGGAAATGACGGGACGGACAAAACCGTACCGCCCATCTTTTCCAATCAACAATCAAAACGAGAATGCAAGGGGAAACGACGATGTTTTCAAACATGAAAGTAGGCTCAAAACTAGCCTTGGGATTTGGCACGATGGCATTGTTCATGCTGGTCATCGCGGCCTTCTCGCTGATGCGCATCGTACAAATCGATGAAGTAGTCGTTGGTCAAAACGAGATCCGCACGCAGCAACTGGAACGTCTTTACACCGCACGCGAAGCGCTGGGCCAGACTGGTCTGGCTGCACGTAACGCCTACATCTTCACCGATGATGCCGATGCCCGTCGCGAGCTGGATATTCTGGATGAGCAAAAAGCCATCTATCTCGATGCGCTGAACAAGGTCACGCCGCTGCTCAAAGGCGATCCGCAGTTCGACAAGGTCAATGCCGGTCTGCAGACCATGGCAAATGAACTGCAACGACCACGTCGCTTCCGCGAAGCGGATCAGATGGAAGCGTTTGGTCGCTTCCTCGTTACCGAGTGCAGCCCGTTGCGTCGCCAGATCGTTACCGACATCAACGCACTGGTGAGCAAGATCCAAGGCTCGGTCGATGCTAAAACGGCAGAGACTGAACAGGCAACGCAACAATCTATTCTCATCGTATCGATCGCTGCAGCCATCGCGCTGCTGTTCAGCATCGTGCTGGGTTGGATCATCAGCCGTGCCATCACACGCCCACTGCACCAAGCTGTGCAAGTTGCGCAGACCGTTGCCAATGGCGATCTGACCAGCGACATTCAAGTGCATTCGAAGGACGAAACAGGTCAATTGCTGCAGGCACTCAAGGATATGAATACCAGCCTGATCGGCATCGTCGATCGCGTGCGTAACGGCACCGGCGCGATTGCTTCGGCATCCAACCAGATCGCCAGCGGCAACCTCGATCTGTCTTCCCGTACCGAACAGCAAGCCAGTTCGCTGGAGGAAACGGCGTCATCAATGGAAGAACTGACCTCGACCGTCAAACAGAATGCCGACAATGCACGTCAGGCCAACAGCCTGTCGATGAGTGCATCCGACATCGCGATCAAGGGCGGTGACGTCGTCAATCAGGTCGTCGTCACCATGAACGACATCAACGAGTCGGCCAGAAAGATCACCGACATCATCGGCGTCATCGATGGCATCGCTTTCCAGACCAACATCCTCGCACTCAACGCCGCCGTTGAGGCAGCACGTGCTGGTGAACAGGGACGCGGCTTTGCCGTGGTCGCAGCAGAAGTCCGTAATCTTGCGCATCGCTCCGCCTCTGCTGCCAAAGAGATCAAGAGCCTGATCGACGATTCTGTCGGCAAGGTCGATACCGGCAGCAAGCTGGTGCAACAAGCCGGCAGCACCATGACCGAAGTGGTTGAGAGCGTCAAACGTGTGACTACGATCATGGCCGACATCATGGCCGCCAGCCAGGAACAAAGCTCCGGCATCGAACAGATCAACGAAGCCATCAGCCAGATGGATCACGTGACACAACAAAATGCAGCGCTGGTGGAAGAAGCGGCCGCTGCCGCAGCTTCCCTGCAGGAACAAGCCAGCCGACTGGAAGAAACCGTTGGTGTCTTCCAGGTCGATGGTGTAGCCACCATTACCCGCAAACCTGCAACGCTCCAGCATCAAGCCAGCACCCAGCGTACCGGCCTCGCCTCGCGCTTTTCCAGCATCAAGCAAAACGTGCTGGCATCCCACGCACCGCTTACCGCCATCGCAGCACCCGGCATCGATTGAACACAATTCACATCGGTGTCGAATAAGAATAAATCGACGACGTGACCACCTGACGTTCGCGAGAGAAATCCTGAAATTGCCCGCCTCGAGTAATCCTGGCGGGATTTTTTTGCCTCAAGATTTTGTGAAGAAAGTAAATCTTCCTGCCTTTCACATCGCCAGCAACACGCAGAGATTGCAAGCTCTGTCTGCCAGTCGCATAATCAAGACGCACATCTGCGTGCTCACAATGCGAAAGGAATAATCATGAAAAAATTGATTGCGGTGTTTTGTGTACTCGCCATGAGCGTCGGCCTCACCGCCTGCAATACCTTCGAGGGCTTCGGCAAGGATGTCGAACGTGGTGGAGAAAAAATACAAGGCAAATAAGTAAGCACAAAAAAAAGAACGTGGCATCCACGTTCTTTTTTTATGCGTCCGTCACAAAACACAGGGAAAGATCAAGGTCTGGGCAAGGCCGAATCAATGGAAACCGCTGCATCGGATACCGCATTTTTTTGGCGTAACCACATCCCAAATGCAGAGAGCGTAATAATCGCGGTCGTCACCAACTCGCCGCCATCTTCAAACAGGGTAAATACCGTTTGCGATCCATTTTTTCCTACCAAGCCATGCATCGCATCCACACCCACGCCAAATAAAATCAGTAGCGCAAAGTAGCCTGTGAAAACCAGATAGGCGCTCAAGTCCTCTTCGTTAGAGATGGTGCGCGCACCCGCAATCCAAAAAATTACGGGCAGCAATCCGGTCACGGCAAACCCGATCAAATCGCCAATCGCCGGCTCCAGATGCATCGCTACAGCAAAGACGTGACCGATGTTTTCATGCAGTTTGAATGCATCGTCCACAAACGTCACAAACAGAATGGCAGCCCATGCGAACCAGTGCCGTTTTCCATACGCCATGGCGAACAGGACAAAGAGCATGCATGCCGTTATCTCAAGCGCGTAGCCAAAGGTCTCTGGGTAGCCACCATCAACAAAAGAGTATTCCAGATGGCCGTAGAAGACGCTGCTGGTCAGATGATATTTCTCGACATAGGCATACATCACAAAACATGCCAGCAGCAACATGACCATACCAATCACGCCCGCAACACACCATCGATGCAAACGATCCGGCAGGATCAGGTAGTCGCGCGCCAGAGCCACACATCGACGCATTGTGCGCCCGGAGAACAGCGGTTGAGTCGCCGCGACAATTTGCATGTTGCACCCCTGAACGGATGGCGGACTTACCCCGCCTAAGCAAGTCAAGACATGTCATCAAGACGTCACAGTGTGCGCGCAAAGTTAAATATTTTGCAATATTTTTGTGTCAATTTCCCAAGGGAAATACTAGTACGACAGGCGCCACAGCCTGAGAAACGCAGCAGAGTCACGAGCCAAAAACGCTGGGTTAGCACCTTATCCCCTTGCACAACAAATCCAGCACCCGATGCGCGTGGCGCATGCGTTCGGCTTGCGTGCCGCGATTGCTCGTACCGAACAAGTCGAGCATCAAGTCGAGATCGGCCGCGGCAAGATCGCTGCGTACCAGCTTGTGCTGCCTCGCCACCTTTAACAAAGGCAGCATCAGTGTGAGAACGCGTTCACGCATCGCCAATAGCTGCGGTTCCAGAGAAGGATTGCCGCTGATGACGTCCGCTAGTCCTGCACTGCGCGCAAAACCTTCCGCTATCAACTGCAGCAGCGTAAACAGACCGTCAGGCTTGGCATGCAGATCCCGCGCGATGGCTTCGAGCTCGGTCAGATTGCTCTCGAAGATGGCAATACCGAGTGCCTGCTTGTCCTTGAAGTTGCGATACAAGGTGGTACGACTGACGTTGGCGGCGGTCGCGATCTCTTCCAGAGGCACGTCGAAGCCGCGTTCGGCAAACACGTCGTAAGCCGCACGCAGTAAGGCATCACGATTGGTCAGTGCGTCGGATCGCTTCATGGCATCGGCATATCAATCGAGGCGGATCGAAGGACGAACCTGCTTGTTGATCTGATCGACCAGCCATAACATGCTGCCGCGCCAGAAGCCGTGCAGATTCGATTGGTGGCTGCGATACAGCATCGCGTGACTGGCCTGCGCCAGCTTGCCGCGAATGAAGCCATCCTTGAACAAGCCGAATTGCCCCAGCGAGGCGTATGCATCGTATTCGCCCAAGGACACCAGCGCACCCAGATTGCGATAGGAGAATTCCGGCACTGCCTTGCCTTGCAAGATACTTGGCAGGTGGCGAATCAGGTAAGACGCCTGCTGATGCGCGACCTGCGCCGTCGGCGGCAATGGTCGTGCCGCATCGGGCAAGGTCAGGCTGGCGCAATCGCCAACTGCGTAGATGGATGAATCCAGTGTCGTCTGCAAATGGTTGTTGATGACCAGTTGATTATTGCGTGTGCATTCGAGGCCATCGAGTTGCCCCATCACCTCTGCCGCCTTCACGCCTGCCGCCCATACCAGCATTGATGCCGGAATATGGTCGCCATCCTGAATGCTCAGACCTTCCGCATCGGCAGACAGCACACGCGTATTGGTCAGTACCTTGACACCGAGTTTCTGCAGCTTGGCTTCGACCGCTTCCGAGATCGAAGGTGGGAAGGCATCCAGCAAACGTGGCCCGCTCTGGATCAATGTGATGTGGATGCGTGACGCCAGACCGTGCGCGCCGTAACTCTCTGCCACTTCAGTCAACTGGATCAGCTCTGCCGCCAGCTCCACACCGGTCGCACCGCCACCGACGATCGCAATCGACAACTGCTGATCCAGGCCCATGCATTGAAACATCCGCAAACGCACTTCGCGATTGAAGGCATCGGCCTGCACGCGCGAGTCGATCATGTAGCAATGTTCCTTGACGCCAGGCGTACCAAAGTCGTTGGCCTGACTACCGACCGCAAGTACCAGCGTGTCATAGGCGACGACGCGTTCCGGGATCAGCAATCGACCATCGGTCGCCTTCAATGCTGCGAGGGAAATCTGTTTTTGCGCACGATTCAAGCCTTGCAGTTCGCCGGGCTCGTAAGAGAAGCCGCAGTCACGCGCCTGCGCCAGAAAAGTGGTTTGCTGCTGCGCGATATCACGCGTGCCGGCTGCAATCGTATGCAGCATCGGCTTCCAGACGTGAGCGGAGTCACGATCCAGCACGGTGATGGTGGGCGCAGATGCGCCACCGCGTTTGTACTTGCGCCCTAGCGCACTGGCAATTTCCAGACCGGCGATACCGCCGCCGACGATGACGATTTTTTCTCGAGCCAATTGCTTCTCCGCTTAGTGAAAGTTCCTTGTATGCGAAGAGCGTAACAGAACCGTACAGTACTGTACGTTTGATAGATCACACTGGCGTGTGGTTCTTGGATGGGATATGCGGTCACAGGCCGAAGCTATGCCGAACGGGAATGAATACAGGACGTCAAAGACAGCTGCCGCCACGCAAGAAGCATGTGGCGGCAGTGTCGTTACATCAGTTTGATCAAGGCTGGATTTTGCCGCTCAGAGGCTTATTCGACGAGCGCGTCGGGTCCTTGTCGGTAGGATCGTTGGCATTGTTGCGCAGCCGATTGGCGGCGGCGTTGGCTGAATCTTCATTTTCAAATTCCTTGGAGACTGAATCCGGTCCATTGCCTTTTCTATGCGTTTCAGCACTGCGGTTATTGCCGAGCTTTTGCGCTTCTGGCTGCTCTGGCTTGCTGTGGATGTCAGCCTCGGGAGATTCCGCCGGCATATTGAGTTTGTTCACAGACATGATGGACTCCTCATACGTTGATATAGAAGTCCATTCTAGGGTGGCCGGATATCGGACGACATAGGCGTAAAAGCACACCCGCTGTAAGAGTTTGTCCCTAAATACCACGGCCTGCCTGCAAGCAAAACCACGCACGCAAACCTCCCAATCGCACCAGCCGTCACCATCACAGCAAATGGGATCAGGGAGTACGATATACTGTATATATAAACAGTATACGTAGCCGCCCAACATAAGCAGTTGCGGCAGTTTCGCCCTTTGTCCGGTTTTTTCGATGTCTACAACCCTGCCCGATCAGCCCAACCGCTTCTACTACCTGGATAACTTCCAGCGTGTGTTGGAATGGATCGCCCAGCGCTACACTGATCTTCTGACTGCCGAGGAGCAGGCGTTTATCGATTGCTTTGCCACGCTGCCGCAAGCATCACAGGCTTTGCTGGTACGCATGGTCATGCGCAAAGGCACGCTTTTTCGGCGTAGCAAACTTTGTTATGCAGAGATTGCTTGCCTTGATGCCGCAGTCCAGCCACTGATTGAACAAGGCTGGCTGGCGCACGATCCGGTGATCTGCATCGACGAGCTATTTGGCCTGCTGAAAAAGGCGGAAGTCATCAGCACATTCGACTTCCACGCGCACGCCAAGTCGCTACGCAAGGCCGAACTGCTTGATCAGGTCAGTACTGCATTTTCAGAATCCAAGCCGTTCTCGGCGTGGGCCAGCCAATTGGAAGACAGCGTCTATCAGGTGCGCATCGCAGAATGGTGCGAACGATTGCGCCTGATGTTCTTCGGCAATCTCTACCAAAGCTGGTCAGAATTCGTCCTGTCCGATCTGGGCATCTATCGTTACGAACAGGTCGAATTTTCGGATGCCGCGCGTGGCTTCATGTCGCGGCAGGATGTGGATGACTACCTTCATCTGCACCGCTGTCGCGAACGCTTCGATCAGGGCGAGGCGCTGGACGACATCCTGCCTGACATTCCCTCCAGCGCCTTCGCCAATCCATGGATCGAAGGTCGTCGCAACAAATTGCTGTTCAAGCTCGCCTACCAGTACGAACGCTGCGGCGAAACCGATGCCGCGCTTGCCATCTATCGGCAATGCAGCTATCCCGGCGCACGGCTGCGCCAGATTCGCGTGCTTGAACGTTGTGGTGAAGTCGATGACGCCTACGCCCTGGCGCAGCTCGCCAGCCAGGCACCAGAGAGCGAGGCCGAACAGCAAGCCCTGCTGCGAATCCTGCCGCGCCTGATCAAAAAACGCGGCCTTGCCAAACCGCTGCCGCTCAAACGCGCAACGATCGAACGCATCGACCTGACCTTGCCCTGCCCCGTGCAACCCGCCAGCGTCGAGCATCTGGTGTGCACGCATTATTCCTGCGAGCACGCACCCACGCTGTATGTGGAAAACACGTTGATCAATTCATTGTTCGGCCTGTTGTGCTGGCATGCGATCTTTGCGCCGCTGCCCGGTGCGTTCTTCCATCCGTTCCACCACGGTCCGGCCGATCTGCACAGTCCCGATTTTTATCCGCGCCGCGCCGATCTATTTGACGCCTGCCTGGCGCAGCTCGACAGCGATGCGTATCGCCACACCATTCTGCAAACCTTCCACGCCAAGTACGGCATCCAGTCTCCCTTCGTATTCTGGAACGCGATGGATGAAGCGCTGCTGGCGCTGGCACTGGCCTGCCTGCCCGCTGCGCATCTGAAAAAATGGTTCGAGCGCATCCTGCATGACATTCCATCAAACCGCTCCGGCTTTCCCGACCTGATCCAGTTCTGGCCGCAAGAAAATCGCTATCGCATGCTGGAAGTCAAAGGCCCCGGCGATCGCCTGCAAGACAACCAGATCCGCTGGCTGGATTACTGCGTCGCGCATGCGATGCCGGTTGCCGTCTGCTACGTGCAATGGGAAGAAGCGGCATGACCGATGCAAACGGTCGTACAAGCGACGGCGCACGGGATGACGGCATGAGCCCGACCTACACCGTTGCAGTACGCGCACTGTGCGAGTTCACCGCCAAGCAAGGCGACCTCGACCTGCGCTTTACGCCCTCGCCCTCTGCGCTGGAAGGCATCGCCGGCCACACCACCGTCACCTCGCGCCGCGCCAAGCATTACGAATCCGAAGTCAGCCTCTGCGGCGACTACAAGCAACTCCACGTGCGCGGTCGTGCCGATGGCTATGATCCCAAACGCAATCGCGTGGAAGAAATCAAAACCTTCCGTGGCGATCTGCACAAGATGCCGGACAACCATCGCCACCTGCATTGGGCGCAAGTGCGCGTGTACGGATGGTTGCTGTGCCAGTCGCGCGGCCTTGCGGAGATCGAGACCGCGCTGATCTACTTCGACATTGGCACACAGAAGGAAACGGTGCTGGTCGAAACCTGCACCGCAAGCATGCTGCAACAATACTTCGAACAACAATGCGCCGCCTTCATCGCCTGGGCAGAACAAGAAGTACAGCATCGCGCCGCGCGGGATACTGCGCTGTCCAGCTTGACCTTTCCACATGCGGATTTTCGGCAAGGCCAGCGACAACTGGCAGAAGCCGTCTATAAATCGGCGGTTGCGGGCCGCTGTCTGATGGCGCAGGCATCGACCGGCATCGGCAAGACGATCGGTACGATCTTCCCCTTGCTCAAAGCCAGCGTCACGCAAAAGATCGACAAGCTCTTCTTCCTCGCCGCCAAGACTTCCGGCCGCGCACTGGCGCTGGATGCGATCCACTTGATCCGGCAGCATCAACCAGCCTTGCCCTTACGCGTACTCGAACTGGTCGCCCTCGACAAATCCTGCGAGCATCCCGACAAGGCATGCCACGGCCAGTCGTGCCCGCTAGCAAAGGGCTTTTACGATCGCGTCGGTCAGGCACGGCAGGCAGCAGTCAGTGCCGGTGACCTCGATCAGGCCAGCCTGCGCAGCATCGCGCTCGACCATCAGGTGTGTCCCTACTACCTCAGTCAGGAGCTGGCACGCTGGAGCGACGTCATCATCGGCGACTACAACTATTACTTCGACACCAGTGCCATGTTGTACGCGTTGACGACCGATAACCAATGGCGCGTCAGTCTGCTGATTGACGAAGCGCACAACATGCTCGAACGCGCACGCAAGATGTATTCAGCCGAACTGGATCAACAGCAGTTTCGCTTCGTGCGGCAGTCGGCACCCAAGTCACTCAAGTCGGTGCTAGATCGCGTCAACCGGCAATGGCATGCCTTGCACGCCGAGCAGACCGGCGACTATCAGGTCTACGCAGAGGTCAACAGCAAGTTTCTGTTCGCGCTTCAGCAAGCCAGCACAGACATCGCCGACTTCATCGCAGAAAATCCGGAAGGCGTGCATGAAGATCTGCAACGCTTTTACTTCGATGCCCTGCACTTCACACGACTGGCCGAATGTTTTGGTGAGCATTCGCTGTTCGACATTACAACGACCACCGCACAAGGCGGCCGCAAGGATGGCCGACTTTGCCTGCGCAATGTAATCCCCGCACCGTTTCTGCAGCAGCGTTTTACTGCCGCCCATGCATCCACGCTGTTCTCCGCCACGCTCAGTCCATGGCATTTTTATGCAGACACGCTGGGACTGCCGGACAACACCGCGTGGATCGAGGTCGAATCGCCATTTAAAGCAAACCAGCTATCGGTCCACATCGCCCGCACGATTTCCACCCGCTATCAGGATCGCGACCACTCACTGTCTGCCATCGTCGATTTGATCGCGCAGCAATACAGCGCTCAAGCCGGCAACTACCTCGCCTTCTTCAGCAGCTTCGACTATCTACACAAGGTCTGCAATTTGTTCGTAGAACGCTATCCCGACATCCCGATCTGGCAGCAATCACGGAGGATGGCCGAGGACGAACGCAAGGCGTTTCTCAATCGCTTTACGCCAGAGGGAAAAGGCATCGGCTTCGCCGTCCTGGGCGGCGCATTTGCAGAAGGTATCGATCTACCCGGCACCCGTCTGATCGGTGCCTTCATCGCCACGCTTGGCCTGCCGCAAGTCAACGAGATCAACGAACAGATGCGTCAACGCATGCAGATGATCTTTGGGGATGGCTATGACTACATGTATCTGTATCCGGGGCTGCAGAAGGTCGTGCAGGCCGCTGGACGCGTGATCCGGACGCAGCAGGATCAGGGTGTGGTGCATCTGATGGATGATCGGTTTGGGAGGGAGAAGGTGCGGGGGTTGTTGCCGGGGTGGTGGGAATTCAGAGTTTATCGATAGCCAATATCATCAATAGCAGCGAATAAGTCACCAGCTATGGCAGTTATGGTTCGGTTCAGATGTTACGCTAGTTGCATCTATGCAAGTACAATTCTCCTTCATTCGTATAAGGGATAGCCGTGGATTCTGTCAAAGATATCTTTGTTTCGTTTAAGGATTGGCTTCATGAACGCGTTAGTAATCCATTAATCGCGGCATTTGTTGCGACTTGGCTTGTCTTGAATTGGAGGGTTCTTCTGATCTTGTTCGACAACAAACCAGCGATTGACAAGATCAGACTCCTTGATCAAAAATTTTTTACAGAGTGGTGGCATTGGCCATATTACGGTTTGCTCTCCCCGTTAATTGCAGCCGTTATATATGTCTCGGCCTCTCCTATGCTATTCCGATTTATTACCGTTCGTTACCGGAAGCAGCAGCATAAAAGCAAGCTGGCTATGCTTGAGGCTGATCAAATAGAACCTATTTCTCCGGATGAGGCCGCCAGACTACGTGCTGCATATATCGATGTCAGATTAAAGTTAAAGGCTGCTGCAGAGAGTGCCAAAATTGCAGAGACTGATTTACTTGACCGAATACAGACATTAACTAACGAGCTTGAAGTTTCTCGCAAAGCAACTCCGGCGCATATGACACAAGAGTCGCTTACCAATATTCTCGATGAATCTGTATCAAGTGCTGTCAAGCCATCTATCGATGAGATCAAAGCAAATGTTTCCACAGAGGCACTCACACCTGCTGTCCCTAACGTCTCCACGAATTTAGCGGTACTACCAAGGGTAAAAACTCCGTGGCTAGCCCGAAAAAACTACTCAGAGTTATTCGATATTGAAGACAATTTGTCTGAAGAAGCAAAAATATTGCTTGGCACTGCCGCAGGTACCAGCAACGGGAGTTTATCTCTCATTCATGGCTTCATGGGAACAGAAGTAAAGGTCGATGGTGTAGAGTATTTCCCTAACATGACTCACCGAATGCAATTAGAAATCAAAAATGCATTCGATGAATTACAGACGCATGGGCTAATCGAGTTGATCGGAGAGAATAGTACGACTAGCTTCTACATAGTTACCCTGAAGGGCTATGAATTAAGCGATTTGCTTGTAAACGAAGATGAAATAGCAAGCAATGAGTCAATCCTCCCCCCGTCTCAATAAACTGACTTCAATGTAGATTTGCTTGTTGAGTTCACACTCTCGAACTAATCCACTTTTTACGCTCAGCAAAGGCAGCAACGCGATCGTAAGACCCTTCATAGCCCAGCGCGCATAGAGGTCAATGTGCATCTGCTTCAACGATTTTTTTGCTTACGCGACTTCGCTGACTCGGTCATTAACATGTTGATTTGCATCGAAAACTGAACCCCG
>Ga0308164_10003610_pt1 | contig 13798 bp, 11 predicted proteins | sample PhyTR2_FD_201031 | JGI IMG/M metagenome (GOLD analysis project Ga0308164, IMG submission 201031) | Phyllosphere microbial communities from UC Gill Tract Community Farm, Albany, California, United States - DLSLT.R2 | ecosystem: Host-associated > Plants > Phyllosphere > Unclassified | place: USA... | reverse complement strand
ACTCGGACTGCCGGGTCGCCTTTTCTTTCGTTAGTTTCTTTTGGCGAAGCAAAAGAAAGTGACCCGCAGCCGGGCGGCTCCCGGCCTCAGCTCCACGCCAGTGGAAAAGAAACATCTCAATCGCCAGTGCGGTATCGAGCAGGCGACCTGAGCAAACGCACATCGCCCGCTTCGTATGCAATGCGCGATCAAGCCGGCGACCACTGCCAGTGCAGGGCGCCCTCCGCAAGCGCAGTGCGATATCGAACAGGCGTCCACCGCTAGTGCACAGCGCCCGCCTCGCAGGCACAGCGCGATCAAGCAGGCGACCACCGCCAGTGCAGGGCGCCCTCCGCAAGCGCACGGCGGTATCGAGCAGGCGACCTCAGTAAACGCACGGCGCCCGCCTCGCAGGCAATGCGCGATCAAGCAGGCGACCACCGCCAGCGCAGGGCGCCCTCCGCAAGCGCAGGGCGATATCGAACAGGCGTCCACCGCAAGTGCAGAAAGCACGCCTCGCATGGACAGCGCGATCGAGCAGGCGCACATCGCTAACGCAGGGCGCCCTCTGCAATCGCACAGCGATATCGATCAGGCGACCACCGCAAAGGCAAAGCGCCCGCCTCGCAGGCACAGCGAAATCGCCCAGGCGCGCATCGCAAGCGCCGGGCGCACCCGTCAATGCAGGGCGATATCGATCAGACCAAAATTCAAGCGCATCGAGCGCACCTCGGAGGCACAACGCGGTCAAACAAACGACCACCGCCAACGCCGGGCGCCGTCCGCAAACGCCCCTCTACCGAGCCGGCGTCTCGAACCACGCCCCAACCAACTCCACCCAGCACCGCGCCCCCACCGGAATCAACTCGTCGTTGAAGTCGTAACTCGGGTTATGCAGCATGCAGGGCCCCATCCCGTGGCCGGCGTCACGATGCCCGCCGTCACCGTTGGCCAGGAAAGCATAAGCACCCGGCCGGGCCATCAGCATGTACGAGAAGTCTTCCGCGCCCATGGTCGGCTCCTGCGCCGGCACGTTCTGCGCGCCCAGCACCCGCTGTGCCACGCCACGCAGAAACTCCGCCTCGTAGGCGTGGTTGATCGTCGGCGGATAGTTCCGGTCGAAGACGAACTCACAACTGGCCTCGAACGCCGCGCAGGTGTGTTCGGCCACCTGCCGCATGCGCCGCTCGATCATGTCCAGCACCTCGACGCTGAAAGTGCGCACCGTGCCCTCGATCACGCAGGTGTCCGGCACCACGTTGGTCGCCTCGCCGGTGTGGATCATCGTGACCGAGATCACCCCCGCATCCAGCGGCTTCTTGTTGCGGCTGACGATGTTCTGGAAGGCCTGCACCATCTGGCAAGCCACCGGCACCGGGTCGATGCCCATGTGCGGCATGGCGGCATGGCAGCCCTTGCCGCGGATCGTGATCTTGAATTCGTTGGACGAGGCCATCACAGGCCCGGAACTGACCGCCATCTGCCCGGCCTGCATGCCCGGCCAGTTGTGCAGGCCGAAGACGGCTTCGCACGGGAAACGCTCGAACAAACCCTCTTCGACCATGAGCCGGCCGCCGCCGCCGCCCTCTTCGGCAGGCTGAAAAATGAGGTGCACGGTGCCGTCGAAATCGCGGTGTTTCGCCAGGTGCTCGGCCGCCGCGAGCAGGATGGCGGTGTGGCCGTCGTGGCCGCAGGCGTGCATGCGGCCGGGGTTGCGGCTGGCGTGGCCGAAGGTGTTTTTCTCGAGGATGGGCAGGGCGTCCATGTCGGCCCGGATGCCCAGCGTGCGCCGGCCGCTGTCGCGCTGGCCGCGGATCACCCCCACCAGCCCGGTGCGGCCGATGCCGGTATGCACCGGAATGCCCCAGGACTGGAGCTTTTCCGCAACCAGTGCCGAGGTGCGCACCTCCTCGAAACCGAGTTCGGGGTGCGCATGGATGTCGCGCCGCAAGGCGACGATGGCGGGCAGGTCGGCGTCGAGGGTTTCGAAGGTGCTGGTCATTGGAGGCTCCTGGCGTTGATGTCAGTCTACCGCCGCAGTTTTGCCCCGCGAGGACCTCTTCAGCCCAGCCCCATCAGCATGCCGCGCCTCCAGGTTTCGGTGATGAGCATCAGCGGCCCGCCGGGCGTGTGCACCCGGTAGCTGCGGGTGGCGGCAGGATCGGGCAGGCCGCAGGCGCTCCAGAGATGCTCGCGAAGCGGCGCGGTCGCCGGGCGGTCGTCGAACTCGCGGCGCACCCACATGCGTTCGAGCAGGTAGCCGATGGGCGTCGTGCCGGCTTCCAGGGACTGCCGCACGTCGTCCGGCAAACCCTCCAGCGCGATGTAGCTGAGGTTGTCCATCATCACCTGCCCGTGCGCGGCCAGGATCACCCGGCGCTCGATAAAGCGGTCTCCCGGCAGGCCGTCGCGCACCACCTGCGGCACCTCGCCGGTGAGCCGCTGAAAGGGCACCTGCAGCTCGACCGGGCCGCCGGCCACGGTTTCGCACAGGCGGGTGGTGGAGCCGTCCTGGGCCATCAGCAGCGCCAGGAGACGGCGCTCGACCCGGGCGCGATGCGGGTCGGTATCGGGTGCCAGAAAACGCTGGCGCAGCAGTTGGTCACAGGACGAAGTCACGGAAGTCTCGAAAAAAGACACGGTCGGTTGTCGGGTGAGAAACACGGCGGCCGAGTCTATTCCGGGTAATGCCGCATAAAATAGATAGCAAGCTAACTAATGTGATGCTTGCATTCAGCCTCCTTCCATTTTCCCGGACCGCCGACATGACCCGATCTTCTGCCGCCGACCAACGCGCCGCCTCGCTGATGGCCGTCACCAGCCTGTTGTCGCCGCTGCAGCGTGGTTACCGCGCCGCGGCGGATCGCTCGGTGGCGCATGTGGGGCTGTCGCAGGCCATGGCGTGGCCTCTGGTGATGATCGGCCGCGCCGGTGACGGCGTGCGGGCCGGCGCGCTGGCCGAGATGCTGGCCATCGAGGGCGCTTCGCTGGTGCGGCCGCTCGACCAGCTGGCCGACGCCGGCCTGATCGAACGCCGCGAGGACGCCGCCGACCGCCGCGCCAAGGGCCTCTACATGACGCCTGCCGGCGAGGCGGCCCGCGACAAGATCGAGAGTGCGCTGAAGGACCTGCGCGCCGATCTCTTCGAAACGGTCGACGACGCCGACCTGGCCGCGTGCCTGCGCGTTTTCAGCGCTCTCGAGGGCCGCGTCGGCAAGGGCGCGGGCAACGCCGCCGGCGCCGCGCCCGGCGCCCAGGGCCAGGAGAATTCGCGGTGAGCCAGGTGCTGGTCCTGCCGCGCTTCCTGCGCTTCAGCCGTACGGAGTGGCTGTTCTCGCTGAAGTGTTTCGCCGCCGCCATGCTGGCCATGTTCATCGCCAGCCGGGCCGGCCTGCCACGGCCCTTCTGGGCCATGATGGCCACTTACGTGGTGGCCAACCCGCTGGCCGGCGCCACCCGTTCCAAGGCGCTGTTCCGCTTCCTGGGCACCCTGCTGGGCTGCACCGCCACGGTGCTGATCGTGCCGGCCTTCGCCAATGCGCCGGAGCTTCTTTCGCTGGTGCTGGCGCTGTGGCTGGGCCTGTGCCTTTTCATCTCGCTGCTCGACCGCACGCCGCGCTCCTATGTGTTCATGCTGGCGGGCTACACGGCCGCGCTGATCGGCTTCCCCTCGGTCGAGGCGCCCACGCATCTGTTCGACACCGCCATGGCGCGCGTCCAGGAAATCGGCCTGGGCATCCTGTGCGCCAGCGTGGTCCATGCGGTGGTGTTGCCGCAGGGCATGGCCGCTCCGCTCACCGCCATGCTGGACCGCGCGCTGGGCGACGCGCGGCGCTGGCTGGCCGACCTGCTGGGCCGCCCCGAGGACGGCCCGGCGCGGCGCCAGGCTCTGGCGGTAGACCGCCGCCAGCTGGCGCTCGACATCACCCAGCTGCGCATCCTCTCGACCCACATTCCTTTCGACACCAGCCATGTGCGCTGGACCGCCGGCGCCATCCGCGAGATGCAGGACCGCGTCGCCGCGCTGACGCCCACGCTGTCGGCGGTGGAAGACCGGCTGCTGGCCATGGAGCAGGCCGACGGCGCGTTGGCACCGGATGTCGCCGCGCTGCTGGAGCGTGCCTCGGCCTGGCTGCAGGCGGGCGCCGAAGCCGAAAGCCTGCCCGCCCTGCGCCAGGCCACGCAGGCGCTGGCCGACCGCATCGCCCCCGAAACGATCCCCGGCACGGACGGCGAAAACGGCGCCGAACCCGAACCCGAACCCGAGCCCCTGCCCTACCCGGCCTGGAGCCGCGCCCTGCGCATCGACCTGGCCGCCCGGCTGGACGCCCTGTTCGTCGGCTGGCGCGCCTGCGCCGCGCTGCGCCGCGACATCGACGCCGGCCTGGCCGGCGGCGCCGCGCCGCTGCGCCGCTCGGCCTCGCTGGGCCGGCGCGCCCTGCACCGGGATGTCGGCATGGCGCTGCTGTCGTCCTTCGCGGCGGTGATCGCGGTGTGCCTGTGCTGCTTCTTCTGGATCGCCACCGGCTGGCCCAGCGGATCGGTGGCCGCCATGATGGCCGGCATCTTCTGCAGCTTCTTCGCCACGATGGACGACCCGGTGCCGGCGATCCACGGTTTCCTCACCGCCACCTTGTGGTCCATCCCCATCGCCGCGCTGTACGTGCTGGTGGCGCTGCCGGTGGTGCACGATTTCGGCATGCTGGTAGTAGTCTGCGCACCGGTCTTCCTGGTGCTGGGCGGCTTCATCGGCCGGCCTTCGACCATGGCCACCGGTCTGGGCATGACCATGGGCGTGGCCGGCTCGCTGGCGCTGCACGACACCGCCAGCGCCGACATCGTGAGTTTTCTCAACTCCAACATCGCGCAGGTGGTAGGCATCGTGGTGGCGGCGCGGGTGACCCGGCTGATCCGCTCGGTGGGCAGCGACTGGAGCGCCGCGCGCATCCGCCGCACCACCTGGCGCGACCTGGCCGCCATGGCCTCGGCGCGGCGCGGCGAAGTCCACGCCGACGCCTACGCGGCCCGCATGCTCGACCGCATCGCCCTGCTGGCGCCGCGCGTGGCCAAGGGCGCCAGCCAGCCCGAATCGCCCGGCACCCAGCGCGCCCTGCGCGAGTTGCGCATCGGCGCCGACATCGCCCTGCTGCAGCAACTGCGCTCGCGCCTGCCCACGGCCAGCGTGACCGCGCTGCTCGCCGGCGTGGCGCAGGTGTTCCGCGACCGCAGCGCCGGCCGCGCCGACGCCGCCGCCAGCGAGGCGGCGCGCTCGCCCGGCCTGCTGCGCGAACTCGACCGCATGCTGGTCGCCGCGCTGAACGACGCGACGCGCGCCGGCATCGACACCCGCCGCGCCGTCACCGCGCTGGTCGGCCTGCGCCGCAACCTGTTCCCCGAAGCCGCCGCGGCACTGCCGTCGCGGGCCGAAAATTTTGTCACCGGAGACACCGCACCATGATCGGCGAAGCCAGTTTCTATGGCCTGTACCTGCCCTGGCTGATGCTGCTGGCCTGCGGCGCGATGCTCGCCAGCTGGGCCCTTCGGCGCCTGCTGGCCGCCGCCGGCGCCTACCGCTGGGTGTGGCACCCGGCGCTGTTCGACCTCGGCGTTTTCGTGCTGATCCTCTATGCCCTGGTGCGCCTGACCGCGCCCGACGCCCTCTGAGCCCTCCCGCCCTGCCTTGAAAAAAACCGAGACCGCGATGACCGCCGCCCCCAACCGCCCCGCCCTGCAACCCTGGCTCGTCCGCATCGCACGCGTCGGCCTGACCCTGATCGTGGTGCTCGCCGCCGCCTGGGCCGCGCTGCGCCTGTGGGACCACTACGAACTCGCACCCTGGACCCGCGACGGACGGGTGCGCGCCAACGTCGTGCAGATCGCGCCGGATGTCTCCGGCCTGGTCACCGCCGTGCCCATCCACGACAACCAGCCGGTGAAGGCCGGCACCCTGCTGTTCGAGGTGGACCGCGCCCGCTACCAGCTGGCCCGGCGCCAGGCCGAGGTGAACATCGGCATGCTCAAGGTCGCCCTGACCCAGGCCCAGCGCGAAAACGCCCGCAACCTGGAACTGGGCAACCTGGTCTCCCAGGAAGTCCGCGAGCAGACCCGTGTGCGGGTGGAAGTGGCACAAGCCAACCTGACGCAAGCCCTCGTCGTGCTGGACGGCGCCAGGCTGAACCTGGAACGTGCCTCGGTTCGCGCCCCGACCGACGGGCTGGTCACCAATCTCGACCTTCGCCAGGGCAGCTACGCCAGCGCCGGCCATCCGGTGCTGGCGCTGGTGGACGGAGCCTCGACCTACGTCGAAGGCTATTTCGAGGAAACCAAGTTGGCGCGCATCCACATCGGCGACCGGGTGCGGGTGACGCCCATGGGCGGCCAGCCCCTGATGGGCACGGTCGACAGCATCACCGCCGGCATCGCCGACCACGACCGCAGCACCAGCGTCAACCTGCTGCCCAGCGTCAACCCGACCTTCAACTGGGTGCGGCTGGCGCAACGCATCCCGGTGCGGGTCACGCTCGACCCCCTGCCCCCGGACATCCGGCTGGTGGCCGGCCAGACCGTCACCGTGGCGGTGCTGGAGGCTCACCCGGACCACTCGGACCAACAGGTCGCACCATGAACATCGCCGCCCGCTCCCGCGAACTTTCCTGCCTGGCGCTGGCTGCGGCCGCCCTGCTGGCCGGCTGCGCACAGGCCCCGGTCGGACCGGACTACCGCGCCCCCGAGGCGCTGCAACCGGCGCACGCCGCGTCGGCCGGTGCTTTCCAGTCGGCCGACCCGCGCTTCGTGACGTCCGCCGAGCCGTTGCCCGACCACTGGTGGCGGCTGTACCAGGACCCGCGGCTGGACGCCCTCGTCGCCCGCGCCTTCCAGCACAACACCGACCTGCGCCAGGCCGTCGCCACCCTGGAACGCGAACGCGCCCTCGACGACGAGGTGCGCGGCGGCAGGGAAGCCGCCATCGGCGTCAGCGGCGGCCCCTCCTTCGGCCACCGGTCGGGCCTGGATCTGCTGCGCCCCGGCTACCAGCCGCCCAGCACCTTCAACTACGGCGCCAGCGCCACGCTGTCCTACCAGCTGGACCTGTTCGGACAGATCCGGCGGGCCATCGAAGCCTCGGAGGCCGGCACCGGCTCGGCCGAGGCCGCGCTCGATTTGGTGCGGGTCAATGTCGCGGCCGGCACCGCGCGGGCGTTTGCGGAGGTCTGCTCCAGCGGGCTGCGGCTGCGCAGCGCGCAGACTTCGCTGGATCTGCAGCAGCAGGCGGTGGATCTGTCGGACCGGCTGCAGCGCGCCGGCAAGGTGGGGGTGATCGACGCGGCCCGTGCGCGCGGCCAGCTGGAACAGTTGCGGGCTTCGCTGCCGCCGCTGCAGGCCCGGCGGCAGGGGGCGCTGTACCGGCTCGCCGCGTTGACCGGGGCGCCGCCGCGCGAGTTTCCGGTGGAGATCGCCGATTGCGTGGCTCCGCCGCGGGTGGCGGGCGCCATTCCGGTGGGGGACGGGGCGGCGTTGCTGCGGCGACGGCCGGATATTCGCCAGGCCGAGCGGCAGGTGGCGGTGGCTTCGGCGCGGATCGGGGTGGCGACGGCGGAGCTTTATCCCAAGGTTTCGCTGGGGGTTTCTGTTTCCAGCGTCGGCAAGATGAAGGATTTCGGGGGGTCGGACACCCTGGGGTACAGCCTGGGGCCGCTGATTTCCTGGAGCGTGCCGAATACCGGGGTTGCGCGGGCGCGGATCGCCCAGGCGGAGGCGGCGGATCGCGCTGCGTTGGCGCGGTTCGACGGGGTGGTGATCAATGCGCTTCGGGAAACGGAAACGTCGCTTTCGGTTTATGCGGGAGAGCTGGATCGGCATGCGGCCTTGGAGGGTGCTCGCGAACAAAGCGCTGTGGTGGCGGAGCAGGCGCGGCAGCTGTATCGCAATGGGCGGACCGGGTCGCTGGATGCGCTCGATGCGGAGCGGGCGCTTGCGGTGAGCGAGGCGGCGCTGGCTGCTTCGGATGCGCAGTTGGCGGATGACCAGGTTTCCTTGTTTTTGGCTTTGGGTGGGGGGTGGGAGCGGTGATTTTCTCTTTGGTTGTTTAGTTTGGATTTTTCTGTTTGGGTTTATTTATCTTGGGTTGGGGGTTGATTTTCAGGTGTCTTTCGATTCTGGGTTTGGGTATTCAGTTTTGAGTTTAATGGGGATATTTAGCTGCCTTCGGCTTGGGGCTTCTTCTGGTCCCCTTCGGGGTGAGACCCTACGCCGGTGGCGGTAACTTTCTTTTCGGGCAAAAAAGAAAGTCACCAAAGAAATTGCCTCGGGAGCGGGTAGCCATACAAGAATCGGGCTGTCGCTTCGCTTAGCCTGGGGAATATGTCATCAATAGGCCCATATCCCGACGACTTGAGCATGCCTCAGGTCACGGCACCGCTCCCGACAGGCCAATAGTCCAGACTGCATCGATTTATTCGCTCTGGCCTTCAGGGATAATGTAGGGCGGTGATTATCCACATGCAGCCTGTGATCGATGGGCGGTGCGCTTGATAATGGCCCGGCACTGTTGGCCGCGATCGGTGGGCGGTGCGTTCTATAAGCCGCGGTGCTTATTTGTGCGGCGGCAGTGCCGTGGTTCGTGCCTGGTCTGGACTATTGGCCTGTCGGGAGCGGTGAGGTTATATCAGGCATGCTCAAGTCGTCGGGATATGGGTGTTCGGTGGCATATTCCCCAGGCTGAGCGCAGCGACAGCCCGATTCTTGTATGGCTACCCGATCCCGAAGCAATTTCTTTGGTGACTTTCTTTTTTGCGAAAAGAAAGTTACCGCCACCGGCGTAGGGTCTCACCCCGAAGGGGATCAAAAGAAGCATCAAGCCGAAGGCAGTCAACTAATCAAAATAAAGCAAAAATTATTTCACCCCAAACAAAAACAAATAATAAATCAATCAATCTCTCGATGCCGCTTCAGAGTCGTCCACCGCCCACCAAAAAACTCAGCCAACCGCTCCACCAGATAAACCGACCGGTGCTGCCCACCGGTACACCCCACCCCCACCCTCACATAACTCCGATGGTCCCGAGACATCGCCTCCAACCACCCCCCCACGAACCCCGCGATATCCTGAAACATCCGCTCCGCCTCCGGCTGCCCACGCAGAAAAGCCGCAACCGCCTCGTCCCGCCCCGTCAGCGGTCGCAACTCCGCGTGGTAATGCGGATTCGGCAACATCCGCACGTCGAAGATGAAATCCGCATCCACCGGCGTGCCGCGCTTGAAGGCAAACGACTCAAACACCAGCAGCAACGCATCCGCCGGCGCGCTGATGAAAGTCTTGACGTATCGTTGCAGTTGCGCCCGCAGCATCAGGCTCGAATCGATGACATGGGCCTGCTCGCGCAGGTCGCCCAACAGTTCCCGCTCCAGCTCGATGGCCTGCACCAGCGCCAGTTGCTGGTCGGCGACATCGCGCTGCGACAGCGGATGGCGGCGGCGGGTTTCGGAATACCGACGCACCAGCGTGTCGGTGCTGGCATCGAGAAACAGCAGCCGCACCGAAACACCCTGCGCCCGCAACACCGCCAAATGCTGCGGCACCAGCGGAAGCGCCGCAGCACTGCGGGCGTCCATGGCCACGGCCACCCGCTGCGCACCGTTGCGCTGCTCCAGCGCCACGAAAGGCAGCAGCAGATCCGGCGGCAGGTTGTCGACGCAATAGAACGCCGCGTCTTCCAGCGCATCGAGCGCCACCGACTTCCCCGAGCCCGAAAGCCCGGTGATCAGGATCAGTTCCAGCAGCGGCGCCGGCACGGCGGCATCGCCCCCGATGGCGGTATCGGCTCCGGCATCGGCATCGGTTTTGGACAGGGGGTTCATGCGGACGGCTCCACCACGGTTCCGGCGTGTTGCAGCAGATCGCGGGCATGCGCCCGGCTGGTGCCGGACGGGCGGTCGCCGCCCAGCATGCGGGCCAGTTCGGCGACCCGGTCCTCGCCGAGAGCGGGCGTCACGCCGCTGCCGGTGGCGCCGCCGGCGGCACGCTGCTTGGCGACCACCAGGTGATGGTCGGCACAGGCGGCGACCTGCGGCAGATGGGTGACCGCCATCACCTGCCGGTCGCGGCCGAGCTGCTGCATCAGCTGCCCCACGGTGTCGGCCACCGTGCCGCCAACGCCGGAATCGACCTCGTCGAAGATCAGCGTCTGAGCGGTGCCCAGCCGGCTGGTGGTGACCGCGATGGCCAGGGCGATGCGCGACAGCTCGCCGCCCGAAGCCACCTTGCCCACCGGGCGCGGCGTGCTGCCCGGATGTCCGGCGACCAGGAAGGCGACTTCCTCCATGCCGCCGGAAGTCGCCGTGTCGATGGCCTGCAGGCTGGCCTCGAAGCGGCCGCCCTGCATGCCCAGTCCCTGCATCGCTTCGGTCACCGCACGCGACAGGCGCGGCGCGGCCTTGGCGCGCGCCTGCGACACCTTGCGGGCCTCGGCGCGGAAGGCGTCGCCGGACTTGCGCTCGGCGGTTTCGAGCGCGTCCAGGTCGGCGGCGGCGTCGAGCCGTGCCAGTTCTTCGCGCCAGCCGGCCAGCAGCGCCGGCAACTCGTCGGGGGTACGCCGGTAGCGGCGCGCCAGCGAGACCCACAGCGACAGGCGCTCGTCCAGCCCGGCCAGGGCCTGCGGTTCGGGATCGGTGCGGCGCAGCCAGGCATGCAGCGAATGGGCCGCGTCCTCGGCTTGCGCCAGGCTCGCCGACAGGGCTTCGGCGATGCCACGGAATTCGGGATCGACCTCGTCCTGCTCCTGCACCAGCGACTGGGCACGCGACAGGCCCGAGGTGGCGCCGCCGTCCTCGCCTTCCAGCGCCTCCAGCGCGGCCTGGGCGGCGTCGATCAGCGCCTGCGCGTTCGACAGCCGGGTGTGCTGCGCGTTGAGTTCGGGCCACTCGTCGGCGGCCGGCGCCAGCTTGTCGACCTCGCCGATCTGCCAGGCCAGGCGCTCGCGCTCGCGCTGCAGTGATTCCTGCGCGGCGCGGGCTTCGTCCAGCGTTCGCTGGGCGGTGCGCCAGGCGGTCCAGCGGGCCTGCATCGGCGATACGTCGATGCCGGCGTAGGCGTCTAGCAGGCCGCGCACCGCGTCGGGGCGGGTGAGGCTTTGCCAGGCGTGCTGGCCGTGGATGTCCACCAGCATCTCGCCCAGCGCGCGCAACTGGGCGGCGGTGGCCGGACTGCCGTTGACCCACGCGCGGCTCTTGCCCTGCGCGTCGATCGTGCGGCGCAGCAGCAGGGTGTCGTGCGGCTCGAAGCCGGCCTCGTCCAGCCAGGCGGCCAGCGACTCGGTGTGGTCGAACTCGGCGCTGATCTCGGCACGGCTTGCGCCTTCGCGCACCACGCCGGCGTCGGCGCGGCTGCCGAGTGCCAGTTGCAGGGCGTCGATCAGGATGGATTTGCCGGCGCCGGTTTCGCCGGTCAGCACGGTGAAGCCGCCGGTCAGGTCCAGCTCCAGGGCTCGCACGATGACGAAATCGCGCAGCGCGATGCGTTTCAGGGACACGGATCAGCCTCCCTCGTTCCAGTGGAGTTTCTTGCGCAGGGTGTCGAAATAGTTCCAGCCCAGCGGGTGCAAAAAGCGCGCCTTGTGTTCGGAGCGCCGCACCACGACACGGTCGCCGTGCAGCAGCGAGGCCAGCGACTGCATGTCGAAATTGGCGCTGGCGCCCCGGCCGGCGATGAGTTCGACCTCGATCTCCGCAGCGTCGGCCAGCACGATGGGCCGGTTGGACAGCATGTGCGGCGCGATCGGCACCAGCACCCAGCCGGGCAGGGCGGGGTGCAGCATCGGCCCGCCGGCCGACAGCGAATAGGCGGTGGAGCCGGTGGGCGACGCGATGATCAGGCCGTCGGCGCGCTGGCTGGCGACGAAGTGCCCGTCCACCCGCACCCGCAGCTCGACCATGCCGGAGGTGGCGCCGCGGTTCACCACCACGTCGTTCATCGCGGGCGCCTCGAACACCACCTTGCCTTCGCGGATCACCTGGGCCTGCATCAGGCTGCGGGCGTCTTCGGTATAGAGGCCGGCCAGCATGGGCGCCAGGGTTTCTGCGAAGCCGTCGAGGGCGATGTCGGTGATGAAGCCCAGGCGTCCCTGGTTGATGCCGATGAGGGGGGTGCCGTAGCGGGCGAGTTCGCGGCCGATGCCCAGCATGGTGCCGTCGCCGCCGACCACCAGCGCCAGGTCGCATTCGCGGCCGATGGCGGCGGCGTCGAGGGCGGGGTAATCCAGGCCGCTGCCGGCGGCGGTGGCGCTTTCCATCGACACCTTGCAGCCTTGGGATTCCAGGAAAGCGGCCACCTCCGCCATGGTGGCGCGCACCGATTCGGCGATGGCGTCGCCCACCGGGACATAGTATTTGCCGACCAACGCCACGTGGCGAAAACGCGTATTCATCGGGAAATTACACCACGACGTTCCCCTAGAATCGGCCCATGCTCGATGACCGCGCCAAGCTGCTGCTCAAAGCCCTGGTGGAACGGTATATCGCCGACGGCCAGCCGGTTGGCTCGCGCACACTTTCGCGCGCCGCCGGCATCGAGTTGTCGCCCGCCACGGTGCGCAACGTGATGGCCGACCTGGAAGATCTCGGCCTCATCGCCAGCCCGCACACCTCCGCCGGCCGCATCCCCACCGCGCGCGGTTACCGCCTCTTCGTCGACACCATGCTGACGGCCCAGCGCCCGGCCTTGGGCGTGCAGCCGCCCATCGTGCCGGACCAGCCGCAGAAGGTCATCGCCAGCGCGGCGCAGGTGCTGTCCAACCTGTCGCAGTTCGTCGGTGTGGTGATGGCGCCGCGCCGCAGCTCGGTGTTTCGGCATATCGAATTTTTGCGGCTGTCGGAGAAACGCATCCTGGTGATCATCGTGTCGCCCGACGGCGATGTGCAGAACCGGGTCATCTTCACCGAGACCGACATTGCGCAGCCCAAGCTGATCGAGGCCGCCAACTTCCTCAACCAGAACTACGCGGGCCTGGCCATCGAGCAGGTGCGCGAGCGCATCAAGTCCGAGGTGCAGGCGCTGCAGGACGAGATTGCCCAGCTGATGACGGCGGCGGTCAACGCCAGCTCCGACGCGCTCAGCCAGGCCGACGAAGTCGTCATTTCCGGGGAGCGCAACCTGCTGGCGGTGAGCGACTTTTCCAGCGACATGGGCCAGTTGCGCCGCGCCTTCGACCTGTTCGAGCAGAAGACGCAGCTGATGCGCCTGCTCGAGAACTCCAGCCAGGCCGAGGGGGTACGCATCTATATCGGCGGCGAAAGCATGGTGGTGCCGATCGAGGAGCTGTCGGTGGTCAGCGCCCCGTACGAGGTCAATGGGCAGGTGGTGGGTACGCTCGGCGTGATCGGGCCGACGCGGATGGCCTACGACCGCATGATCCAGATCGTCGACATCACTTCGCGGTTGCTGGGGAATGCGCTGAGTCATCCCAAGTAGGGGGAGGGCGGGGGCTGCCCATCGGTGATGGGTACTTTGGCTGCTTGATCTCGCTGTGCCGGCGAAGCGGGCTTTGTGCCTTTTGCCGTGGTCGCCTGCTCGATATCGCACTGCGCTTGCGGAAGGCGCCCTTGCACTGGCGGTGGTCGCCTGCTTGATCGCGCATTGCATGCGAGGCGGGCTTTGTGCCTTTGCGGTGGTCGCCTGCTCGATACCGCACTGGCGACTGAGATGTTCTTTTTCCACTGGCGTGGAGCAGAGGCCGGGAGCCGCCCGGCTGCGGGTCACTTTCTTTTGCTTCGCCAAAAGAAACTAACGAAAGAAAAGGCGACCCGGCAGCCCGAGGCCCTTCGG
>Ga0308164_10003604_pt1 | contig 13813 bp, 11 predicted proteins | sample PhyTR2_FD_201031 | JGI IMG/M metagenome (GOLD analysis project Ga0308164, IMG submission 201031) | Phyllosphere microbial communities from UC Gill Tract Community Farm, Albany, California, United States - DLSLT.R2 | ecosystem: Host-associated > Plants > Phyllosphere > Unclassified | place: USA... | reverse complement strand
GTTTTCCCGATTCAACCCGCCGATAAAAGCAGTGCGGTCAACGTGCCTAGCTACCTCCTGTAGTCGAGCCGCCTCCAATCCTTTCCCATGCACACGCAGGCCTTGGGCTACCTGCTCCGCAGCATGTTTGAAAAGAATTTGAGCCTCCTCGTGGGTTCGGGGAGGCGTATTTACCGCTGCTTCTCTTACCATCGACAACTTCTGAATCTGCTCAGCCGCCGTCTGAAACCGCATTGCATCCGTCTGGTCTTGGCGGGCATCGGGGCCTTGCAGTGCGGGATGCTTAAGTATCTTCTCTGCTGCTTGCTGAAACTGCCCCAAGTGGGTCTGAATTGCCGTGGGGTTTAAGTTAGTTGCCTCTATCCCCTTCCCTACCGCCACGCCCTTCTCGTAATTACCAGCACCGGGCATGTTGGCTACAATATCCATCACCCGGTAGCCCGTCACTTCCAGCTCACGCCGCGCATCCATGGCCTGCATCTGCGGGGATAAGGATGTCAGTGGCCGTGCCTGGCTGGGGTCGCGCAGCTTCTCGGCTTCAAGTCCCGGGGCTGGGCTGATTACCTGCTCAAACATAACCTTCAGTGCCTGCGGATTCTTCTCCGCTTCTTGTGGCGCATGCGGGCGCACCATTGCCAGGTCGCGGGCCCGGTTGAGCGTGGCCGGGTCGATGCGGGCAAAGTCGACCTGATAGCCGGCTTCCTTGCCCAGCTGCACAAACGTGGCCTGCAGCGTGCGCCCGTTACCATCCCGAAAGGCGTGGGTGTGGTTGTACTGGTCGAGGTAGTAGGCGGCGCGCTCGGCAAATTTCTCCTCCGACAGCCCCTTCAGGTTATTTTCCTTGCCCAGCTGCTCGCCGATAGCGTTCAGGCGCTGCTCAATCTCCTTGTAGGGCGCATAGGTCATCGTTTCCTTGAAGCCGGTGACATAGGTGGGTTTATGCCCCTGAAACTCCCGGTCGGCCCGGGTTTCGCCGGCCCACGGGTAAACGCCTTCAAACAGCTTCTGGTGCACCTGCTTGAGGTGAGCGTGGTCGTAACGTCCGCCGGGGATGCCACCCTGCACATTGAGTCGCTGCAGGCGCAGCAGCGAGGAGTCGGTTTCGGCCTGGGCCAGTTGCTGGGGGTCGGTAATGCCCAGGCGGTTTATCCGTACTCCGTTCTCGTCGCTGAAACGGTCGCCAGCTACCATCAGCGAGCGGGGTTAGGCTTGGAGGTCGCAGAGCCGGCACCCGGCCGGTAGCGGGCCAGCAGCATGGCGTCGGTCAGCTCAATGGCCTCCTCGATGCTTATCCCGCCGTCTACGTGCCGCTGCATGATAGCCAGGGCCTCCGGGCTGGGCGCGGGGCCGTTGCTCATCAGGATGGCAATGGCGTTGTTGGCGTGCCGCTCGCGCTCCTGGCGGGCGGTCAACTGCTCGGGGGTGAGGCCGGCCGGGGCGGGCGTGAAAAAGTTATTCATCATGGTTATTGGGGGTGAATGACGGATACTTACTTAACAGCAAAAAAGCCCTAAACGTCGCTTTCCACGGGGTTTTCGAGGCTATTCCACTTCATTATTTGTGCCTGCTGCTAAGGTGTTTGCGTGCAGGGCCAGCGTTTCTTTTACCTGCTGGCTGACGCGCCGGTAGTTCTCCTGCACCACCACGGAGAGCGTGGCGGCACTGTCCTCCTCATCGCTACCAAACGTGGCCACGGGATGCAGGGGAAACCGCTCCGGGGTAGCGTCAGTCCGGGAGATGACGCCCTGGAAGAAGGTGCGCTCGGTTTCCACGGTCTGGCCAATAAACTCGCCCTGCTGCAGGCCGATGGCGTCCTGCACCCGCACCAGGTTGCGCTCCTGGTAGCTGGTGCTCAGGTTGGAACTGTGGCTGCCGTGGCTGCCGGCCCCGCCTTGGCTCTTGCCGGTGCTGGTGCTGAGCATCTCCTTATCTTCGCGGCCCACCAGCTCGGAGATGAATTTGGCCGTGTCGAGCGAGTTGACCTTGCCGAAAAACTGATTGTTGAGGTTGCTCACCATAACCTTCATCTTTTCAGGCCCATAGGCGTCGGTCATTTGCGCCAAATCCTGGGTCATGTAGATGGTGGCCACCTTGTTGCTGCGGGCCGTGGCCGGCAGCAGCTCCAGCCCCGGCACGTACACCGTGGCGGCCTCGTCAAGGAACACGTAGCTGCGGTGCTTGTGCTGCTGGTTCATGAGCTTGATGGCCACCGTGATGATGCAGCTGACCACGGGCGAGAAGGTTTCCTTGAGCGTGGGGTCGTTGCCGATGCAGAGCAGCGCCGGCTGCTTCGGGTCGTTCAGGTTCAGCGAGAACCCCTCCCCTTTCGCCTCGTCGGGCGTGAGCACCCAGACGATTTCCGGGGAGTTGATGCGGTTGAGAATCACCTGCAGCGTGCCTACAACGGCGGCCACCTGCTTCTCGGCCCGCTGCTCCACGGCCGTCACGATGCTGCGCACCATGCCGGCGCACTCGGGGTCGGTTTCCAGCATCGAGAGCACGTGCTTGAAGTCCTTGTGGATGGCCGTGGCCACCACGTGCGGGATGGTGCAGTAGCGGGGGAAGTGCTTTTTGTAAAACCAGATGATGCCTGTCAGGTAGGCCACCGCGCTGATGTCGAAGAACTCCATCTTGCGGATGCTGGCCGGGTTGAGGTTGTTGATGATGGCCCGCGAGTACTCCTCGGCAAAGGCCACCACCGGCATATCCTCGGCCCGCAACGGGTTCACCCGCTCGCTCCGGGTCAGGTCGCGGAAGTTGATGACGTGCAGCACCACCGCCGGCTCGGGCTCCCCACCCGGCAGCAGCCGCGGCGGCGCCTGCCGGCGCCCGGCCAGTTCCAGGGCCTTCTGTGCCACTTCGGCCAGCACCGGAAACTTGAAGTCGTAGATGAGCCCGGCAAAATTCTTGGCTGCCAGCTGCTCAATGACCGGCTCCCCGATGGAGTAGGTCTTGCCCGCCCCGGCGCCGCCGAGCACCAGCACGCCCCGGTAGGGATTGGGTACATTTACCCAACCGCCCCCTTCCGTGGGCAGGTTAAACCCGTCCGACGTTTCGAGCTTCTTGCGCTCCACGCTCAGCCCAAACCCCGGGCTTTTGGCAGCGGCCCGCAGCAGCCCCACCACAAAGCCGCTGGCCAGTGCCACCGTCACCGCGACGGGGTAGCCCACCCGGATAAAGCCCGGCGAGTAGGAAGCTACGGTGAGCAATACATAAGCACTCAGCAGAAACAGACCCGCGCAGCTGGCCATGACAGTGCGCACGGCCTGGGGCCGCAATGGCTTGCGCCGGGCCGGGCCGCCGGACTTGCGCTCGGGTGCCGGCAGCACGAATATCAGCACCCCGGCCGCGAGCAGCACCAGCGCCCGCAGGAAGATGCCGGCCGCTTCGTATAGCCGGCCCGCCTTCACTAGCAGTTTGCCTTTGAATCCCTGCCCGGCGGCGGCCACGCGCAACGCGGCGGCTCCTCCCCTGTTCACTACCTGGTCGCCGGCCCGGCTCGTGGCCGTGGCCAGCTCGGCGGCCGGCTTGCCTACCACCGGCGCGGCCTGCCGCTGCAGCCGTGCCCGACGGACCTCGGCTCGTTGCTGGTTGATGACGGCCATGCGGGCTGCCAGGCGCTGGGCGAGCGTCAGGCGGGGTGCCTGCGCGGCCTGGTGCTGGGCAGCGCGGGCCGTAGCTAGTTCCGCCGGGTGCTGCAGTACGTACCATTCGCCAGCCAGTAAGGCCAGCAGGAGCACGCCGATGAGCAGGCCGATGGAGTGGGACTGGGCCGCCGGCCGAGGGGGTAAACTGGTCATAGGAATTAGAAATGGGTAGGTGATTGCCGGCCGGGCTTACATCTCGATGTCCAGCTCCGCGCCGCGGCGCCCGGGCTTTTCGGCAACGTGCTCGGTGCGCTCGTCCTGGCTGGCCTGACTACGGCGCACCAGGTGCTGCACCGCGTGCAGGGCCGTTGCGGCTTGGCGCTGCGGGGCCGCGGCCTGCTCCCGCCCCGTGCGCAGCAGCTGCAGGGCGTTGTCAATAGGGCGGCCGTCACGGGCCCGCTCCTCGACCCGGGCCAGCATCCGGTAAAAGGTCTTGTCAAATGCCCGGGCCACGGCAATGCTCTGCACTTTCTCCGGTGCCAGGTGCTGCTCGCGGGGCACCAGCAGGTTGATGCGCGCTACCCGCTCGGCAATCTTGGCCAGCCGGCCGGCGTCGTGGGTGGTGTCCCGCTGCGGTGTGGCCTTGGGCCGCAGCTTCTCGTGCTCCCGGGCCACGTAGCCAAACTGCTGCTCGAATTGTCGGCCCGCCGCGGCCTGCCAGCTCATCAAGTCAAACCGCTGCCGGCGCCCGCCGGGGTTGAGGGTGAGCTTCTGCTCGGCGTCGCGGGCGCTGACGATGACGTGCACGTGGGCCTGCAGGCCCTGCCGCTTCTCTCCTACTTTGGCCGCGCCGGCCACGACTTCGGGGTCCGTGCCCCGGTGGGTACGGTCCTGGTGGAGCACGGCGCCCCAGATGATGTCCTGGCTGCCCAGCTGCCGGCCGCCGGGCAGATGGAAGTTCTGCGCGTACTGCTGCATCACTTGCCGAGTGTAGGCCCGAAGCTTGTCGGGGTCGCTGCCGATGTGGGCCAGCTCCTGCTCGCTTGGGCTCAGCACCAGGGAGTAGAATTTGGCCTCGCCCGCCCGCAGCCCTTTCACATTGGTATCGATGTGGTGCTGCACCTGCGCGGCGCTCAACTGGTCCGCGTCGGCGCTGAAAAACGTGGCTTCTCGCCCCTCCCCTACCGCTTCGTGCTGCAGGTACTGGAGCGTCTGCGCGCTGCTGCCGGTGTTGGTATAGGCGGCTTTGCCGTGCGTTTTGGGGTTGATTAACTTGACGTACATCCGAGAGTAGACGGGTATTATTCGTGTGTATTATGGTTGCTTTTGCTCTCTTATTGTCCCTGCCCTGTCGTCGCTTCATCCGGTTTGCTGCGCTTGCCAGGCCCCGCTTTTTGGGCTGATTCCAGGGCTTCCTTTACCTGCTTTTCCACTGCTTCCTCGTTGCGCTGACGCAGCAGCTGCAGGGCCTGCTGCTGCCGTTGCAGCTGTGCCTCGCTGAGCGTTTCCAGCTGCGCGTTTAGGTTGCCCACCAGGATTTCATTCAGGCGCAGCACCCGCTCCAGGGTGATGCGGGTGCGCAGCATTTCCTCCAGCATGGCCGTGAGCAGCGTGCGCTCCTGCTCCTGCATAAACCCGAATACTCGGTCCCCGAGCTTCTTTATCTGCTGCATGATGAGCTGCCCCTCGCGGGCCTCCGTCTCGCGGGGGTCCAGGCCCCGGGTGGCAAAGTATTCCACGGCCGCGCTGGCGTATATGCCCAGGCTGGCGCCGACTTCCGCCGCGGCCGCTTCGGCTTTCCGGTGGGCATTGTTGTCCAGGGTAACCCGCTTGCGTAGTTCCGTGCTCATCGTACTCTTTCCAGTTTAGCAGCCTACTGGGCCATTTTTCCTGCTTTAAATCAGCCATTTACCTTTCCATGGCCCGCAAATCAGCTCTGCTGATTTACAAACCATTCAAGACTAGGGCGTTAGCCGTTGGGTTGGGTTGTTCTTCTTGCTGAGACTATTCTACGGTTAGCAAAAAGTTAGTCATAAGCTAGTACGCAGCTTTGCATCGCTGTGTTAGCAGCTGGCGTTTTTTTCCCTATTGCCCTTTTCTATCGTGCCCTGCTGGCCGGCGGATTAGACCGCTGCTTATGGTTTCAGCAGTTGGCCGCGCGTACTGATTTGGCGTCAGGCAGGGCTCCTTAGCCTTCGAAATAGCTTTCCAGAGCCAACCAGCGGGATTTCCATTCGGCACCCATTGCCTGTAGTTCTGCAATTCTGTATTTCTGTTGCCACATGCAAACTGAAGACCTCAGCAGCAAAGCGGCATCATTAGCAACTTTCTGCTTTTCTGTTGTTCTGTATTTCTGCAGTTCCACTAGCATGTAAGCTATGCAGGACTAGCTTGAATCTTCTGCTTTTATACAATTCTGCTTTCTTGTATTTCTGTTGTCAGAGAAATACAACCTGTTAGTGCTACTTGCAGATTTGCCATTCTATAGCCACACAATTCTACAAGACAACTTTTCTGCCAATCTGTGGTAGTGTTTTTTTGTATTTGTGTTTTTCTGTTGTCTTGTATTTGTGTTTAAAAACTGATTGACAGAATTGCTTTTCTGTTTTCTTGCGTAACAACATTTCTGCTTTTCCGCAAAAGCGTGATTCTGTGTTTCTGCTTTTCTATTACTTTTGGCTCCTCGTCCCACTGGTCCTTGTGACCGGCCGCTACCCACACCCTCAACCCCGCACCAACTATGTCCAAGGTTATCAGCTTTGCCACCCAGAAAGGGGGCTCCGGTAAATCCACCCTGGCCCTCGTGCTCGCTGCCCCGCTGGCCACCGAGTACGGCCTGCGCATCGCCGTCCTCGACTGCGACTACCAGCAGAGCATCGTCAAGACCCGCGAGCAGGTCGACGCGGCCAACTTCGCCAAGCTGCGCGAAGCCAACCCCGACGCCCAGTACCCCTACGACGTGTACCCCTGGCAGCTGAGCCGCATTTTTGACTTCATCGACAACCCCGAGCACAACTACGACCTCATCATCATCGACGTGCCAGGCCGGGCCGACGGCGACGACGTGTTCAACGCCCTGACGGCCTGCGACGCGGTGATTGTGCCTCTGGTGTCGGATTACCTGGACCGGGCCTCCACAGCCGAGTTCATGACCATCCTGGAGGCCATCAAGAAAGCGGCCGACGACGCCCAGATTGACTTTCAGTACTACGGCCTGCCCACCAAGCGCGTAGCGGGGCAGCGGGAGGAAAAGGAGATGGACGACTACATCGACGGGCTGGGCCTCTCGCGCTTCAATTCCTACCTGGGCCACCGCAAGGCCTACACCCGGGCCTCGACGCTCTACAGCCTGCTCAACCCGGCCTGGGCGCGCTACGCCGGCGGCACCAAGGACACCAGCGACGAAATCCGCCGCGTCTGCGAGGAGCTCATCGAGCGCCTGGGCCTGCCCGACCGCCGCGCCACGGCCGCCGCTTCCGTATCCACCGCTTCAACCTCCGCGAAATAATGGGCTTCGAGAAACCACAAATCACCCCGCGCCGCCGCATTGAAGTGCCCGAAGAAGCCCGCCAGCAGGCCCGGGCCGGGATGGGAGGGGAAGCCACCCGCACGGCCACGGCGCCGCCCGCACCGGTAGAGCCCATCGCAGCACCGGCCGCGGTAGTTGCTCCGGCTGCGCCGGCGCCTGCTCCGGTGGAGGCACCCACACCAGTCGCTGCAGCATCGGTAGCCCCGGCGGCGGCACCCGTACGCGCCTCTACACGGGGCCGTAAGGCCGCCGCGGCAGCCACGCCCGCGCCCGAGGCCGAAGTGCCGCTGCACACGGTCCAAATCGCCAAATCCGTGGTGCAGGAGATTAAGATGAGCCTACTACTGGCCACGCCCGGCCCGGACACGCCCACCACCATCAAGAATTACCTGGAAGCCGCCCACCGGCACTACGACGCGCACCTGCGCAAAACCGGCAAGCTGCCGCCCGCCAAGTAGGGGAGGGCAGGAAAAACCTGAGCCAGCAAAGCCAGCCTCTTTGGGGGCTGGCTTTATTTTTTGGGCGGTGGGGGAGGGGAGGGGCTAGCCGCTTTTCGGATAAAGCTGTTGGACGTGAATCTGGCATCGCAAGGGTTAGCTGAGCAGGTCGCGCAGGATGAAGCTAGCCTTGAGGTGCCGCTCGTATTGCTCCAACATATTGGTCACTACCCCGCCTGGCGAAAAGCCAGGGGCGTGGTGCCCGTGTGCTTTTTAAAGAAGCGGTGAAAGTAGGTCGGGTACTCAAAGCCCAGACTATCCGCAATCTCGCTCACGCTCCAATCCTGGTGCTGCAGCAGCACTTTGGCTTCGCTGACAAGGCGCTCGGCGATGTGCACCGTGGTGGGCTTACCTGTTACTTCCTTCACGGCCCGGTTCAGGCTGTTGACATGCACGGCCAGCTGGTCGGCGTAGTCCTGCGCGTTTTTCAGCAGGGGCTCGTGGTAGCGCTTGGTGACCGGAAACTGGATTTCGAGCAGGGTCAGGAACAGATTGGTCACCCGCTCGGCGGCATTGGTGGCCACGGACGGGTACGGGGTGGCTGGTTCCAGCCGGGTGGCCTCGTGGATGACAATGGAGAGTTGGTTGCGCAGCAAATCATCCTTGTGGGCGTACTCGGTGTGGAAGTCCTGCCGCATCCGGGTAAAGACTTCGCCCAGGTAGCGCAGCTGCTCGTCGCTGAGGAAATACACCGGGTTGCCGTCGACGCGGTAGAGCACCGAGTCTTTCAGGCTCACCCCGCGCATGGCGGAATGCAAAAACGGCTCGGTGTAGGCGACAATAAAGCCTTCCGGCTCCCCCGTGCGCGCCACCGGCTCCCACGAAAACGGCACCAGGCGGTTGGTGAAGACCAGCGCCGGCTGGTCGATGCGGTAGCTGCGGGTGGCGTAGTGCAAGTCGATGACTCCGCAGACGACCAGCATGCACTTGAACACGTCGCGCCGGTCGTAGTGGCCCATGCCACATTCAGCCTCGTGCATGGTCAGCACCGTGATTTCCCCGCCGGTGGGCGACGTGCTTGGATAGATGTCCGTGCGGGTAGAGGAAGCGGGGGAAGTTGCCATCGGAACTATCAACGCGTGGGAAGGAAAAAAGTGGGGAGCAGCGCCCGACTGGCAAACAACGTGGCAAATCCGTAGGCTGGGCTTGCGGGTGGGTTATTGCTCGATGACGGCCATGTTGCCTTCGTCGTGGCGCTCGCCGGCGGCGGGGGTGAGGTTGCTCAACCGCGCAAGCTGCTCCGCGCTGAGCACGAGACTGTCGGCGGCGGTATTCTCCTCGACGCGGGCCACGCGCTTGGTGCCGGGAATCGGGGCGATGTCGTCGCCCTGTGCCAGCAGCCAGGCCAGCGCCACCTGGGCCGGCGTGGCTTGTGCCTCCTCGGCCACAGCCTTCACCTCGGCCACGAGCCGCAGGTTGCGTTGAAAATTCTCGCCCGTGAAGCGCGGGTTGGTCTTGCGCCAGTCGTCGGCGGCGAGCTGGTCGGGCGAGGTAATGTTGCCGGTGAGGAAGCCGTGGCCGAGCGGGGAGTACGGCACGAAGCCGATGCCCAGCTCGCGCAGCAGCGGCAGCAGCTCGGCTTCGGGGTCGCGGGTCCAGAGCGAGTATTCTGTTTGCAAGGCGGTTACCGGATGCACGGCGTGGGCGCGGCGGATGGTATCTGCTCCGGCCTCCGAGAGGCCGATGTGACGAATTTTGCCTTCCTGCACCAGTTGGGCCAGCAGCCCCACCGTGTCCTCGATGGGCGTGTTGGGGTCGACGCGGTGCTGGTAATAGAGGTCGATGTAGTCAGTGCCGAGCCGCCGGAGCGAGCCTTCCACGGCGGTGCGCACGTTGGCCGGGCGGCTGTCGAGGTGGCCAGGGCCGCTGCCATCGTGCGAAACGAGGCCGAACTTGGTGGCCAGCACGACCTGGTCGCGCCGCCCCTGAATGGCCTTGCCCACCAGCTCTTCGTTAAGGAAGGGACCGTAAATCTCGGCTGTATCGAGGTGGGTCACGCCCAGCTCCAGTGCCCGGTGAATGGTGCGGATGGACTCCTGCTCGCTGCCTTCGCCCACGTTGTAGTAGCCGGACATGGACATGGCCCCGAGGCCGAGGCGGGAGACGGTAAGCCCGCCGATGGTGATGTGTTTCATACAAGGAAGAAGTAATAGGGGAAAATGGCTGTTGTCAGACTGTTCGAAAGCTTAGGACTCGGTGGGGAACACCGCGTTGGCGGTTGCCACGCGGCAGGCTCCGGGGTCGAGGCAGTGTTCATCCAGAATCAGCTCGCCGATGCGGCAAGCCGTGATGCAGCCGCTGATTGGGTTTTTGATGCTCAGAATTTCGCCGGATACCTGGGCTTGCAGCGTGCTGTACTCGAAGCAGCGGTCGGTTTCGACCATCGTGCAGTGTTCCAGCACCAGGTTCTTGGCGTAGCACAGCGGCTGGCTGCCGTGGATGGTGCAGTTGACGAGCCGCAGGTTTTTGGAGTGCCAGCCTAGCCGCTCGCCGGTGAGCACCGAATCGTAAATCGTCACGTTTTCCGTGTTCCAGAGCGCGTCGTTGGATTCGAGGCAGGCGTTGCGCACCACCCCGTCCCGGGTATCCTGCAGCGCGTAGTCGCCCCGCAGGCGCAGGCCGTCGAGGTCGAGGCCCTGGCTATGGAGCAGCAAATAATGGCTGCCCTTGATATCCACGTTGCGGAAGGTCACGTTGCGGCAGTTCCAGCCGCACTCGGCGGCGTTGGGGAGCCGGACGTTTTCCAGGTGCAGCTGCTGCACCCGCCGAAACGGGTGAGGCGCCTCCACCACCGTGTGCTCCAGACGCACGTCGCTCGCGTACCAGAAGGCCGCCTCGCTGGCCCCGGTGAAGTGGCCGTTTTCAATCCGCGTGCCTTCGGTGTGCCAGAAGGGGTAGCGGCCCATAAACAGGCAGTCCACCGCCTCCACGTGCTGGCTTTCCTTCAGGGCCGAGTCGCCGGCGTAGAACTGCACGTTTTCCAAGCGCAGGTCGCTGCGGGCGAATAGGGGCCGCTCGCCCTCAAAGCAGGTGTTGCGAATCAGTTCCATGGAAGGCGCGGGGAACCGTAGGGTTTAAAGCGTGCGCTTGAAAAACGGCGCCAGCTTGGCCATGGCCTGCCCGGCGCCTTTGCCATCGTAGAGGTCCATGTGCGTAGCCCCCGAGATGATTTCCAGCTGCTTTGGGCCCGCGGCCTTGGCGTATAGCTCTTTGCTGTGCCACAGCGAGCCGGCTTCGCTGCCGGCCACGAGCAGCAGGGGCTGCGTGAGCAGCGTTTCGGCCTGGTCGAAGGCGTTGAACATCAACCCATAGCTGGCACTGGTCAGCAGCATCTTGTTGGGGGCGTTGGGGTGCTGGCCGCGGGGCGTGAGGTAGTAGTCGGCGGCCTCCTGCAAATCGCGGGGCGCGGTTTTGTCGCCCACGTTCGGCACGTAAGGCACGTAGACCGGGGCCGCGCCGGCGACCTCGGCCGAGCGCTGTTTGGCCACCGCTTCCAGCGTCGCCAGCTGGCTGGCTGGCGAGGCGTTGCCGTCCCAGCCCTTGCGGCTCGCGGCGCCCACGTCCACGCCACTCACCGTGGCCAGGGCTTTGATGCGGCGTTCGGTCATGGCGGCTTTCACAGTGGCCCCGCTGCCGGCGCAGATGCCGAGTGCGCCGATGCGCTTGGCGTCCACGTAGGGCAGCGTCGTCAGGTAATCGACGGCACTGTAGATGTCGCCCACGCGCTTCATCGGGTCGTCGAGGAAGCGGGGCAGGCCCTCGCTGGCGCCCTGGTGGGAGGCGTCGAACGCCAGGGTGACAAAGCCCTGCGCGGCCAGTTGCTGCGCGTACAGGCCCGCCGTCTGCTCTTTCACGCCGCCTCCGGGATGCACCACCACAATGGTGGCGTAGGTTTTGGCCGCGTCGAACCCGGCGGGCAGATAGAGGTTGCCGGCCATGTTAAGGTTGCCGTTCTTGAACTGGACACTCTTCATCGTCGCCGCCAGCGCCTTGCGGCTGGGTGCCGGTGAAACCGCCGAGTCGGACGGTGCCGGTGGGCCACCGGTGAACCCGGTCACCGTAGCGAATAATGCCCCGAGAAGGACAGTATTCGTCAGAAAGCGGCGACTCCGTACCAGGGGACCTTGCAGGCTGGCTCCTGTTTTAAGCTTGTTCTTATGCATGATGTTCTTCTTTAAGGTTTCGTCGGTTGAACCACTTGTGCTGCTACCTGTAGACTCCGGCTCTCTACAGGGGCGCAAATGCCCATCCCCTAAGAGGCTATCGTTCTTCGTTGAAGCATGACAAAGGTCCCCCGCTTAAAAAAGGGGTCACAATACCAATCAAACCACTTTGTAGACAAATCAATCAGTCCCGAAGGACGAGCTATGGGCATGACTTGCGGTCACCTAGAGTTGTATGCTTAGCGTAATCTTATCCCCTTACCGCTAGAAGAAGGCCATCTCTCACATTTTATAAGCTTCGCTCCCAAAGCTTGGCACTGTAGCCTGCCGGCCTGCGTGACATCAGCTGACGCTGAAAATCCAACTAACTTACCTGAATGGCTTGAAACGACATTCCGGGAGGGCAAAACCGAGGCTTTACTGTCGTTGCGAAGCTGGGGTTTCGCTTATAAAACGTGCTAGTTGGCTCCTTTCAGCTACCACGTGACTTATAAAACGTGGTAATTCGTTGTTAGTTAGAAGTTAGTATAAAGTTAGTAACCACTGGTTCCACCTTGAAAAAAGTCGAAATGGCTTATAAAATGTGGTGCAGGCACGTGAGTAGCCCTGGCTGCGTCAGCAGCTGTAGCTACTTATAAAACGTGGTTTTAAGCGGGTATTATGCTGCACTCACTTAGAAAAGTGCAATCCCTGTGGTCGTTAGGTCAGTCTGCTTTTTTGTTGTTTTCTTGTTTGTTCTGGCCCGGGGTTTGGACCACCACCCTAAAAGTTAATCTGAATGCGCATCAACAACCTTTGTGAGATTATTTGTTTTTACTTGTCTATTTGTAGGGCTCACAAGTTCCTGATAATCAATAGCATATAAAGGTATAAAACCACTTTTTATAAGCGAAAAACCACTTTTTATACCTTTTATTACCACGTTTTATAAGTGAACTCTCACGTTTTATAAGTCTATCCACCACGTTTTATAAGTGAAAAACCACGCCCAACTACCACTGTGGTTTTTTATCTAGCGGACGCTTACATTTGCTTTATCCCCGCGTCCTTATGTCCTAGTTTATGAAGTCTGAAGATACTGCCGTTGTACTTGTCGAGCCGGCTCCGGTTCCCGTCGTTCGCCAGCACAACGCCATCACCCAGGCCCGCTACGACTACACGGCCTGCCAGCTGGATATCTTCTTCTACCTGCTCTCCCGGCTTCGCCGGGATGACACCCCGGACCAGGAGTACACAATCTACGTGAAGGACGTGGAAGCTCTGACCGGGCGGCAGTGGAACTACCAGCAGCTGCGCGAAGCGACGGCCGATATGGGGTCGCGCATGTTCGAGGTGGAAAACGAGCGCACCTACCAGCAGCTCTGGATGTTTCAGCGGGTGGAGTACATCAAGGGCAAGGGCTGCCTGCAGATTCAGCTGGCGGCGCCCATCCGGCCCTTCCTGTTCAACCTCAAGGAAAATTTTACCTCCTACCAGCTGCACTCGGCCCTTAAGCTGAGCAGCAAGTACGCCAAGCGCATCTACCAGCTCGTGAGCCAGTGGAAGGATAAAACCAGCACGCGCACCTACCCGCTGGACGAGTTCAAGCAGATGCTGCACCTGAAGGACCCCAAGGGCAAGGAGCCGGAGCTGTTTCAGAACATCAGCCAGCTCAAGGCCCGGGTGCTCGACATTGCCGTGCGCCAGGTCAGCGAGCACACCGACCTCAAGATTGACTACGAGCTGGTGAAGAAGGGGAGGGCCTACGACGCGGTGCGCTTCACCATCGCCCGCCAGCACCCGCAGCAGCTGCCCATCCCCTTTGAGCAGCCAGCCGAGGATGCCCGGGCCTTCGCGGCCCGGCAGCACCTCGATACGTTGGGCATTACCCAGCCCCAGCTGGTGGCCACCATCCTCGGCGACCCCAAGCACCTGGACCAGCTGTTCAAGTTCACCTACCAGTTGAAGACTGACAAGGTGAAGGCGACCAAGAACCCCGGTGGGCTGTTTTTGAAGATTTGCGGCCTGCGGTAAAACCTGCTCCTGGTCAGCAGCGCT
>Ga0308164_10003603_pt1 | contig 13820 bp, 8 predicted proteins | sample PhyTR2_FD_201031 | JGI IMG/M metagenome (GOLD analysis project Ga0308164, IMG submission 201031) | Phyllosphere microbial communities from UC Gill Tract Community Farm, Albany, California, United States - DLSLT.R2 | ecosystem: Host-associated > Plants > Phyllosphere > Unclassified | place: USA... | reverse complement strand
CTTTGCTGGTACGAGCGCGATGTCCTGGTTTGGATCGAATCGACTCGACCGGCTGAGCCACCGCCGCCGCGCCGTCCTCGCGGCCGCCCAACGAAAGCCGAACAGCTATCGCGGGCTCGATGGGCGCAGAACGCCGCAATGCAGGGTGCTGCTAAGGTGGATGAGCAATGAGCCGCACCGACCGCGCCCCCATTGTCGGCGACTCCGCCCTACGCGCCGAATATGCGGCTGCGCTGATCGCGCGCGGAATTTCCACAGCAGATGCCCATGCACTCGCCTCTGGAACGCAGTACATACCGCGCAAAGCTCAGTCTGCAAAGCTCCCGTCACGAGCGGAAGCCTCTGCGCCGACTGATGCGCTGCCCGGCAAGCTGAGCGCTGGCGGCAACAAGCTACTTGAAGTCGGAGTTGCCATTGCGATGGACCCGCCAGATAGAGATGAGTTGATCTTCCATCACTCCATCCTCTGTCAAACCGGCTTGCCACGCCGAAAAGTAGAGGGACGGGAGTTTCAACGTCGTGTTGGTTCTGCCTGGCTGCACCTGCAGGCAGGTGTGCTCAACATCGCTGGCATCCCGGTTCCTCAGCCTATCCCGTATGGGGCCACTCCGCGCCTTGCTTTGGCATCGATCTCCACGCTGGCTCTGCGAACCGGCTCACCTGCCATCGAGATTGGTCGTACGCCTGCTGACTTCATGCGGTTGATTGGCATGGCGGACACACAAGGGGGCCGCTACGACACCCTGCGCTGCCAGTTCAACGCTATGGGTGCCTGTCGGCTTCAGATGGGATTCGCAGATCAGACCTTCAACAGCATGGCGGTGAAGCAATACGAAGCCTGGCTGCCACGCACCGCCGGTGAACGCAACAAGTGGCCCAGCGTTCTTGTTCTGACCGACGACTTCTACAAAGAGCTGCTTGCCCACGGCGTCCCACTGGATCGTCGCGCGCTCCACGCCTTGACCGGGTCAGCACTGTGCATCGACATCTACACATGGCTGGCGTACCGCCTTCACCGCATCAAAGGCCCTCCTGTGGCCATTTCTTGGGCGGCGCTTCGCGTGCAGTTCGGGCAAGAGTACGAAGGTATTCATGCTGCGGACGATTTCCGCAAGAGCTTCTTGCTTGCCCTGCCCAAGGTGCTGGCCGAATACCCGAGAGCGAAGGTCACCCGATACCCTGGCGGGCTGGAGCTGCAAGCCTCGCCACCGCCAGTGGCGCCACGAATCTTTGCGGTGAGCCCGCGCCGCCGTCCTCGTTGCGATGGAAGCGCTGCATGAGTAGCCTCATCCTAAGCTTGAAGGCCAAGATGCTTCAAAGCACAGAGCTTCTGCAGCAGATTGCTTCCGACCGCTCGCGCAGAGCCGGCCGGTCACCTGAAACCGAACATGACTACCTGCGTCTCGGACAATCGCTGCTCGCGAGAGCCAAGGCAGCGCAAGAAGGGTTGGTCAGCGTGGTGTTAGATACCCGGCGGCCTACCACGTTCCAGAAGCGCATCTCCGCCCTGCGGTTCACACTTCAACAACGACAGTTGGAGCTGCTAGGCAGCATCGTAGAGCTCATCTCGGATCAGGACGCGCAAAGGCTCTCCGCATCATTCGACGAACAGATTGAGCGCGTTCAAGCGCTGATCGAACTTCGGCGCGCAGGCTTGGGTGGACCACGCGCGCCGCGCAATAGCAAGCGACGCGCCCTAAGCGGGCTTCCCGCCGACTGGCGGGTCCAACTCTGCACGCACGGACGTGCGGGGCGGTATGGCGCCGCGATGCTGGTTGCGGCTTTGACGGGGTGTCGTCCCAGCGAGTTAGAGAAAGGTATCAAGGTCTGGCTGGCACGGGACGCGACAACCAGGCAGACACACCTCCACCTTGAGATAGTTAGCGCAAAGGTCAAACGCGAGCAGGGGCAGTCGCTGCGCCGTCTGACCTACGCCACGGCGGAACCGCACCCCTTGCTATCAATGTTCATCGGGCTGCTGCCAGCAATCGCCGACGATCCGACGATCATTCGCGTCGAGAGCGCCATGAACTTTTCAGTCGAGGTGCAACGCCTGGCAGCGTCCCTGTGGCCCCAGCACCGCCATACGGTGACTGCGTATTGTCTACGCCACCAATGGGCGGCGGACGTCAAGCGTCACGGCGATGCGGCAGCCGTGAGCCAGGGGTTGGGCCACCTGTCGGCCAAGACACAGCGGGTTTACGGCACAACATCGCAGGGCAAGCCGCCGTACGCTTTGAAACCATCGACCATTGAGGTGGACCGGCCCATCAAGGGCTGGGCCAAAGAGGTTGTTCCGGTCGATCCCGACGAACCGTAATCAGCCGGCTGATCCGTGCAACCGAAATAGGATAATCACTGAATTATTGGGGTAATAGCATATCAACATACCCCAATATGCAGTATTATTACCCCCATTATTCCTCTTCCGAATGCTACTGAGTGCAATCACTCTCGCCCGAGCACCTCGCTAAGTTGCGCTTCGACGCGCAACAACTAGCGACGTTGCGCGCCCTCGGTGAATACAGGGGCAAGCAGCAGCTCTTTGTGGCGCAGTCTCCCGAGGTCTTGAGCGACCTGCGTCAAGTGGCTGTTGTCGAGTCCACCGAGTCGTCAAACCGCCTCGAAGGTGTGGTCGTGGCAGCTCATCGACTCAAGTCCTTGGTGCTAAAGAATGCCAGTCCGCAAAGTCGGTCCGAGCAAGAGGTAGCAGGCTACCGCGATGCCCTAGGCCTCATCCACGAAAGGGGTGAGCAGATGCCCTTTTCGGAAGGCACTGTTCTGCAGCTACACGGCATGCTGTACCGCTACATGCCGCAACCAGGCGGGCACTGGAAGGCCACCAACAACGGCATCGTAGAGCGCCACCCCGATGGCAGCTCGCGCATCCGCTTTCGTCCAGTTGCCGCGCACATCACGCCCATCGCGATGGCGAACCTGATCGCTCACTACCGCCTGGCCTTGGATCAGCACTTGGCAGACCCGCTGGTGCTGGTGCCGCTGGCGATCCTCGACTTCCTGTGCATCTACCCCTTCCCATATGGCAATGGCCGCATGGCTCGGCTGTTGACCCTGCAGCTCCTCTACCACTTCGACTATGCGGTGGGCCGCTTCATCAGCCTGGAGCGCGTCTTCGAAGAATCAAAGGAGAGCTACTACGAAACGCTGGAAGCCAGTTCCCAGGGCTGGCACGAGGCGGCACACAACATAGCCCCTTGGCTCGACTACTTCTGGGGCGTCCTGCTGCGCGCCTACAAGGAATTTGAAGAGCGCGTAGGCACCATCGAGCGCGGCCGGGGCGCCAAGGGGGACCGCGTTCGCTCTGAAATTCTTAAACGTCAACTACCCTTCTCCATCTCGGAAATCGAAGAAGCCTGCCCGGGAATCAGCCGGGACATGGTGCGCGTCGTGTTGCGTGCAATGAAAGCCGAGGGACTGATAGCACCGAATGGTAAGGGACGCGCTGCCAAGTGGATCAAGCTAGACAAAGGTTCTCAAAACCTCTGCCAGAACGATCAGTAGGCAGCGATACCAAGCGGCGAGAGGGAGAAAAAATGACGAAAACTGAGGCCCAAACTAGATCGGAACTGATCGACCAGCAACTTTCCTTGGCAGGCTGGGACGTGAAAGATCTGACCCAGGTTGTTGAGGAGTTCGACATTCTTACCGCCCTGCCCGATGGGGTGGCGGAGACGCGCACGCCATACGAAGGCCATCAATTTAGCGATTACGTCCTGCTCGGCAAAGACCGCAAGCCGCTGGCCGTGATCGAGGCTAAAAAGACAAGCCGCGATGCCGCCATTGGCCGTGAGCAGGCCAAGCAATACTGCTACAACATCCAAAAGCAACTAGACGGTGAGCTACCGTTCTGCTTCTACACCAACGGCCATGATCTGTATTTCTGGGATTTGGAGAACGCGCCACCGCGCAAAGTGATCGGCTTTCCCACCCGCGACGACTTGGAACGCTTTGCCTACATCCGCCGCAACCGCAAGCCGCTGACGCAGGAATTCATCAACACCTCGATTGCCGGGCGCGACTACCAGATCCGCGCGATTCGCTCGGTGCTTGAAGGCATGGAGCAGAAAAAGCGTGATTTCCTTTTGGTGATGGCTACCGGCACCGGCAAGACGCGCACTTGCATTGCTATGGTCGATGCCTTGATGCGCGCTAGGCACGCAGAAAAAGTACTGTTTCTCGTGGACCGCATCGCGTTACGCGAGCAGGCACTGGCCGCTTTCAAGGAGCACATGCCCAATGAGCCGCGTTGGCCCAATGTGGGCGAAAAGCTGCTTGCCACAGACCGCCGTGTATACGTCGCCACCTACCCGACGATGCTGAACATCATCCGGGACGAGGCGCAGAACCTGTCGCCGCACTTTTTCGACTTCATCGTCGTCGATGAAAGCCATCGATCCATCTACAACACCTTTGGTGAAGTGCTGGACTACTTCAAAGCCATCACGCTAGGCCTGACGGCCACGCCGACCGACATCATCGACCACAACACCTTCCAGCTTTTTCATTGCGAAGACGGCATCCCCACGTTTGCCTACACCTATGAAGAAGCCGTGAACAACGTGCCGCCCTACCTCTGCAACTTCCAGGTCATGAAGATTCAGACCAAGTTCCAGATGGAAGGCATCAGCAAGCGCACCATTTCCCTGGAAGACCAGAAGAAGCTGATCTTGCAGGGCAAGGAAGTTGAAGACATCAACTTCGAGGGCACCCAGCTTGAAAAGCAGGTGATCAACAAGGGAACCAACACCCTGATCGTTCGCGAGTTCATGGAAGAGGCCATCAAGGACGCCAACGGCGTGCTACCCGGCAAGACCATCTTTTTTTCCGCCACCAAGGCCCACGCCCGGCGCATGGAAGAAATCTTCGACAAGCTCTACCCGCAATACCACGGTGAGCTGGCCAAGGTGCTGGTGTCGGATGACCCGCGCGTCTACGGCAAAGGTGGGCTGCTCGATCAATTCACCAACAACGACATGCCTCGCGTTGCCATCAGCGTGGACATGCTCGATACCGGCATCGACGTGCGCGAAATCGTCAATCTGGTGTTCGCCAAGCCGGTCTACTCGTACACCAAGTTCTGGCAGATGGTTGGGCGCGGCACCCGCCTGCTCGAAACCAGCAAGCCCAAGCCGTGGTGCCTTGAGAAGGATGTATTCCTGATCCTCGACTGCTGGGACAACTTCGAATACTTCAAGCTCAACCCCAAGGGCAAGGAGCTGAAAGCCCAGTTGCCGCTGCCGGTTCGGTTGGTGGGCCTGCGGCTCGACAAGATCGAGAAGGCGAATGACAGCGGCCATGCAGACATTGCTGCGCGGGAAATCGCCAAGCTCCGCCTGCAGATTGCGGCGCTACCCAAAGAGTCGGTGGTGATCAAGGAAGCCGCCGCTACGCTGGCCCGGCTGGACCATGACAACTTCTGGAACAGCCTCAACCACGACCGGCTGGAATTCCTGCGCGCAGAAATCAAGCCGCTGTTCCGCACCGTGTCCGAGGCTGACTTCAAGGCCATGCGCTTCGAGCGTGACCTACTGGAGTACTCGCTGGCCGTTTTGAGCGAAGAAAAGGAACAAGCCGACACCCTCAAGGAAGGCATCGTCGAGCAGATCAGCGAACTGCCGCTCTCCGTCAGCTTCGTCAAGCAGGAAGAAGCCCTGATCCATGCCGCGCAAACCAGCCACTACTGGGCTAAGGCGGAAGAAGACGCCTTTGACGAACTGGTCGTCAAACTCGGCCCGCTGATGAAGTTCCGTGAGCGAAGCACTGGCCAGGAGCAAACCCACCTCGACCTGGCCGACGAACTGCACAAGAAGGAATGGGTGGAGTTCGGCCCCCAGCACGAAGCCGTCAGCATCACTCGCTATCGAGAAATGGTGGAAGGCCTCATAGCGGAACTCACCGCGCACAACCCAGTGCTGCAGAAGATCAAGAACGGCGAGGCAGTGAGCAGCGCAGAGGGCAACGAACTGGCCGAACTGCTGCACGAAGAACACCCACACATCACCGAAGACCTTCTGCGCCAAGTCTACAAGAACCGCAAGGCGCGCTTCATCCAGTTTATCCGCCACATCCTGGGTATCGAAGTGCTCAGGAGCTTCCCGGACGAGGTCAGAGCCGCCTTTGACCAATTCATCCGCGCTCACACCACGCTCAGCAGCCGGCAGATGGAATTCCTCAACCTGCTGAAGGGCTTCATCATCGAGCGCGAAAAGGTGGAGAAGAAAGACCTGATCCAAGCCCCCTTCACGGTCATCCATCCGCAAGGCATCCGTGGCGTGTTCAGCCCGATTGAAATCAACGAGATCCTGCAGCTGACCGAACGGTTGGCTGCCTAAGTTACAGGACACACCATGCTGCAAAACAACCCCGAACTCAAAAGCAAGATCGACCAACTCTGGAACAAATTCTGGAGCGGCGGCATCAGCAACCCACTCACCGCCATCGAGCAGATCACCTACCTGCTGTTCATGAAACGGCTGGATGAGCTGGACCAGAAGCGCCAGGCCGATGCCGAGTGGACCGGCGAGAACCACATTTCCAAGTTCACGGGCACGTGGGTTCCACCCGAATACCGCAGCCAGTCGGAGCCCGAGAAATTCGCCATCGATAGGCGCAGCCTGCGCTGGAGCGAATTCAAGCGTATGCAGGCCGAAGAGATGCTGCAGCACGTGCAGGGCAAGGTGTTCCCTTTTCTCAAAGACCTGAACGGCGCCGAATCCACCTTCACCCACCACATGAGGAACGCGGTCTTCATCATCCCCAAGCCCGCCCTGCTGGTGGAAGCGGTGAAGACCATCGACGACATCTTCGCGGTGATGGAGAAGGACTCGAAGGAGAAAGGCCAGGCCTTCCAGGACATCCAGGGCGATGTCTACGAGTTCCTGCTGTCCGAGATCGCCACCGCCGGCAAGAACGGCCAGTTCCGAACCCCGCGCCACATCATCAAGTTGATGGCCGATCTGGTGCGGCCAGATGTTTCCGCGCTCCTCCGTTCAAGTCCTGCCAAGCCGTTCAAGATTGCAGACCCGGCCTGCGGTACAGGGGGCTTTTTGCTGGGGGCCTATCAATATTTGGTCACGCAGTTGGCAATTGAATCCGGCACGAACGATCTTTCAACAGACGAGGACGGATTCAAACGAACGTCAAAAGCTGCAACGCTGACCACGGCCGTACAAGCCAAGCTCGCCAGCTCGCTATGGGGCTACGACATCGACCAGACCATGGTGCGCCTGGGCCTCATGAACCTGATGATGCACGGCATCGACGAGCCGCACATCGACTACAAGGACACCCTCAGCAAAAGCTACACCGAGGAAGCCGAATACAACATCGTGTTGGCCAACCCGCCCTTCACCGGCAGCATCGACAAAGGCGACATCAACGAAAACCTGCAACTAGCTACCACCAAGACCGAGCTGCTGTTTGTCGAGAACATCTACCGCCTGCTCAAGAAAGGCGGCACCGCCTGCGTGATCGTGCCGCAGGGCGTGCTGTTCGGCTCCGGTGGGGCCTTCAAGACGCTGCGCCAGATGATGGTGGAGCGCTGCGACCTCAAGGCCGTGATCACTCTGCCGAGTGGCGTGTTTAAACCCTATGCCGGAGTCAGCACCTCCATCCTGCTGTTCACCAAGGTCTGGGGGCCGAAAGACAAGGTGAGCAAAGCCGCCACCAAACACATCTGGTTTTACGAAATGGCCGCCGATGGCTATTCGCTGGACGACAAGCGTAGCAAGCAGGAAGGCTTTGGTGACCTGCAGGACATCATTGCCAGGTACCACACCCGCGATGCGGCGACCGATACCGACCGCACCTCCAAATGCTTCATGGTGCCGCGCGCCGAGATTGCTGATGGGAAGAACAATTTCGACCTCTCGCTCTCGCGCTACAAGCAAGACGTGTTTGAGGAAGTTCGCTACGACGCGCCGGGCGTGATTCTCGATCGGTTGATTCAGGCTGAGGTGGGCGAAGTAGACGAGGCGGACTTGGCCAAGGTGCAAAGCGGCATCGTTCGCGAGTTGCTGGAGTTAAAGGGGATGGTGGGATGAAATCGCACCCGTTTTCCGAGGTCGTTACTGACGTTACCGCTAAATTCACGAAAATCAAAGCGTCCGACTATCAAGGACAAGGTCAATACAAAATAATTGACCAAGGCAAAGGGCCAGTTGCTGGGTATACAGACGACGCCAGTCTTGTTAATGGACAGTTGCTTCCGGTAGTGGTTTTTGGTGACCACACGCGCGCCTTGAAATATGTAGATGAACCGATTGCACTTGGCGCCGACGGTGCTAAAGCGCTACGGGTAAATTCGGACCTGGCAAGTGCTCGCTATGTTTACTACTACCTGCGTTCCGTTCAGATCAAGGACGCGGGTTATAGCAGGCATTTTAAGTTTCTCAAAGAGGTTGAGATACCAATCCCTTTCAAAGACGGCGCCCCCGATTTCGACGATCAAATCCGCATCGCCCATCTACTCGGCAAAGTGGAAGAGCTGATCGCCCAGCGTAAACACCACTTGCAACAACTCGACGACCTTCTCAAGAGCGTGTTTTTGGAGATGTTTGGCGACCCGGTGAAGAACGAGAGGCAGTGGAAGACTCAACCATTTAGCCGGGTCGGAAAATTTATCAGTGGCGGAACTCCAAGCAAAAGTCGCGATGACTATTGGGTTGGAAAATATCCTTGGGTTAGCCCAAAAGACATGAAGGCCCCTCGGATCTTCGATTCGGAAGACCATATTTCTGATAAGGTTTTCGATGAGACCTCCCTGAAACGCATCCCTCCAGGACATCTATTGATAGTTGTTCGAGGAATGATTCTCGCGCACTCTTTTCCAATTGCCGTAAACATGGTTGACGTTGCGATAAATCAGGACATGAAGGCGATCAAGTTAAATGACAGCCTGAGAGTAGATTACGTTTTTCACTGCTTGAGTGCACTAAAGCGTCAGATTCTCAAGCTGTTTACAACGGCGGGCCATGGGACGAAGAAATTTGACTCAGATGTAATGGAGAAACTGCAAGTTCCTGTTCCTCCACTAGATATACAAGACGATTTCATTTCGATTGCTGACAAGGTCGAAGTCCTGAAATCCCGCTACCGACAAAGCCTCACGGACCTCGAAGCCGTCTACGGTGCCCTGAGCCAGCAGGCCTTCAAGGGGGGGCTGGATTTGTCGCGGGTGGCCTCACCTGCCGCCTCCATCGAAGAAGAGAAACCCGTGGCCGCTGCCATTCCTGCGCCCATCACCACGCCGGCATTCGAGCTTCCGGAAACCAATTTGCTGCTGCCCGCACTGCTAGACCGCACACAGCTGGCGCCGCTACTGCGCTTCTGGCTGGAGGCCTATCGCATGCAGTCAGGCAATGTGGCATTCTCCGTCGAACTCTTCATTGTCGCCGCGCAAACCCGGCTGGGCGAGCTGCACCCGGACAATGATTTCGAATGGGCTGCAAGCAACTACGAAATCATCAAGGCTTGGGCGTTTGAGGCCTTGGCCGCTGGTGCCCTGACGCAGACGTTCGATGACGACGGCAACCGCATCCAGCTCAGAGCCGCCGAGCAGAGGCTGGCATGAAGCTGCTGCGCCTCAAGATTACCGACCCTGCAGGTTTTCGCAGCTTGTCCTCTGGCTTCGAGCACCACTTCCGCACGGAGTGGACTTTGCAGGACGAGCTGGCGCAAGCGAATGACTTTGCGCCCTTCGTCTGCGCCGGGCCCAACGGCAGCGGCAAATCCAATCTGCTCGAAGCGCTGGTGGCGATCTTCTACCAGCTGGAAGTTCTGCGCGTGCGCCGCAGCTTCCTGCCCGATGCCTTGCAGGACGAGGCGCTGGATGTATCGCCCGTCGCCTTTGAGCTTGATTACTTGATCCGCGTGCCCGCCGAGTTCCGCAGCCCCGACAGCCCGTCGTGGGCGAAGGTGGGTGCGTGGAAGAACGCTGGCGAACCGGTGCGCATTCTTTGGGACAACCAGAGCGACTTTAGCACCGATGTATACGAGGCGTTCAAGAGCGGACACGCCGACATCCTGCTGCCTCAATACGTGCTGGGTTATTCCTCGGGCGAGAACGAAATCCTCAGCCTGCCGTTCTTCAAGATGCGTTTCGTGCAGTTCGACGAGTACTGGAATGCACTGACCCGGCAACTGAGCTACCCCGGCCACCCGGAGACACGGCTGGCCTATCTGGACAGCGGATTCAGCCAGGCCATCCTGTTATGCAACCTGCTGTTTCAAGACGAGGCCACACTGCTGCCCTTCCGCGAGGATGTGGGTATCGACGCATTGCGGGAATTCCGCATCATCCTGCGCCGCCGAATTCCCATCGACGCAGTGCAACTGGAAGCTTTCGATCTCGCTGATGAAGATCAGAAGCGCGAGCGAAGAAATCGAATACAGGCGGAAGCTCGAACACGCGGACTCTCAGAGTCTGAGATCAGCCAATCAGTTGATGATTGGGTTCGCCGCGAGATCATCAAAGGCAACCCCGCGCTCTCGGAAACTGATGAGCCAGGAAGTACCCGCTATCGTCTGAACGTGCTGCAGCTGCTGGAGGGTGACGAGAAGTCCTCGCTGGTAGTAAGCGCCCTCAAGCGTTGTGCGACGCTCAGTTTCATCGACGAGGCAAACGATATCCTGGTGCTCGACTACTGGGTGAATGAGGCAACCCGGCAGGCATTCCACGAGAATTTCGACGGCTCGGCGCTGGTGCTATTCCAGGCGTTTCAGGTGCTGTTGACGCTCAACCTGTATGCCGTCAGCGAAACTCTGAAGACCGATCTCTACACCTCGACCAGCCACTACGTCAGCGAGACAGTGCCTACCTTGGCATCCGATCAGCGCATCATGCGCTTCAAGTTCGTGCGCTTCACCAAGCAGGGTGTGGCCGAGCCAATGATGCTTAAGGAGTTGTCGGACGGCGAGCATCAATTGCTGCACAGCCTCGGCTTGTGCCTCCTGTTCCGCGAGACCAACAGCCTGTTCCTGCTTGACGAGCCCGAAACGCACTTCAACCCCGACTGGCGCGCCAACTTCATCAGCCGCTTGCGCCAATGCCTGCCCGGCAACGGTGAGTTCGCGCAGGAGATGCTAATCACCACCCACACACCATTCCTGATTTCCGATAGCAAACCGGATAAGGTGCTGGTGTTTGCCAAGGACAAGACCACCGGCGCAGTAAGTGTTGAGCCTCCAGGCTTTAATACTTTTGGCGCTTCGATCAACAAAATTACCATGAGCAAGGTGTTTGGGAAGCGTGAAACCATCGGCAGCCATGCGAAGGCCTTGCTGGACGCGTTGCGAGTCCGCTTTCAGCAAGGTGCCGAGGACAAGGAAGCCCTGATCAAGGTGATTCATGAGCAGCTTGGTGACTCGGTGGAGAAGGTGCTCTTGATCAACGCCATTATGGAAGGTAGCCAATTGAGAGATGGGGAGGAGCAGAGCTAATGCTTTTCCCGTACACCTACGTCCCCCACAAGATGGAGAATATGCAGGCGTTCATCGACTTCATTTTCTATGAAGTCTGGTGCAAGGCACCCGTTGGCCTAGTCTTTCATCCAGACCTTTTTGACGCTAACACGGAACTGAAGGAGTTGATGGTCAACTTCGGTTTTTCTACACAAGCTGCTGAACGGGGTAAATCGTTTTATAAGGACGTGAAGGCAATTTACAACCTATTTGCACCACTTTCATCTCAAGAAGTCGATCAATTTAAGAAGTGGTATCAAGGGAACAACGATATCGAGAAAGTTTGTGCCAATGAGCCAGTCATACAACTCCTGCGATACAAGGACGCCATTACTTCCCACCCAGCACTCGGAAAGCAACTGGCCCTCTTTTTCCGCGGACTGTACGACAGTTCACTTCTCAACCTGTCTGCAATCAAAGAAAAAATCGGCACGATCAAAGATCACAACAAAAAATTTTTCGAGGCAAATAAAGCTGGGAAATGCCCATTCTGCGGAATTAGCGATCTAAAAGGCGTTCACCACACTCGGAGAGAGGCATATGATCATTACCTGCCCAAGTACCGATACCCGTTCAATTCCATCAACTTCAGAAATTTGGCCCCCGCTTGTAACGAATGCAACAGTACTTATAAGCTGAGCAAAGATCCCGTCCACAACTCAATTGGGCGACGAAAGGCATTCAACCCTTTCTCCACTTCATCCTATACCATTCAACTTCAGGTCAATTTGCAACACGCGGACATCGACAATCTGAAGGAGAAGGATATTGAACTGAAGTTCGGCCCCGCGGTGTTATCCGAGGAGATCGACACATGGAAGGATGTCTATGGAATTGAAGAGCGCTACAAAGCCAAGCTCTTCGGGGAAAACGACGGTAAGGCCTGGCTTGAGCAGGTGTTTATTGAATGCCAGGGATATAACAAGAAGCCCAAAGAAATACTGGCTATGCGTGTGAAGCAAGCGCAGGCCCAACCTTATGCGGACTGCAATTTTCTAAGAAGTCCTTTTCTTCAAGCCTGCCAGAATCTTGGGCTCTTTAGCGGGACCGGTCAGCCATGAGCGATACGAATAAAAACCAGATATTAGGCACAACTTGGTTCGTCGGGGCCAGCTTTGGTCACACCGACGACCAGAGCGCCCGCTTCCTCGAAGAAGGCATTTGGGAGGTCAGCAGCCCCAGCCAGAAGGAGCGGGCCCTGGTGCGCTCCATGCGGCCTGGTGAGCGCGTTGCCATCAAAGCTGCGTATGTGCGCAAGCACGGCCTGCCCTTCGACAACCGCCAGCAGACGGTGTCCGTCATGGGAATCAAGGCTACCGGCGTCATCACCGAAAACCCGCAAGACGGTGAGCGCGTCAAAGTGCAGTGGCAGTCCGTCGATGGCGTGCGCGAATGGTACTTCTACACGTACCGCCCCACCATCTGGCGCGTTGTGCCCGGCGAATGGAATGCGGATGCGCTGATCGAGTTTGCGTTCGAAGGCAAGCCGCAAGACATTGAGCGATTCCGCAATGCGCCGTATTGGAAGGACCGCTTCGGCACCCTGTTCCAGTGGGCGGACTTCTACGAGGCCGTCGCCGAGAAACTGCTGCCCTTCGCAAGCAACCGCGCTCCTCTCATCCAAGGTATCCACCAAATCGCTCAGCGGGTTCAAGGCTTGGACTATCTGCAGGACAAGTTATCAGACGGCAGCAGAATCCCACTGCAAGACATCTGCCCGTTCACAGCGATGGGCACGTTCAATCGAGGCATGACGGACGCCAACCGCAAGCTGATTGCTGCAGAGCTGGCGAAGCTGCTTGGAGTCACCGTGCCCGTGCCCACAACGTTCGAAGGCATCCCCGTGCTCAACAATCAGCGGTCCTGGTTCTTCCGCTATGCAGACAAGCGAGGGGCGGAAGACATTGATGCCCTGTGGCGTGTCTTTGCTGCGGCGCAGGCGCTTGTTGAAGAAGACGGGCCGGGCACTCGCGACGAGTTCATCGAGGCCTATGACGCCGCTACCCAGGTTTGGGGCGTGGCGTGGAACCTGTCCACTGGTTTGTATTGGGCTGCTCCGTGGGAGTTTCCGACGCTGGACAGCCAGTCGCGGCACTACATCCAGAAACGCCTCGGCGTACCGATCACCACCCCAGCGCCGCAAGCGCCTTGTGATGCGGCCACGTATTTGCAACTTGCCGACGACTTGCGCACGCGGTTCGCGGAGGACAACTACCCGGTGCACACCTTCCCTGAGTTGTCGCTGGCATCGTGGCAGTTCAAGGATGCGACGCCTGCTCCTCAGGAGGATTACGCCACGCCGGACATGCCTCACGACGACTCCGGAGATGAGCTTGCGG
>Ga0308164_10003601_pt1 | contig 13821 bp, 15 predicted proteins | sample PhyTR2_FD_201031 | JGI IMG/M metagenome (GOLD analysis project Ga0308164, IMG submission 201031) | Phyllosphere microbial communities from UC Gill Tract Community Farm, Albany, California, United States - DLSLT.R2 | ecosystem: Host-associated > Plants > Phyllosphere > Unclassified | place: USA... | reverse complement strand
GCTGCTCGCGCAGTTCGGCCGACAGGGCCTCGGTCAGGCGGATCACCGCGCTCTTGGCGGCGACATAGGCGCCCATGTGCGCCACGCCCTTCTGCGCCGCGAAGGCGCCGACGTTGACGATGCGCCCGCCGCCGGCCGCCAGCATGCCCGGCACCACCGCGTGCGCCATGTGCAGCACCGTGCGCGCGTTCAGGCCCAGCATCAGGTCCCAGGTCGCCGCCGAGGTCTCGTGCACCGCCTCGCCCATGCGGAAGCCGCCGGCCAGGTTGCACAGCACGTCGATGCGGCCGAAATGCGCGACGGCGCGGGCGGCCGCCGCGTCGGCCGCCGCCGGCTGCAGCAGGTCGGCGCCGACGAACAGGCGCAGACCGCCGGGTTCGCCGAAGGTGCGGCGCAGCGCCGCCTCGTCCAGGTCCACCAGCGCCAGGCGCGCGCCGCGCGCGGCGAAGGCCCGCGCCACGGCGGCGCCCAGGTTGCCGGCCGCGCCGGTGATCAGCACCGTGGTGCCATCGAAGTCGAGGTGGGTGTCCATGTCCCGGGTCCTGTCGAAGAATTCGGATGGCCCAGAGCCTAACCTTCTCCTCCTGCTTTTCCCCCTTCCTTTCTCCTCCACCGCCATGCAGATCGAAACACCTCCCAGCACCAAGCCCTATGCCAAGCCCGAGGGCGAGCGCCGCGGCCTCGTCATCGTCCACACCGGCGACGGCAAGGGCAAGAGCACGGCCGCCTTCGGCCTGGCGCTGCGGGCCCACGGCCGACAGCACGTCCACGGCCGGACCGTGCGGATCTGGCAGTTCATGAAGGTGCCGACCGCGCGCTTCGGCGAGCACCGCATGTTCGAGCAGATCGGCATCCCGATCGAGGGACTGGGCGACGGCTTCAGCTGGAAGAGCCAGGACCTGGAGCGCTCCGGTCAGCTGGCACGCGACGGCTGGGAACGCGCCAAGGCGTCGATCCTGTCGGGCGAGCATTTCATGGTGGTGCTCGACGAGATCACCTATCCGCTGATCTATGGCTGGCTGCCCCTGGAGGACGTGCTCGCCACCCTGCGCGCGCGGCCGGCGGACGTGCACGTGGTGCTGACCGGGCGGCGCTGCCCGCCCGAGATCATCGAGCTGGCCGACACGGTCACGGAGATGACGATGGTCAAGCATGCCTTCAAGGCCGGCATCCCGGCCCAGCGCGGCATCGAGGATTGACCTGAAGCGGCCGACGATGGGGGCACGGGAATGATCGAGTGGGCCGGGGTCGCGGTGGCGGTCGGCATCGCGCTGGGCGTCGACCGGGTCCTGGGGGAGCCGGCCGCGCGCTGGCACCCGGTGGTGGGGATGGGGCGCTACCTGGGGGCGGTCGGGCGGCGCATCGCGCCGGTGGCGGGTGCGGGCGGCACGGAAGGCAGGGCGGCCGCGCGATGGCGGCCCTTCCTGCTCGGCGCGATGGGCTGGTGCCTGGGCGCGGCGGGCGTCGGCGCGCTGGCGCTGGGCGTGCAGTGGGGCCTGGCGCAGGGACCGGCCTGGCTGGCGGTGGGGCTGTCGGGCCTGCTGCTCAAGCCGCTGCTGGCCTGGCGGATGCTGCGCGAGGAGGTGCTGGCGGTGGAGGCGGCACTGGTCGACGAATCGCTCGATGCCGGTCGCGCGCGACTGGCGCGCCTGGTCAGCCGCGATGTGTCCTCCCTCAGTGCCGCCGAGGTGCGCGAGAGCGCCATCGAATCGCTGGCCGAGAACCTCAACGATTCGGTGGTGGCGCCGCTGTGCTGGTTCGTCGTGCTGGGATTGCCGGGCGCGGCGGTCTACCGCTTCGCCAACACGGCCGATGCGATGTGGGGCTATCTCGGCGCGCGCGACGGCCGCGACTGGACCTGGGCCGGCAAGTGGGCGGCGCGTGCCGACGACGTGCTGTCCTGGCTGCCGGCGCGCATCACGGCCGGCCTGCTGCGGGCCCAGTTCGCCGACCGGCCGGGCACCGCGTCATCGGCCGACGATGCGCCGCCGGCATCGGCCGCGACGACCTTGCGCCGCGAGGCCCGGCGCACGCCATCGCCCAACAGCGGCTGGCCGATGGCGGCGATGGCATTGGGGCTGGGGGTGCGGCTGGGCAAGCCCGATGTCTATGCGCTGAACGCGACCGCGCCGGCGCCGCGCGCCGGCGACGTGCGCCGCGCCGCCCGGGCCGGTGGCCGTGCCGTGGGACTGCTGGTGGCGGGCCTGGTCGCGATGGCCGGCCTGGCCGTGGTCGCCGGGAGCCGGTCATGAACGCGGAGACGCTGTTCCTGCACGGCGGCCCCGACGACGGACCACCGGTGCGGCACGATTTCTCGACCAATGCCAATGCCTGCGGACCCTGCCCGGAGGTGCTGGCGGCCGTGCGGCACGCCGATGCGACGCGTTATCCCGATCCGCGCTATCACGCCCTGCGGGAACGTCTGGCGGGCTTCCATGGCGTCGCCCCCGAGCGCGTCGTGATCGCCGGCAGCGCGAGCGAATTCATCTTCCGACTCACGGCGGCCGTGGCGCGGCGGGGGGGTGGCACGGTCGCGCTGCCGAGGCATGGCTATGGCGACTACCTGCGAGCGGCACGCGCCTGGGGACTGGTGCCATGCGCGGCGCCGGGGGAGCCCGATGACGCCGGAGCCGACGATCCCGCGACGATGCCGACGCCAGCCCCGGCCCTGGCCTGGTTCTGCGATCCCTCCAGCCCGCTGGGCCAGCCGGTGGCGGGACTCGGCCCGCGCATCGACAGGCTCGACATGGCGACGACCTGCGTCCTCGACCTGGCCTACGAGCCATTGCGACTGGATGGCACGCTGGGCCTCGGCCCCGCGCAACTGGAACGGGTCTGGCAGCTATGGACGCCCAACAAGGCGCTGGGCCTGACGGGCGTGCGGGCGGCCCATGCCATCGCGCCATCGGGTGATGTCGAGTTGCGGGAACTCCTGATGCTCATGGCGCCCTCGTGGGCGACGGGCGCGCATGGCGTCGCCCTGCTGGATGGCTGGACGCGCCAATCGGTGCAGGACTGGCTGCGGGACAGCCGGGTCCATCTGCGCGCCTGGCGCGACGGGTTCCTGACACTGTGCGGGGAACACGGCTGGCGTGCCGGATCGAGCGTCGCCAATTTCCTGTGCGTCGATCCGGATGTCGACGACATCGACCATTGGGTGGCATCGCTGCGCGACGCCGGGATCAAGGTGCGCCCGACGGCCTCCTTCGGACTGCCGGGACAATGCCGCCTCGCGGTGCTGCCGCCACGGGCGCAGGATGCCTTGCGCGCCGCTCTCAGCGGTCCTGCTTTTCCTGGCCGGGCTTCTGCTCCAGCTTCTTGTTCTCGACGCTCTTCATGAGTTCCTCGCCCTCGATGTCGCGCCCGTCATTGGGCACTGCTTCCTCCTGCGTGATCTCGGGTTCCTCGTGGCTCTTGTGCGACGAGGTGGCGGAGTTCGAGTTCGATTCGTTGGCGGGGGTCATGCATTGCTCCTGATTGAAATGACATTCACGGCACCGACCATGGCGCCCGATTCCTGTCCAGGGCTTCGGGCAATCGCCCCTGCGGCCGTCAGCCGATCTCCACAGTCAGGCGGAGCGCCCGCCGTCCATGTCGGCGGCAGCGGCCATCAGGCGCCGCAGCTCGGTCATGCCCAGCACCATTGCGTCCCAGTAGGCCTGCTGCGGCGCCGATGCCGAGTCCAGCACCCGGTAGTGGAAGACATCGGAGCCCTGCATCTCGCAGGCCTCCATCAGGACCCAGAAAAATCCGCCCGAGGGGCGTTCCTCGACCTTCAAGGCCAGTTCTTGTCTCGATGCCATCGTGTATCCAGGGGGTGGGGACAACCCTCAACGAGCGTGCGTGACGGCTTGATGACAGCCAGCCGCCTGTTTCAACTTCTTGTCACTCTTTCGTCCTCGCATCTGCGGGTTAACCCTGGGAAAAACGAGCATCCATGACCACTCCGATCGAGCATCCGGCCGAGGGCGCGCGCTGCGTCATGGTCCTGGGCACCACCAGCGGTGCCGGCAAGAGCTGGCTGGCGACCGCCCTGTGCCGCTGGTATGCGCGCCAGGGCCTGCGCGTGGCGCCCTTCAAGGCGCAGAACATGAGCAACAACGCGCGTGTCGTCGCCAGCGGCGAGATCGGCAGCGCGCAGTACTTCCAGGCCCTGGCGGCGCGCGCCGAGCCCGAGGTGCGCATGAACCCGCTGCTGCTCAAGCCCGAGCGCGACACCCACAGCCAGGTCGTGCTGATGGGCCGGGTCAGTTCCGAGCTCACGGCGCTGCCGTGGCGCGGGCGCAGCGAGCGCGTCTGGCCGCAGATCGCCGCCGCGCTCGACGCCCTGCGCCGCGAGAACGACGTCGTCGTCATCGAAGGCGCGGGTTCGCCGGCCGAGATCAACCTGATGGACAGCGACATCGTCAACCTGCGGGTCGCCCGCCATGCCCGGGCGCGCTGCCTGCTGGTGAGCGACATCGATCGCGGCGGCGCCTTCGCGCATCTCTATGGCACCTGGGCGCTGATGCCCGAGGCCGATCGGGCCCTGCTGCGCGGCTTCGTGCTCAACCGCTTCCGGGGCGATGCCACGCTGCTGGCGCCGGCGCCCGAGCGGCTGCGGGCGCTGACCGGCGTGCCCACCGTCGCGACGCTGCCGATGTGGTGGCAGCACGGCCTGCCGGAGGAGGACGGCGTGTTCGACGACCGCGCCACGTCGGCCGGCGAGGTCCGTCTGACCGTGGCCGTGATCGCCACGCCGCGCATCAGCAACCTCGACGAATTCCAGCCGCTGAAGAACCTGGCCGGCGTGCGGCTGCGCTGGGTGCGCGGCCCCGGCGAACTGGCGGGACTGGCACCGACCGACTGGATCGTGCTGCCGGGCTCCAAGCACACCAGCGGCGACCTGGCCTGGCTGCGCGCCCAGGGCCTGGACCGCGCGGTGGCGGCGCATGCCGGGCGGGGCGGGGCGGTGCTGGGGGTCTGCGGCGGGCTGCAGATGCTGGGCGAAGCCCTGATCGACCCGCATGGCATCGATGGCAACGCGCCGGGCCTGGGCCTGCTGCCGGTGGTGACGACCTTCGAGCCGGAGAAGACGGTGCGGCATCGCCAGGCCACCTTCGACACGCTCGACGACGGGCCGTGGCGCGCGCTGTCGGGCCTGGCGGTGAGCGGCTACGAGATCCACCATGGCGCGACCGCCGAACACCCGGCCATGGCCGCCGCCGGCCAGCGCGCCCATCCGGTGCTGCCCGACGGCCTGGGCTGGCGCAACGCGGCGGGCAATGTGCTCGGGCTCTATCTCCATGGCCTGTTCGAGGACCCCGGCGTGCTGCGCGCGCTGTTCGGCGCCACCGCGCCGACGCTGGATTCGGTGTTCGACGGCCTGGCCGATTTCATCGACGCGCACTTCGAGCCGGATGTGCTGCGCGACCTCATCCACTGACCCTTTCGACTCCTTCGCATGACCTCACCTCTTCCTTCTGCTAACGGCCTAACGATGATGTCGGGGACCGCCGTCCCCAAGACCGATCACGACGCTCACGACGATCACGGCGCCCGTGTCGATCACGCGACGGCGGTCCGCCACGCCATCGGCGACATCCGCGATCCCGCGCTCGAGCAGCGCCTGCGCGCGGCCATCGACGGCAAGACCAAGCCGCTGGGCGCGCTGGGGCGCATCGAGGGCCTGGCGATGCGCATCGGCGCCGTCCTGGGCAGCGCCGCGCCGGTGCTGACGCAGCCGCAGATGCTGGTCTGCGCCGCCGACCACGGTCTGGCGGCGCGGGGCGTGTCGGCCTTTCCGAGCGAGGTGACGCGGCAGATGGTCGAGAACTTCCTCGGTGGCGGGGCGGCCGTCAGCGTGCTCGCGCGCCAGCACGCGCTGACCTTGACGGTGGTCGACTGCGGCGTGCGCGGCGACATCGCGCCGCGCTCCGGCCTGGTCTCGCGCAAGGTCGCCCACGGCACCGCCGATGCGTCGGCCGGTCCGGCCATGAGCGCGGCGCAGCGCGATGCGGCCATCGCCAACGGCCGCGAGGTCGTGCGCGCCTTGCCGGGCAATGCGCTGCTGCTCGGCGAGATGGGCATCGGCAACACCTCGGCGGCCTCGCTGCTGCTGGCGCGGCTGGCCGGCATCGACATCGAGGACTGCACCGGCGCGGGCACCGGGCTCGATGCGGCGGGACGCGCGCGCAAGGCGCGGGTGCTGGGCGAGGTGCTGGCGCGGCATGCCGATGCCGGCACGGCGCTCGAGGCGCTGGCGGCCTTCGGCGGCTTCGAGATCGCGACGCTGGTGGGCGCCGTGCTGCAGGCCGCCGAGGAACGGCGCCTGATCGTGCTCGACGGCTTCATCGCCAGCGCGGCGGTGCTGGTGGCGCAGGAGGTGGCGCCGCACGTGGTGCAGCGCTGCGTCGCGGCGCATGTCTCGGCCGAGCCGGGCCATGCGCTGCTGCTGGCGCGGCTGGGCCTGGAGCCCCTGCTGGCGCTGGACCTGCGCCTGGGCGAGGGCTCGGGCGCGGCGCTGGCCTGGCCGCTGCTCGAATCGGCCTGCCGCATCCTGCGCGAGATGGCCAGCTTCGAAGCCGCCGGCGTCTCGCGCCGCGACGATGCCGGCGCCGATGCCGGCCCTGGTGCCGGCGTCGATGCCTGAGCGGTCCGCCCGGATGAGCACCGTCGTGGCCGGGGTGCGGCACTTCCTGCTGGCGCTGCAGTTCTTCACGCGCCTGCCGGTGACCGGCCGGCTGGCCCGCTGGGTCGGCTACAGCCCGGCGATGCTGCGGGCGAGCGCGGCGCATTTCCCGGCGGTGGGCGCGGTGGTGGGCGCGATCGGGGCGCTGGTCTTCGCGCTGTCCGGCATGCTCTGGCCGGTGGCCGTGGCGGCGCTGCTGGCCACCATCGCCACGGTGCTCGTGACCGGGGCCTTCCACGAGGACGGCCTGGCCGATGTCGCCGATGGCCTGGGCGGCACGCAGGACCGCGCGCGGGCATTGGAGATCATGCGCGACTCGCGCATCGGGGCCTTCGGCGCCATCGCGCTGGTGCTGGCCCTGGGGCTCAAGCTGGTGCTGCTGGCGACGCTCGGCGCGACCGGCATCGCGGCGGCCTGCGTGGCGCTGGGCGCGGCGCACGCGCTCTCGCGCCTGGCGCCGCTGGCACCGATGCGCTGGCTGCCGCACGTGAGCGGCGAGGCCGCCAAGTCCAAGCCGCTGGCCGATGCCGTGGACGATCGCGCGCTGGTCGTGGCGGCGCTGTGGTCGGTGCCCGCCGTGGCGTTGCTGGCATGGGTCTTCGGCCCGCCGGCGGCGCTGGGCGCGCTGGCGGCGGCGGCGCTCGCGACCCTGGCGCTGATGCGCTGGTTCCGCCATCGGCTGGGTGGCTTCACGGGCGACTGCCTCGGCGCGACGCAGCAGGTCGCCGAGCTGGCGATCTATCTCGCGCTGGCGGCGCGGTGGCCCGCGTGAGCCGCCCGGATCGCAGGAGTCCGATGAGTCCCATGAATCCCATGAGCGACATGAACCCCGTGAACCCCGTGAACCGGCTCTGGCTGCTGCGCCACGCGATGGTGGAGGGCGCGCCGGGACTGTGCTACGGCGCCAGCGACCTGGTGGCGCGGCCGGTGGCGACGCATGCCGTGGCGGACGACTTCGCGCGGCGCTGGCCGGCCGAGTCGGGCGCGCGAGCGACCCAGGCCGCCACCGCCGCAACCACCTCAGCCGCAGCCGCCAGTGGTGCGACGACCGACGCCGCTGCGCTCCTTGCCGCTGCCACGATCGGCGACGCGGTGGCTCCGCCCGCGCGCGCCTCGTCGGCCGGCGGCATGCGGCTGCGCTGCTCGCCCTTGCGACGCTGCACGGCGCTGGCGGCGGCGGTGGTGGAGCGGCTGCCGGAGCTCGGGCCGGTCGAGCTCGACAGCCGGCTGGCGGAGATGGATTTCGGCGCCTGGGAGGGCCAATCCTGGGACGCCATCGGCCGCGAGGCCATGGATGCGTGGCTGGCCGACTTCGCCGATGGCCCGGTGGGCGGGCATGGCGAGAGCACGCGCGCGTTCATGGATCGCGTCGGCGCGGCCTGGGAGGCGTGGCACGCATCGGGACGGGATGCCGTCTGGGTCACGCATGCCGGTGTGATGCGGGCCGTGCTGCTGCTCCAGCAGGGCATCCGCTGTCCGGTCGATGCCGCCGCCTGGCCACGCCGATCGATCGCCTTCGGCGAATGGCTGTGCATCGAGATGCCGGCCGCGCGCGCCTGAGTTCAGGAGGCGGGCGGTGGCGTCTTGGGCTTGAAGTCGCAATGCGCCGCCACCGCGCATTCCCAGCAGCGCGGCTTGCGCGCCACGCAGACATAGCGCCCGTGCAGGATCAGCCAGTGGTGCGCATGCAGCCGGTAGGCCGGCGGCACGCGCTTCTCCAGCTTCAGCTCGACCTCCAGCGGCGTCCTGCCCGGCGCCAGGCCGGTGCGGTTGCCGACGCGGAAGATGTGCGTGTCGACCGCCATGGTCGGCTCGCCGAAGGCGACGTTGAGCACCACGTTGGCGGTCTTGCGACCGACGCCCGGCAGCGCCTCCAGCTCGGCGCGGGTGCGCGGCACCTCGCCGCCATGCAGGTCGACCAGCATCCGGCAGGTCGCCATCAGGTGCTTGGCCTTGCTGCGGTAGAGACCGATGGTCCTGATGTGCCCCTCCAGTCCCTCGAGGCCCAGGTCGAGGATCGCCTGCGGCGTGTTCGCCACCGGATAGAGCCGCCGCGTCGCCTTGTTGACGCTGATGTCGGTGGCCTGCGCCGACAGCAGCACCGCCGCCAGCAGTTCGAAGGGCGAGTCGTACAGCAGCTCGGTCTCGGGTGTCGGATTGGCCGCCTGCAGCGCGGCGAAGAAGGCTTCGATGGATTCTTTTTTCATGGGCAAGCGCACGGGCGGGGCGGAAAGGACGATGCCGGGGTCAGTCGGCGGCGTGGAGCCGCGGCGCCAGGGTCCTCATGCCATCGAGGATGGCCGTGACCAGCGGCGCCGGGGCCTCCGGCGGCAGTGCCGATTCGACCCGGGCCAGCACCTGCGGCAGGCGCTCGGCGATCTCGTCGCGCAGTAAGCCGGCATCGCCCATGCCGGCCAGCCGGGCGACCTCGTCCCAGTGCGCGGCGCGGAGGTCGGCCAGGCCCCGGTGCGCGCTCTTGCTGCGCGGCGCCAGCGCCAGCCGGGCCTGCGCGGCGGTCGGCCGGCCGGCGCCGGTGCCGATCAGCGGCCACGACGAATGCACGTCGTAGCAGGGCGCCAGGCGATGGCCGCCGCCGGCCTCCAGGAAGATCGAGTGGTTGCGGGCATGGCCATCCGTCGCGGCCAGCAGCCAGAAGATCATCTGCGTCCTCACGAAGGATGTCCTGTCGGCGTCGGCCCGGCTGCCGCCTTCGAGCACGCGCAGGACGTCGCGCAGGCCGGGGCCGCCATCGGCCTCGTAGCGGCGCTCGCCCGGCACGCCGAGGGCCTGGCACAGGTCCTCCTGCGGCAGGCGGACGATCGCCGCGTCATCGGCGCCGGCGCCGTTCGCCACCGGCGCGACGCGGTCGAAGCGCTCCACGACCAGCACCTCGTGGCGGCCGAACCGCGCCACCTCGCAGGCCGCCACCGGCAGCCCGAAGCCGGCCAGCACGCGCGCGCACAGCCATTCGTTCCAGACCGCATCGCGCGGATCGGCCTGCAGCTCGGCCTGCAGGCGGCCGATGCGCCCGAGCGGCAGCTTGAGGATGTGGGTGCTCGGGGCGCCGTCGCCGGGCCGGAACCAGCGGCCGTCGCGCCGCAGCAGGGCGGTCTTCTCCTGGGCGCCCGGCAGCGCGACGCGCGGGGCGCCGTCGACGGCATTCGCACCGCCGCGTCGCGCCGGCGCCAGGACGGCATCGAGGACGCGCTCGACATCGGCCTCGTCGAGCGGCGTGGCGTCGGCGCCGTCGTCGCTGGCGGCGGGCGTGGCGCCCGGCGGCAGCAGCCGCAGCGCGCCGACGCAGTCGCCGCCGAGCGCGCTCAGCAGGTCGAAGGCATCGGCATCGGCCGGGCCGAGCCGCTCCTGCCAGCGGCGGCGCAGCGCGATGTCGTCGGGCAGCAGGTTGTCGAACCAGATGCGCACCGGCTCGCCGCGCAACGGGGTCCCGTCGGGTGTCCATGGCAGCGACAACGAGAGCCCGTGTGCATCGGGCGCGGCGGTCCACGACTCGGCGTACTGGAAGCGGTGCTCGCCCTCGCGGACCGACCACTCGCCGACGACGCGGTCGCCCAGCCAGGCCACCAGCGGCGCGGGATGGCGCGGGCCGCGACCGCGCTTGCGGTTCGTCACCATGCGGACCGCCCCCGCCGCGGCATCGAGCGGGTGGCGCGCGGGCGCGAGATGGCGCCGGGGCGGGCGGCATGTCCGGGCATCCCGGCGAGCTCCGGCGGGCCGGCCGGCGCGAGCAGGGCGGTGGGACCCGGGAGGCCGGAACGGTCGACGAGGCGGGAAGAAGCGGGGCGGTCTGGCATGGGCGGTTCGGGGCGGGATCGATCGATCGGGTGACGGAGATGGCGAGGGCGGTGGCGGCGCCGTGGCGGGGAGAATTCCCCGGCCGCGGATCCGCGCCGGCTTCGCTCGACAATAACGCCCTCAGAAAGGTCAAAGGTCCCTCGTCATGCAATTCGCCTCCCGCCTCGACAACGTCGAAACCTCCGCCATCCGCGAACTCTTCAAGCTGCTGGGCAAGCCCGGCATCATCAGCTTCGCGGGCGGCTTCCCCGACAGCGCCATGTTCGACGTCGAGGGACTGAAGGAAGCCAGCGCGCGGGCGCTCGACGAGGAGCCCGGCGGCGCGCTGCAGTACGGCGCCACCGAAGGCTACGAGCCCTTGCGCGCGCAGCTCTCGGCCTTCATGGGCACCAAGGGCGTGACGGTCGATCCGGCCGGCCTGATCGTCACCACCGGCAGCCAGCAGGCGCTCGACCTGCTGGGCAAGACGCTGATCTCGCCCGGCGACAAGGTGATCGTCGAGGGCCCGACCTTCCTGGCCACCATCCAGTGCTTCCGGCTCTACGGCGCACAGCTGATCAGCGCGCCGGTCGATGCGAACGGCGTCGACACCGACGCGCTGGAGGCCCTCATCGCCGAGCACAAGCCCAAGTTCGTCTACCTGATCCCGACCTTCGGCAACCCCAGTGGCGCCATGCTCGACCTGGAACGCCGCCGCAAGGTGCTGGAACTCGCGGTCCGCCACCAGACGCCGATCGTCGAGGACGATCCGTATGGCGACCTGTACTTCGGCGCGCCGCCGCCGCCCTCGATCCTGGCGCTGTCGGCACAGGTGCCCGGCAGCCGCGAGCTCGTCGTCCACTGCGGCAGCCTGAGCAAGGTGCTGAGTCCCGGCCTGCGCATCGGCTGGATGATCGCGCCGCCCGAGTTGCTGGCCCGCGCGACGATGTGCAAGCAGTTCAGCGACGCGCACACCAGCACCTTCGCCCAGGCCACTGCCGCGCAGTACCTCAGGAGCGGCCGCATGCCCGCCACGCTGGCCCACGTGCGCCGCGTCTATGGCGAACGCGCCCGGGCGATGGGCGCGGCCTTGACGCGCGAGCTGGGCGAGGCGATCGAATTCACGCAGCCGCAGGGCGGCCTGTTCTTCTGGGCCCGGCTGACGGGCGCCAACGGCAAGCTGGCCGATGCCGGCGTGCTGGCCCAGCGCGCCATCGAGCAGCTGGTGGCCTTCGTGCCCGGCGCGCCGTTCTTCGCCGAGCATCCCGATGTCGCGACCCTGCGCCTGAGTTTCGCGACCGCCAACGTGGAGAAGATCGAGGAAGGCATCGCCCGCCTGGCGAAGGCGCTCTGACATCGGGCGGGATCGCGCCGACGCGCGCGGCGCAGAGCGCGCCGATGCCCGATGTCAGGGCGACCGGTGCAGGCGGGGCGACGACAGCGCCGCCAGGCTGTCGTCGATCGCCGCGTCGAGGTCCTTCCACTTGCCCGTCAGGCGCGACAGCGTCATCACGGTCTTCAGCGCCGTCAGGTCCTTGACGCTGGGCGCGACCTTGATCTGCGCGATGGCCGCCGCCCTGTTGCCGCCGTTGACCAGCGCCATCACCTTGCTCGTCCAATCGTTCGCGCGCGCCATTCATCATCCTCGTTGTCGTCGAGGCCGCACTGTAGTCGAAGGGGTCGCGCGCCGCCGGCGCCGCCCCGGTCGCGCTTCCTACAATCACCCATGAAAAAGACATTCCAGCTCCGCGTCGAGGGCAAGCACCCCGACCGCCTCCTCGAAGCCATCAAGCACGAGATCCGCAAGTACATCAAGCGCGAACGCCGGCGCGACCTGCCACCGGATGCCGACTACTGGGACTTCGACTGCCGCTTCGGCACCAGCGCCGAGACGGCGGCGCCGATCCACCCGGCGGCATTGACGGCCGCGATCGATGCCGCGGTGGCGGCCGGCGAGCCGCAGTTCCACGTCGAGCTGCTGGCCCGGCCCGCCCGGCGCGTCGCCCGTCCCGAGGGAGTCGCCCGACGCGGCCGGGACGAAGCCACGGACAGGAGCACCGAGCAGGGAGCGGGAGCTGGAACGGACGAGGCGCCACCCGCGGTGGCGTGATCGGCGTTGCGCCTGCCGCAGCCGAGCGGGCGGCGCCGCGCCGAACGGCGCGATCGCGATCGCGCCCGTGGTGCTCAGCGCAGGACTTCGAGCAGGCGGTCGAGGCCGCCCGAATCGATCGCCACCATCGCCTGTTCGCGCACCCTGGGCTTGGCGTGGAAGGCGACCGACAGGCCGGCCGCGCCCATCATCGGCAGGTCGTTGGCGCCATCGCCCACGGCGATGGTCCGCGCCGGCGGCAGGCCCAGCAGCGAGGCCACCTCCAGCAGCGTGCGGCGCTTCTCCGCGCCATCGCAGATGTCGCCCCAGCACTGCGGCACGACGCGGCCGGTGAGGTGCCCGTCGGCTTCCTCCAGCAGGTTGGAGCGCGCGAAGTCGATGCCCAGGCGTTCCTTCACGCGGTCGGCGAAGAAGGTGAAGCCGCCCGAGACCAGCAGCACCTTCAGACCGGCCGCCTTGCAGGCCGCCACCAGCGCCTCGGCGCCCGGGTTGAGCCGCAGGCGCTCGTCGTGGACCCGCTGCAGCGCCGTCACCGGCACGCCCCGGAGCAGCGCCACGCGGCGCGTCAGGCTCTCCTTGAAGTCCTTGATCTCGCCGCGCATGGTGGCTTCGGTGATGGCCGCGACCTCGGCCTTCCTGCCGACCGCATCGGCGATCTCGTCGATGCATTCGATGTTGATGAGGGTCGAGTCCATGTCGAAGGCGATCAGGCCGAAGTCCGCCAGCCGCAGGGGCGGCGTGAAGCGCTGGAGGACGAGGCCGGGCGCGGCGGCAGGGGAGGCGTTGGAGATCATGCGGGAATCGCTTCCTGGGTGCGGGGTTGTCCGAGGCTGCGCAGCACGTCGCGCACCATCTGCGCCCGGTCCTTGGGCTCCTTGAGCTCGCGCTCGATGCGCAGCTTCTCGTTGCCGGCGAGCTTGATGTGCTTGTTCTTCTGGATCAGGTGGATGATGGCCATCGAGTCGATCGGCGGGTCCTTCTTGAAGGTGATGTGGATGACGCCCGGCGCGGCATCGACCTTGACCACGCCATAGGGCCGCGCCAGCACGCGCAGGCGGTGCACGTCGATCAGGGTCTGGGCCTGCGGCGGCAGCTTGCCGAAGCGGTCGACGATCTCCTCGAGCAGGTGGTCGATCTGCTCGGGCGTCTTCGCCGTGGCCAGCTTCTTGTAGAACGACAGGCGCAGGTGCACGTCGCCGCAGTAGTCGTCGGGCAGCAGGGCGGGGGCGTGCAGGTTGATCTCGGTGGT
>Ga0308164_10003600_pt1 | contig 13822 bp, 12 predicted proteins | sample PhyTR2_FD_201031 | JGI IMG/M metagenome (GOLD analysis project Ga0308164, IMG submission 201031) | Phyllosphere microbial communities from UC Gill Tract Community Farm, Albany, California, United States - DLSLT.R2 | ecosystem: Host-associated > Plants > Phyllosphere > Unclassified | place: USA... | reverse complement strand
CCTGGTTCTGATGGGTGCGCTTGGTGAAGCGATAGCGGCGCTCGTTGTGGCCGGTCATCACGGTCATGTCTTGCAGGTGGCAATGGCCGCCTTCCTCGCACACCGGGCAGTCGTGCGGGTGGTTGGTCATCAACCATTCGACCACGCTGGCGCGGAACACCTTGGCTTCTTCATCTTCGATGGAGATCCAGGTGTTGTCGGTGGCGGGGGTCATGCACGACATGACCAGGCGGCCGCGCTTGTCGTTCTCGTCGGTGTACTGCTTTACCGCACACTGGCGGCAGGCGCCGACGCTGCCCAGCGCCGGGTGCCAGCAGAAATAGGGGATATCGAGCCCAAGGGACAGACATGCCTGTAGCAGGTTGTCTGCACCATCGACCTCAAGGTCTTTGCCGTCTACGTGGATAGTGGCCATGGTTCAAGTTCTTCGTTGGCCCGTTGTCAGCAGGCGTGGCTAATGGAAATCTTGTTATTCGCCCGGCGCAGCCTTCAACGGCGCGTCAACGGGCGATACCGGTGGCACGGGCCACCGGGCTTGCTGTGCTTAGGCGCCGGCCATGGTGGGCGTTACCACCTGGGTCAGGCTGCCGGGAGTGCTGGGCTTGATCCCCGCCTCGAATTCCGGCCGGAAGTATTTGATCGCGCTGCCCAGCGGCTCGATGGCACCGGGGGCGTGGGCGCAGAAGGTCTTGCCTGGGCCAAGGAAACCGACCAGGCCCAGCAGGGTTTCGATGTCCCCAGGCTGGCCGTTGCCGGTTTCGATGGCGCGCAGCAGCTTGACGCTCCAGGGCAGGCCGTCGCGGCAGGGCGTGCAGAAACCGCACGACTCGCGGGAGAAGAACTCTTCCATGTTGCGCAGCAGCGCGACCATGTTGACGCTGTCGTCCACGGCCATGGCCAGGCCCGTACCCATACGGGTACCGACCTTGGCGATGCCGCCGGCGTACATCTGCGCGTCGAGGTGCTCGGGCAGCAGGAAACCGGTACCGGCGCCGCCTGGCTGCCAGCACTTGAGCTTGAAGCCGTCGCGCATGCCACCGGCGTAGTCTTCGAACAACTCGCGGGCGGTCACGCCGAATGGCAGCTCCCACAGGCCGGGGTTCTTGACCTTGCCGGAGAAGCCCATCAGCTTGGTGCCGTGGTCTTCGCTACCTTCTTTCGCCAGCGCCTTGTACCAGTCGTTGCCGTTGCCGACGATAGCGGGCACGTTGCACAGCGTTTCGACGTTGTTCACGCAGGTCGGCTTGCCCCACACGCCCACGGCGGCAGGGAAGGGCGGCTTGGAGCGCGGGTTGGCACGGCGGCCTTCGAGGGAGTTGATCAGTGCGGTTTCTTCACCGCAGATGTAACGCCCGGCGCCGGTGTGCACGAACAGCTCGAAGTCGAAACCGGTGCCCAGGATGTTCTTGCCCAGCAGGCCGGCGGCCTTGGCTTCCTGCACCGCACGGTTGAGGTGCTTGGCGGCGGTCACGTATTCGCCGCGCAGGAAGATGTAGCCGCGATAGGCTTTCAGCGCCCGGGCGCTGATGAGCATGCCTTCGATCAGCAGATGGGGCAGTTGCTCCATCAGCATGCGGTCTTTCCAGGTGTTGGGTTCCATCTCGTCCGCGTTGCACAGCAGGTAGCGGATGTTGAGGGACTCGTCCTTGGGCATCAGGCCCCACTTCACGCCGGTGGGAAAGCCCGCACCGCCGCGGCCCTTGAGGCCGGAGTCTTTCACGGCCTGGACGATGTCGTCGGCGGCCATGTCGGCGAACGCCTTGCGCGCAGCGGCGTAGCCGTCCTTGCTGACGTATTCGTCGTACCACACGGGTTCGCCGTCGTCGCGCAGGCGCCAGGTCAGCGGGTGGGTCTCGGCACTGCGGGCGATGCGGTTGGCAGGCCCGAAGGAGGTAAGGGTCATACGTAGCCCTCCAGCAGTTGGGTCACGCCAGCAGGCTGGACGTCACCGAAGGTATCGTCGTCGATCATCAGCGCCGGGGCCTTGTCGCAGTTGCCCAGGCAGCACACCGGCAGCAGCGTGAAGCGGCCGTCCGGGGTGGTCTGGCCGAGGCCGATGCCGAGTTCGCTCTGGATCTTGCTGACCACCGATTCGTGGCCGCCGATGAAGCAGACCATGCTGTCGCACACACGGATGATGTGGCGGCCAACCGGCTGGCGGAAGATCTGGCTATAAAAGGTGGCCACGCCTTCGACGTCGCTGGCCGGAATGCCGAGAATCTCGCCGATGGCGTACACGGCGCCGTCAGGCACCCAGCCGCGCTCCTTCTGGACGATTTTCAGGGCCTCGATGGACGCCGCGCGCGGGTCCTCGTAGTGGTGCAGTTCGTGCTCGATGGCCGAACGCTCGGTTTCGCTGAGGGCGAAACGGTCAGTCTGAATAAGCGTGCTGTTCATGCTTAACGGTCCACGTCGGCCATAACGAAGTCGATACTGCCCAGGTACGCGATCAAGTCCGCGACCATGCTGCCTTTGATCACCGAAGGGATCTGCTGCAGATGCGGGTAGCTTGGCGTACGAATGCGGGTGCGGTAGCTCATGGTGCCGCCGTCGCTCGTCAGGTAGTAACTGTTGATGCCCTTGGTCGCCTCGATCATCTGGAAGGACTCGTTGGCCGGCATGACCGGGCCCCAAGAGACTTGCAGGAAGTGAGTGATCAAGGTTTCGATGTGCTGCAGGGTGCGTTCTTTCGGCGGCGGCGTGGTCAGCGGGTGGTCCGCCTTGTACGGGCCTTCCGGCATGTTGCGCATGCACTGGTCGATGATCTTGATGCTCTGGCGCATTTCTTCCACGCGTACCATGCAGCGGTCATAGGCATCGCCGTTGTGGGCCAGCGGCACTTCGAACTCGAAGTTCTCGTAGCCCGAGTACGGGCGTGCCTTGCGCAGGTCGAAGTCGCAACCGGTGGAACGCAGACCGGCACCGGTGACGCCCCATTCCAGGGCCTCTTTGGTGTTGTACGCGGCCACGCCGACGGTACGGCCCTTGAGGATGCTGTTCTGCAGGGCGGCCTTGGTGTATTCGTCGAGGCGCTTGGGCAGCCAGTCGACGAAGTCCTTGACCAGCTTTTCCCAGCCGCGCGGCAGGTCGTGGGCGACGCCGCCGATACGGTACCAGGCCGGGTGCAGGCGGAAGCCGGTGATGGCCTCGATCACCGTGTAGGCCTTCTGGCGGTCGGTGAAGGTGAAGAACACCGGAGTCATGGCGCCCACGTCCTGGATATAGGTACCCAGGAACAGCAGATGGCTGGTGATGCGGAAGAACTCGGCCATCATGATGCGGATGGTGTCGACCTTCTGCGGCACCTTGATGCCGGCCAGTTTCTCCACCGCGAGCACGTAGGGCAGGTTGTTCATCACCCCGCCCAGGTAGTCGATGCGGTCGGTGTACGGAATGAAGCTGTGCCACGACTGGCGCTCGGCCATTTTCTCGGCGCCACGGTGGTGGTAGCCGATGTCGGGTACGCAGTCGACGATCTCTTCACCGTCCAGCTGCAGGATGATACGGAAGGCACCGTGGGCCGAAGGGTGGTTCGGGCCGAGGTTGAGGAACATGTAGTCCTCGTTGGTGCCGGAACGCTTCATGCCCCAGTCTTCCGGGCGGAAGCGCGCGGCTTCTTCTTCAAGCTGTTGCTTGGCCAGGGTCAGGCTGTAGGGGTCGAACTCGGTGGCGCGCGCCGGATAGTCCTTGCGCAGCGGGTGGCCTTCCCAGGTGGGCGGCATCATGATGCGCGACAGGTGCGGGTGGCCGGCGAAGGTAATGCCGAACATGTCCCAGACTTCACGCTCGTACCAGTTGGCGTTGGGCCAGATACCGGTGGCGGTGGGCAGGTTCAGGTCGCCTTCGTTGAGGGCTACCTTGAGCATCACGTCGCTGTTCCGCTCCACCGACAGCAGGTGGTAGAACACGGTGAAATCGGCGCCCGGCAAACCACGACGGTGGGTGCGCAGGCGCTCGTCGACGCCGTGCAGGTCGTAGAGCATGGAGTACGGCTTGGGCAGCTTGCGCAGGAAGGTCAGCACTTCGATCAGCTTGGCGCGGGCCACCCACAGCACGGGCATGCCGGTGCGGGTGTCCTGGGCGGTGAACGCCTCGGGGCCGAAGTGATTGTGCAATTCGACGACCACATCCTGGTCGTCAGCCTTGTAAGGCGGGATATACAGAGCGGTGTCCGCTGTTGTCATGGTCTCGGTCGCTTTCGGTCAACTGCAGAATGAAGCCAGGAATCCTGGGTGTGCTTGGTCACACGGTCAGAACGCCGGGGGATCAGACTTCGTCGGGGCTGCGCAGGTTGGTCACGGCAATACGCTGTTCGCGACGTTGTTCCTTTTGCGACGGCATCTCGGCGCGGTACACGCCTTGATCGCCGACCACCCAGGACAATGGGCGACGCTCCTGGCCAATGGATTCCTGCAGCAGCATCAAGCCTTGCAGGAATGCCTCTGGACGAGGAGGGCAGCCGGGCACGTAGACGTCGACGGGCAGGAACTTGTCCACGCCCTGAACGACCGAGTAGATGTCGTACATGCCGCCGGAGTTGGCGCACGACCCCATGGAAATCACCCACTTGGGCTCGAGCATCTGCTCATAGAGGCGCTGGATGATCGGCGCCATCTTGATGAAGCAGGTACCCGCGATCACCATGAAGTCGGCCTGGCGCGGTGACGCCCGGATCACTTCGGCGCCGAAGCGGGCGATGTCGTGGGGTGCGGTGAAGGCCGTGGTCATTTCCACATAGCAGCACGAAAGGCCGAAGTTGTACGGCCACAGGGAGTTCTTGCGCCCCCAGTTCACCGCACCGCTCAGCACGTCTTCGAGTTTGCCCATGAAGATGTTCTTGTGAACCTGGTCTTCAAGGGGGTCGGCTACGGTTTCCCGTTTGCCGATTGGATACTCCTCGTTAGGAGCATCCGGGTCGATCCTGGTGAGATTGTATTGCATGCCAAAGCCTCATTGTTTCAGCTTCGCCTGCCGCTTACGGCGACCTTCCGGTGCCCAGTCAAGGGCACCCACTCGCCAAAGGTAGACAAGACCTGCCAACAGAATTGCTATGAAAATGAAAGCTTCGGCGAATCCGGTCCAGCCGCTTTCGCGGACGGACACAGACCATGCAAACAGGTACAGGGCTTCGATGTCGAAAATCACGAACAGCATCGCTACCAGGTAGAATTTTGCGGAAAGGCGCAGGCGGGCGCTGCCCACGGGCAGCATGCCGGATTCGAACGGTTCGTTCTTGCTGCGGCCCCAGGCCTTGCTGCCCAGCAGGCTGGACAGGCCGAGCATGAACGCACAAAGACCGGCAACGCCCAGGAGAAAAATGGCAAAGCCCCAGTTGTGGGCGATGAGTCCTGTCGAATCGGTCATTTGCAAATCCTTAACAGTGGCGCTGCAGCCGCTGTGCTTGAATGTAGTGTCGCAGTGACGATATGTCGCACTACTGCTATCGCGCTGATTTTATGGGCAAACCGGTTACAAGTAAATTTAGTCTGGCAAATTAATTCGTAGCATTACGCACATAGAATCGCTCAATCGCCCGCAAAGCCTTGGATACAGGGGATTGTAGATGGTTTCGTTAAATATGTTTTTCAGTGGCTGCAATGAACTCGTAGTTATGAATGATAATTGATAGCATTTGGATTGGTCGTTGACGGCTCAAGTTGGTTAAAACGGCTGGCTTTATAAACCAACTGGAATGGTAGGGTATTGCCTTGGGTCAATAGACCTGCAAGTCCTGTGTTGGCTTTGTCGCCCTCATCGCGGGCATCGCCCGCTCCAACGGGACCAGATGGCACCCGCGATCAGGCGCTGAACGCAATACCCCGTTGGAGCGGGCGATGCCCGCGATGAGGTCGCCAGCAGCACCCCACGCGCAACGCGGGCACAAAAAAGCCGCCTTGCGTGGAGGCGGCTTTTCCTGGTGCGCGGTAGGGCTTAGTGGAACTGCTCTTCCTCGGTCGAGCCGGTGAGGGCGGTGACCGAAGAAGCGCCCCCCTGGATCACGGTGGTCATGTCGTCAAAGTAGCCGGTGCCCACTTCTTGTTGGTGCGCCACGAAGGTGTAGCCCTTGGCGGCGTCGGCGAACTCCTGTTCCTGCAGCTTCACATACGCGGTCATGTCGTTGCGGGCGTAGTCGTGGGCCAGGTTGAACATGCTGTGCCACATGTTGTGGATGCCAGCCAGGGTGATGAACTGGTGCTTGTAGCCCATGGCCGACAGCTCGCGCTGGAACTTGGCGATGGTGGCGTCGTCGAGGTTCTTCTTCCAGTTGAAGGACGGCGAGCAGTTGTACGACAGCAGCTGGTCCGGGTATTCCCTCTTGATCGCCTCGGCGAAGCGGCGCGCTTCGGCCAGGTCCGGCTTGGCGGTTTCACACCAGATCAGGTCCGCGTACGGCGCGTAGGCCAGGCCGCGGGCGATAGCCTGGTCGAGGCCGGCACGTACCTTGTAGAAGCCTTCTGGCGTGCGTTGGCCGGTCACGAACGGCTGGTCGTACGGGTCGCAATCGGAAGTCAGCAGGTCGGCGGCGTTGGCGTCGGTGCGGGCGAGGATAATGGTCGGTACGCCGGCAACGTCGGCGGCCAGGCGCGCGGCGGTCAGCTTCTGCACGGCTTCCTGGGTGGGGACCAATACCTTGCCGCCCATATGGCCGCATTTCTTCACCGAGGCCAACTGGTCTTCGAAATGCACGCCGGCGGCGCCCGCCTCGATCATGCTTTTCATCAGCTCGTAGGCGTTCAGTACGCCGCCGAAACCGGCTTCAGCGTCAGCGACGATCGGCGCAAAGTAGTCGATATAGCCGTCATCGCCCGGGTTTTTACCGGCTTTCCACTGGATCTGGTCGGCGCGGCGGAACGAGTTGTTGATGCGCTTGACCACGGTCGGTACCGAGTCGACCGGGTACAGCGACTGGTCGGGGTACATGGACTCGGCCGAGTTGTTGTCGGCGGCCACTTGCCAGCCCGACAGGTAGATGGCCTGGATGCCGGCCTTCACTTGCTGCACCGCCTGGCCGCCGGTGAGGGCGCCCATGCAGTTGACGAAGTCCTTGTCGGGGCGGAACGAAGGCTTGGCGCCCTGGGTGACCAGGTTCCAGAGTTTTTCCGCGCCGACGCGGGCCAGGGTGTGTTCCGGTTGCAAGGAGCCGCGCAGGCGCACCACGTCAGCAGCGCTGTAGGTGCGGGTCACGCCTTTCCAGCGTGGGTTTTGCGCCCAGTCTTTCTCGATAGCCGCTATTTGTTGTTCGCGTGTCTGTGCCATGGGAGGAAACCTCGTCGCATAGGTCTGGGAGAAAAATCCATGCTCGAACCGCAGCCGGAGCCGCCTGGCAACGTCTGGCCGCGCCACACCGGATAGGCGGGCAGGGCCTGCGACGCGAAGACGAAGCCCTTGGGTGAGGGCGCCGAAACTGCGGGAGCGAGGCCATCATGAAGTTGGAGTTTTTCCCCGTCAAGCGTTTTGTAGTGATTTTCTAGATGCACTACATTTCTGCTTGATGGCGACTAGTCGGTCATTTTTAGCCGCCAGGGTGGCGACCTTTTGACCGCCAAATGACTGGTTGGTCAGTCGAGTGAATCGACCTTGACCCGTAAAATCATGTCATTTCGGCCTTGGGTGGCGTAATTGCGGGTATAACCCTGCTGGTTGAGTTGGCTTTGCTCGTTGATACCGGCCAGTGTTATCCACTCGCCGAGGCGCCCGCTGACCCGCGTGTCGGTGCTCTGAACTTTCACTACATCCGGGCTGCGCTCGCTGACGCGGTCGTTGTTGGTGCTGATATTCAGGTGCACGGTGTCGCCCGTTACGCTGGCGGTCACATAGAAACCCTGAGTGACGTTGCGGTATTGGGTCTGCATCTGCGGGCGCCCGTAGGCGTCGGGCTGGGTGGTGGTCAGGGGCACGCTTTCGCCGACCTGGATCAGCGCCGGCACGCCCTCGCTGGCCTGCACTTGCTGCACCCCGCCGGTGCGGTTGGCGGTGCCGTAGTTGATCACCCGGCCCTGGCCCTGGCCGTTGACGCTATAGCCATTGGTGCCAGAATTGTTGCTGTCGGAGGTGTCGACGCTGATCAGCAGGCGCTTGGCGGCCACGTCGAGCTGGCCCAGCAGGTTGCGCAAGGCGTCAATTTTGTCGGGAGCGGCGTTGACCACCAGTTGGTTGCCATAGGCGCTGACGCGGCCGTCCTGGCCGAGAAAGTTGCGCGCTACGGGCAGCAGTTCATCGCTGGTGCGGTTGTTGAGTTGCAGTACCTGGGTGTCGGCCAGGGCCGAAGCGCTGATGGCGAGCAGCAGGCAGGACAGCAAGGGACGAAGCGACATGTCCGATATCTCCGCGTAGGGGATATTGATTATGGCGCATTCGTGGGGAGGAGGGGTTGTAATGGCGGTGGTGGTATCGCCGGCGCGCGGTTATTTCGTTGCGGCTGCTGCCGCTAAGGGCTCGCAGGCTTCGCCAGCTCCTACGCTGGGCGTATTCCAATCCCATTCTCGGGCTGACAATACGGCCAGTGTAGGAGCTGGCGAAGCCTGCGAGCTTTTGCTGGCTACAAGGTCCTAGCTATCGCGAACCATATCGACGTGCGGAATCCCGGCTTCGAGAAATTCCTCGCTGACCACCTTGAACCCCAGCCGCTCGTAGAACGCGGTGGCATGCACCTGAGCGCTCAGGGCCTGTTGCTGCAGACCGCGGCGCTCGGCTTCGGCAATGGCGGCACGCATCAGCATGTCGCCCACCTTCATGCCGCGCCAGTCCTTGAGCACTGAGACCCGGCCGATATGGCCGTCGGGCAGCAGGCGCGCGGTGCCGACGGAAAAGTCGCCTTCCTGGGCAAGGAAGTGCACCGCGTCGGCGTCGTCGTTATCCCACTCCAGCTCTGGGGTCACGGCCTGTTCGGCAATGAACACCGCCTCGCGGATTCGGCGAATATCGCTGTTGTCTTTCAGCCAATCGGCGACCCTGACTTCAATCTTGTTCATCGGCGAATCCCAAGCTTCCCTGCTTGATCAGCTCGCACACCAGGGTGCGACCGTGTTCGTCCTGCAGCCAGGGGCCGAGGTTGTCGATGTGCAGGGCTTCGGCCGCGCAGATCAGCTTCAACAGGTCACGCAGATGCCCCGGCAGCAGGCGGCTCTGGCCGCTGGCGAACAGCAGCAGGTCGTCGTCCACTTCCGACCAGGCCATACGCGCGCTCGGGTTGCGGAGCAGGATCACGCCCTGTTCCAGGCCCTCGAGCAGCTCGTCATCGCCCACTTCGCTACCGGCGACCAGTTCCGGGTAGCGTGGTTCGGTCATGAACTGGCCGAACCAGGTCAGCAGCAGGCGCTCGTCGTTCATGTGCTCGGCCAGCAAGCCTTTGAGGCGGTCGAGGGCGTCGTGCTGGATCTGGTGCGGGTCTTCGACCGGCTTGGCGTCGGCGTCGCTGTAGCGCTCTTCGTCAGGCAGGAACTGGCTGAGGAAGTCGGTGAAGTGGGTCAGCACTTCGGCGGCGCTCGGGGCGCGGAAGCCGACGGAGTAGGTCATGCACTCGTCCACGGCTACGCCGCAGTGGGCGACGCGCGGCGGCAGGTAGAGCATGTCGCCGGGTTCGAGGACCCATTCCTCGGCCTGCTCGAAGTTGGCCAGAATGCGCAGGTCGGCATGCTCCAGCAGCGGGCTGTCGGAATCGCACATCTGGCCGATCTTCCAGTTGCGCTTGCCGTGGCCCTGCAGCAGGAACACGTCGTAGTTGTCGAAGTGCGGGCCCACGCCGCCGCCTGGGGTGGCGTAGCTGACCATCACGTCGTCGATGCGCCAGCTCGGCAGGAAGCGGAAGGGCTCCATCAGCTCGGCCACTTCCGGCACGAACTGGTCGACGGCCTGCACCAGCAGGGTCCACTCGGTTTCGGGCAGGCTGGCGTAGGCGTCTTCGGCGAACGGGCCGCGGCGCATTTCAAACGGGCGCTCGCCATTTTCGATGACGATGCGCGATTCGACTTCTTCTTCCAGCGACAGGCCGGCCAGTTCGTCGGGGCTGATGGGGTTTTCGAAGTCGGTGAAGGCCTGGCGGATCAGCAGGGGCTTTTTCTGCCAGTAATCACGCAGGAATTCCGCTGCGGTGAGGCCGCCAAGAAGTTGAAGTGGAGTATTGGAATTCATGTGTAACCTATTGAAAAAATGTGCTTTTGTTTTACGAATAAAAACGCCCGGCACAGCCGGGCGTGTGGGCCAGGGGGCAGCGTGTCAGACGCGCTTGGCCTGGGCGGCCGCGTTGCCGATGTAGTTGGCCGGGGTAAGCTTCTTCAGCTCGGCCTTGGCAGCGGCAGGCATGTCGAGGCCGTCGATGAAAGTTTGCAGCGCTTCAGGGCCGATGCCCTTGCCGCGGGTCAGCTCTTTCAGCTTCTCGTACGGGTTCTCGATGTCGTAGCGGCGCATCACGGTCTGGATCGGCTCGGCCAGCACTTCCCAGCAGGCGTCCAGGTCGGCGGCGATCTTCTGCTCGTTGATTTCCAGCTTGCTGATGCCCTTGAGGCTGGCCTCGTAGGCGATCACGCTGTGGGCGAAACCGACGCCCAGGTTGCGCAGCACGGTGGAGTCGGTCAGGTCGCGCTGCCAGCGGGAAACCGGCAGTTTGCTGGCCAGGTGCTGGAACAGTGCGTTGGCGATACCCAGGTTACCTTCGGAGTTTTCAAAGTCGATCGGGTTGACCTTGTGCGGCATGGTCGATGAACCGATTTCACCAGCCACGGTGCGCTGCTTGAAGTAGCCCAGGGAGATATAGCCCCAGATATCGCGGTCGAAGTCGATCAGGATGGTGTTGAAGCGCGCGATGGCGTCGAACAGCTCGGCGATGTAGTCGTGGGGTTCGATCTGGGTGGTGTAGGGGTTGAACTCCAGGCCCAGCTCGCCCTCGATGAACGCACGGGCGTTGGCTTCCCAGTCGATGTCCGGGTAGGCCGACAGGTGGGCGTTGTAGTTGCCCACAGCGCCGTTGATCTTGCCCAGCAGTGGCACGGCGGCGACTTGCGCGATCTGCCGCTCGAGGCGGTAGACGACGTTGGCCAGCTCCTTGCCCAAAGTGGTCGGAGAGGCTGGCTGGCCGTGGGTGCGCGACAGCATCGGCACGTCGGCGAAGCGGTGCGCCAGTTCGCGGATGGCGTTGGCGATCTGCTTCATCAGCGGCAGCATCACGGTGTCGCGGCCTTCGCGCAGCATCAGGGCGTGGGACAGGTTGTTGATGTCCTCGCTGGTGCAGGCGAAGTGAATGAATTCGCTGACCTTGGCCAGCTCCGGCAGCTTGGCCGCCTGCTCCTTGAGCAGGTATTCGATGGCCTTGACGTCGTGGTTGGTGGTGCGTTCGATCTCTTTCACGCGTTCGGCGTGTTCGAGGGCGAAATCGCTGGCCAGGGCGTCGAGCAGGGCGTTGGCTTCGGCGGAAAACGCCGGCACTTCAGCGATTTGCGGATGAGCGGCGAGGCGCTGCAGCCAGCGGACTTCAACCAGGGCGCGGAAACGGATCAGGCCGTATTCGCTGAAAATGGGGCGCAGGGCTTGAGTCTTGCCAGCGTAGCGGCCGTCTACAGGGGAAACCGCAGTGAGCGATGAAAGCAGCATGGGGCGTTCTCGGACAGTCGGGCACGAAATGGGGCGCGAATTATACATGAAAAAACCATGTGGGTCGGCAGTACCGTGCCGATTGCGCGTGTTGAGTGATCAGTGGAGCGGGGTGAGAGCCCGGGTTGTGCGCTTGCCAGCGAAGAGGCCGGCCTCAACGCCACCATTGGGCGAGCATACCCGCTCCCCCAGGGCACGCGCTCAGCCGCGCAGCAACGGGTACAGCTCGCGCAACAGCTTGCGCCGGCTGATCACCAGTTGCCAGCGGTGGCCGCCGAGCTGTCGCCACAGGCGCGCACAGCGAATGCCGGCCAGCAGCAGGGCGCGGATCTTCGAGGCGTTGCTGGGCTGTTGCAGGTGGCGCATGTCGCCCTGCACCTGGATGCGCTGGCGCAGGGTGCTGAGGGTGTCCTGATACAGGGCGCCGCTGGCGGCGATGACGTTCTCGTGCACCAGGCCGAAGTGTTCCACCTGGTTCTGGATCTGGGGCAGGCGTTTGCCGATGGTGGCGAGCATGTCCTCGCGCTTGCCCAGCTGGCGCTCCAGGCCGAGCATCGACAGCGCGTAGCGCAGTGGCTCGCGTTGCAGGCTGCTGGGCTCGCGCTCCAGGGCGCCGGCCAGGGCGCGATAGCCGTCGCGCAGCATCAGGTCGTTGCCGCCGAACACGTCGAGCGTGTCCTTGGGGTCGATCACCAGCAGGCTGCCAAGCATGCAGGCGAGGTCGGCTTCGGCCACCTGGCCGGTCTTGGCGATGCGGTCTACCAGCACAGCGGCCTGAAACACCGCGCCCAGTGCTACCAGTTGTTCCTGGGCATTGGTCATGAACGCGCTTCCCTGGCATACCAGGGTTCGGCGGTTTCGATCACGCCACCGCCCAGGCACACTTCACCGTCATAGAACACGACGGACTGGCCCGGGGTGACGGCCCGTTGCGGTTCGTCGAACACCGCGCGGTAACCCTCGGCGGTGCGCTCCAGGGTGCAGGCCTGGTCGTGCTGGCGGTAGCGCACCTTGGCGGTCAAACGGCGCGGCTGGCTCAGGTCGACCGGGTTGACCCAGAAGATCTCCGAAGCGAGCAGGGCGCGGGAGAACAGCCAAGGGTGTTCGTTGCCCTGGCCGACGATCAGCTGGTTGTGCTCAAGGTCCTTGACCAGCACGTACCACGGGTCGTCGCCGGCGTCCTTGAGGCCGCCGATGCCCAGGCCTTGGCGCTGGCCGATGGTGTGGTACATCAGGCCTGCGTGGCGGCCGATCACTTCCCCTTCAGTCGTGCGGATTTCGCCTGGCTGGGCGGGCAGATACTGCTTGAGGAAGTCGCTGAAGCGGCGTTCGCCGATAAAGCAGATGCCCGTGGAATCCTTCTTCTTCGCGGTGGCCAGGCCGTGCTTTTCAGCAATGGCACGTACTTCCGGCTTTTCCAGTTCGCCGACCGGGAATAAGGTGCGGGCGATCTGCTCGCCACCCACGGCATGCAAGAAGTAGCTCTGGTCCTTGTTGGCATCCAAGCCCTTGAGCAGCGCGGTGCGGCCATCGATGTCGCGGCGGCGCACGTAGTGGCCGGTGGCGATCAGGTCGGCGCCCAGGCTCAGGGCGTAGTCGAGGAACGCCTTGAACTTGATTTCGCGGTTGCAGAGGATGTCCGGGTTGGGTGTGCGCCCGGCCTTGTACTCTTCCAGGAAGTGCTCGAACACATGGTCCCAGTACTCGGCGGCGAAGTTGGCGGTGTGCAGCTTGATGCCGATACGGTCGCACACGGCCTGCGCGTCAGCGAGGTCTTCGCGGGCGGTGCAGTATTCGGTGCCGTCGTCTTCTTCCCAGTTCTTCATGAACAGGCCTTCGACCTGATAGCCCTGCTCCATGAGCAGAACCGCGGAAACGGAAGAGTCGACGCCGCCGGACATGCCGACGATCACACGCTGGGTGGCTGGTGCTGGATCGCGCATAGGAGTGAGCTGTGTGTCTGCGAAAAAGGGGGCGATTCTATCAGGTGGGGGCCTGCATGGCCAAAAAGTCTGGGTAGGGGTTGTGATTCCTGGGTGAGACGGCGGGCCCCATCGCGGGCATCGCCCGCTCCAACAGTGTTCAGCGTAATCTCCGCCGGAGCGGGCGACGCGGGCATCGCTCGCTCCGGCAGTGCCCAGCGCAATCTCCGCCGGAGCGGGCGACGCGGGCATCGCTCGCTCCGGCAGTGTCCAGCGCAATCTCCGTTGGAGCGGGCGATGCCCGCGATGGGGCC
>Ga0308164_10003599_pt1 | contig 13823 bp, 14 predicted proteins | sample PhyTR2_FD_201031 | JGI IMG/M metagenome (GOLD analysis project Ga0308164, IMG submission 201031) | Phyllosphere microbial communities from UC Gill Tract Community Farm, Albany, California, United States - DLSLT.R2 | ecosystem: Host-associated > Plants > Phyllosphere > Unclassified | place: USA... | reverse complement strand
TTCTTCGGCGGCGGGTACCGCGGCGGCTTTGGCGGCCCTCCTCGCGGCGGCGGGTACATGGGCGGCCGCGGCGGCTTCATGGGCGGCGGGCGCGGCGGGTTCGGCGGCCCGCCTCGTGGAGGAGGGTACATGGGCGGCGGCGGCGGCGGGCCTCCCGGCGGTGGGGGCTACCCGCCGCGGCAGTTTGGCGGCCCGCCTCCTCCCGGCGGACCCGGCGGAGGGTTCGGTGGACCGCCGCCGCCGGGCGCGGGCGGGCACGGCGGGTACGGCCCGCCGGGCGGTGCGCCGCCTGCGCGAGGAGGGTTCCAGGGCGGCGGGATCGGGTACGGCGGCATGAGGGGCGCGCCGCCTGCTGGAGGCGGGTTCGGCGCGCCGCCGGGAGCGCCGAGCGGGCCGGGCGGCGGCGAGAAGCGGCCGTACGGCGACGGGCCCGGCGGCGGGTACCCGCCGAGCGGCAGTGGGCCGGGAGCAGGGTACGGCGGCGGGTACGGCGGCGACGAGAAGCGTCTCCGGTACTAGTGCGGGCTGCGAGCGGGCATGAGCGAAACTTGTACGACGTCGTTCACTCTCTTTGGCTCGAGCGAGAGGAAGTGCGAGAGCGCGATGAAAAGAGTTGCGACGTGCGACTGCGAGAGCGAGTGAGGGGTACGAGGAGGGGAGCTACAACACTGTACGACCGATCCTCGACGACGCTAAACCCGCTCGACTGCGCCCTGCTCGGTGCGCGCGCTCGCCGCTGCTGCAGCCGCCGCCGACTCGGCGAGGACCTGCTCGTCGCCCTCTTGCTCCGACTCGTCGACGTCCTCGCCCCAGAGGCCCTTCTTGCAGACCATGGCGAGCGCGAGCACGACGGGGAGGTGGATCTGCGAGGCAAAGCGAGCGAGGAAGGAGGAGGGAGGGGAAGGAGGAGGGGAAGGAAGTTGAGGAGGGTCAGTGCGGGCTCGAGCGGGGCGAAGGCGCGACGCGAGGGAGAGAGGGCGAGGAAGGGAGCGAGGGTGAGGAGGGAGAGAGAGAGAGACGCACGAGGCTGGCCCAAAAGAGCTCCTTTGCGCGGCGCTCCTCGCGGCGACGCCAGAACCGCCAGGCCGTGACTGCGAGGAGGCCGTTGGGCGCGAGCGACAGCCACACGAAGGCGGCGTTGGTGAGGCCGAGGGCCGGGTACGCGGCGCACAGGGGGAGGATGGCGAGGGCGTAGCGCAGGCTGACGAGGGCGTTCTTGCGCGGGTCGAGGACGGCGAGCATGCGGTACCCGCTCGAGGCGTACGACGACCGGAGCGTGTGGGCGAGGCTCATGAAGTGCGGGAACTGCCACGCAAAGAGGAGGGCGGGGAGGGCCCACGCGCCGGGCTGCGTGAGCGGGTCGACCGAGTTGGTGCACGCCGCCCACCCGATGAGGGGAGGGAGCGCGCCGACGAGGGCGCCGAGCCACGTGTTGTAGACCGAGTGGCGCTTCGAGATGGTGTACAGCGGGCAGTACAGGACGATGGTGAACAGGCCGAGGAACGCCGACAGCGGGTTGATGGCGTACAGGGTCGCGAGCCCGACCGAGCCCGTGAGGACGCCGTACGTCGCCGCGTGGAGCGGCGTCACGACGCGCTTGGGGAGCGGGCGGGCCCTCGTGCGCGCCATCTGGGCGTCGTACGGCGCCTCGATCAACTGGTTGAACGCCGCCGCCGAGAAGGCGCACAGGGTCGTGCCGACCGTCGCCGGGAGGAGGACCGACAGCGTCAAGCTGTTGGCGACGGCGCTGCTGCCCGTGAGGGCCGAGGGGACGACGCCGGACGTGTCGCCGAGCGAGACGGCGAGGGCGTCCATGGCGGCGGTCGCCGTTGCCGGGTCGACCGGGCAGATGGCGTACCCGGCCATGGTCGTCAGGACGACGAGGCTCGACAGCTTGAACTTGCCGAGCTGCTTGTACAGGGTGACGTCGTCGGCGATCGACGTCTGCGGGTGGGCGCGCCACCGCACCTGCGGGTTCGGGAGACCCGTCGAGAGGACCGAGGGAGGGAGGGGGGCCGGGATGGGCGACGAGAGCGGGACGAGGGGCGAGGTCGAGGGTGGGGGGAGAGGGGGCTCGTCGGCGAGGAGGTACGACGGCGAGAAGTAGGGCTGCGCCTTGGGGTTGCCCTTGGCGCGAGGCGACGACGACCGAGGCGGATCGGATCGTCGCGAAGGTGCGGTCGACGAGGGGAGGAGGAGGTCCTCGTGGGCGTAGACGACGTCTTGCTGCGGGCCACCTGGCGGCGACGACGATGAGCCGGCGTTGGTCGAGGCGGACCTGGCGGCGACCCAGTGGACGAGCGGGCGATCATGCCGTGCGACGAGGGAGGGAGGAGGTCGGGATCGGGTCGCGGGCTGGAGGGACCAAGGGACGAGTTGGCGGGCGGCCTTGGATGTTGCGAGTGGTCGTGCTCGAGCCCTGGTGGGCGCAGTCGGTGCGAGGGACGAGATGGGGCGGTGGAGTGCGGCGGGCGAGACGAGGGGAGGGGAGGTGGAGGGGAGGGAGCAGCGGGCGCAGGGTGGGGTGCGCGCGGCTACTCGTTGGAGCATGGCTGAGTGTTGCTCGAGCTGTGCAGGCCTGTCGGGCTGGCCAAGAGGGAGGACGAGGCGAGGGTCCATCTTCATCTGCTCGCTGCTCGTCGCTCGTCGTCTCGGCTCTCTCGGTCCGCTCGATCCACAGCTCGCTCGGCCATGGACGCCTTCAGGACTCTGACTGGCGGCTCTCGCTTCGACAAGAAACGCTTCCAGTCCGACATCACCCACTTCACCGTCCGTCCCCTCTCGCCTCCTCCTCCTCCTCCCTCTTGCACCGCCCGCTCGAGCTCACCCTCGCCTCTCCCTCTCCCCCCCTCCTCCCGCTGTACAGGGCGAGTCCGCCACCTCGGCACCGTCCACCTCGACCGTCCCCGACGAGCTCGACTTCTTCGCCCAGCCCGCCGCCGCCGCTTCGTCCACCTCGACCTCGACCAAGCAGTCCAAGGCCCAGGACAAGAAGGACCGCAAGCGCAAGCGCACCGCAGACGATGCCGCCGCACCAGCTCTCCCACCCACCACCGTCGACTACGCCGCCCTCCTGCGCCACCACAAGATCAAGTACTCGGGCCTCGACCTGCCCAACCCGGTCGCCTCGCTCGACGACCTCGTCCACCGCGCACCCGACCGCGACTCGGCCCTGCGCCTCGCCAAGCGCTGGTCCGCCATGGGCATGAAGGACCCGACCGGCGTCCAGATGGCCGCCTGGGGCACCATGCTCGCCGTGCGTCCCCGCTCCCTCTCCCCCTCTCCCCGTCCTTCCCTCACTCGCTCCTTCCGAACTGACGCTTCTCTTTCGACTCTCGCCGAAACAGGGCCGCGACATCCTCGCCTGCGCCCCGACCGGCTCGGGCAAGACCTTCTCGTTTATCCTCCCGCTCCTCGCCCTCCTCCCGCCCTCGTCCCCCTCCTCGACCGCCGCTCCCGCCGCCGACGCTCCCGACGCCGCGACACACACGCCCCTTCGCCCTCGCGCCGTCGTCATCGAGCCCACGCGCGAGCTCGCGATCCAGGTCCTGCGCGAGGCGCGCCGCCTCGCCGGCACGACCGACGAGGGCGACGCCGAGTGGCACGTCGCCGTCCTCGGCGAGGAGGGCGTCGGGGCCGCGCCGGCCCCGAAGCCCAACAAGAAGGCGCGCAAGGAGGCCAAGCGCAAGGCCGAGGAGGAGGAGGAGCGCAAGGCCAAGGGCGAGGAGGGCGAGGAGGCGGTCGAGAAGGCGGTCGAGGCGGCGAGCAAGGAGGAGAAGGCGCACACCGGGCCCGTCGGTGCGTCCTCCTCTCACTTCTGTGTCTCGTCGTGACTCACACGTCGCCAATCCTGACTCTTTCGCGCACGCACGTGCCGTCGTCCGCCTGCAGACATCCTCATCACGACCCCGCTCCGGCTCGTCTTCGCGATCCAGTCGGGCGCCGTCTCGCTCTCGTCGACGCAGCACATCGTCCTCGACGAGGCCGACAAGCTGTTCGAGCTCAACTTTCTCGAGCAGACGGACGAGATCCTCGCCGCGTGCGACAAGGGGCGCGACGTCGCGCGCGACGGCGAGGTGCGCAAGGGCATGTTCAGCGCGACGATGCCGAGCTCGGTCGAGGAGCTCGCCAAGGGCGTCATGGCCGGTGCAGGAGGCGGCATGGTGCGCGCCATCGTCGGGCACAAGTGCGTCCCCTTCCTCCTTCTCGCGCTCGAGCCCCTCGCGCTCTCTTCCTCAACGCCTCGGCTCGCTGACTCCCTCCTCGCTCTCTCGCTCTGCAGGGAGGCCGCCACGTCGACGATCGACCAGTCGCTCCTATTCGTTAACACCGAGGACCACAAGCTCCTGTCGCTGCGCGACCTCATCTCGGGCGGCACCTTCACGCCGCCGGTTCTCATCTTTGTCCAGTCGGTCACGCGCGCCAAGGAGCTCGCCAACGAGCTCGTGCTCGACGGCATCAACGCCGACGCGATCCACGCCGACCGGTCCCCGGCAGAGCGCGACGACGTCGTCGCGCGGTTCGCGAGGGGCGACGTGTGGTGCTTGATCTGCACCGACGTCATGAGCCGCGGCGTCGACTTCAAGGGCGTCAAGCTCGTCATCAACTACGACTTCCCGCAGAGCGCCATGAGCTACATCCACCGCATCGGTGCGTCCGCTCCCTCCTTCCTCTCCTTCGTCCTCTCTCGCTCGAGAGGTCGCTCTCGTTCAGGACTGACGCTCTTCCTCTCTCTCTCCTCTCTTTCTACTGTCTCGTATACAGGTCGTACGGGTCGTGCGGGCAAGCCTGGGCGCGCCGTCACCTTCTTCACCAAGGCCGACTCGGGCCACCTCAAGACGTGCGTCCCGCCCTTCTCTCTCTCTCTCGCGCTCTCGCCCTCGCTCCCCTCGCGCTTCACCTTTCTCGTGCACTCGAGCTGACATTCCTCCCCGCGTTCGCAGCATCGTCAACGTCATGCGCGCCTCGGGCTGCCCCGTCGCCGACTGGCTCCTCGCGCTCCCGAACCCGTCCCAGGACGCCAAGAAGTCGCTGCGCCTGCGGCCGATCGGGCGCAAGGACATCTCGCGCACGCAGGGGAGCGGCGCGGCCGAGCGGGACGACGCCGTCGAGGGCGAGGGCGAGCGGAGGGTCAAGAGGGAGAAGAGGGGGGCCAAGGTGCGGGTCATGGGCGGCAAGGAGGGCGTATTCAAGAGGAGGAAGGAGGACGAGGGCGCCAAGGGCAAGGGCAAGGGGAAGAAGGGCGGCAAGGGCGCGGCGGCAGCGGCGACGGGCAAGGCGGCGGACAAGGACGAGCGCCCGGGCAAGAAGGCCAAGCGCGAGGTCGCTCTCGACGAGTGAGCTCTGCATCGTCGCGCACGTTGAGCAATACGATGTTCATTAGCAGCATGCAGCTATGGGTCAAGAGAGAGTACGGCAGGCACAGCTATACAAGGGAGATCTCGTTCGGCTCGACTCGCCTCACCTCGTCGTCCCTCCTCACTTCCCTGCTGCGCCGATGCTCGTCGAGCCCGCCGCGCCCGAGCCGCTCACTGCAGCAGGTGCGCCCTCGCCCTTCTGGCTCGCGCCGCCCCAGCCGTAGAACTTGCGCGGCGGCGCCTGCATCGGCTGTTGCTGCGCCGGGGCCGTCGTCGAGGTCGTCGCCGCGCCTGCGCCCGCCGTGCGCTGCGGGGGCGGCGGCTGGGGCGGTGTCACGGTCCCGCTCGAGTCGTGCGACGCGACGGCGGCCGACTTTGCGCCGCCGACCTTCTCGCCCGTGCGGCGGTCGATGCGCCCGCCCGTGAGCGCCGCCTGGGCGAGCTCCTCCTCGTCGGCGGCGGTCGGCGCCGGTGCGCCGACGCCGCTCGAGGCCGACTTGGCGGCGCGCCGCACGAGAAAGTCCTCGAGGAGGGCGGCGTTGCGCGAGTTGGCCTTGAAGACGGCGAGGGCGAGGTCGCCGACGAGCGGGACGAGGCCGATGCCGAGGCCGACAAGCTGGTCTGCGGGTGCAAGGGACGGGCGTCAGTGGGCGCAGGGAGAAAGGTTGGACCAGGGAGATGACGCACTGAAGAGCATGCGCTGGACGAGCGAGGCGGGGAGCCTGCGAGGGGAAGAAGGACGAGTCAACCTCGGCGCGACGTAGGGAGTACAGGTCGAAGAGGACGCACTCTGCCTGCTTGCACTTGGCGAGGACGAGCGAGTACCCAAGGAGGAACTGAGCGATGTCGCCCGCGCCGCTGCGAGCGCGAGAGAGAGAGTCAGCGCGCGCTCGAGGGGTACGAGGGGGGGTTAGGGAAAAGGTGGACGCACGGGATGAGGCCGAGAATGGCGGTCCAGCCGAACCGGAAGCCGCAGATGGAGAAACCCTTGTCGAGGTAGTGGGCGCGACGGCGGACGGAGCGCTGTAGCGAGGGGAGGAGGAGGAGGTGGGGAGAGGTCGGGGTCAGCGCGCTCGCTCGCCCGCTCACTCGGGTCATCGGGAGGCCAATGGACGCACCAGGACCCGCTCGTCACGCTTGGAGAGGCCGGCGGGGAGGGGCCGCTTGCGCTTGCGCTGCTTGCCGCGCGTGTCGGTGTACTGCTCGTAGTGCGGGTCCTCGGGCTCGATGCCGGCGAGCTGGTTGGCGGCGTACTTGCGACCGACCTTGCGGGCGATAAAGCTCATGGTGTGGGGAGCGAGAGGCGGCTGGAGGCGAAGTCGCCGGGCGGGACGAGCGAGGGGGACGGGGAGAGGGTGACGTCGACGAGGATGAGTGAGGACGGCGGGACCTGGCGGTGGAGGTCGGCGCGGAGCTGGGCGGTACTGGAGCGGGCGTGGCTGTCCCTGTGGTCCTCGCGGATGCAGGAGCGAGTGCGGCGGAGAAGAGAAAGGGCGAGGGCGATGAGGCGCCGAGGCGATCCTCAAGCTGCACCGCCCCTTTTCAGCCGTCGGCCAGTCTCTCCTGCAAGGCTTTGTTGAGCGCACTATGGGCGTACTATTGCTATCTAGCCATGCACTTGTGGTCAGAACAGTTGCAGCGAGCGAGGCGCGTGAGATCGCTCATCTTTGACCGCTTCCCCTCGTGCGGCCGCGTGGGGCGCAACTTTAGCTCGCTTGGCTGCTCTGCACCAGCACACCGGGCACCGCTCTCACCACCACCACCACCACCACCACCACCACCACCATGGCACACGCCGCCACCACCAGCCACCCGCTCGAGGACGTGAGCAAGGGCAGCACCGACTCGCTCCCGACTCCGCCACGCTCTCCTACCCTCGAGGCTCAAGTCGCGCACCTCTCGACCCTCGAGGCCGGCACTGCAGCCGTCACGCCCGGTGCCAGTCCCGCCCTCGGTTCGACCCTCGGCTACTTCCCCGCCCTGTCGCCCACCACCTCGCACGACCCGCTCCTCCTGCGCGAGCGCGTCCAGACCGACGAGCAGCTCAGCGAGCTCCGCCGCCGCAAGAAAAAGGCCCACGGCTTCTACCGCGCACAGAACGAGCAGATCGACAACCTCCTCAAGCACATCGACGACCACGTCCGCGAGGCCGAGGAGGAGGAGGACAACAACCGCCTCGCCGTGCGTCGCCTCGCTCTCCCCTTGCCGCTGCCCCCTTCCGCTCGGGCTGACACATGCCCTCTCCTGCAGATCAAGATCGCCATCTATGGCTCGCTCGCCGCAAACTGGTGCGTCCTCGTCCACTGCTCCGCTCCGTCGACCCCTTCCTGACGCTCGTCCCTTCTCCACAGCGTCCTCGCCGTCCTCCAGCTCTACGCCGCCATCTCGTCCCTCTCCCTGTCCATCTTCGGTACCGCCATCGACAGCGTGAGGCCTCGTCCCGCTCCCTTTCGTCCTGTCCACGCTCGAGCTGACGCAGAGCCCGCACGTGCGCACAGGTGTTCGACCCGGCGGCCAACCTGATCCTGTGGTGGTGCCACAAGAAGGCGCAGCGCGTCGACTACAAGCAGTATCCGGGCGGCGGCAGCAAGTTCGAGTCGATCGGTGCGTCGCTCTCGTCCTCGTCGCTCTCCGGGGCAGGCTCCTTCGCTCTGAGCGAGCCTGTCCACGTGCTGGGAGAAGGGTCGCACGCTGACGCTCTTCTCCTCGCAGGCGACATCGTCTACTCGGGCATCATGGGCGCCGTGTCCCTCATCCTCGTCGTGCGTCCCGCCGCAGTCCGTCCCGAGATGAGGCCGTCCTCCTGACTCTCCCTCTCGCGCGCAGGCCTTCTCCGTCCAGGACCTCGCACGAGGCGAGAGCGACAAGGAGCTCCACATCCCGGCCCTCATCGTCGTCGGCATCGCCTTCGGTGCGCCCGCTCGGTCCCCTCCCTGACCTTCCTTCGAGCGCTCGCTGACCCTCGCTCCCCCTGCTCGCCCGCAGCGACCAAGTTCGCCCTCTTCGCCTACTGCTTCTCGATCCGCGGCAAGAACTCGCAGGTTCGAGTGCTGTGGGAGGACCAGTGCGTCGACGCCGTCTGCGCTCGAGCCCTTCCCCGAACCGGCTGACCTTGTCCTTCGCACCGCAGCCGCAACGACCTCTTCATCAACGGGTGCGTCTCCTCGTCCAAATGACGCCCCTTCGACGATGTGCTGACGCTCAGCCCGCTCGCAGCTTCGGTCTCTTCACGGTACCTCCTCGACCCGTCCGACTGCGTCTCGTCAGGAGCTCTGCCTGACCCTCCCTTCGTCACAGTCTGCCGCCGGCGCCAAGATCGCCTGGTTCATCGTGCGTGTCGGCTCAACCGCCTGCTCCTCGGCTCCCGTATTGTCGTCCTCACACCTCGTCGTCGCGCTCGCAGGACCCGCTCGGCGCTCTCGTCATCTCCTGTGCGCTCCTCTTCTCCTGTCCATGCTTCGCCTCCCAGCTTTCGCTGACGTTCGACTTCGCAGTCGTCCTCATCTTCACCTGGGGCTTCACGTGCGCGGGCCACTTCAAGCACCTCGCCGGTAAGGCTGCGCCGCGCGAGTTTCAGGTGCGCTCTCTCTCCCTCGCCTCCTCGTCGCTGTCCCTTACCTCTCTCTCCTTCCTCGACCGCTAGCTGACGCTCACTTTCGCCGCTCGCTGCAGAACCTCGTCACCTACAAAGCCATGACGTTCGCCGACCAGATCACGGCCATCGACAGCTGCGTCGCGTACCACAACGGGCCCAACTACACGGTCGAGGTCGACCTCGTCATGCACGCCGACACGACGCTGCGCGTCGCTCACGACGTGTGCGTCCTCGATCTTTCTCCCTCTCGACGCCGCCGCCGCCAACCGAGAGCTGACTCGACCTCCTCACTCTCTCGCTCGCTCGCAGCTCGCAGGCTCTGCAGGACAAGCTCGAGGAGCTGCCGCAGGTCGACCGCGCGTTCGTGCACGTCGACCACGAGACGAGCCACAAGCCCGAGCACCGCAAGACCAAGTAGAGCGCGCCCCGACCTCCTCTTCCTCCTCGACTCTCGACACGACCCGCCTCGCCCAGACACGCACGAGCGAGTTCCTCCTCCTCGCACTACGAGCCTTGTAGACTAGATGATCCTTATCGAGCACGCAAAGGCAGCCCTGTATCACTCGCCTCGCAACCTCGTCCCTGCTCGTCCTCCGCTGCGCTGCTCGAGCCCGCTCTGCGCTTTCGCTTGCGCCGCACCGAGAGCGTGCTGAGTCGATCTCTCTTCTCGATCTGTCTGGTCCCGGTCAAGCGCGCGCAAAGGAAGCATCCGCTCGTCCTCACACGCTTGAGCGCGCGACCGCGAGCGAGCAGGAGACAAAGGTCGGCTCGTCGCGTCCGATCTCCGTTGGCGGAACCTTTTGCTGCAGCCTGAGCGTTCGAGTTGCTGGCTGTACTCTATGTGCAGCCCAGAGGCCAGAGACGAGCGTGCAGGCGCAGAGAGGGCGAGCATCTCGGGCGACAAGCCGACGCGCAGGTTGGCTCCTCTCCTACCTCGCCTCGTCGCTCTGACCGACTAGAGCAGCTCGCCAGCACCTCTCCAGATCTTCAACTCACCCCGATCAGCACCCTCGCCCCGCCGCGCGCCCTCGCCATGGCTCAACACACCGCCGCGTCCCCATCAGCCGCGGCCACGACTCGGGCTCGCACCTCGTCAAGGACCGACAAGCGCGCTCTGCTGGATGCGCTCGCGGCTCAGCTCAAGCACGAGAAGGCGCAGGCCGAGCAGTGGGCTGTCAAGATGGTCGAGGTCGAGGACGAGGTGCGTCTCGCTGCACCGCCTCCTCCTCCCCCTCCCTCGCGAGCCTCTCGAGCTGACTCTTCGACCCGCTCGCAGGTTCAGGCCAAGCACCGCGAGTTCCTCGACGAGGAGGAGCGCCTCTCTCGCCAACGCGACCACAACGCCGCGACGATCGCCTCGCTCCGCCGCGACCTCGCCCGCGCTCGCCGTGCGCTCGAGGAGGCCCTCCACGTCGAGGCCGACGAGGCCGACGCCTACCTCGCCCTCCTCTCTGGTGCAGCCGGCGCGCGTCAAGGCGCGCAGGACGGCATGATGACGGCGAGCGAGGGCGGCTTCGAGGACGACTCGGACGGCGCCGACCACGACGACCTGCGGCGCATCCCCGCCGCTCGCCCGCCCTCGCTACCCTCGACCCGCACGAGCGAGCGCACGTCGTCCGGCGCTCGCACCAGACCGAGCTTCGACATCGTCCCGCCGCGGCCCGAGCGCCCGACCTCGCACATCGTCGGCCACCGCCTGCAGCAGCAGCCGCCGCACGCCCTCCCGCCCGGTGCGCGCTCGCCCGGCGCGAGGTCGACGTCGTCGGAGCTCGCGCTCGACCACAGCGTCTGGCGCGACTCGCTCGACGAGCAACGCGAGGCCGGGGCGGGCACGATGCACCCCGAGCTCGCGCGCAACGGCGGGCGGTGGTCGAGGGTCTTTCCGGGGCTCGTCAGGCGCATGAGCAGCACGCAGGCGAGGGCGTGAGCGGGCGTCGAGGAGCGGGCTGGTCTTTGTGTCTCTTGTTTCTTGCTCGACGAGCTTCGGCTCGTCGCTTGCGTGCCACGTGTTCCTTTCGCTCGAGCCTCTTCGTCCGCCGTCCTCCCCGCATCACGGGTCGACTGCGGCCGACTCAGGAGGTCGACTCTAGCGCACGAGACGTCCGTCCGAACCCCTGTCGGCGGCGGGCTCAGCGCCGAAGAGGAGGAGACGGCGATCGTCTGACCGAGGAAGACGGCTCGCCGTCCTCCTCGTGCCCCGCTCTTCTTCGCTTCTCGACACGATGGCGCGAGCTGCACCGCTGCCTGGGACCCTCTTCTCGAGCTGGTCGCCGTCGCCGCCTAGCTCTGCGTCGAGCCGTTGCCGCGCCTACTCGGACCCGCCCCGAGACGGCGTCGCCCTCGGCCCTTTGTCCTCGCCGACCTCGCCCATCCCCGCCCTCGACGACCAGGACCGCCTTCGCACCCTCCCTGCGACCCTCGACACGCAGCACAGCCGGTCATCAACCAGCGGTCAGGCCCCTCGCTCGGCGGCCGACCGCCCGCAGCCGCCGCCCCTCGAGACCGCCTCGGTCCCCTCCTCACCGACTGCGACGACCACGCCGACCTCGTCGTCCAGCTACCGCGACATGCCGCCGTTCCCCTCCCCCTTCCGCCGGCGCGCCAACAGCGTCACCTCGATCCCGGTCCTCCCGCCCGTCGTCGACTCGACCTCGTCCCTCTCCCTCTTCCCCTTCTCCAAGTCGCGCAAGCTCCTCGCCAACCCTGCGGCATCCGCCTCGACGAGCGACCTCCCCTCCCTTTCACCCTCGCCCTCGCCCTCGTTCGAGACGCCGACCCGCCCTCGCTCGCCCACCCCGCTCTCGGCCTCGCCGCCGACCGCCGCCCCGGCTCGCCCGACTCGGGCCCTCGAGCGCGGCACGAGCGCCGCCATCGGCCCCAAGGCGGGCGCGAGGCTCCTCGCGAGCAGGGACGCGCAGCGCGCCGTGCGCGACGCAGAGCTCGTCGCTGCCGCCGCCGCAGCAGGACAAGGCGGCGACGACGAGTTCAGCATCCGCGAGCAGCTCGCGAGCGGTATGGTCGCGCCGGCGCACGACGAGCCGGGCTTGGCGCCAGGCGAGGCGCGCAGTCGAGCGGCGACGGGCTACGGCTCGGGCCCAGGCTCGGTGGCCGAGCGCCTCGTGCGGCGTGTGCCGGTCCCGGCGCTCGCCGAGGCGACCGAGCCGATGCAGGAGCTCGCGCGTCGGGTCCGCAAGGAGCGCCCGTCGCAGGAGCCGCAGACGCGGCCGCCGCACGACGATGCTGCGCCTCGTCGCCGCCGGCCGAGCCTTCCTCTCGTCGGCGGCCTCGACCAGCAGCCCGTCACGAGCGCCGTCACGACCAAGGAGAACGTCGTCTCGCCGACCCGCACGCCTCGTCGCCCGCCCGTCGCCGGCCTGAACAGCGGCGCCGAAGCGGGTCGTGCGGCGGCGCCGAGGCAGCGCAGCTCGAGCACGGGCTCGACGTCGAGCCTCAGCAAGGACGTCGTCCTCGGTCAGCTCGCCGAGGCGGTGCGGCGCGAGAAGAAGAAGAGCGAGATGTACCAGCGCGAGTGCGAGCAGGGCGAGAAGGAGGTCCGTCATCCTCCCCTTCCCTCTTCTCCTTCCTCAAGCACGCCGGGTCCTGACGCAGCTCCCCTGCTCACAGCTGTCCGAGATCGCACGTAACCTCGAGGTCCTCAAGGAAAAGTGCGTCCCCTTCGTCTCGCTGTTTCTGCTCGTCGCCGTCCGTGCTGACGCACGCACCCCTTGCGCAGGTTCGCCACCTCGCTCACGCAGCAAGAGCAGATCATCGCCAATCTCGAGACCGAGATCGACGAGCTCGAGTCGGAGCTCGAGCGCGCCAACGATCTCGACGAGGAGGTGCGTCCAGTCCATCGCCGTCGTCGGCTCGAGCATCGCTGACCCCGGGACCTTCCCGCAGGCTGCGCGCGAGTACCTCGACCTCCTCACGGCCTCCACCTCGATCGAGACGCTCAAGACCAAGGCCCCTGTCGTCGGCGCCTTCGACCTCGACGCGCTGCGCTCGTCCGCTCCGCCCGGCCCAGCCTCGCCGGACATTTTGTCGACCGCCGCCGACAAGCCGAAGCGTCTCCCCTTTGCCTTCCGTCACGGCCTGAGCCTCAAGCGCCGCGTCGACACGCACGTCGCCGCCTACGACACGGTGGCGAGCAACGCGCCGCTCCCCAAGCCGCCTCTTCGGCGCGCGTCGGTTCCTCCTCCCGCTTCGACCTCAGCGCCGACCGAGTCGAGCGGCGCCCTCCCTCGTCGCCCTCGCAAGCTCAGCAAGTCTCGCACGACGCCGTCGGTCCCGACCCTCGCCTCGCCCGCCACCGCCGTCGTCGCCTCGGCCGGCTTCGCGCCGAGCGGGCGCCCGCCCGTCCCTCCTCCCGCGCCCATCTTCGCCGCCTCGCCCTCGGCACCTCGCTCGCCCGACGCCCGCCCTCGCCCACCGCGCGAGTCGCCTCCTCGCCTCGCGCAACCTGCGCGCGCCGCGCCGCCCGTCGCCGGCGTCTCGCGCTCGCGCCTCTTCGGCGGGTCGGGCCAAGCTCACGGTCAAGGCAGCCTCACCGACGGCGAGCGCGAGGACGGCGGCGCCAAGGGGAGGGCGGACCCTTCGTCGCCCGTCTCGGCCGGTCGCGGGGGCGGGACGATGAGGGTGAGGAGCAGGAACAGCTTCAAGAAGGGCGTGCAGGGGACGATGAGGTTGCGTGCGTCCCTCTCCCTCTTTCGCTTCTCGCCCTCTCGGCCTCGACGCGTACTGAATCCTCGACGCTTCTTCGCAGTTTTCCCGGCGCACAACGCGACGAGGTCGGGCGGTCGGGCGGGTTCGCCGCCGGGCGAGAGCGTGCAGCAGTGGCTGCAGCGAGGCCGTGAGTCGCAGGAGCTGCACCG
>Ga0308164_10003598_pt1 | contig 13823 bp, 14 predicted proteins | sample PhyTR2_FD_201031 | JGI IMG/M metagenome (GOLD analysis project Ga0308164, IMG submission 201031) | Phyllosphere microbial communities from UC Gill Tract Community Farm, Albany, California, United States - DLSLT.R2 | ecosystem: Host-associated > Plants > Phyllosphere > Unclassified | place: USA... | reverse complement strand
GCTGCGACCAAGCGCTCCTTGCGGAGCGCGGCGTTACAGTTCCATCGCGTGTGCAAAGGTCGCGGTCGACCGCGCTTCTATACGTCGGCGCCACGGGGTCAGCTTTGCGATGCAAGCCGTGGTCACCAGATATGCTGGTCACCAGATATAAGGACATCATACCAAATCTGACGCGGATAAGGCTGGCAGTTTCGAAGAATGCCAAACCTCGAACAGCCTCAGCGGGTAGGGTAGGCCAGGTTATTGCGGACACAACGGTTCTAGCGCTCACATGCGTCCGCTCGGTTCGCGGAGCGTCCTGTCCCACGTGCGGTTCGGTCCTAGCTGAATCCGGGCGAGATACCCGGACATCTCAAGAGATTAGTCGCGGTTGCAGATTATTTTCTAGGAGCCGACTACCGTGCAAAACCGGAGATTTGTAACCGCGCGGTTCGCGAGCTCCTAACGGGTCGCTGTCAGTTGCCGAACCGAGCGAACCGCTGTAACAGCGCGGTTCGCCCTATCAGGGCATGCGCGCTCTCGGAGATACGAATGCCGGTCATCACTTTGCTTTCGCCGAAGGGGGGCGTCGGGAAAACCACCACTGCGCTTCTGTTGGCCACCGAACTGGCGGCGCAGGCAGCAGACGTTATCCTCATCGATGCCGACCCGAATTTTCCGCTTTCGAAATGGGCTGCGCTCGGGGGGAAACCCGACAACATCGAGGTGATCGAAGAGATCGACGAGGAGACGATCATCGATACGATCACAGAGGCTCGTAAACGCGCCAGGTACGTGATCGTCGACCTAGAGGGCAGGGCGTCCGGCCGCGTCACCAACGCACTGCTCGTTTCCAATCTGGCGCTTATCCCGATGCAAGGTTCGGCACTGGACTCGAACGAGGCGGCACGCGCCTTCAAGAACGTGCGGCAGGTGTCCAAGCACCGCGAGAAGCCACTCAAGTTCGCAGCGGTTCTCGCCAAAACGCAAGCGTCGGAACGCCTTTGGCCTCGTGAGCTGAAGCAGATCATCGTCGGCCTCGAGGCGGCGGGGATACCGGTCATCCCGACGGCGCTGGCCGATCGCGGCGCATTTCGGGCTCTCTTCAGTTTTGGTGGAACACTCGCGACGTTAAAGAACGCCGACGTCGGCTCGCTAGCCACTGCGCGCGCGAATGCCGCGGCATTCACGCTCGACGTCCTGAACCTGCTCAATGACAAGGCCTCGTCATGACGAATGGAACCACTCGCCCCGGAATGGCAAAGTTCTCGCTGGACGACGATGATGAAATTCCAGTCCCGACGCCGCAACAGCGCGCGGCGGCGAAACAGGGCGGTGAAAAGCTGGGCTTCAAGTCTGAGCCCGCCGAGGCGCTTGCCAAGCGCCCGCCCGCGCCGGTCCGTGAAGCCGTCTACACTGCGAATTTTCACATCCGAACCACGCCAGAGGATCGCGAGCGCTACGACGACTTTGCCTATCGCCACCGCATGAAGAAGGGCGAAGCGATGAAGCTGCTGCTCGACCTCGCAGAGGAGGCGGAAGCCTCGCGGGGAACGGCTAAGCGCAACTAACCCACGTCGACGGCCTCGTCACTTCGTGCAAGGTTCAGCCAAGAGGCGAGGGGGTAAAGCGAACCGAACGGTTACAACGGACGCGTGTCTCCGGACGGTTCAGCGTCGCGTCCGCATCGACAGCTTCGCTCTCCGCCAGAAGCCTCGAAGGGCAGGGGGGATGGGGGTTCCATTCCCATGCCGAACGGGCCGTTTCGGCAAACCTCGAACGGGGCATGAGCTTGCCGAGCAGGCCGTTGCTCAGCCCCGAAGCGGTTGCACCTCTTTGATGAGATCGATCAGCAGGCGCAGACCGGTGGGGAGGTGCCGTCGTCCGGAGTAGTAGACGTGGAAGCCGCTGCCTGTGGTCGCCCAATCCTCTAGGATCGGCTGCAAGGCACCGCTGCGCAGATGGGCGCGAAGCGCCGCCTCGGTCGCGTAGACAATGCCCGCGCCGCTCAGCCCGAACGCAATGGCAGCGTGGCTGCCATCGACCGTCAGCGGGCCGGGTGTCGCGACAGTGCACGCACTACCGTCGCGCTCAAACTCCCAATGATAGACCTGATCGTTCCCCAAGCGGATACCGACGCAGCGATGGTTTCGCAGGTCCTGCGGATCAACCGGCGCTCCGAAGCGACCGAGATATGTCGGTGACGCTGCCGCGATCCAGCGAAGATCCGGAGACAGTCTCTGTGCGATCATGTCTTCGGGCACCGTGCCGCCATAGCGTATGCCGGCATCGAAGCCGCTGCCGACGACATCGATCATGCGATTGCTCACGCTGATGTCGATCGCGACCTCTGGATAGCGGTCCACGAAGATCGGCATGACTGGCTTGAGCAGCAGCTCTACGGCATCCTCTAGGACATTGATCCTGACGCGGCCTGCCGGTGCGTCGCGATACCGGTCCAGGTTCTCACCGGCCGCAGCAATGATCTGCATGGGAGCCTCGATGGTCGCACGAAGCTCCTCACCTGCTGCGGTCAGGGTGACGCTGCGCGTTGTCCTGTTCAACAGTCGAACGCCGCGGCGTCCCTCCAACGCCGTGATCGCGTGGCTGAGCGCAGAGGTGGTGACGCCCATCGACGTGGCGGCGCGTCGGAAGCTGCCGTGCCGGGCAATCGCCAGAAAATAGGCGAAGTCCCCCAGGTCTGCTCGGCTCATCTGCATGACGACCCCCTACACCATTGTTGAGCAACGTTCATCGGCTCGTTGCCGACGAGGACGCTAATCCGGTCGTCTTGAACACCCTAGATTATGGTTCGAGGCGCTCGTCATGGTGACGAGCGGCCGATTGGAAGGGCGTCAACCATGATGAGGATCGGCATTTGCCTCTTCGTGCTGCTGCCCGTGGGCGCGCAGGCGCAGCAAGGAGCGACCGACATGAGCATCGCACGCAAGGCGGACATGAAGACCGTCGACGGACCGGCGGAGTATTTCACCGGCAAGGCCACCATTACCGGACAGTTCCAGCGTGAGGACCCGTCGCGCGTCTCCGGTGCCATCGTTCACTTCGAGCCCGGTGCGCGCACCGCGTGGCATACCCACCCCGCCGGTCAGACGCTGATCGTGACCGAGGGCGTGGGCTGGACACAGATCGTGGGTGGACCGAAGCTGGAGTTCCGCGCCGGCGACATCCTTTGGTGTCCCGCAGACCATAAGCACTGGCATGGCGCGACGCCGCACGAAGGCATGACGCATGTCGCCATCCAGGAAGTGGTCAACGGGACGCCGGTGACCTGGATGGAGAAGGTCACGGACGAGGAATATCTCGCCCCACTCGGCACGGAGTAGTGTCGTGCCGCACGTCACCGTGAAACTGTGGCCCGGTAAAACCGACGATCAGAAGCAACGCCTCACCGAGACCATCACGCGCGGCGTAATGGATACCCTCGAATACGGGGAGGAGGCGGTGTCGGTAGCTTTCGAGGAGGTTGAACCCGCCGAGTGGACGGCTCGCGTGTACGAGCCGGACATCATCAAAAAGTGGGCCAAGCTGACCAAACAACCTGGTTACGGCGCGCGACCGAAGGCCTGACCTGCTGCGATTCCCTCCATCAGACTTGAGAGGTTTTCCATGTCCAACATCCACCGTTTTTCCGGCAAGGTCGCTTTCATCACCGGTGCCGCCAGCGGCATCGGCCGTGCCACGGCTATCGCTTTTGCGACCGAAGGCGCACGCGTCGCCGTCCTCGATCGCACCGAGGACGCTCTTTCCGAAACTGCAGACGCCGTGAGGAACGCCGGTGCCGAGGTCCTTGTCATCGCCTGCGACGTGTCGAAGCCCGATCAAGTCGAGGCAGCGGTCCTCCGGGTAGTCGAAACCTTCGGCCGGCTCGACATCGCTTTCAACAATGCGGGCGTCGAGAACAAGGCCGCGCCCGTCCACGAGATCGAACTGGCCGAGTGGGACCGCATCCTCGACATCAACCTGCGCGGCACCTTCGTCTGCATGAAGCATGAGCTGGCCCAGATGGTACGTCAGGGCAGCGGCGTGATCGTCAACACGTCTTCGGGTGCTGGCGTTCGCGGGGTGTCGGGTGGCGCGTCATACACCGCTTCCAAGCATGCGATCATCGGGCTGACCAAGGCCGCCGCGCTCGATTACGCCAAGCAGAACATTCGCGTAAACGCGATCCTGCCGGGAAACATCGAGACGCCAATGATGGACCGCTTTACGAACGGCGACATTCAAAAGGCGATCGACCTTGAACCGGTCGGGCGCTTGGGAAAGCCGGAAGAAATCGCCGATGCAGTCCTCTGGATGAGCGCTGACCTGGGCGCGTTCGTCACCGGCGCGGCGGTGTCTGTCGATGGGGGATGGTCGCTCTGATCGAGAAGGCGACCGTCGTTCGACTGCGCTCCGATACGCCGAGCCCCCCACGCGGATCAAGCGCTGCCCATCGTCGCCATCGCGCGACCTTTTGCGGGACGGCAGCGATAGACACATAACGCGTGCCGGGGCGTAGACGGGTTGATCGCACCTTTTGCCATGAGCAAGTCCCAGACGTGATCTAATCGAGGCTAGTGAGGTGCTCAGCGACGATTTTGCCGCTATGTCGTGCAATCGCGTTGGCAATTGTTCTTGCCTCGTTTTTGCTCAGCCCCGCAATCTTCACACGATCGAGAGCGGCTAAGAGCGTAGACCGTCCAGCATCTCGGGCCGCCTGTTCGACCGCCTTCGCTTGCGCGTCCAATTGCGCCAGTTCCGTTCGTAGAGCTTCGCGTCGAGCCTCGATTGCCGCGAGCTCTACGACCTTCTTTGTTCGCGCCACTTTCATCTCCGTTTGTCGAGGAATCCAGTCCTCTTCGTTGGGACAGGAAGCGAGTAGATTAACAGATCTCGATGCCGAAAGCTGCCGACGCCAAAGCAAGTTCATTCGTGAGTAATCGCGAACGTGGCGTCAATGACAATTTTACCTCCGCGTTTGGAATAGATCTGCTCCAAGACAAGGATTGTTTAGTGAGGTTTGTCTATTACTAGGGATGGCAGGATATGCCTCACGGCACCAATGTTGAACATTGGCGCGTGAGGCACCGCTGCACGGGGCTTCCGGGATGAATGTAGGACTTCGGTTGAAGGACGAGTTGGTCGCCGAGATCGACCGCGTTGCCGCAGCGAACGGGCAGACCCGCAGTAGCTGGATGGCAAGCGTGCTGGCCAACGCCGTGCTGGCTCCGGAGAACGATGACACCCCGGTGCTGCCAATTCAGGGCAGGGGGCATCCCGACGACCTCGTTCGCGTCACGGTCCGGCTCGAGAGGAGCGAGATCGAAGGCATCGACATCGTAGCGGCGCCAATGAAGATGACGCGAAACGAGTGGATCAAACGCACGCTTCGCTGGCAGCTGTGGAACAAAGCAGGCGTGCTGAGGCTGGCTCCTGCCACCCAGGTTGAGATCGTCAAATTGCGCAAGCAGGTGCTTCTGATCGGCCGAAATATCAACCAGGCGGTCCATGCGATGAACGCCGCCAACCAGCCCGAGAGCTCGCTCGACATCGTCCGCATTGCCGGTCCCTTGATCGAAAAATGTGAAGAGCTGAAGACCCTGCTGTTTGCAACCCGGTTGGCCCTATCTGCTTTGATCGGGGCAGAGGTCGGGTACTGGACCCAAACCTACCGAGGTTCGGCAGCGTGAGCTTCCGCTTCTCTGCCGGGACGATGGACTCCATGGCGGGCGTCTTCGCGCCGCCCAAGAAGTACCGTCTCGGGACCGGGGGCGGTAATGCCAAGGGTCCGAAAACCGGAGGCACGATGCTCGGCTTAGCCGTTGCGTCGATGTTCCCGAAGGCCGCATCCTCCCCGGCCACGTCGCGCCCCAGTGCGCAGGCGAAGCACGCTTTCGGGGGCGGATCGCAGGCCTGGATGAACGGCCGCGCCATAATGACCGCGGATCGCACATCACGTCGCGTTCCCGAGGTCATGGTGCGGATCACAGGGCGCCAGCATGGCGGCGGACACGTCCTTGCCAACTTCGCCTACATCAGCAGGCTCGGTCACGGTCCCGACGAAGAACTCGGGCTTGAAACGAGCGAGGGCGTCGTGCTGCGCGACGGACGCGACATGCAAATACTCGCGAAGGATTGGCATAACTTCGAGATGGACGGGGACGCCCGACGCAAAGGTGCGACGTCCATATCCATGATCCTTTCGATGCCGACGGGGACCGATCCGGAGCGTTTGAAAGCGGCAGCCTTGGACTTCGCACGCGAGGAGTTTGCGAACCGGTCGTGGGTTGCCGGTCTTCACGTCGATCGCGATCATCCCCACGTTCACATCACCATCGCGCGTCGCGATCTCGACGGGCGCCGCTTTCATCCGGACCGGGATGATCTGTTTCGATGGCGGCAACGCTTTGCCGAGAAGCTCCGCGAACGCGGCATCGAGGCCAACGCCACGCCGACCAGGGCGCGCGGTATCGACCCTGCGCATGAGCATATTGCGGTACAGAAGATGCGCGACAAAGGGCAGGTTCCGCGTGTCGATACCAGCCGCGCCGAGCGCGCCCGACGCCTTCGCGAACAAGGTATTTCCGACCCGGTCGAGGCCATCCTTGCAAGTCGGCAGGCAATTGTTCGCGCGACCTATATGCGATCCGTCACGGAGCTGTCGGCTTCTCCGTCGCTTGCCGATCAGGTGGTCGCACAGAGCCTCGGGCGGTTCGTCGCAGCATTGCCGCCGCCCGAACCCAACTCTGCTCGGGCAATGCGTGTCGCTTCACCGTCCCGCACGCGCGACGCGATCATCGATGCTCCGACGGGCTTCGCTGTTGCGGATCCCGGGCCTGATCCGATCGCGGCAGCACTGGAGCGTTCTCGCGTCATGCGTGGAAAGCTGGAGGCCAAGCAAGCCCTCCGGGATAGTCCCGACCGGACCGAAGACACGCCGCATGAACACCGACCTTCGGGGGTATCCGAGCGCCTTCGCTCGCTTATGGACGCGGCCGAACGGCAGGCCACAGCACCGACGCCAAGCAAACCGGAGGAGGTCCTTCGCGAGATATTGGATCGTGATCGCGCAACTCGGGACCACACGCGTTCGCCCGATAGGGATGGGCCAGAACGATGAGTACGGATCAGGTAAGCGTTAGTTTGGCAGGCGTTCTGGACGCGTTGACGCTCGTGCAGGAGCAGCTCGATGCGCTGACCGAAAGCGGCCAACGCATCGAGGCGACACACAGAGAGATTATGCACAGGCTCGACACGATCGACGCGGGCCAGGCCGCCGTGACGGATCTGACGCCGATCCTAGAGATGATCCTAGGGCGATCGATCGACGATCGTGAGATCATGAATAGGCAGCTCGGTACGATTGCGGCGGCGATCGGCTTCGCCCATGCCGCCGCTAACGGTAACCGGGCACCGCTGCCTGTCGCAGTAGCCAGCGATCCGCTCCTCGAGCGCTTTATCCTGACTCAACCCGCGGATCTGTTATCGGACGAGCGGTCTTTGACGGACTGGCGCAACGCCGCGTCAGTCGCCAGCACAGCCGAGCTTATTGTTCTCCTGAACCGGCAGTATCAGCCCTCGCCAACGGATACCCCGGAGACCCGTGTCCTGCGCTACCGACTGGCGGCACTCACACGGGCCGAAATCAAGGGGAGGGGGGCGGTGCCGCCGGCACCACCGGGCACCACGGTTGCGGTCGATCGGACGACCTCGGCTTGTATGATCCGGTCCCACGAACTTGCCGAGCTATGGCGAGCAGGGGAAAGCGCAGCGCTGTACGGCGAACCCGAACTGGCAGGCGCAATAGATCTCTTTGACGATGTGGAGCGCAAGCTGCGGTCTGCGGCTGATGAGCATTTTCCGCCCGAACTTGTCTCGCTTCACAGCGATCTAGCCACCCGCATCGAGGCAGGTGATCGGCCGAGCATCGGCGACAGCGCCCTAGCTTCCCCCGTCCAACGTGCCACTACGGTCGAGCCGAGCAAGGACCGTTAGACTGCGTCCGGTATAGCGGACTGGCGGCTTCCGACCAATCATCGCCGTTCACGGCCATGCACCAGAATGTCCGCTCTTGGCGATAGCTGCCCCGCACATGTCAGCGAACCGGACCAACCCTCAGAATCATTGGCGCCAGCGTGCTACCGCGTCTTTTCGGCGAGCACGTCGGCGGCGGACAACGTCTCATTCGAGAAAGGCGAGATCGTCGCGGTCTTGTCGATCGCAATCAACATGGTGGCGACCGCATTCGCGATCTTGCGAAGCTGGTGTGCCCGAAAGTCCCGGCGATCAGGATGCTCGAAATCAATGTCGTCCAGGCTGGTCGCTAACACCTGAAACCAGGGCGGCTCTGCTTTTGCGATGAGTTCGGCAAAAGCCGCGAAACCGATGATGCGGAATTTGCGCGGAGAATCCCGGTCCCTGTCGATCATCGCATCGCCGATCGCGTCCTGCCATTCACGGTAGATCAGTGCCTCGCGGTACGCGAGACTCTCGATGGCCTGCTTGGCGGTCCGATCAACAAGACTCGGGTCAGCACGCTTTACGCCCAGCTCCTCCGCAACGAAGCGGGCCAACTGATCGACTAGCCATCGCTGCTGTCCACGATCGGCGGCCAACATGCCATTTACATCGGTATGCTGCTCGGCTGCGAGCGCATGAAGCCTGATTTCGACCCGAACTCCGACCCGGCCAAGCTTTGCATCGGGAATGCCGGCAGTGTCGACCGCCCAGAGCTCGCAAAGCTGCTTCAGCCGATCCTGCTCGACGTCTGGCCCATCGGCAAGGGCGCTCCGGAATGCTGCGATCTGTTTGGCGATCGGCGGCGCGTAACCCGGATTATGGGCGGCAAGCGAACTAAGTTCGAGGTCCATGCCGCGGATCCAGCCGATCAGACTGGCAATCCGGTACAGGGTGCTCAAACGCTTATAGGCGTTGAAGTTGGCGGGGAGCGTGGCGAGCTTCAGGAATGCGTTGCGATCATCAACGAAAATTTCTTTGCTGCGCCACATCAGCTTGGTGCACGCATCCGCCAGCGGGCCCAGATAACGCTGAAAGATCTCGGCGTCGGACAGCTTGTGCGCCCGTCGGATCTTCACCCATTCGAGGACGCCGTCCTTGAGCAGCATGACTAAGAGGGCGCTTCCAGCGCCGATCAGTGCTGACAAACTGGTAGAGTTCCACAAGGGCGAGGCCACGGCACCGGGGACGACGGGGGTGGCAGCGGCTGCAGCCGCCGCTGCATGGGCTTGAACATTCGCGAGAGAGGCAACCGGCATCGAAAGTCCCGGGCGTGGCGCAAAGCATAGGGAAGCCGCACAGCTTCGAAGAAGCATCGCGACAAAAGGCTCATTCCTGTTCGTCAGGCTCAAACCATTCGAGGGGAACGAGTGCGTGGTCGCGCCACTGTTCGGCAAGCACGACATGGTCTAGGCCGCCCCAGACGTCCTCATCAGCATGGTCCAAAACGATGACCTGAAGTCGACCCGATGCTTTGACGACTTGTTCGCCGAGCAAGGCAAATACCTTCCGGACCGCTTCGACATCCTGATCGCGCCAGGATATTGGATCGACCCTGTCCTCGCCTGCCGCGCGCCGTGGGAAATAGACTTGGCTGGGCTGGTCGTAGATCAGCAAGCCTGGAACAGGGTGATGGGGCAGAGCCAGGAAGAAGGTCTGCAGGGCGAGGGTGAGCGCGACATGATAGGCGAGCCAGTTTGCCCCACTGCCGATTTCCCAGAGATAATCGTCACGCGTTCCGCGAATCACCTTCACCGTGAGATCCTGGATCATGAGCCGCACCGGCGCGTCGGGCCATTCGGCGTCGAGCCGCGGGATTAGGCGGCCCGTTGTCGCTTCGATACTGTCGAGGGCATTACGGACCTTGCGCTGGATTTCGCTTTCTGAGACCCGCCGTTGCAATTCCGCGATCTGGGCCTTGAGGGCATCGATCTGCTGACGAAGCCCCGCCGATTGATCCGTCCTATCATAAAGCTCCAGCGCCTGTTCGAGCCGTCCAAGGAAGCGCTCCATGCGATCGAACCGATCGATCGCTTGTTTCGCTTGCTGTGAGTTACGCTCGAGCAGCCCGATCTCACGCTTGATTTCGTTCAGACGTACCAGAAACGTTTCGGCATCCGCACGCAGCCGCAGGATTTCTTTATCGAGGGTGTCCGACACACTGGGATGGGTTCGCAGTCTGACCTCGATTGCCGCCAAAGCATCACTGAGTTGCTCGACCTTTTCGCGGCCGCCCCCCCCCAGTAGCGCGATGGCATCCTCCGGTCGTCCGTCCGGCAAGAGTTGCTTCAACCATTCCGAGATCGAGAGACGATCGCGCTGGATTCGCAGCGCGCTCCCATAGGCGTCGCTGCTTTCGATCAGCCGGCGGAGTTCCGTCAGACGCTGTCGCCGCTGGGTCAATTCGCCCGCGACCTTGGTCTCCTCGTCGCGCAGTTCCTTTAGGCGCACAAGCGCGGCATCGATCCCGGCAATGGTCGGATGAGCCGCTTCGCTGTTCGCGGCGACCACGCCGCGCAGAAGGTCGACGATTTCGGGCCATTCGGTGGGGATGACCTAGTCCGGCGGAAGCAGCCCGAATTCGATTGCTTGCCGGAGCCAGGAGGTCGCTTCAAGCCGCCAAGCATTTCCGGCGGTCACGAGCGCACGAAGGTCAGCCTCTTGTCGCCGCAGCAACCGATTCAGCCGGTCAAGCTCATGCCGCGCCTGCAGGACGTCTGCGGTGACCGCCTGAAGTATGTAGGGGAAGATCGTCTTCAGCTTGTCGCGATGCTCGCTCGCATCCGCCTTGAAGAACATGACGTCGGGATTGGCGACAATATTTTGTGGCTGGAACGTGAACGCCATCAGGTCGCGAAAACTAGGTCGAGATTGTGCGGCCGCTTCGGAATCTGGATCGAAACCCAAATTGGTGAGGCCGGCTAATCGGTCGAGCATCTTCTTAACGTTCTTTTGGGTGGTATCCTTGTCCTCGATCCGATGCGGTACCTCGACAACATCACCCTCGATCAGGACCATGTCGCCCGTGCTCTGTTGATCGCCCGGCTCTCGCCGTGCGAGGAGCTTCTGGCCTTCGACCGTGTCGATCACGACACCGAACCAACTGCAGTTTTCACGGATTACGCCGACCGGGATCGCGCATTTGTCGGAGGCGAGGCAGTAATCGATAATGGGTATGACGGCGGACTTTCCGGTTTTTGACGCGCCACTGATTACGTTCACGACGCCAGGGTAGAAGTCGAGTTCGCGGGGCTTTTCGTCCGTACGCGGCCAGAGGATCAACTTGCGAAGCTGAAAATACATTAGAAATCGATCCTCAAGGTCGAGGCAATCTGCGGAAGCCCGAGTTTGGAAAACCAGTAGCCAATCTTATCGGCAGCGGCCGGGAAACCCTTTAGCCGTTCCGGAATGGCGGGCTTCTTTACCTCCAGGAGATCGAGCGGATATCCGTGGAGCAAAGCTGAGGCATGGTCGATCCGGATGAGGCGCGAGGTCGATGCGACGCCGATAGACTGGAGCGTCAGCGGGCGGAGCAGGCGCGCCCGCGAATGCAGTTCGACTAGCACTTCGCGCTCACGGTCGAATTTGGCTGCGAACAGCGTGAGGCCCGATGCCTTTCTGGTAGACGCGACAGCCTCGAATGTCTGACGGTGCAGCAGCATTGGCAGGACTAAGAAGGCGAGCAGCGCTGGCGCTGCGTCAGGACCATCTTCCTGATAGCCCAACGTGAAATTCCAGATCAGATAGGCGCCGATGGCGGGGTTCTGGACGAGGTCGATTTCGGTGAGGTTCGTGCTGGCGAGGGCCGTCATTTAGTGGCCTCGCCAAGCAGGGCTTCATAATCGGCGTGCCAACCCACAAGGCGCCGGTCGGCCAGATCATTGTAACTGCCATGGACGAAATGGCCTGGAACGGCTCGCCCTTCGAGCGGGGCCTGATGTAGAGCACATTGGCGGTAGACAAGCCTCCCTTGGACCGGTGTCGATCGATCGCTGTGGAGATCTGCGACATCGCCCCGGATCATACCGTGCCGACGCACGAGATCATCGTCCCAAGTGTCGAGGCTGCCCGGAAAGATGACACCGCGTTCCGCCCAATCGGCCTTGTCGGCCGATGCGCGCAGATAATCGCTGACCGCCCTTAGTCGATCTTCATCGTTCGCTTCGACGAGTTCGAGTTGACGGATGAAGGTCGGTCGCGTGGAGGCCACGTCCGTGACGAGGTCTTCGCTCGGAGCACCCCCGAAAGAGGTCAGCAAGCCGGGGAGGTTATTCTGGCGAACAAAGGCATGAAAATCGCGGCGGAATGCATCCGCATCGAGGATCGGCATTTCACCGCGCTGGATGAGGCGGTCGAGCAACTGCTTGGCTTGGCCGATGCCCGATTTGATGAGGACATCAATCTGGTTCTCGCTGATGATAGGCGCCAGGACAGCGCGGATGGCGTCGAGCGGATCGGCTCCTTCGCAATCGAACTCGAACCGGGCCACAATATCCGTTTGCTGCGCGATTGGCGCATCGAGAAAGGGCTGCAGATATTCCGCGCAACCGGGAGGCGCCTTCAACTTCGCAAGCTTGGCTTGGATCAGTTTCAGCGATGCCTCGGCCGCAGCCGCATCGTCAGCGGCAGAAAGTGCCTGAACGAAGGCACCTGTCTTTTCGGGTGTCACATACAGGCGAAATTTGGTCAGCTTCGGATCTATCTCCTGAGCTACGATCATCGCGCGCCAATTCTCAAATGCCTTCCAGAGATCAGAGGCCCAATCCGACACCGGATTCTGGCGCAGCGCGCTCTTAGTCTGCTCCAGCACGAGCTTGCCGTCGGCATGGTGGACGGCCACGTCATCCTTGTACTCCAGGGATACCTTCGCGCCTCTAGGTGCGATCAGGAGGTGATAAAAGACGCGCACGGGCTGCAGCGCGAAACCGAGATACTGGCCCGGCGCGCTGTGCTTGGAAGGTCTCGTCTCAGCGTTCATCGGATCAGCCCCCTGGGGAGCGATGCTGTTCAAGTCGCAGCACAAGGTCAAGCCATCATGGCCGCGAGTTGAAACCCCGGTCACCATCGAGACGCTGATGGTGATGATGCGTCCGACTGGGAAAAACTGCGAAATCAGATCAATATTGTTCGTGCCGACATGCTCGTACAGTGCCGCTTAGCCGATCGCGCAAATGTCAGGTCTTGCCAGAAGCCGACACTTGGTGATGCGACGGGAATGACGGCTTTGTCCCAATTTTCGACATTCGGGAAAAGTCGAAAAAAGATTCAATTATAAAATCGGTGGGAAGGCATTCCCAATAACTACGCAGCTTTGCCTCGGACCAGGAGGACGCCTTCGAAGAGCGCTGCAACACGCTCGTTTGGCGGAACGGCCAAGGCGGCGTTGATCGCGGCCTGGTTCAATCCACGTCGACCCGTTGCCGTTGCTCCGGTGGTTGCAACAGGGCCCGAGGTTGGTGCGGCGCCTGGCGTTGGCGATGCGGCATTGGCGTCATCGGGCGCCTGCGTGGCCTCGATCACGCGTAGGCTGTTGGCAGCGACGGCTGGGTCGACGCGGATCTGCGGCATCTCCGGGGCCGGTATCTTGGTCCGCGCCGAGAGCTTCTTCTCGGCATAGTAGCGGACCTTCTTTCCATAGGTCGCGTACATGCCTCGCCGGAAAACGATCAGATCGTCCTCTGGCAGCAACTCGACTTCCTGAGGGAGCATCAACGGCCGGCGCTGATCGGAGTCCGAAGTGGAGCCGCCTCCGCCACCCCATGTTCCCATCGAGCGCGAGCGCGCCTTGAACGTGTAGCTGCCGAGCTGGTCCGAAATTTTCTTCGCTT
>Ga0308164_10003597_pt1 | contig 13828 bp, 16 predicted proteins | sample PhyTR2_FD_201031 | JGI IMG/M metagenome (GOLD analysis project Ga0308164, IMG submission 201031) | Phyllosphere microbial communities from UC Gill Tract Community Farm, Albany, California, United States - DLSLT.R2 | ecosystem: Host-associated > Plants > Phyllosphere > Unclassified | place: USA... | reverse complement strand
ACACCCTCCCGTCCTAGCGGCGACAAGTCGCCTTCACGGCAAAAAAACGAGAGGGAGAGGAAGAACAAATGCGATATCAGATCGAAACAATTGTCACCGCGGTCAGTAAGGCGGACGACGCAACGGAAGCGAGGGCGGCGGCACTGCGAGAGCGGGAGGCGGAACTCAAGACCGCCGCGTCGCTGGGCTGGACGCTCACGAACACGGCCGTCCTGGAGGGCATCGAACTCGCGACGTTCGTCGACACGATCACCTACACGCCACCCGCGGAGTGATCCAACGCGGGAGGGGACAACCGGTAATTGCCCCCTCCCGCTCCACCCATCATCACCGATCGCACCCACCGAAGGGCACCCCATGACCAGCACGATCATCCCGACCAAGGACGTTGCTGCACTGCTCCGGAAGGAACTGCGGACCACGTTCCCCGGTGTCCGCTTCTCGGTGCGCTGCTCCACCGGCACAGCGTCCGCGTGGATCATCGTCCGCCACGAGGACGGCCCCACCAGCGCCCAGGTCGACGACATTTGCCGCAAGTACGAGGGCCGTTCGTTCGACGCATGACCGACACCTACACCGACCACGGCACCACCCTGGTTGCCGGGAAGCTGGGGGAGATGCCGACCGAAGTCCTGTACGGCTGCGACGGCATCAACACCGCCCGCGACTTCACCGCCGCCGGGCACCTCGCTGCACAGCGGATCATCCGCGAGTCCAGCAACATTCCGCACCTGATCCTCTGCGATGACGCCGGCGAGCTCGTCGAGGGCCGAGACATCACCGACGGCCAGGGCTGCGAGTTCAACGACGGACACCACGCGTGGGATCGGCCGCAACTCTCGGCATGGTCCGCGGTGCGGTTCCTGCTGCAGCACACCGACCTCACCCCCACCCCGGCACGCGCGTAGCCGGACGGGCCGCGCCGCCGATAGCGACGGCGACGCGGCCCCTTTTCCCAGAGGGTGCGACCGCCGACCAAGCGGGCACCCGGCCACGGAGCCTAGAGAGGAACGCCCCTCATGCACATCACCTACGAACGCCCTGTCACCATCGGCGAGCAGATCGACCCGGCAGCTCCCGCCGCGGACCTCGACCCGACCGGCGCCGAGTGCGCAGCGACGACGTATGACGTCGGCGGCCTCGAATGGCACTGCAGCCGCCGCCCGAACCACACCGACGACGAACACCGTGCCGTATTCGACGTCCACGGCGGCGGCCCCACCGGTGAAGTCGGCTTCGCCTGGCAGTACGAGTGGGGCGGGGCCGGACACGGCCCGTCCTCCACCGAACCCATGACCACGGTCACCGTCACGGTGTCGTTCCCGTCGACGGCATGGACGAACGAGCAGCTGCCCGAAGCGATCGCCGACGAGATTCGCTCCGTGTTCTGGGAGTGCGACCACGACGACGTCACCGTGGCCACCACAGCGACCAGTACCCCGCACCCCGTCACGGGCTGAGCCGCGGCCGGCGGTGGGGGTCTCCGACATGGTGAAAAGCGCCGGGACAACACAGCTAGAGAATGCATGGAACGCTATTCCTGTCGGGTGGCAGTAATAGCAGCACGGCGTTCATGCTCCTGGGGATTCCCAGCCCTCCCGCTGTTATCGGTGCCCCAGCCGTACGTTCGTAAACGTCATGCCCTGGTGCCAAACAATGCGCGTGCATAGGTTTCCAACAGGTGTGCCGACCGGTAGAAAAAGGTTCAAAGAATGTGCGGAAAAGGGTACCGTTATAGGCCCGCGCGTTATAGAATAGAAGCATGCAACGGGGGAGGGGCCCCCACCGCATCACAATCTTTCGGAAGGTGATTTCGATGAGCATCACGGTTTACACCAAGTCGGGTTTCTGCGGCATGTGCCTGGCCACCGAGCGCGCTCTCGACTCCGCCGGCATCGAGTACACCGAGGTGATCCTCGACGACGTCGACCAGGCGCAGATCGAGGAGTGGAAGACCACCCTCGGCACCAACGCGCCCATCGTCGTCACCGACACGGAGACCGGCTCCTGGAGCGGGTTCCGCCCCGACAAGATCGGCGAGCTCGCCTCGAGCGCGGCCGCGTGATGACGATGACCCTCGAGCGTCCGACCACCGTCCGCCCCGACATCGTGCAGCAGTCCACCCGCGACGCCGTCGACGAGCTCTACGCCGGCGACACCGTGGCCGCGTTCCGCGCGATCGACGCCGCCACCGCCGACCCGACCGAGAACGTCCGCGAGTGGGAACTCACCGACGAGCAGCGGCAGGTGTGGGAGGCCGGCTACATGGTCGGGTTCCAGATGGCCGCCCCAGAGCTCATGGCCGAGGTCCTCAAGCTGCGGGCCCGCCTCGAGCAGGCCGAGCACGACGCCGACCGGTACTACGCCGAGATGTGCCGCCGACCCGCCCCCGCCGAGCCGACCGCGTCGGGTCCGACGTTCGCGGAGATCTCCCGCGCCCGCGGGGAGGACGACCGTGCCGCACGCCACGAAGCAACGATGGACCGTATGTTCCCCCAGTACGCCGGCGCCCGCGCATGATCGAGGACACTGGACTGATGGAAGGGACGGCGTGATGACTACTATCGGTGAACCGTTCGCGACGTGGATGACGATGGTGACGTGGTTCCTCATCGTGCTCAGTATCGGCATCATCGCTTGCCTTCTGGTGCTCGTAATCCTTCGCGTTCGCGCCCGGTCTGTGAAGGCATCGGACGGTACTGAGGGCCGTGACCGCCGCGCGAGCGTTGCCCAGTTGATCGGCGGGGTCCTCGTCATGGTCGTTGGGCTCCTCAACGGCATCCCGATGGTCCTTCGAGAGTCCACACCAATCGACTCTGCGATCGGAACCCCGGTGTCGTTGATCCTCATCGTCGTCGCCCTGATCCTCCTCGTGGAGCGACCGCGCAGCCGGTAGCAGCACCCGACCATCGTTGACGGTGCCTTGCATGGTCGCGTTGGCCGATCGGTGTCGGGCGCGGTGGCGTTCCTGCTGTCGGCGGCAACCGCCGTGTCCGTGGTCCGCCGGAATCGGATGCAGCCGAAGTGAACCCGCTGCGAGATAGCTGGGGTTGGTAGAATCGAAGTTGACCAGGGGAGTTCCCATGAGCATCAAGACCGATCACGACGCCGCACGGACCGTCGACGTCGAGCAGGAGATGGCGCTGGTCGAGAAGGGCCAGCAGCTCGCTGGTCACTTCCCCGACGCCGAGGCCCTTGGCCGTGCTCGTCGCATCCTCGAGGGGACACTGTCCCCGGAGGATGCGCGCGCGGAGGTCGCCGCGAAGCACGGGTTTCCGCTCCGCCAGCGTTGAGCGCCGGCGTCCTGCGGGGGAGCGGATGAGCGTCGACGACAAGTACACCTACCCGGGTAGCGGCGGGGTGTTGGTGAACGCTGCGGGCATCCGCGATCAGGGCCAGCTCGACGAGGCGATGAACGACGTCGCTTCGATCACGATGGCGGAGGTCCGCGCCGAGCGCGTTCCCGACCGTCCTGACTACGCGTACCTGCGTGGCATTCATGAGCGCATGTTCGGCGACCTGGTGCCGGGGATCGCGGGGAAGATTCGCGACGTCGATGTGCAGGCCACCGGGACCGGGATTCCGTACTGCCGGCCGGAGTACATCGACGCGAACCTGTCGACGCTGTTCGGCAAGCTCGAGCGGGAGGACTACCTGGCAGGCCTCGACGCGGACACGTTCGCGGTCCGGCTCGCTGACCGGTGGGGAGAGCTATCGGCCATCCACCCGTACCGGGACGGGAACACCAGATCCCAGAGCACCTACGTGTCTGCGATCGCGGAACGTGCCAGCCACCCGATCGACTGGGAACGCGTCGACGTCGACGAGCTCCGCACCGTCCGCCTGCAGGCCGTCGCTGGCAACGACCGGCCCCTTGCCGACTACCTCCGCACGCATCTCGTTGAGACAGGCGCGGGGCGAGACGACGACGGGTTCGACGCGTTCGAACGTGCAGACCGAGAGATTATGCGCGCCGCAGGAGTCGACCCTGACGCGCCTGCGCGCGGGACCAGTGGGCGGGCACCCATGGGGTTCGACCAGTGGCCGTCGCCGCCTCAGCAGTCCCGCGACCGAGGAGACGTCGAACGATGACCGGTCCCGTCCCGGTCAGCGCAGAGAAGCGGTTCTGGTCTCACGTTGTGCAGGGGCCGGCCCCGTCCGACTGTTGGATCTGGACCGGCGCCGTCGGTGACGACGGCTACGGCCGGTTCTGGGTGCCACAGCCCGACGGCGGGCAGCGGGCCATGCGTCCGCAGCGGTGGCTCTACGAGCACCTGACCGGTATCGTCCTCCACCCGTCGACGCTGCTCCTGCACGCGTGCGACGTGCCCTTGTGCGTCTACGTCGACGTCGACCTGTCGGTGTCGCACCTGGCGCCGGGCACGCACCGGGGGAACATGCTCGAGCGGGTGCAGCGCGGCCGTCACCGGAACGCGTCGACGGCGCTCCGCACCGTCAGCTTCCCCCGCTCGGAACGTGTGCGGTTGTCGCGCGAGCTCCGCGAGGCGTTCCGCGACCACGGATGGGACGCGGCCGCGGTGCGCGCATGCCGGACAGGGATCGCGACGAACACCCCGACGCTGTGGTGATTGCCGCTGTCGGGTGTCAGCGGTAACGTCACCGCAACCGACGAGGGGACGCGGATCATGACCAACTACGCACCGAACCAGTGGGCGCCGGCACAGCCGACGTACGCCCCACGACGAGGCACCAGGCTGTCGCGGTGGAGTGTGTTCCTCGGCATCCAGTCCATCCTGCTCGGCGCCATCATCCCGATCCCCGTCCTAGCGATCATCTTCGGCATTGTCGGTCTCTGCCGAGGCACCGACCTCCCGGGGCGGGCCACCGTGGGGATCGTGCTCGGGTGGTCCGGGCTGACCTTCTGGGGCGGCTTCATCGCCCTTTGCATCTGGTCGTCCCAGGCCAACATCTTCTAACGGCCACAACACGACGAGGCCCCCGACCAATCCTGGTCGGGGGCCTCGTCGTGTGCTGAACGGGCGAGCGGTTACGCCGCCTCGGCGTGCTGCTCGCCGGTCGACGCGTGCTCGTGCTCGGCGGTGCCGTCGGCATCGTTGGGCGTCTCGGCATCGACAGTCGGCGTTGCCGACTTGCGGCGCTTGACCTCGCGTACGGGGATGCCGAGTCGTTCGGCGACTTCGTCGCGGCTGACCTTCTTGTCGAGCATCCGGGCGATGATCGTCTGCGCGCGCTCTTCCGCTTCGAGGACCGCGGTGGCGGCCTCATCGCGGATCTTCTGGATGCGCGCTTCGGCGTCCTCATTGATCCCGTCGACGGCGTCGGCCGCGACGAAGTACTCGGCGGCGAGCTCTTCGAGCTGTTCCTGCCGGCGGCGGAACTCCGCCGCACGTTCCACGGCCCGCTCGCGTGCGGCCTTGCGCGCGGCGGCCTGCTTCCCTGACGTCCGAACCTGAGCCATGTCGTTCCCCAATCCCTAACGGCCACCACCCGTCCGATCCGGGCCGCACCGCCCTACCGGCGGTGCACGCGGCGCTCCTGTCGTCGCCCAGTGTAGCTCGCGCCCACGGCGCGGCCTGTGACAGTCATCGACCCGGATGCTGACGGCCCGACGCTCCTCGTTCCTCGTCGCTGGCCGCCGCTCCCGGTCTCCGCCTGTCTACCGCGCTCGTCACTCCGTCGCCTCCGCTTCGCTCCACCGACTCCGATCCTCCCGGCCCCGCCTCCCTCCTTCCGACCTGCGCTCGTTCCTCGCTCCGGCCTCCAGTCATCAACGCGTCACACCTCAGGCATTACAAATGAATGAGGATAGACTCGCCGCATGCGCACCGTCACCAGCCCGCGCCACGACTGGGTCGAGTGCGGCCTGAACGGCCCCCAACGAGGCGATGACGGCGCATGATGACCATGCACGTCCTGTCCGCCGGCGACGGGTACACGTACTACACGTCCGAGGTCGCCACCGGGGATGCGCGCCGCGATCACGACCGCGAGCTCGGCGACTACTACACCGCCGACGGGAACCCGCCCGGCCGGTGGATGGGCGGCGGCACCGCCGTCCTCGGCGTCTCCGGGACCGTCACCGAGGAGCAGATGAAGGCCCTCTTCGGCGAGGGCCTTCACCCCGACGCCGACCGCATCATCGCCGAGGCGATCGCCGAGGGGAAGACCGGTAATCAGGCACAGGAGGCCGCGAAACTCGGCAGGTCGTACTACGTCTACAAGGCAGACGAGAACTCCCTGCAGGGCCGCATCCAGGCCGGATACGCGACGTTCCAGCGCATCCAGGGCCACGAGCCCAACACCGAAGAACGACGCCTGATCCGCTCCCGTGAGGGCGCGCAAGCGTTCCGGGACGCGAAGGACCGCGAGCCCGCCGACAAGGAAGAACTCGGTCGCTACATCACCGCAGCGACCCGCCCCGACCAGCAGGCCGTCGCCGGGTTCGACCTGGTCTGCTCACCGGCGAAGAGCGTGTCTGTCCTCTGGGCGCTCGGCGATGATGACACCCGGAAGAGCATCGAGCAGGCGCAGGACCGCGCCGTTGCGTCGACGATCGCGTACCTCGAGCGGGAGGCGTTGGCGACCCGCGCCGGCACTAACGGGGTCGAGCAGATCGAGGTCGAGGGGGGCGTCGCCGTGACCGCGTTCCGGCACTTCGAGTCCCGCAACGGCGACCCCCAGCTGCACGACCACCTGGTGGTCGCGAACAAGGTCAAGGGCTCCGACGGCAAGTGGCGCACCATCGACTCCAAGCTGCTGCACCGCATGAACGTGCCCATCTCGGAGTTCTACAACGCGGCCATCATGTCCGAGGTCACGAAGGCACTCGACGTCACCACCGAGGCCCGCACGGTCGCCGCCGGCAAGCGTCCCGTGATGGAGATCGCCGGCGTCGACACCGACCTGCTGGAGACGTTCTCCTCCCGTTCCGCGTCGATCCGCGTCGAGGTGGAACGCCTCACCGCCGACTACCAGCGCGACCACGGACGCGCGCCCGACACCAAGACGCAGATCAAGATCGCCCAGCAGGCGACCCTCGAAACCCGCCCGCAGAAGGAACACGGCCGCTCCCCGCAGGCCACCCACGACGACGCCGTTGCACGCGTCGGACAGGACCGCGCAGACCAGGTCCTCCCCGCCGCACAGCGCCTCGCCCAGGTGCGCGCCCGCGACGGGTTCGGCACCCCGACGGTCGACGTCGACGAGCGCGCAGCCCTCGTCCTCGCCACCGTCGAGGACCACTACGCGGTCTGGGGTGCCGGCGTCATCGAGGCCGAAGCCCGCCGGCAGCTGGCGCAGATCATCCCGGACCAGGACATCGCCGAGCCCCTGGTGCAGCAGGTCGCGAAGACCGCCCTGCAGTCGTCGGTGTCGCTCACCCCGCCGTCCCCGCACAGCGCGTTCAAGCCGCTGACCCGCTCGAGCGGTGAGTCCGTGTTCGAGCACAAGGGCAAGACCGTCTACACCTCCGGCGGGATCCTGCAGGCAGAGGACGAGCTGCTGCAGGCGGCCCGCTACCGGAAGATGGCGCCGGTCTCCCGCGACGTGTTCGAGCGCGTCGCCGCCGCGAGCACGGGGCCGCTGGATGCCGGGCAGCGGGATCTCGCGCGCACGTTCGCCACGTCCGACGTCGAGCTCGTCGCCGGTATCGGCCCCGCCGGCGCCGGCAAGACCACCGCGCTGAAGCTCGCCAACGAAGCCCTGACCGTCGGCGGTGTCCGCATGATCGGACTCGCCCCGTCCGCGCCCGCGGCCGCGGTCCTCTCCGAAGCGGTCGGCATCGAGGCGACCACCATCCACGGGTTCCTGGCCGCGCACGAGCAGGACGACGTGTCCGCGAAGTACGCTCTCGAGCCGGGCGACGTCATCGTGGTCGACGAGGCCGGCATGGCCGGCACGAAGCGCCTCCGCGACGTCACCATGCTCGCGCAGGAGCACGGCGCGTTCGTGCGCCTCATCGGCGATGACCGGCAGCTCTCCGCCGTCGAGGCCGGCGGCGCGCTCCGCCTGATCGACCGCGAGGTGGGGTCCGTCCAGCTCGAGCACGTGCACCGCTTCGCAGACGCCGAGGAAGCAGCAGCCTCCCTTCGGCTCCGCGACCCGATGCGCCCGGGCGACCCGTTCTCCTGGTACCAGGAGCACGCCCGCGTCGTCGGCGGCGACAGCGAGCGGATGACCGCCGCAGTGTTCGAGGGCTGGCAGCAGGACACCCTCGCCGGCACCCGCTCCCTGATGCTCGCCCCCACCGCCACGGCCGTCGCGGATCTCAACGCCCGCGCGCAGGCGTTCCGGATCTCCACCGGCGACGTCGACACGTCCCGCTTCGTCCCGCTGCGGGACGGGCTCGCAGCGCACGTCGGTGACACGATCGTCACCCGCCGCAACGACTCCGACCTGCGGATCCAGGGCGGCCGCGACCGGGTGAAGAACGGTGACCTCTGGACCGTCACCGGGATCCGCGACAACGGCGCCCTCGACGTCGCGCACGCGGAACACGGCGCCGTGATCCAGCTGCCCGCCGGCTACGTCGCCCAGCACGTCGAGGTCGGCTACGCCCGAACCATCAGCCGCTCCCAGGGCCTCACCACCGAGCACACCCACGTCCTCGGCGACGCGACCATGAGCCGCGAGGACGCCTACACGGCCCTGTCCCGCGGGAAGGAGAGCAACCGGCTCTACCTTGCCCTCGACGACGCCGCGACCGTCCCCGACGCGCTCGAGCAGATCGCCGCCCGCTCCGAGCGGCTGCTGTCCGCACACGAGACGATCCGCGCCGAGCAGGACCGCGTCGAGGACATGGTGACGCTCATCGACCAGCACGCCGACGTCGCCACCCGCGCCGACGAGCTCCGCGCCGGCGCCATCGTCGAACGCGCCCTCGGCCGCGAGCTCGCGACGTCCCTCGAGCAGCAGGAGTCGTGGGGCGCCCTCGCCGCGTCGCTTCGCCACGCGGAGGACTACGGTCACGACCCCGTCCAGACCCTGCGCGACGCGTACGGGCAGCGCGAGCTCGCCAGCGCGGACGATGTGCCGGCGGTGCTGCATTGGCGCATCGAGAAGGCCCTCGAGGGCATCGACCAGCCCGTTGTCCGCGTCGTCGATCGCGAACCCGTTGACGGGGTGCCGGCATGGATCGCTGACGGCCGCTGCCACCAGGACGAACTCGTCCCGTCCGAGTGGCGCGACCACCTTGCCGAGCGGCACCACTACATCGGCGTGCGCCTGAAGGAGCGGGGCGCGGCCCTCGCCCTCGAGCAGCCGGCGTGGACGCAGGATCTCGGACGGCTCCCGTCGGAGCCGTGGCGGATGTTCGACTGGCACCGCACCGCGGCCGAGGTCGACGTGCTCCGCACCAAGTACCGCATCGACCCGTCCGAGCCGCAGGCGATCCCGGACACGCTCCGCGGGAACCCCGTCGCGGACCACCTGCAGGAGCGCGTGACCGCGCTCCACAAGGCGGCCGCCCTGTCGACCGCACCCGAGGTCACCGTGGCCACGCGCGAGCACTACGCCATCCATGCAGCCGAGCAGACCGCTGTTGCCCGCACCGCCCTGGTCGCGGCCGCGGAGGGTGTGCAGCAGGCGACGTCGACGGCCGTGGCCACCGCATCCGACGTCGTTGCAGAGACCAGCACCGATACCGCCGCGGCGACGACTCCGCAGGCGTCTACCGCCGAGGCCGCACCCGCGGCCCCGGCCGGCACCCAGACCACCCCCGTGGCCTCCGTGTCGCCCACCACCGCACAGGAAGGAACCATCATGAGTGACCCCATCGACGACACACTCGAGAACGTTGGCCGCCATGCCGGACGGTCCGGGCAGACCATCGCCTCGGAGACCGCTCGGCAGATCCAGCGCGCCAACGACGAACGCCGCCGCGCCCTGCAGGACGCCCAGCGCAAGGCCGACCGCGACCGCGAGCAGGCCGTCCGTGAGGCCCAGCGGAAGGCGGAGCGGGAGAAGGATCAGGCCGACCGTCTGGCGCGCCGCTACCCGGCTGCCGACGCCGACAGGCAGCAGGACGCGGCGACCGGCGCCGTCCTCGGTGCCGCGGCAGCCGACGCGATCGACAACGTCACCGACCGCGACGCCGCAGCGATCCAGTCCGACGTCCGCGACGAGATGGCGGCGGAGACAGCCGCGATCGACACGACTGGAGGGGAAGGCATTGAGTCGCAGTACGACGCGTTCGAGCTCCGCGACCGCGAGATGCTCCGCCAGGCCGGCGTCGACCCGGACGAGGTTTCGACGTCGACCAACGTCGACAGCTCCCTCAGCATCGACCCGTCGCCCGCGCCCGACCTGTCCCGGGGCGACGACGGGCTAGAGCGCTAACTTCTGGACCGGTGCACCGGCCGAGCGTTCATGGCTTGATACGGCGCTGCAACGGGTGTGCATCACCACATTCCGGTCGGATGCGACGCCGCGTGGCGGTGGCACTGTGACGTATGGGTTCGCAGCCGGACCGAGGGCTACCGGTGGGGGAGCCGCTACGCGGCCGGTCTTGTCTGGTCCTTCGACCGTTTCCGGCGGGTCGACCGTAACTCGCTCCACGTCGGTGACCAGGGCTTTCGCGGCATAGCCTCCCTCGCTGCGCTCAGTCCGGTATTCCACTGTCCCTGGTCACCGTCGCTCCCGCTCGCACTCGGTCCCCTTAGCCGGAAACGGTCAGAAGAAAAGTTGATCGGGAGGGGTCTGAGGATTACGAGCAACGTCATCGTCTACAGCAAGCCGTCGTGTGTGCAGTGCACCGCGACCTACCGGGCACTCGACACCAAGGGCGTCCGATACGAGGTCATCGACCTCACCACACAGCCCGCCGACGTCGTGGAGAGCTTCAAGGCACGAGGCCTCATGCAGGCCCCCATCGTCGTCACCGACACCGACGAATGGGCCGGCTTCCAGCCAGACAAGATCGCCGCCCTGGCCGCCTGACCCGACCGCTCACCGAGGACACGAGGACCATGCCCGACACCACACCGAACCCGCGACGGTGGGAGTGGGCCCGGTCAGCCGCGGCACCGGTTGACGCCTTCACGGGGCCGGCGGACTACGACGAGCTCCAAGCACCGCCGACGCCGGGCCGTGAGATCCCGATGGGGGAGTTCACCGAGCGGGAGTGGGCAATCTTCCGACAGGGACAGCGGTGGGGGTGGGAGTCCCGGCAGTCCGAGGTGGACGCCGCGTGGAACGCCTACAACGGTGCCGAGTACGACGCGGACCGCTACTACCGGGCCGCGTACGACCACGACAACCACGACTGCGCCATCCACGCCAACAAGGGCCCGTACCAGGGAGCACGGACCCGCCTGTTGCAGTGGGACTACTGGCCCGACGAAGAAGAACAGCTCCCACCAGACCAGCACCGAGGGGACACCAGGCCATGACCGAGAGCAACGCCACACCCGCCACCGAGCACGTGCAGGTGACCCTTCGACGCGAGGACTGGGAACGCATCGTCCGTCTCGTCGACTCGATCGTGCCGGTGGCGGCGCAGAGCGTCGAGGATGCCTACGACTGGGACGAAAACGAGGGCCCAGACACGGACTGGATCGAGAGCCGTGAACGCGCACGCACGGAAGCCGAAGCGTTCCGCGACCGCGTGAACGCCGCAACCTGACGGCGCCCCATTAGCTAGTGCCCCCGGTCGGCTCTCTCCCGACCGGGGGCACTTACCTGTCCGCGCGATCCTGCGCGCCGGGCCCGCAGCGACGGGACCCACGTCATCGCGAGCACCACGACCAGGACCACCCAGTCGAGCACGGCCCCCACGAGCTCACCGGAGGGCAGCACCGGCCGGGAGGCCACCGCAACGTCGTACACGAAGTGCCCGACGATCAGCGGCAGCACCGACCCGCCCCAGCCGTACAGGACCACGGCGACCAGGCCGACCGCGACGACTGCCGTGGCGGCGTCGACGCCTTGGTACAGGTGATCGAGGAACCGCGTCACCAGCCCGAACGCGGCCGCCAGCAGACACCACGCCGGCACTCGCACCGGCGGGCCGACGAGCGTCCCGAACGGGGCGCGCAGCGTGCGCACAACCCACCAGGCGAAGCAGGCGAATCCGACCGGCACTGCGACGTCGAACGTCTCTTCCCAGGTCGACGCCCACACGCTCGACACCAGGCGATCCGACACCGAGTAGCCGGCGTACGTCGTCGACACCGACGACGAGCTCGAGGACGTCACCCACGAGAGCACGTACTGCGACGCGAGCATGGTCATCACGTACAACGTCGAGAGCCGCACGAACAGGTTCCACGGGCGCTGCCCGTGGGGGAGGCGCGCCCCGAACGCGGATCGGAGTTGGCTCCACCGTGCTAGCAGCAAGGTTCCGCCGGCCCACGCGGCAAGAGCCAGCGTCCGGGCGACGGACTTCCACTCTGGCGACCCAGCATCGGAGAACGAGAGAGCGGACCCGCCACGATCGAGCGCAGCGACGCCAGACGGCCACTGCGCCGCCACCACGATCATCAGACCGCCGCCACCGAGGATCAATGAGAGGACCATCTGTACGACGCCCGGCTCGGCGACCCACTGCACCGGTCGCCAGATTTCACGCCGCGTGCTGCTCACACTTACGCCTCGGACGCAGCTTCCTGCGCTTCCCTGCGCTGTTCTGCGGGCACCTGAGACGAAAGCGCGTCCGCGAACAGATCATCCGCGCCGACGGGGAATTCGAACAGGATCTGTGCGTACGTGTGTTGAAGCGGCTCGCTGTAACGCCAACGGCCATCTAGCGTTTCACGCAGCAACTCTCCCCGATCCTCTTCTGTCAGCTGGGGAAGGAAGCCGTTCAAGTTCGGCTGAGGGTAGTTCGGGTGAGTTTCCCTGATCTTATCCAGAATCTCAGCTTTGGTGCCACCGCGCTCCGGGAGGCTCGCTATAGCTTTCAGGATCAAAGCACAGTTGTCATACTGCCTGCGGCGTTTGAGGAGCATTCCCTTGTCAAAGGCTTCCTGCATTGTTCCGCTCATTGACTCTGCGTAGGACAAAGCGGCGCGGACCAAAGTATCATTTGTGATACTGACAGGATCACCCACCACGGGTGTTTCGATATCGAGTAGCTGCAAACACCGCAGCCCGAGCGCATGGGTGACGCTCGCCACACCTGCAGAAAGGTGGATGATTTGACCACGGACGGCGGACATATCTACGTTCATGATGGTTGCGCCGGTGTCAATAATCTCCCCGAGCTCGTCGGTGGTGAGCGGCTTCACTGCGATCTGCGACACGCGCTTACGCACGTCAGCCGGTGCGTTCACGATGCTGGTCGCAGTCTCGGATGCGCCGATCACAACGACCTTCGCCTCCGCGGAAGCTTTATTGGCAAACACTTTGAGCAGATCCGCGATTTGCTTCCGCACATCCTCGTCGACCTTGTGTAGGTCTTCAATGATCCAGGTGGTTTTACGGGCAGCAAGGGCCTTTTGAGCCTCCTGCGCGGTCAATTGCGGGCCGACGTATGGGGTCGTCGTGACGTTGTTGACACCACCTATCGTGGCAGCTGTTTCTAGCTTCGCCTGCGCCAGGTCGGAGCCAACGCTCCCTCGAATCTCCAGATCCGCGTGGTTTTCCGTACCCTTTGCCGATACCACGTATGTGCCGAGCTCGGAGAACACGGAAGCAAGAATCTCGGTATACGTGGACCCGGCCGTGCATTGAGTAGCAATGTTCTTGCGGCCGAGTTTTTCAAGGACGTGCTCGACAACGCTTGATTTACCCGCGCCGGACTCGCCAAACACGACAAGTTGCGTCCCGGGCGTCCGTAAGGCTGTTCGAATGTTGTCCTGGGTGCTACCACGACCGATGAAGGCTCGTTTTGCAGAGGACGTCGGCGTAA
>Ga0308164_10003594_pt1 | contig 13832 bp, 23 predicted proteins | sample PhyTR2_FD_201031 | JGI IMG/M metagenome (GOLD analysis project Ga0308164, IMG submission 201031) | Phyllosphere microbial communities from UC Gill Tract Community Farm, Albany, California, United States - DLSLT.R2 | ecosystem: Host-associated > Plants > Phyllosphere > Unclassified | place: USA... | reverse complement strand
TCAGTAAATCGACCTGCGACGTGCCGCCGGCGATAAACTCCGCGTCGGGGTTTTTGGCGACGGCTGCCACGGCCTGGCCGGGGTTTTCGGCGCGCTGGTATTGGAACGGATGCATGAGCTGGAAGCTAGGGGCGGCTAGCCGCGTTGGGCCTCCTCAATGGCGGCGATGATGTTGGGATAAGCGGCGCAGCGGCACAAGTTGCCGCTCATGGCTTCGCGGATTTCGACGGCTGAGCCGTGGCGCGTATGCGGGTCGGCGAGCAGAGCGGTGGCCGACATAATCTGGCCGGGCGTGCAATAGCCGCACTGAAAAGCGTCGTGCTTGATAAACGCGGCCTGCACGGGGTGCAGCGTGTCGCCCTTGGCCAAGCCCTCGATGGTGGTAATAGCCTTGCCCTGCGCCATCACGGCCAGTGTGAGGCATGAGAGGGCGCTGTGACCGTCTAGGTGCACGGTGCAGGCGCCGCATTGGCCGTGGTCGCAGCCCTTTTTGGTGCCGGTGAGGTGCAGGTTTTCGCGCAGCGCATCGAGCAGCGCCGTGCGCGGGTCGAGCTGCAAGCGGTGGTTTTTACCGTTAATATTCAGTTCGATGGGAAGCATGGCGGGGCGGTCGTCGGTGGGAGTAGGGCTAGCGAAAGTATCATCTGGAGCCGCAACTGCCATGGTGGGTAGTGCCAGCAGTGCCGCCGCGGCCAGCGTGGCTGTCACAAAGGTGCGGCGCGACATTCCACTGGTTGCAGTTTCAATTTTAGAAGTCGTCCCTGTATTGGAGACAACCTCAGGCTCGGGATGCAGGGCTTGCAGCGCCGCTAAGATTTGTCCGGTCCGTATCTCTTGGCCGGGCTCGACTACGGTTTGCCAGCGCAGCACCCCCTCCTCGTCGAGCAGTAACAACGCTCGTTGTCCGGTCACGCCTAGATATGCTGCTAGCTCGCCGCGATAGTCAAGCGAGTGCCAAGCTTGGGGCGCCGCCTCGGTGAGGGCTTCGCTACTGTCAAACTCTTGCGATAAGCGCGCAAAAATCTCGCTTTGGTGCGCCTGCGCTGGGTTCCACTCGCTGGGGGCAAAGGCCAGGATAATTGGCCGGCCGCGCTGCTCAAATAGGGTAGAGCCGTCGGGCAGCGGGCCATTGGGCACGGTATCGCCGGGTTGCAACGCGGGAACTGGTTCTTGGGTCATAATGGTGGCCATGCGCGGGGATTGCAGCAGTTTCCGGATTGGTGTGCCGTGCGGAGCAAAATCAAAAACCTGACCGTCAAGTTTCTAATTTCTCGCTTTTAAGCAGCCGTTCGAAAGTAAACGGGTAGTCAGCTGCTCATTGTAGGTCGTCCGCCACGGGTTTGGTCGGATGCGAACAACCGGCAACCAATGCCTGCCAACCCTATTGCGTTCACTCAAATACGTGCTTCCGCTACCATCGTTGGCGCGCAACGGCAAAACCTGGGGTGCGCGGCGCTTGGTTTTGGGCAGACGAATGGACTTGCGCTTAATATTAGGGCGGCCCACATACACGCGGCCCAACCAGCTTTCGGTGGCCGCGTAAGTGGGCCGGAAGCCGCCGGCGGTAAACTCCACAGCGGGCCGGGCCAAAGCCGCTTTGATTTCCTCGGGGCTCATGGGAAAGCTGAATAGTTAAACCGAACGCTTTGCTGCGTCCTAACCGTGGCCAGCCTCCCGCCCGAGGGTTTGGCGCAATAGCCAGGCAGCAAGCTTATTCTCAACCCTGCCCCTGGCCAGCGCTGGCTCAGCATGGTTTGGTCGGTTATCTGGTCGTTGGCCATCGGTAGCTGGGCCTGGCAGTTTTACGGAATATTTTCAGGCATTGTCGAAGACTCCACTCCACGCGCCGTAGTGCGGCCCGGCCCAGGCTTTGAGGCGCGGAAACAGCCAGGCTGCGGCCGTCGGGGCTAGCATAAGCCGGCGCGCATCGTGGCTGATTGGCTCTGGCCCGAAGGCAGTGAGGGCGTGGTGCAGCGCCGCGCTGCACAGCAGAAATTGCCCCAGGGTATCGGCCACGGTATCACCGATTTCCCAGTCGCCCTCGCCGTGCCACAGCTTCTGAATACCTAGCTCGGGCTGGTCCAGGTCAAGCAGCACCGGGTCAGCCCCTTCGTCGCCCAGTAGGAAGAAGCCAGCCGGCCAGCCTTCTAGGGGCGTATCGGCGGTAGGGTCCCAGCTATAGCCCGGCTGCTGCGGCCCCAGCCGGTCCAGTCCGTAGAGGCACAGTGGATTGCCGACGGTATCAAATTCCACGTCCTCCGCGGGGGCCACCGCATCGAGGTACGTCACTAGGTCGGGCGGCAGCGAGCGGCTAAACTCGGCGCTGAGCCGGGCCGCCGCCCCGCCGCGGCCGAAGGAAAACGGCAGCCCACCGGGCCAGAATTGCTGAATCTCGGCAAAAGCAGTTTCTAGGGTCATAGCGCAAAGTAAGGGCCCGTTAGCGGGGCAGCGCCACCTGCACGTAGGTTTCGGGCGGCGCGTCTGCTCCCTGGTCGGCGGCCTCGCTGCTGCCCCAGCGCCGGGTGAAGCGCGCCCACAGCAGGTGCGGGCTGGCCGGGGTGGCAGGCCCACGCCGGCCAGCCCGAAGTAACGCTGCATAAATAGCATTGGGAAAGGCCACTAGGCGGCTAGGGAGGGTAGGACAACCATTGGCTGCTACGATTACGGGAGGTCAAAGACCTGCACTCTACTCTTCGTCAGCGCCAGCACTTGCCCGCCGGCCCGTAGCGAGAGCGTGGCCTGGCGCAGGTCTTCGTCCGGGTCTACGTAGAGCGTGATAACGGCCTGGGGATGCTGCGCGTGCAGAGCCTGGAAGGCGGCCATCGTCTGCGCTTCATCGAAGGGCAGCACCTTGAACAAGCGCTGGCGACCGTCGGGCGCCGCTACGTAGAGCATGGCGCTCCGGGGCACGGCCTTCGGGCTGGGCGCCAGCACGAGCTGGGCCTGGGCCGCGGCGTCGGCACTGGCAGGGTCGCCGATGGCCTCGGCACTAAAAAAACCTAGAGCAAATCGGGTGAGCGTGAGCGGCCGGCTGAAGGCAAGCTGCCAGGGATAGGGCGTCAGGTAGGCATCCCATTTTTGGCTGCTGAGCCCGCCCGTGGCAATTTCGTGCTGAACTTCGGCCGAGAGCGCCGCTCGGGTTTCGCGCACCGCGGCCGCCCGGTCGACGCCCGGCCGGAAGCGGGCGTAGTCGTAGGCGATTTCCTGGGCCTGGTAGCGGCCGATGAGCACCTTATTGCTCTGCCCGGCCGAGAGCCAGACGACGACGCCCCCCGTGGGTATCACGCACACATTGAGCGTACTGTATGTAAAGTAGCTGTGGCTTTCCCGCTCCCAAAGCCCCCGCTCAAGCAGGGCGCGCAGGCGCGCCTGCGGCAGGCGGAAGTGGCCTTCGTAAAACTTATCTTCGGGGTAGGAAAACCAGCGGATTTCCAGGCTGTCGGGCACGGCCTGGTAGTCGTCGCCCACCGCCCAATACACCGCCGAGCCGCCCCAATTACCCTTTAGCAAGTGCCCGTAGGGCACGGGAAAGCTGCCCCCGTCGGGTGTGAGAAAGCGCGCCTGCTCAAAGCGGGCGGGGTAGCCGTCGGCCGTGCCGGGGGTAGCCAACAGGGCAAACTTGCCATTGGCGCGGCGGAGCTGGGCGGGGGCAGGCGGGCTAACAGACATAGGAGGCGCCGGGGACTGCGGCTGGCCGCACCCCAGTAGGCAAGCTAGCAGCAGGCACGGAAAAGGAAAAGAACGCATGAGAAACCGCTGGTGAACGCGCCAAGGCAAGGTAGGTGGTGCTCCGTCGATGGGTGAGGGCAACGAGCAGCAGCGGCTAGCTACTCTGTTGCATAAACGACTACGGTAGAGTTGCTTAACGCCACCTGCTCCCGATTGCTCCGCCTTCCGGGTCGAAGCCTTGTAACTGGCCGGTGAAAGCCGCTCGACCTAGGCCATGAACAATTAGCGGGCAAACCCGCCAATTCCGGCAATCAGTCCTAAGATGAATCCGCCTATCGTAGCCGCTCCCGAGACCAAGAACAGCAATACCAACGGAAGCGTTTTGCCGGCCGTCGAGGGCATAATACGCAGTTGGTCGCCGGGGTGAAACTGAGTCGCGTAGGGGTTGCTGAGCTCGTATTCCCCTGGCACGTCGGCCACGAAGTCAGCAATCCGCTGCGTGGTGTCGCCCTCCATATTAGTGCGCTTATCCCAGTTCCAGAAGCTGGGCTGCAACCGTTGCACCGGCCCGTCGGGCAGCCGGCGCACCCGGATTTTGACGTCGGGCAGGGTAAAGTAGTTGCCCCAGCGCCCGCGCCGGGTACAAACCAACTCGTAGGCACCGGCCGCCGTAAGCGTAAAGCGGAACGTGGCTTCGGCCGCCGGAAAGGTAAAGACATTGGCCGGTGGGTCAAACAGCCAGGTGGCCCAGCCGATGGCCCGCCCCAGCCCGTAGACGCCGAGCACGAAAGCCGCCCCGCAGGGCCAGGCCACCCAGACGGGTAAAGTAGCAGCAGACATTGCGAAAGAAAGATTGGTTGAGCTAACGAGCGGGGCACGGCAGGCGTTGCGCGGGTGGCACCCGGCTTGCGCTACCTTCACCGCCCAACCAACGGCTTTGGCGTGCTGCGACGAATCCTCTTTTACTGGCTCACGTCTTTGGGGTGCGCCGCGGCGGGCTACGGCTTGCTTTGGCGCTGCTACCGGGCCACCGCGTATTTGGGCCCCCTTACGACATGTACCTCTATCATGACGCGCACCCGCTAGCCTACATCAGCCTGTGCTGCGGGGTTTTTGGCTCGCTGGCGGCCGGCGCTACCAGCACGTTCGGGCGGCGTGGGCGCTGGGGTAGGGGTGGTGGCACTGCTCGCGCTGGCCACGGTGGGGCTGAGCTCCCCGCTGGGCGGCATGCTGTGGGAGTGGCACGACATGCGGGCCGGATACTTCCCCGCCGACTGGACCCGCGTCTTATTTCTAAACGGCGCCCGCGATGGCCAGCTGCTGGGCTGGTTCATCGTGCTGCTTTCCATACCTTACAACGTGCTCGGGCTGCTGGTGTGCTATGCCTTGCTGGCCGCCGGGGCCCGGCGCTTTCCGCCGCCGTTGGATGAGATGAACCCTGAAACTACCTAGCGGCCGCGCTGAGCGGTTGCCTTGACTAATGGACCCTGCCTACCACCACCTCCCTGTGTTGCAACGGGAATTAGCTGCCGCCAACGTCGCGCTTGCCCCCTGCTTACTCACCGCTGACCTAGCGGCGTTTGAGCAGGCGCATCGGGTGTCGTTGCCGCCGGAGTACCGGCTTTTCCTGACCCACATCGGCAACGGCGGGGCGGGGCCACCGGCCTACGGCTTGCGCCCGCTAGGAGCCACTGAAACCTGGTGGGCTAACGACCAACGGGCCGCCTGGGAACGCTTTCAGGCTATTCGGCGGCCTTTCCCGTTCGCGCAGCCGTGGTATTGGGCAGACGAAGCGTCCCCCGACCCAGCTCAGCTGGCGGCGGTGTACGATGGCAGCTTGTACCTGGGCACGGATGGCTGCGGCCTCGACTGGGCCCTGGTAGTGACGGGCCCCCAGCGCGGCTACGTCTGGCAGCTGTCGGAGGAAGGCGTTTTACCCTGCCAACCCGCCCTGACGTTTTTTCAGTGGGTCAGCGCGTGGCTGCACCGCGACCCGGCTTCTTCATCTCTTTTTTGGTGGGCGGTGTAAAGCGATAGGCTGTCCACCTGAGTTCATTGGCGTTAGTATTTCGTAAACAGGCTATTGTTGCTGGATAGCAGTGTGGACAGGGCCAGCAGCCCGGTAGCCGACTACCCCAAAACGGAGTGCGAAACTTCGTCCAAATGGTACGCGCTTCCCATTCGCTCGGGGTAATGATGGGCGCGTAGCTGAGCCAGAGGCCCGCCACGAATAGCCCGAAACCCACGAAGGCCGGGGCCAGGTGGCTGAAATCGGTGTAACCGATAAGGGGATGCACCCCAATGGCCGTGGCAAAGCCCATGCCCCCGCCAGGGCCAGTACTTGCCAGAGGCTCGGGCTAGGAGCACCGCCAAATGCAGCCCGGTCGTGAAACACAAAATGCAGAATGCGGCCGTCGTTGGCCCCGCAGATTTAGCTGGCCACCACGCCCAGGTACGCCACATCGTGGGGCAGCAGCTGGCGCGTGGCCGCCAAAAACAAGGCAAACCCACCGCTCAGTACCAGACCGGCCGGGTCGGAGGTTATCAGCCCGTTGGCACACCTAACCAAGACGTGTTGGCCACCCATTGTCTTGGCTTGGCACGTACGTTCTGTTTCGTTCGTAACATAGGCTGCTGGCCGGCTGATACTAGCCGCAGCGCTCCCCCGGCACCGCCTGTCGCGCCTGGTGCCCGCAGCGGCTAACCCGTATACTTACAGACAAATGGAGCGGATAATTCGCAAACTACTGCTAGCCTGGGTGCTGCTGCTCGCGGCCTTATACCTCACGCAGGTGCTGCCGCTGCCCGGCGGGGCCCGGCTCGGCCTAGGGCTCGTCTGGGTAGTAGCGCTCACCAGCCCAGTGGTGGCTTTGCTCATTCTCTGGCTGCTGGGAATTCGGCTGCGTGAGACCTTGCACCGGGCGCGAGTGCTGTGGCGAGCGCGGTACTGGCGGCGCAAGCGCCCGGCCGACGACAGTTGGATGGATACCACATGGGGGGAGAGGTAAAACGCAGGTGGGCTAATGGCGGCAGCAGATGAAAGTCGTTCTTGCGCCTGCTCACGACCAACAGCAACTCAGCCTACGGCCCGCCCGCTACCCCCGGCGCGCCCCTCCGTAGGGCGGCTGGTCGATACCGATTTTTCCTTATAAAACCCGATGCGCTTTTTCCCCGCTCTCACCGAATACTTTACCTCGCCGCTGCCCCCGGCCGAGCTGCTGCGCCACGTGCAGGCCAGCGTGCAGCAAGCGCGGGAGTTCTCGGGTAGTGTAGCTGGTAACCAGTTTACCATCAGCCGCGTGATTAACTACCGCAACTCGATGCTGCCCCGCATCAGCGGCGAGGTGACGGCTGGGCCAGTGGGGGGCAGCCGCTTGCGCCTGCGGCACCAGCTGCACCCGTTCGTGCTGGCATTTGGGGCCATGTGGCTAGGCATCGTGGGCAGTGTGGTAGGTGGTATGGGCCTGACGCTGGTGCAGGGTTCTTTCCGAGCGGTAGGGGAGGGGTCGGTCTGGCCAAGCCTAATTCCGGTGGGCATGTTGGTGGTCGGGCTGCTGCTGTTCACGGTGCCGTTTTGGGCCGAAGTGCGGCAGTCGCGGCCCCGGCTCATCGAGCTCCTGCGGCTGGCGCCGGTGGTGCCGCCCCAGGGCACCCCGCCAAGTGCCGGCCAACGCTGAATCAGGGCCCTTCGTAAGCTCACAGGCTATGCGCATGTAGCTGTTTCCCTACCTTCACAATGGAACTACCGCCCGATTTCGACGCTCATAACTTTTGGGAGGACAGCGACTACGCTGCCAAAGCCTACACCGAACCCTGGCCCAGCGACGAACTGCTGGCCCGCGTCGAGGCCGAGCTGGGCTACCGGCTGCCCGCCTTCTACGTGGCGCTTATGCGGACGCGCAACGGCGGCGTACCCGTCAATACCTGCTTTCCCACCACTGAGGCTACTAGCTGGGCCGACGACCACATCGCCATCACGGCCATTTGCGGCATTGGCTACGAGAAAAACATTTCGCTCTGCGGCGACCAGGGCAGCCAGTTTATGTTGGACGAGTGGGGCTACCCGGCCATCGGGGTAGTGGTGGCCGATTGCCCGTCGGCCGGGCACGACCTAGTGATGCTCGACTACCGCGCCTGTGGCCCCCAGGGCGAGCCCGCCGTGGTACACGTCGACCAGGAAGACGACTACCGCATCACGCCGCTAGCCCCCAATTTCGAGGCGTTTGCGCGGGGCTTGGTGCCCGAATCAGCTTTTGAAGACTAGCTTGCTAACGCTTTTCGCCAATGCTAAAACTGCTTTCCGCCAGCGCTTTACTACTAAGCCTCGCCAGCCTCGCCCAAGTGCCGCGCGAGGCCGTACCGCCCGTGCCTGCGGCCATTCGCCGGGCCTTGCCCGCCGGCTACGCTGTGCTCGCTGCCACTCAGGGCGACCTCAACCGCGACGCAATCCCCGACTGGCTGGTGGTGCTGAACCGGCCCGACGAAGCCAAAACCTCCGACGTGGTAGACCACCCCACCAAGCGGCCGCTGCTAGTCTTTGTGGGCGGCGCGGGCGGCACCTTCACCCTAGCCGCCCGCTCCGACAATGCCGTGTACTGCGTGGATTGCGGTGGTATGATGGGCGACCCGTTCATGGGCTTGGCCATCAAAAAGGGCTACTTTACGGTGGAGCACTACGGCGGCAGCGCCCAGCGCTGGACGCGCTTTGTGACCTTTAAATACGACCCAGCGGCCCGCACCTGGCTACTGCACCGCGACGGTAGCGAGCGGTTTCAGGCCCTCGACCCCGAGCACGGCACCACCAAGGCCACTACCGCCAAGGACTTCGGCCGCGTGCCGCTGGCTAGGTTCGATATTTACAAAGAGTAACCTCCGCCTTTGCTACCGGCATGACGTATTCCTCCCCAACCGCCCTAGGTGGCCTGGCCGCCGTGCTGCTCGCCATGAGCGCCTGCCACCCCGACCAACCCGCTACCCAGCTGCCAGCCGAGACCCAGGCCACCACTTCAACGGCCGCGTCCAGTACCACAGCTAGCCCCGCCGATACCCTGCACCTGCCCGGCGGCGTGGTGGCGCAGTTGCGCCCGACCACTATGGCGGCTTTCGACCGGCTGCCCATGAGCGGCCTGCCCGATGTACCCAACGATTCCACCGCCGAGCACCTGCCCGCCGAGCAGGGCCGCATTACCCGCCAGGGCCTCGATTTACTTTTGCGGCCGGCGCAGGGCCCCGCGGTACGGTTGGCCTCCACGCCCGAGGCGCAGTTTACCCTGGAAAACGCGAAAGGCGTAAAATACCAGTATTGGGGCAGCCTACCCGCCGCCCACCAGTGGGTGGTGCGGGCCTGGTACTGGGAAGCCTCGGGCACGGTGCTGGTGGACCAGCGCACCGGCCACCACCTAGAGCTAGTAGGCGACCCGGTAGCCTCGCCCGATGGCCGCCGGGTGCTGCTAAACAGCCCAGGCGTAGGCGGCGGCGACCAGGCCAATATGCTATCCTTAGTTGAAATAGCCGACGATGGCCCGCGCCTGCGCTGGCAGCGCGAGCCCACCGCCTGGGAGCCAATGGAAGCCCGCTGGGCGGCCCCTGACCGCGCAATCATCATGCGCCGCCACACGCTGCCCGATGGCAGTATGGCCGACGACGCCCGCGTGACCTACGACGAGCTCACCCTACCTCGCTAATCTCGCCTCTGTTATGCCCCGTACCCGCTTGCTGCTGGCCGCCGCGCTGCCCCTGCTGGGGGCCTGCCGGCCCGACGCGCCCCCGGAAGCACCACCGCGCCTCAAGCCGCTGCTCGAAACCCTGCCCGTCGGCTACCGCCCCTTCAACCGGCAGGATACGCTGACCAGCTACTGGGCCCCCGATTCACTGCTGACCGACAGCTTATTTGCCTTCACCCTGGCTCAACGCAGCCAGGTGCTGCTACGGGTGCAGTTTGTGCCCGCCTCGGCAGTGGCGGTGGCCCAACTCGACACGCTCACGTTCCGCCGCCCCTACATCCCACTGGACCAGTACAGTCGCCCCGGCTACCAGTGGGATTTTTTTCCGGGCCGCAATGCGGAGCCCGACCTGGCCGAAACGCCCGGGAGGGTACCCCTACGCCTGCATATGCAGTACACCTGGCGCCTAGCCCTAACCGAATACCAGCGCTGGCCACCGAGCAGCTCGCCCGAGCCCCACGGCTATGAGCGCAACAGCTACTTGGTGGACTACCCCTTCGAAACGGCCGCCACGGCGCGTGCCAGCGACTCGGTGGTGTACGTTCGCGCGGTGCCGATGCTGGCCGACCAGCCCCGGCCCGATACGCTCTACCCGTATTATCGTAGCGGGCTGCACCACCAGCGCATTCCGATGGTAGCCGATGTGCCCGACACCACCCGGCACGCGCTGCTGCGCCTCAGCTTTCGAGTGCTTAGTCATTCGGCCGATTGATGGCTGGTACCGGCAACTGGCTAACTGGCCGCCGGTACTAGGTCAAATACTTCGCCATCAGCTGCTTCGAGGCGTAGCAAGCCGGCTTGCGGGTCCCAGCAGAAGCTACGCCACTGCGCCGCGCCGTAGGTAAGGGCATTTTGGCCAGCCTCGAAGTAGTAGGCCTGCGGGAAGCGCTGGCCACTGGCCAGGGTGCAGGCCCGCGGCTGCAAGCGAAAGTGGTGGTGGTCGTCGGCCTCGTGGAAGTAGGCTTCCAGGCTCGCCATCCGGAAGTCGAGTTGGGCGGGCTGCTGGGCGCTCCATTTCACCACGTACAGGGTCAGGTCGTGGGCGCCGCCCTGCGGGAAAGCGGTGGGCCGCAGCAGGACGTGGAAGTGCGCGGGCTGGTTTGTGCCGATTTCCAGCCAGTTGCAATCCAGGTTAGTATAGGTATCCACCCGCTCGGCCACGCGGTAGGTAGCCACGTGGCCTAGGTTGCTGCGAAACGTAATTTCCTGGCCCACGCGGGGGTAGGCCACCGTCCAGGCCCGGTCGTCGGCCGAGAGTGGCAGCTTGGTGCAGGGGCGGCAGGCGCTGGCCAGCAGCCCGAGGAGAGAGAGGAGTTTTTTCATCGGCAGGAGCGACCAAAATACGGCAGCCAGCGTACAAAAATGGCAGCCGTCCATCAAGCGCCCACCCGGCTTAGCCGCCCATGTACCCAACCCTGCAACTGGTAGAATGCCCGAGGTGCGGCAGCCCCCGCAAGCACCCGTTTCGCGCCGACCTGTACCGGTGCGACGACTGCGGCATGTGCTACCACCTCGATTGGGGAGCAGCCAGCGTGCGGGTGCGCCAGCCCACGGCCCCACGCCCATCGCCCGCTACGTACCAAGATTGGCTTCCGCTAAAAGTACTGGGGATAGTGCTACTGGCCCTGTTGGTACTGGTCGGGGTGTCATTTTGGGTGGCTACCTTTTTGGTAAATTAGCCGGCTGGGCGGTAGCGCCAAAGCGCTTTTCCACCTACCAAGTGGCGCAGGTTATCCGTTCTGTTAGCAGCTGAATACCTGCCCAATGCCCTCACGCCGGGAGGTCGGCATCGGCCCACCCAGGTAGTAGAAACAGGCGTAAGTTATCGTCGGCGGCAGTAGCAAAATACCCATCGAATAGCCGAGCCCCATCAGCCCGGCACCCAGCGCCAGCGCCCCCCGCTAGCCCACAGCAGCGCCCGCGCCGCCCGGGTTTGGAAAAACAGCGGGCGGTGCAGCAAGCCCGACTTGGACTTGGCGCGCCGGGCCAGCCGCTTGGCCAGTACATTGAGGCGCACGGTGCCAATGGGGTTGGCGGGGCGGGTGCCAGGGCGGTCGGCTAGGTGCAGCACCCGGCCATCGGCCAGTTCCAAGCGCAGGTGGCACTGCGCAAAAACCTGCCACCGCCGCAGGCGCAGCCAATAAGTATAGGCCACGATGCTAGGCAGGGGGATGGTTTCGGGGGGCGGCCCCGGCTGGGGGCCCAGCGTCTCCAGGTGCAGCGCCTCGCGGTCGAAGCGCAGCAGCCGGGGACGGTTGCCGCGCGCCCGCCGGTAGCCGGCCCCCAGCAGCAGCCCCAGGCCGAGCAGTGCGCCCGCTACTTTGCGCCCCGGTGTGGGGCTGTCGGCTAGCTTCAGGGTGTTAATCAGCAGCAGCAAGCTACCTAGCAGCAGGGCCATGGACACCAGCAGACCCGTGGGCTGCACCAGCACCAGGCTGCGCTGAGCGGGCCGGGCGGCGAGTTCGGCGGGCAAGTGGCTGGGCATGAGAAGATAATAATATAGAAAAACGCTGGACAGCCCCCTTGCGGGGAGGGGCGCTGGGGAAGCCCGCTTGGGGTAGCGCGTGGCCGAATTTGGCAAAACCAAGCGACCGCCTACCCGTAGGAATACACCTTCGCTTCATGCGGTGGCGCCCGCTTCTTTTCCGCTCATTCTTTCCCTGCTTATGCTGTTCAATTTCACGCCTGCCTGCCGCGCTACTGCCGTGGCCGCGCTCACGTTTCTGGCCGCCACTGCGGCCCACGCTCAGGGCAAAGTAGCCGATGCGCCCACGCCCGGCGACCACACCCCGGCCAATGAGCAGGCCTATGCCCGCGCCGTGATGGCCGACGCCGCCCAGCCCAGCAAAGACGACGCTGAGCACGCCAACTCGCAGTACTTCCGCCGCCTGCGCTACGAGTACAAGATGCCCGTCAAATTCACCTGGACCGAAGCCGCCGCCCAGCACCTCACCGAGAAGCGCGACCTGGAGCTGTGGACCGTCATCGAGAACATCAGCACCGACCTGACCCGCTCGCTCGGCGGCAGCCGGGCCGAATATTACCAGGCCCCGATTCGCAAAATCAAGGAAATTCACTTCACAACCACCGCCCAGGAGCCCACGCCGGCCCAAATGGGCGCCCAGCACGGTTGGTTCTACTCCTGGAATAAGGCCACTGGCGTGCTGACCATGGCCATGAGCACGAGCACCAAGTCGCCTGCGCCCGTGAGCGAGGACAGCGAGCGCAACACTACCAACTGGATTTTGGCCAACGTGAAATAGCTTGCGGCCTAGCTTCCTTAGTCACTGTGGTTAAGGAAGCCAGGCCGCTTTTGGCGGTGGCCTAGGTAGCCTATTTTAAGCACCTACATTAGCAACCTGGCGCTGCTAAAACCTGTCGTCCAATTTATTATACACGCTACTACATGGTCCCAGACTCTTCCTTAGGCGACCAGCTTCGCGAGCAGTTGCGGGCCCGGTTGCTTACCAAACAGCAATTGTTGGTAACGCCCGCCGAGCGCCCGGCTGCCTCTCAGCTGCTGCCGCACATCGGCGGCGACCCGTATTTCGAAGCCGGCGAAACCTGGCCCACCAACCCCGAAACCGGCCAGCCGCTGGAGCTGATTTTTCAGCTGGTAAACCTCGATGGCAATATGCCCTGGCCCTTCGAGGCGCAGGTGGTGCAGTTTTACCACAACTACCACTGGGGCGAGCTGCCGTTTGACGACGGCGACCCGCGCGACTTTCGCTTGAAAACCTACCCGCGCCTGCGCCCCGAGCACCTGGCCCAGGTGCCGCGGCCCGCCGCGCTGCCGCCCATTGGGTTCAGCCACATTCGTACCCAGCCCGCGCCCTCGCTGCCCGACGATGATGAGCTTGCTGACCTAGCCCCAGCACTACAAGCCCTGTGCGAGCAGCTACAGCCCGCCGACTGGCGGGCGGCCTATAACCAAGCCGTGACGGAGCTGGCCGGCGAGCCCGACCTAGGGTCCTGGGTGGGCGGCTACGCGCAGTGGCTGCAAGGCGCGTACCCCATCGGCACGTTTTGGCTGCAATTTGATAGTACCGAGGATTTTGCCTGGGGCGATTCGGGCCTGCTGTATTTCTGCGTCGATGGCCACGACCCCAGCACGATTTCTTTCCAACTGCAAAGCTGCTAATGCCTAACGCACTGCTACTCGGCGGCGCCCTCGCGCTGGCTGGCCTGGCCCCGCCCGCCTACCGCACCTACCTACCCTTACGAGTAGTTAGCCAAGTGCGAAGCGCGGCTTTTTCTTCCGCCGTCAGGTGATGCTTGTCGAGGTGAAGCACTAGCTGCGGGAAGCGCTGCACCACCAGAAAAAACCGCCGGCCAGTTTCGTCGGCGTGCCGCACCCACTGCCAGTCGTGCGTTTCGGGCGGGGTTCCGTTGGCGAGCTGCACCTCCAGGCCAGTAGCCCGAAAGGTGATAATCGCCCCC
>Ga0308164_10003592_pt1 | contig 13837 bp, 21 predicted proteins | sample PhyTR2_FD_201031 | JGI IMG/M metagenome (GOLD analysis project Ga0308164, IMG submission 201031) | Phyllosphere microbial communities from UC Gill Tract Community Farm, Albany, California, United States - DLSLT.R2 | ecosystem: Host-associated > Plants > Phyllosphere > Unclassified | place: USA... | reverse complement strand
GCATCGGGCGCCGCCTGGTAGTCCGACAGCAGCTCGACGCGCGCGCGGTCGAAGCCCATGCCAACCAGGTCAGAGCGCGTGTAAGTGCGCAGCTCTCCAATGCAGGTGACGTCGGCCATCTTCTTCGCATGGCGCGACAGGATGAATGCGCCAGGTTCGACGTTTTCAATGCGAATGCCGACCGGGCCCTGGTCGATAACCAGCTCGACGTCGTGCAGACTCTGGCCCGGCGCGCTTGGATCGTCAGCTGCGTCGTGCGTTTCGATGGTGATTCGCTGGTCGTTGGCCAGCATGGCCAGCTGTTGCTCAGTGATGCCCTGGTACCGCTCGCGCTTGACCTTGCGCGTGGCGTCTTGCCACGACCGCACGATGCCGACCTTGGCAAGAAAGCCGTCCTTGATCCAAGTGTTGAAGATCAGGAAGCCTGGGTTCTTCTTTTTGATCAGGTGGTTGATGACGTCGGTGGCCTGCTCGCAGTACTCCTCGTCACCAGGCGCTGCTGGTTCGAACTCGCAGATGTGGTCGCCGGCGAAGAACGGCTCGAGCAAGTCGGGCAGGGCGCTTTCCACAACTTCGAACACGTCCCAGCTCACAACCTGGCTGCGGCCGGCTACCTCATTGCCCAGCGGCCGGCCCAGGTAGTAGGCCATGTTGCGCTCACGGTCGCCGGCAAGGTCGCTGCCAGTCCAGGCGGCGGACTCGCTCACCTCGCTGTCGACCGCGCTGCGCAGCTCTTCGTCGGTCATTTTGGTCATACGATTCCCAGTGATTGGTAATTGAGGGCGCCGCCCCAGGGCTTGCTGATATCGCCATAGGCGATGGCGTGGCGCCGCATCATGTAGGCATAGCGGACAGCGTCGAGGATGTCGTCGCGGGTCTTGCTGATCTTGCCCTTGTCGTCGCGGTGGTACTGCAGGAACTCGTCGAAGAAGTCGCGCAGGCCGGCGAACACCTTGAAGCGGCCGCTCATCATCAGATCGCGGATCTCGAACAGCCCGGCCTCGACGCCGTTGCCGCCGTCTGGCCAGGTCGCGCGCTCGAGCAGCATGTTGAAGCCGGCCTGCTCGTAGTACGCCTTCTGCTGCTCACCGCTGCTCTTCTCCGTTTGCAGACCATCGGACGGCCAGGCTGTAGGCACGTGCTCGGCCCACGACTTGACGGCGCCCCAGGCCTCGATCGGCTTGGTCTGCGACTTCTTCCAGGCCTTCGTGAGGTAGAACATGTCGCCCTCGGGGTCAAAGACCAGCTGCACGTGCGCTTGAGGGTGATCCCAGCCGAAGTCCATGCCATCGATGACGCGGAAGTGCTTCGGGATCGCGAACGGCTCGCAGGTAATGGCGTCTTCGGCCAGGTCGTAAATTCGTCCGTGTCCCAGCATCGGAACTCCTTTCGTTCGCATATCGCGTTGGTGAGCCGGGTAGCTGGCCAGCAGCCCCTCTTTCGCCTGCGTGCTCAGGTGGGGCGCATCGTCCCAGCCCTTTTGCATGCAGATCTGCGCCGGCGATGGCGTGTCCATGAACTGGATGACCAGCTCGGTGCGGCCGTTCTCCGGCGTGAAGGTCAAAATCCCGCGCCCGCCGGCGCCCTTGTCACCGGTTGCAGTACGGGTCAGCACCTGAGGAAAGATGTTCGAGTCCCGCGGCTCCTCATCGATGTGGAACCAGTCGACGCTGTCGCCCATCAGGGCGTGCTGGCCTTGCGAGTACGACCAGAACTGGATCACCGCATCGCTGGCCTGGATGTCGCCGCCGCCAATCTGGCGGACGTACACGGTGCGCAGCGCGTTCGGCGTGCCCGACATCGCCTCGTAGCCCTTGATGTGCTCTGGCGGGATCAGACCACCGGAGAATTGGCTGCCATCCTTGCGGCCGACGATCGGCTCCTGCAGCAGGTCGCGCGTCTTCTCGCCCGAGTAGCCCAGGCACCAGACCAGCGGCGCGTGACCGAACGTATGGCCTTCCCAGTCGTCCGGATAGTCCCCCAGGGTGTGGATCGCATCGAGGTAGGTCCCGGTGTAGGTCTTGCCGATCCGGTTCGCAGCAATCAGGCATACCTGCGTGTGAGTAGCGGTGTTGGCGTTGAACTCTCGCTGCCAGCCGTACAGGTTGCGGTGCAGTGCTTTGTAGCGGTAGACCCGGGCGCGGCGCTCGCGCTCCTGCAGCATGGCCAGCAGCAGTTCCTTCTCGGCCCGGCTGGTCGCGCTCATTGCGCGCCGCCGGCTGCCTTCGCGATCGCGGCGTCCAGCTGCTCGTCGGTCATCTGCGCCACCTGGTGCTGGACCGGGCCGCCACCGTCGCCGGTGAGCTGCATCTTGTTGCCGTACTTGCGAGGCTTCATGCGCTGGGCCTGCTCGACCCTGGCGTGGATCCGCAGCTTCGCCTTGCGGATCGAGTCGGCGTCGACGCGGCAGTTGTCCGCGATCTCGACGATCTCATCGATCAGGGTGTCGGCGCGCTCGTCGGTTGCGATTTCGTACAGCTTCTCGAACTCGGGGTGCTCGCGCAGCCAGCGGAAGACGGTCGCCTTGCTTGGCATGCCCTCGAGCTTGCACACCGCGCGGATGCTCTTGCCGTCCGCGATCGCGGCGCAGAACTGGGCGGCCAGCTTGGGCTTGTATGTGGTCGCGGTCATGGGATTCGGTAAAAAAAATGGCCCGGCAGCGTGGTGCTGGCCGGGCCATAAAGCTCCGCTTTGGGCAGAGCGAGGAGAGACTTCGAAAGTGGTCAGGTGTGCAGGTTGGAAATCCCACCAGAGGATCGAGAGCTTAGAGAGACATATAACGGAGGGACTCCCCCCGGCAACCAATCTAAGGAACCCATGAAAAAAGACTCAACCCCGTGGTATCAACGAATCGCCGCAGCCGTAGCGATTAGGCTGTGTACCGAAATCGTCACTACCGCCTTAAAGGCAGCCTTCATCGAGCTTGTGCATACGCTCGATCTCCGCTGATGTGTTAGCTCGTAGCGTCGGTGCAGCTGCTGTTCTCGGCTGGTCCAAGGACCCCGTGAGACAGTGTCGCTTCGTCCTAGCAACAGCGGGCGCAGCGCAGCTGCGCCTACGCACCGCGCTTGGGTAGTACGCGAAATATCGGCTATTCTTAGCCCCTTGCTGAACATAACGGGAGCCACATGGATTACGCTAAATTGATTTATGCAGCTGAGGTAAGAAAGCTTGCGGTAGAGTACAGAAATGCAGCACGAACGGCGTTCGAAGCTGGTATCGAAAGCATGCCAGGAACTGACAACAACATCCAAGAGATCGCTGACTTAATGAGGGCATGGGACGGGAAGTACCCGGTTTCGTACTTTTTTACGAAGGCGGTCCGCCAGATCAACGAAGCTGCCAAGGTGTTAGCTGCAACGGAGCAAAAAAGCGAAGACTGAATGCGAAAGCCCCGCTCAGTCGCGGGGCTTTCATAGTCTCGTAGGGACGAACGTCATCCTGGTGGAATCGCTCGTCGAATTTCTAGACGGAATTTAGTTGTGACCAGGAATTTAACGTTAAGATTTCCTGGTGTCAAGATATTTCGTATCAGATTTCGATTATCGTGGGCTCGTCAGGTATTTGACCATTGCTTGGACAAAAAGCCTTGTCCCGTCACCTTCGACAACATTCAACCCGCAATGAGGCTGCCATCCGGCGGCAATGTGTACTTGAACATCCTCAGTAAGCGCATTCGCATTGTTTCCTACAAGAACTCGGTAATCGGTGATATTCATTTCTTCTCCAGAGATTGTTGTTCTACTAAGAATTATGTCAGTATCGAGCACTCAAAGCTAGCTCAACAGCAGCCTGCGCCTGCCGAAACAAGTGAACGAACACAGTCGCCGGCTTGTGCTGGATGCTCATCTTACGGCATACGACCTCAGGCTGTGCCTGGCGAATGTAGCACCACCATAGCAGCAGGCGTTGCTGCGTAGTCAGGTGGCGCATCGCGCGCTCGATGAGCAGGGCGTCAGTATCATCCACGGCGCGGCGCTCGTTGGTCCGCGGCTCGACGATGCCGGCCTCGAGCTTGGCCCGGTCAATCATCTTGGCCGTGGCGCTGCTGCCGATCTGGCGTTCGGACTCGGTTGCCCATCGCGCCCAATTCTCAAGCCTGGCGCCGATCTCGCGATGGTCCGGCTGCTGCCTGGCGGCTGGCGTCGGCGGCGTCGCGGTGATGGCCAGGTGCGGAATCTCGGCGAAGTCGTCAGCCCGTCGCGCGGGCTCGCCGACCGGGCGCCACCGGCGGGTGATCAGCTGTCGGCGTTCGGTCAAGGCTGCAGCTCCCCCGGCTCACCCATACCCACGCCGATGAAGCGCCCAGCCACGCACGCAAGCAGCAGCGACATGGCCAGCCACAGGACGAGGGCGATCATGCAGCCTCCCCGAGCAGATCGGCCTGCGGCCGCACCGTGGCGATCGCCGTAATCGTCACGACCACGCGCGCTTGGCCATCCGGCTCCATGCGTTCGCTGGTCAGCTTGCGCACCCACTTGTCGTCATCGATCGCCACGTCCTTGAGCGCATCGAGCAGCACCTTGTTCGCGTTGTCGATGTCGATGCAGCGAACGGTGTCGTCCCAGGCCCCGCCTTCCTTGCGCATGCGCTTCTGCCAGTCGAGCGGTCGACCTGGGTACAGCTTCACGTCGACATGCACGCGGCCGGTGATGGGCACGCGTACGCCTTGGTCGCGGCACGCTGCAGCAATCTCGGCGCGGAACGCCTTGGCTTCCTTGGTGGGCACGATGCTGATGCGGGGCCCCAGCTTCACCGGGCGCCAGTAGCGGTTCGCCGACAGCGGGTAGGGCAGGGTGAGGGTGATCATGTGGTGCTTCTCCTTGTCGTTGTTGTGGCCCGGCGCGCGGCCGGGCGTGGTGCGTTACTGGACGATCAGCCAGTCCTCGGCCAGCGCATCGATGCAGCTCGGCGCCCAGGTGCTGACGGTGTCGTCGACGTTCTTGACTGCCATGTAGGCGTTGTAGGGAACCAGCCCATCCGTGCCGAAGAACGACTTCGCGGCACCGGTTTGTGCTGGGTAGCTCGCGGCCGGCACCAGGTACACGAACAGACCCTTGCCGTTCCAGCCTGCGCGTGCGACACGCTTGCCATCCTTGAGCGCGAGCAGCGCCGTGCCGAAATCGAGGTCAGCGCCGGACCAGCACGCCCGGTTCTCGCCGGCGCCATTCTGACCAACCGAAGCGTGCTTTTTCGCCTGCTCGATCTGGTACGGCATCCAGTGCCAGGACGGGACGCAGTCCGGCTCTTGCTCCGGATTGGCGTGCGTTACGTCCTCCTTCATGCAGCAGTCGACGTCCAGGCCGTCCAGCCCGAACACGTACAGGTTCAGGCAAAAGTCGCCATGGACGCGGGTCACAATGGCGGCGCGCACATTGCCGTCCTTGCCGCGGTACCAGACGATGCGGCCAATGCTCGGGGCGATAGTGGTCATGTTGCTTTTCTCCTATGGTCTTGCTGTTGTGGCGCTCTCGCGCGCGAAATGGTCTCGATGGTCAAACCTTGGCCGCCTTGCGATCCCTGGGAAACTGATCCCGGCTGATTCGCTGCTGCCTCTGCCTCGCTGCCCACGTCCCGCGCTCGTTGAACAGCACGCAGGGCCGATCCGTCGACATCACGTCCTTCTCCCAGCCCGAGCAGTAGCCGGTGCGCGCAGTTGCCGCTTCTTTCGCGGACGCTGCAGGCGGGAAGCGGTCGCACATGCCGCAGGGATCGTGCTCGCGTGTCATGCGACCTGGCCGTTGCGCCTGGTGGCTTCGTAGGCGTCAACCCGGGCTTGCCACTCGTCGTAGCTTTCATCCGTGCCCTTTGGCTCGTTGCCTTTGGGCTTGCGGTTCGGCGCCGACGCTGCGGCATGTGCTGGTCGACCAGGTGCCAGACCTGTCAGCACGGGGCCGCTCTGTTCGTCGAGCACGGTTGCGATGGTTTTGGCCAGGTACTTCGGCACAATTTCCTCGGCGCCTTTGGTCTTGCGTGCTTTGGCGATGGCGACGTTGAGCACCTCATCCGTGACCTGCGGGTCTTGCGACCAGGCGATTACGAACGGGTTTCCTGAGGTCGTCACGATGTCCTGGGTCAGCAGCAGCTGCCTGACCTGCTCAGCGCGTGTGGGATCCGCAGCTTGGCCAGGCGGTTGTCCAAACGCGGAATCGTCGTCTCGCGGAGTTGGCGGGTGAGATGACGATGATTTGTTTTTATCAGTTAACTCTCCCTTCTTCTCTCCCTCTCCCTTACTCACCGTGACACCCTGTGACATGTCACACTCGTTGTCCGTGACGTGTGGGGGTGGTGTTTGTGACAAGTACTGTGTCGCCATGCCGCGCAGCGTCTTCGTTGACACGTTCCAGTCCGGCGTGACGCCGTGACGCCTCAAGGCTTCGAACAGTGCTTTCCGATCCTCACGCTCCCGGGCTTTCCGTTCTGCGTCGGCGCTTTTCTTGTGATTGAATTCTTCGCGACTAGGTAGCGCGGCCAACGCCTTCTCAGCGACCACTGGGTGATACCAGCGATCGTCCGAGCACAGGATCCAGCCGCGCATCGCCCCGGCCTTGATTCGCTTCCACTTCGCGGCGTTACCCGATAGGTGCGCAAGGACCAGGTCTTTATTCGGCAAGCTGGCGGCCGGGACTTGTGTCCAGCTCTTGCACCACAGGGCGACTGCGGCTTTGAATTCATCGCCGGTCGTCTCGGCGAACATGTCGGAGTCGAGCAGACGAATTACGTCCAGTGGCATGTAGGGCAGACCGCGCAGGTCGCAGCCGGCGGGCGTGAGCGGCGCCGGTAGTGCACTGGTGTCGAGCGTTGTCATGGCGGTGATGCCTCACGCTGCTCAGCCGCGCATTTGTCCCACTCGGCTTGCCAGATCGCGATCGTCTCCGTCGAGTGCCAGTTGAAGTTGTGCCCGTCACGACCCACGCCGCGATCAAACGCAGCACGCGCTTTCGCGCGGATCATGTCGAGCGATACGATTGCTTGATCCATCATTCCCCCACCGCCCCGGCTTTGCGGAGCTTTTCAGCCGTCTCTGCCAGCGCGTTGATACTTTTGTTGAGGCGGCCGTATTCCCGCGATTCATCGTCGGTTCGGCGCGCACGCTTGAAGACCCGGTTGCGGATCACGACGTTGTCGGCCATCGCAAGCAGCTTCGAGGCATCGGGGCCACGTGCTGGTCTGTCCATCGTTCATTTCCTTTCGGGCCCTGGCGTTGCATCAGGCCGTTGCTTCGTTGATTTTTCGTGGCGCAGTCGGAACCCATCAAAGATGCCTCCGCGTGTTGTTGACGCCGCGCGCGCGCCCAACTGCTCGACCAGGACCCGGACAACGTCGGGATTCCTGTTGATGCGTCTGGCTCGTACCATGCGTGCGTACTGCGTTGTTGCTCAGGCCGCGCAGGAACGTGCTGCGCGCGATGCCGAACGACTGGCAGATGGTGTCCAGTCCGGACAGCTCAGCTGGGTTGAACAGGACTTCGACGGTTTGCGTGCGGGTCTTTGGGTTGAGGCTCACGGTTTTCTCCTTGGTGGTGCGGGTTGCGTTGAGGGGTACAGCAAATAGGGGTGGGCGATTTCAGTCGTGCTAAATTGCTATTCCCTAACAACAATTTTTCTGAAAGTAATCACCCATGGCTGCTCTTAAAAACGACTACCAATATCAAAAAGCTTTTGAGCTTGTTAAAGCGGGCTTGGAAAGCGGAAGCATTAAACTTCATGGACCGACTACTGTGAATCAGTCATCCATGCATGGCAGCGCTGATGCGAAGTACCTCAGGGCGTTACTTGAGGAACTTGCGGCTGCACTGCCAGGTTCGGACTAACGACTTGACTGAATGCCGCCAAGCCTGCCGCATAGGCTTTCGCGGCCTTCACGGCCGCAGCCTCCGGGTCGCGGCCTTTTTCGTGAGCAGCGAGGATCACTTCGCGCAGCAGGTTGTTCAGTGTTTCGTTCATCAATCTCTCCAAGTGGTGACGGGCGGCAGCCGGTAGGCAACTGCAGGGGCGTGAAAACGCCGCAGGGTTACTGCGGCTGGGTTTGTGGCAATGGTTGGTCATCCAGTTCGGGCCAGATCCTCATCCAATCGTCCGGACGAAGATCGCGCCGGGTAACTTCCCCTGCAGTTGCGCGTTCGATCTCAACGCAGCGCTCAGGCGGGATCGGCCGTTTGCCGTTCGCCCATTGGTTGATCAGCACCGGCGTGATGGCGAGCTTGGTCGCCAGTTCGCGCTGGGTGGCCTGGGTTTTGACGTATTGGAGTAGGTTCATGGCGCAACTATAGCAATTTGCTTTTGGCTAAGCAATAGCAAATTGCACATTCCCCGAACTAGCGTTTTGCTATTGAATGTAGGCATGGCAACTTCTAAAGAATTACGACTCGAAAATCTTCGCGCCTTAGTTGCGGAGTTCAAAACGGCTGACGAGGTGGCGAAGCGCGCTGGAACGGCGCCGATGTATCTCAGCCAAATCCTCAATGGTTCGAAGTCATCCACCGGCACGCCGCGCGGTGTTGGCGACACATTGGCCAGGAAGCTCGAGCTGGGGTGTGGCAAAGAGCTTGGCTGGATGGACAAGTCTCACCTATCCGAAAAGGAGACAGGATCCAAAATTGAGAGGCGCCCGTTCGACGTAAACATCGCCCCATTAATGCTGGCATCTCGGCAAATTCCTGTTATCTCGTCGGTTCAGGCCGGCGCGCTGCGCGATATGGAAAACCCGTATGAACCTGGTGACGGGTACGCGGTCGAGTACACAGAAGACCCAAAGCTATCTCGATGGGCGTTCTGCCTTGATGTTGAAGGCATGTCGATGTCGCCGCGCTTCCAGCCAGGTGACCGGCTGTTTGTTGATCCTGATCGGGCACCTGGTCCAGGGAATTTTGTTGTCGCGCGCAACGGTAGCAACCAAGCAACTTTCAAAAAATATCGACCCCGCGGCATGGATCCGAACGGCAATGAGATATTCGAACTAGTGCCGCTGAATGATGATTTCCCAACACTTAGAAGTGATCAGGAGGCACTATATGTTATTGGGGTGGTCACTGAAGTTAAACAAAGGCTTGTTTAAACAATGAGACCACAAGAAGATATTGAGGCAGATCGGTTTGATAACTATGCCCTTGCTGAGTTGGCAAAAAAGGGGGCGCCCTATACGGAGGTTGTTGCAGCAATCCAGCAGGCGAGAAAGGCTTGCGAAAGTTCGGGCCTAAACTGCGACTTTGACGAAGAAGGGGCACCGTTCTTTACACAATTTCAAACTGCGAAGGGGGTCAGGCATACCAGAGAGGACGCTGCCGCCTCGCTTCTCTTGCAAGCTAGTATATTGGCCCGACTAGATAGAAATAAAAGATATATGTGGGTAATCATAGCATTACTAATTTATATCGCAAGTCAACTCGGATGAAAATTAATCCCCTCCGCGGATAGATGAATGAACCTCAAATTTAATTCTAAGGAACTGCAATATGTCAGAAATAATTAAAGGCCAAACGTATACCGATGAGGCAGTCGTCGTTGATGGGAAATACTATTTCAATTGCGAGTTCGTGCGCTGCATCCTTGTTTACAAAGGGGGGCCGCCGCCGCATTTCAATAGGTGTGCTTTTGATAGCCCAGAACTCTCATTCATCGACGCAGCAGCCAACACTATGGGAATGCTCGGCTCTCTCTACCACTCACCGTTCAAGCCTCAAATTGAGCAGACTTTCGAAAACATCAAGAAAGCGATGCCTAGCGAATCGCCTCAATCTCAGTCACTAGGTGATGGGCATGTCATCTGAAAACTCCCTATTCAATCCAAGTTCGAGCGGGATTGAGTTCTCCTCAGCAGCTTCGATGCGAGCTTTGGGCCTAGAGAATTTCCGTAACACAACGGCGCAGAACGACCCCCAAGGTGCCTCGATTCGAGTAGGGGTCCCTGCTAATCGGCTTGACACAAGTGTCATTGGGGACAATCATGCTCGTATGAATAGTCCAACCCGTGAAGAAATAAATTCCAAGCTAGAAGCTACTGAGGCAAGAATGGATGCCCGCGTAGCATCTGCAGTCGGAAGGATCGACACCTTAGCAGCCCAGCTCGTTGCCAATGAGGCGAATATGGCTAGGCTTTCCGAGCGAGCGGTCGCAGCGTCGGAGCGTGCCGCGGCGGCCTCGGAGCAAGCCGCCGCAGCAGCTGTAAGAGCAGCCCATGCAGCTGATGGCGCGAGTGGATTGAAGTCTACGATGTGGATAACGTCGATCACAACGATCTTAGCCGTGTTAGGTATTGCCTTCGCTGCCTACTTTGGTACTCAGGCATCGAACATTGGTATCGTGGGTTCTACTATCTCAGCCTTCCAAGCTGGCCGTGAAGCTGCAGGATCAGACTCACCGACATCCGAGCAGAAGTCGGCAGTGGATACCGCAAAGCCATCAAAGTAAATAGTAGTAACAGGAAGTTGATGAGCCCGCACTCGCGGGCTTTTTTTCGTCCGTAGCTCGGACCGGCTGCCCAAAGTGCTAAAGAGCGGTAACGATTCTGCTCTCAGAAAAAATAAAAGCAAATTGCTGTTGACCGAGTAAAAGCAAATTGCTATAGTCCTTTCCATCGAAACCCGCTTAGCACCCGCCGAGCAGCCGACTGGAGAAGAGCATGCACCGCACCGCCTTACCTGAAGAATTGCGCTTGAAGGCGCTGATCGACCTGACCCGCCAGAAGTCAGCCGGCCTGCTGGCCGCTGTTCGTGCTGACCAGCCACAAGCATCGAAGCTGATCCGCGACTGCTTGGCCGAGTACCTCACCGACGACCAAGCGCTGTCCACCCTGATCCTCGAATCGCTCGCCGGTACCAACAGCCTACAGGGCGTCATCACCGACCTAATCTGGACCGAAGCGGAGGCGATGGCCGAGCTCGAGCTGGCTGCGACCGAGCGCGAGAACCGCGAGATATCGACCGCCGACCGCATCGATCGCTACCTCGACAGCATTGCAGCCTGAACCGAACGTGCGGCGCGCCCGGTAAAGCGCGCCTTGGCAGGCCCGGCTCAGAAAACAGGGACTGTGGGATCAGCGCATGCCCCGTTCGCACTACGTCAGGTGCCGCCAGCCTGGGGCGCACAGGTCGATGCCGGACATCGACAAAGCCGGAGCACCTAACAACTAAGCCGGCCGCGCCGGCGCCAACGAAGGAGAGCAGGGATGAGCATTGCCACCAAACCGATCTACCGCGTCGCACGTCGCCTGGTGCGCAAGCTGACGAAGCCGCTGCGCCTGCGCATCGCCGCAGTCCAGCTGGCCACCTCCAACGGCAACATCGAGTATTTCGAAGCCGTCCGCATCGAGGCCGCGCGCCTGATCGCCGCCGAGCATCGCCGCCAAGTGCAGATCGAACTGCAGCGCCGTCAGATCGGGGGGTGGTGATCGTGATCCGCCACTTCCGCAACCAGTATCGATTGAGCTTGCGCGCCGGTTTCGGCCCACGCAAGGCAGTAGCGCGTGCACTGCGCACCTACGTTTTCGGCTTTTAACCTGAGAGGAATTACCCCATGAATCAAGTAGTCGCCAGCCCAGCCAAGAGCCTGAGCACCTTCCTGGACAAGTACAAAGGCCAGATCGCCAACGCGCTGCCGAAGCACATCAGCCCCGATCGCATGGTCCGCCTGACCATGACCGCATTCAGCCAGAACGCCGCGCTTCAGAAGTGCGACCTGCACAGCATCTTCGGTTCGGTCGTGGTTGCGTCGCAGCTGGGCCTCGAGATCGGCGTGGGCGGGCAGGGCTACCTGGTGCCGTACGGCGGCAAGGCCACGTTCGTCCCAGGCTGGCAAGGTCTGGTCGACCTAGTCTCGCGCGCCGGCCGTGCGACGGTCTGGACCGGAGCTGTGTATGTGGGCGACGAGTTCGATTGGGCTCTGGGTGACGCGCCATACGTGAAGCACCGCCCTGGTGCCGGCGGCGACACCTGGAAAGAAATCACGCACGTCTACGCCGTCGGCCGTGTCAACGGTAGCCAGTTCCCGGTGATCGAAGTATGGACGATGGACCGCGTCGTGAAGCACCTGAACAAGTTCAACAAGGTCGGTGCGCGCCACTACGCCCTGGAGAAGAACGGCCAGAACATGGAAATGTACGCTCGCAAGGTGGTGCTGCTCCAGGTGCTCAAGTACATGCCGAAATCGATCGAGGTGCAGCGCGCTGTTGACGTGGCTACGGCGGTAGACGCCAACAAGCACTTCACGATCGACAGCGAGATGGTTGTGGTCGACGAGCGTGACGACGACCAGACAGAGGTCGTGGACAAAGACACCGGTGAGGTGCGCAGCGCCGGCACCACCAGCCAGGCCGGTGCAAGCGAGCAGCGCGGAGGCGACCTGCCGATGTGCAGTCCCGAGAAATTCGACAAGAACAAAGCAGCCTGGCGCGACGAGATCGTCAGCGGCAAAAAGACCGTGGCGCAGCTGGTGGCCATGATCCAAACCCGCCAGATCCTCACCGAAAACCAGCGCCTGACGATCGACAGCTGGGCGCACGAAAACGACTGATCCCTGGCATTCCCGCGGAAGCGGGAACCCACACCATCACCATACGGAGAACAAGATTATGCAAATTCATGACCTCGTCCAGGGCAGTGCCGACTGGGGCCTGTTTCGCCTCGAGCATTTTGGCGCCAGTGAAGCGGCCGCCATGCTGGGAATCTCGTCGCGCGTGAAGCGTACCGAGCTGCTGCACATGAAGCATACCGGCACGCCACAGGAATTCTCGAACTGGGTACAGGAAAACATCCTCGACCACGGCCACCTGGTCGAAGCTGCGGCGCGCCCGCTGGTTGAAAACCTGATCGATGACGACTTGTATCCGGTGACCTGTTCGGAAGGCCTGCTGTCAGCATCGTGCGACGGCCTAACGATGGCCGGTGATGTCGCCTTCGAGCACAAACAATGGAACGCGGCGCTGGCCGACGACGTTGAAGCTGGCCAGCTGCCCGACGAGTACATGCCGCAGTGCCAGCAGATCATGATGGTAACCGGCGCTGGCAAAGTGAAGTTCGTCGTCTCCGACGGTACGCTCGACAATTTCCAGCACATGGACGTGCTGCCGGACCCAGTCTGGCAGGAACGCATCCGCGCCGGTTGGGCGCAGTTCGCCGGCGACTTGGCCAGCTACGTCCCGGCCGAGTACGCCACGAAGCCGGAAGCCGAGCCGATCATGCAGCTGCCGGCGCTGAGCATCCACATCGAAGGCAAAGTGGCGCGCAGCAACCTGCCGTCGTTCAAGGCAAAGGCTGAGCGCTTTATCGCCAGCATCAAGACCGATCTGCTCACCGACCAGGACTTCGCTGACGCTGAGGCGACGGTCAAGTTTTGCGAGCAGGCCGAGGGTGATCTCGAGCAGGCTAAACGCGCCGCGCTCGAGCAGACCGCCGACATCGCTGATCTGATGCGCACGATCGACCACATCAGCGAGCAGCTGCGCGCCAAGCGCTTGGTGCTGACCCGCACCGTGAAAGACAAGAAAGAACTGATCAAGGCCGGGATCCTCGCCCAGGTAAAGCTGGCGTTCCAGGAACACGTCGCCGCGCTCGAGCAGGAAATCGCGCCGTTGCGCCTGGTGTTCCAAACCCGTGACTTCGCCGGCGTCATGAAGAACAAGCGCAGCCTGGCTACGCTGCAGGATGCGGTCGACACCGAGCTGGCCAACGCCAAGATTTCAGTCGATGCGATCGCCGCCGGCGTGCGCAGCCGTCTGGCCTGGTACCGCGAGCATGCGGCCGGCCATGAGTTTCTGTTTGCCGACCTGCAGAACGTGATTCAAAAGCAGGACGACGATTTCCGCCTGGCCGTGAACACCAGGATCGAAAGCCACCAGCGCG
>Ga0308164_10003591_pt1 | contig 13840 bp, 14 predicted proteins | sample PhyTR2_FD_201031 | JGI IMG/M metagenome (GOLD analysis project Ga0308164, IMG submission 201031) | Phyllosphere microbial communities from UC Gill Tract Community Farm, Albany, California, United States - DLSLT.R2 | ecosystem: Host-associated > Plants > Phyllosphere > Unclassified | place: USA... | reverse complement strand
TTACCGGCCAGCAGCTCATTTGGCTGCCCGCCTGCCCTTCTACTAACTCAGAAGCGCAGCAACTGTTGCGCGAAAACCGCGCCAGCGAAGGTTGTACCGTCATAACGGACGACCAATTTGCCGGCCGTGGCCAGCGTGGCAACCAATGGCTGGCCGCGCCGGGCGAAAATCTGACGCTTTCCATCGTGTGGCTGCCCACGTTTTTGGAGGCTAGCCAGCAATTTTTGCTGAGCCAGGCCGTAGCGCTGGGCATCCACGACTGGGCCAGCGTGCTGCTTCAGCCGTCGGATAAGCTCCGGCTTAAGTGGCCGAACGACTTGTATTTCGGCGCGCAAAAGTTTGGGGGAGTTCTGATTGAGAACAGCCTGAGCGGGTCAAAAATTCAGTCTAGCATCATTGGAATCGGCTTAAATGTGAACCAGCGGCACTTTGCGGTGCCCACCGCCACTTCGCTAGGGGCCCTTACCGGCCGCTACTTTCAGCGCGAGACCCTAGCCGCCCGCCTGCTCGAATGCCTCGAAAAGCGCTACCTGCAGCTGCGTGCCGGCCGCGTGGGCGAGTTGCGGCGCGACTACCTGGCCGCCCTCTACCGCTACCAAGAGTGGCACGACTACGAAGTGGCCGGCCAGCGCGTGCGCGGCCAGATTGTGGGCGTCGAGCCCGACGGCCGGCTAGCCGTGCAAATTGGTAAGGAAGTACAACGCTTTGCCTTGCAAGAAATTAAGTATGTTTAAAACAGCGCGAAGCAACGCTTTGCGCTACTGGCTGTTAGGGCTGGCGCTGCTGCTGCTCAGTGCCCTGGCCGCCGACCGCCTGTGGCCGCTGCCCCCCGCGCCGCACTACTCGCCCCTGGTGCTAGCCGCCGATGGCACCGTGCTGCACGCCTACCTCAACCCCACCCAAAAGTGGCGGATGAAAACCGAGCTAGCCGAGATTACGCCCGCCCTGCAAACGGCCATTATCGAGAAGGAGGACCGGTATTTTCGCTACCACTTTGGGGTCAATCCCTTGGCGATAGTGCAGGCGGCGGGGCGCAACCTACTGGGCCACGGCCGCACCACGGGGGCTAGCACTATCACCATGCAGGTGGCCAGGCTGCTAGAGCCCAAGGAGCGTACCGTGGGCAACAAGCTGTGCGAAATACTGCGCGCCGTGCAGCTAGAGGCGCATTTGAGCAAGGCCGAGATTTTGCAGCTATACCTGAATCTGGTGCCCTATGGCTCCAATATCGAAGGCGTGAAATCGGCGGCGCTGCTCTACTTTCAGCAGCCGCCTGATTATTTGTCGCTGGCCCAGACCGTGACGCTGGCCATCATCCCCAACCGGCCGGCCGGGTTGGTTTTAGGCAAGCACAACCCCCAGATTTTACGGGAGCGCAACCGCTGGCTAGCCTATTTCCAGCGCCAAAAGCTCTTCCCGGCCCAGGATATTGCCGATGCGCTGCTTGAACCACTCGATGCTAGACGGCACGCCGCCCCTACCCTGGCGCCGCACCTGGCGCGCCGGCTGGTGCTGGCTAGCCCCGGCGCGGCGCTCATCCACAGCACCTTGCGGCCAGCCACCCAGGCCAAGGCCGAAGACTTGGCGCGCAACTACGTGCGCCGGCTCGCCACGCTGGGCATCTCGCAGGCCGCCGTGCTGGTCCTGAACAACCAGACCCACGCCGTGGAGGCCTACGTGGGCTCGGTCGATTTTGCGGACCCTAGCGCGCAGGGCCAGGTCGATGGCGTGCGGGCCGTGCGCTCGCCGGGCTCCACACTCAAGCCGCTGCTTTACGGGCTAGCCCTCGACCGGGGCCTGCTGACGCCCAAAACAGTGCTGCCCGACGTGCCCACCAATTTTCAGGGCTTTCGGCCCGAGAACTTCGACAAGCACTGCCAGGGCGAAGTGACAATGGAGCGGGCCCTTACCTATTCGCTCAATATTCCGGCCGTGCGGGTGCTGTCGGAAGTGGGCGTCGAGCACTTCACCGGCTCGCTGCGGCAGGCGGGCTTTCGGCAGGTGGCGCGCGACGCGCCCCAGCTGGGTCTGAGCACCATTTTGGGCGGCTGCGGCGCTACGCTGGAAGAGCTGACTGGCCTGTACAGCGCGCTGGCCAACGGGGGGCGTTGGAGCGAATTAAAAATGAAGAAGGAAGAAGTAAAAATCGGCGCGGCCACCGCAAATGCCCAAAGCCCGGCTGGTAAATCCAAGCCGTCAGCTTTAATTCTTAATTCAAATTCTTTACTTTCTGCCGCTTCTGCTTATCTGCTTACTGACATCCTGGCCCGGCGCACGCGGCCCGACTTACCCCTCGATGCGGCGGCTAGCCGCCACCTGCCGCGCATTGCCTGGAAAACCGGCACCAGCTACGGCCGCCGCGATGCCTGGAGCATCGGCTACAACCGCCAGTATACCATTGGGGTGTGGCTGGGCAATTTCGACGGCCAGGGCAGCCCCGCCCTCACGGGGGCCGATGTAGCCTCGCCGCTGCTCTTCGACTTGTTCAATACCCTGGCTTACAACGGTAAGGCCGAATGGTTCGCCCCGCCCGCCAGCCTCGATTTCCGGTTGGTCTGCGCCGAAACTGGGCTGGTACCCGGCGAGACTTGTCCCAATCAGCTACTCGATTATTACCTACCCGGCACCTCGGGCAGCCAGCGCTGCCAGCACCTGCGCGAGGTATTAGTTTCGGCCGACGGGCAGTACAGCTACTGCCGCGCCTGCGTGCCGGCCAGCGGCTACCGCCGCGAACTATTCCCCAATCTGCGGCCCGAAGTATTGGCTTTTCGCGAAGTGCAGGGGCTACCCGCCCGCCGCCTACCACCCCACAATCCCGTTTGCCGCCTCGTGCGCGGCGCCGAGGCTAGCGGGGCCACCGGCTCCGAAACTGCGCCGCTGCTCGCCATCATCTCGCCCGCCGCCCACGCCGAGTACGTGCTTGCGGCCGGCGAAAAGCAGCAGTTGCTGCTCAGCTGCGCAGCGGCCGGCGAGGTGCGCCAGGTGTATTGGTACGTGAACGACCAGTTTTTGAAAGCCGCGCCGGCCACGGCTAGGGTTTTCTTCCGGCCGCCACCGGGCGAGGTAAAAATATCGTGCGCCGACGACCACGGCCGCACCGTGAATGTGCGTGTGCTGGTGCGGGAAATGTGACCCTAGCCGTTGGCCAGGGCCTCCTCCCCGTCCATTATTGGCGCCATATCCTGCTCCTCAGCCTCAGTAAAAAGACGCGAGCGAATGAGAAACCGCACCCCTAGTGGAATTTCGAGCGAGAAGCTGGCGCCCCGGCCCTTCACCACATCGACCGTGAGCTGGGTGTGCTTCCAGTATTCGAACTGGCTGGCGCTCATAAAGAAGTCGCAGCCATGAATCTGGCCCAGCCACACGTCATTGGCCCCCACCCGAAACTCGCCCTTGGCAAAGCACATCGGCGACGAGCCATCGCAGCAGCCGCCGCTTTGGTGAAACATGAGCGGGCCGTGCTCGTCGCGGAGCAGGTCGATGGTAGCCTCGGCGGCTTGGGTACTGAGGACGCGGGCAGTGGGCATAGGAAAAGGGATAAGCAGTTGACAGCGCGGGCTAAGGGTAGCGGGGGTTGCCCACCCACAACCCCTTCTTTCGTCTGCCCGTTGAGAACAGGCACCCTATCTATCAGCCTTTTTATGGAACGGAATGTTGGCGACCCAGGCGAGTTTTTAAATGGTTCGATGGCGACGCGGGCCGTTAATATCGACCCGGATATGCAGAAGGTACGGCGATTTGATATTTTTCATTCCCGCTACCAGTGGCTGCTGTATTATTGGGGTGGTATGGGGCTAGTGCTAGTGCTGGCCGGTATTGGGTTGTGCGTTTTTCACCACCCGGTATGGGGTGGCATTTTACTGGTGATATCGTTACCAGTGTTCTTTATTGCATCGCAACTACCCCAAACGCTACGGGGCGATGCTTACCGAAATGGGCTGCTGGTACCGGGTATTATTAGCAACCTCGACCCGCTTACGCTGACGTGCCTAGCCGATGTGCGCACGGGCGATACGGCTTCAACCGACGCACCGGGCATTGCGTGGGGCGTGCGGCAAGTAATTATAAAAGAGCTTACTGTGCAACCTGAGCGCCTGGGCGAGCAGGTACCGTGTGTGTCGCTTTTTGGCGCCACTAGCCAAGATGAAGCTTACTACACGGCGTTCGAACCCCGGCCGCTGGCCTGGGGCACCGACGATGCCTGCCTCCTTGCGCAGGCTTGCCAAGCTATTGAGGAGGAAGAATGGTTGTTGCTGCCGCCGTTGGCAGCTGCCTACGCCAAAAGCGAAAAGAACTCGGACGGTATTGCTTTCTTTGATGAGCAGCTACGGCCGGTAATTCCCGCTAAACCTATCAAAAACACTTAAGCAAACAACAACGCCCGGACCGGAAGGCGCGGGCGTTGTTGTTTGCTACCTAATGGCTAGAAGAAGCCCAGCTTTTGCTGGCTGTAGCTGATGAGCATATTCTTGTTCTGGCGGTAGTGGCTCAGCATCATCTTGTGGTTTTCGCGGCCGAAGCCCGAGGCCTTGTAGCCGCCGAAGGGCGCACCGGCTGGGTAGTCGTGGTAGCAGTTGACCCACACGCGGCCGGCCTGAATGGCGCGCGGCACCTGGTACAGTTCGTGCGCGTCGCGCGTCCACACGCCCGCACCAAGGCCGTAGAGCGTGTCGTTGGCAATTTCAATGGCTTCTTCTACCGTTTTGAAGGTCGTGACGGACACCACTGGGCCGAAAATCTCCTCCTGAAAAATCCGCATCTTGTTGTGCCCTCGGAACATAGTGGGCTGGATGTAGTAGCCCTCCCCTAGCGCGCCATCGGCCTGGGCGTAGGCCTCGCCGCCCACGAGCACTTCGGCGCCCTCGGCCTTGCCGATTTCGAGGTAGCTCAGAATTTTCTCAAACTGGTCGTTCGAGGCCTGGGCGCCCATCATGGTTTCCATATCGAGCGGGTTGCCGAGTTTGATGGCCTTCACGCGCTCAATTACGCGGGCAATAAAGTCGTCGTAGATATCCTCGTGCACCAGCATCCGCGAGGGGCAGGTGCAGATTTCGCCCTGGTTGAGGGCGAACATTACCGCGCCTTCGATGGCCTTGTCAAGGAAATCGTCGTCGGCATCCATCACGCTCTTAAAGAACACGTTGGGCGACTTGCCACCCAGCTCCATCGTCACCGGAATCAGGTTTTCGGCGGCGTACTGCATAATGAGGCGGCCGGTGGTCGTTTCGCCCGTGAAGCTCGCCTTGGCGATGCGCGGCGACGAGGCGAGCGGCTTGCCGGCTTCGAGGCCGAAGCCATTCACCACATTCACCACGCCGGCCGGAATGAGGTCTTCGAGCAGCTCCATCAGCACCATGATGCTAGCGGGGGTTTGCTCGGCGGGCTTCATTACCACGGTGCAGCCAGCGGCCATGGCCGGGGCTAGCTTCCAGGTAGCCATCAGGAGCGGGAAATTCCAGGGGATAATCTGGCCGATAACCCCTAGCGGCTCGTCGATATTCAGCGATACGGTGGTGCTGTTCAGCTCGGTAGCGCTACCTTCCTCAGCCCGAATAACGCTGGCGAAGTACCGAAAGTGGTCTACTACCAGCGGCAGGTCAGCATAGGTAGTTTCGCGAATGGCCTTGCCGTTTTCCACGCACTCCACGGCCGCCAGCATGGGCAGGTTTTCCTCAATGCGGTTGGCAATCTTATTGAGAATATTGCTGCGCTCGGTGGCTGAGGTCTTGCTCCAGGTTTTGAAAGCTTCGTGGGCCGCATCGAGCGCCAGGTCGATATCCTCCTTGCTGGAGCGGGCCACTTTGGTAAAATTCTTCCCATCAATGGGCGACGGGTTATCAAAATACTGGCCCTTGACCGGGGCCACCCATTTACCACCGATGAAGTTATCGTAGTGCGACTTAAACTGCGGGCGGGCCACTACAGTGGTGGTTGCTTCGAGGGTTTCTGCCATGATAGGAAGGAGAAATTAGCTAGGTGGGAGAATAAGGCAAAGGTGGTTCTCCAGTAAGCTACCCGGGTTGTGGTATTGTCGCAAAAAATGCTGAAATTGTCGCAACTTGCGTTAGTAAGTCATCACTCACTAAGATGAACTGCTTTTTGCCTATTTTCCGCTAGCCCCACCCCATGCCCAACCGCGTTCATTTGCCCGCCGCTGTGCCGCCGCTGGCCCTCAACCGGCTGCATTCGCTGGTCGAAAACCGCACGGTATTCGCCTTGGATGCTTTTGAGCTGAATATTTTTGAAACGCACCAAGCGGCCCACCGCGTACCGCTGCGCCTAGCTGGGCTAGCCCTCACCACCATGCTGCGGGGCAAAAAAGTGATGCACCTGCCCGACCGCCCGGCCTTCGACTACTTACCTGGCGAAACAGTGGTAGTGGGCGAAGACGAGCTAATGGAAATCGATTTTCCGGAAGCCTGTTTGTGCCAGCCCACGCAGTGCCTGGCCGTGGCCATCGCCCCCGATACTATTCGCCAAACCGTTGACCTACTGAACGAACGCTACCCGCGGGCCGAAACCCACGCGCCCTGGGCGCTGGCCGGCCCCGAGTACGCCCACCTCACCAACACGCCCGAGCTCACCGGCACCCTGGAGCGCCTGGTGGCCGTATCGCGCACCACCGACGCGGCTAAGGATGTGCTCGCCGGCTTCACGCTGCAAGAGCTGCTTGTGCGCCTCATGCAAACACAGGCCAGAGAGTTGATTTTCAACGACTATGCCCGGCACCTTACCACACACCGCTTTGCGGCGGTGGTGCAGCATATAAAGGAGCACCTAGCCGATAACCTGTCGGTCGATAAGCTCAGCACGCTGGCTTGCATGAGCAAGGCCACGTTTTTTCGGGTATTCAAACGCGAGTTTGGGCTCACGCCGGTCGAGTACATTGTGCGCGAGCGGCTGGCCGAGGCCAAACGCCTGCTGCGCCAGCCCCTGGCCAGCGTAGCCGAGGTGTGCCTGCGGGCGGGCTTCAACAACCTTTCGTACTTCCAGGCTTTATTTAAAAAGCACGAAGGCCTTACGCCCGGCGCCTATAAGAAACTAGCTCAGTAAGTTATCCTAATAACTTCCACGGTTTCGGGCTGATTGCCCAGCGGTAGTACCACCCGGCTACCCACGCGCGCCCCGATAAGCACCCTAGCCAGCGGCGCCACAAAACCCAGCTTACCGGCGGCCACATCGGCCTCATCTACCCCCACCAGCGTGAACGTGCGCTCGGCACCGGCCCGGCTGCCGCCCACAGTGCGCAGCACTACGGTGGCCCCAAAACGCACTTCCTGCGGCGGCTGCGCGGCGGGGTCGATAATGCGGGCGCTGGCAATACGCTCGGCCAGCAGGGCTAGCCGGCCATTCAGCAAAGACAGGCTGTGGCTGCGGTCGAGGTCGAGGCCCGAGTGGTCGGTTTCGGCCTGGCTGCGCTCGGCTTCGAGGGCGGCTAGCTCGGTGCGCAGCTGGCTGAGGCCATTGGGCGTCACGTAGTTGGGGGTGCCGGGCGGGAGGGCCGCGCGGGGCGGCACCAGGGGCGGCATTTGGGCATCGTCTTCCTTTACAAATCCTCGGCTCATGGCTGGCAAACGCAGGGCGGGCCGGCGGGTTGTACCCGAACTTTGCAACCCTTCCGGGCCTTTCGTGGTTAACCCAGGCTATTTCGCCACTACCGCTATCCCGATTTCGTTCGCTTTATCCTGATGCCTGAGCTACTTGCCGACCCCACTGCCCCCATCCCTACCCCCACTACCCACCGCCTCGAAAACTCCCTGGTCTGGCTCATGGCCCTCACCTGCGGGCTTGTGGTGGCCAATATCTACTACAACCAGCCGCTGCTGGCGGCTATTGGCCGCACGTTTCACGTGCCCGACAGTCAGGCCAGCCTCATCGCCACCGCTACCCAGGTCGGCTACACGCTGGGCATGGTGCTGATAGTACCGCTCGGCGACATGCTGGAGCGCAAGCGTCTTATTTTGTGGATGTTGATAGGGGCAGCCGTGTGCCTGGGCGGGGCCGCGCTGGCGCCCAGCTTTTTGCTGCTGGCGGGGGCTAGCGTGCTCATTGGCATTTGCTCGGCGGTACCGCAATTGCTGCTACCGATGGCCGCCCACCTCGCCCCCGAGGCTGACCGGGGCCGCATTGTGGGCCGCGTGATGAGCGGGCTGCTCGTCGGCATTCTACTCTCGCGCACGGCTAGCGGCTACGTGGGCGCGCACCTGGGCTGGCGCACGGTGTTTGAAGGCGCGGCGGTACTGATGCTGGCGCTAACTGCCCTGCTAGCCTGGCGCTTGCCTCAAAACCAGCCCACGTTCACGGGCACCTATTCGTCGCTGATGCGGTCATTGGGCACACTGGTGCGCGAGCTGCCGCCGCTGCGCCGCTCGGCGCTGGTGGGCGCCAGCATTTTTGCCGGCTTCAGCGTGTTCTGGACCACCCTGGCATTTTACCTCGAAAGCCCGGCCTACCGCTACGGCAGTGATGTAGCCGGCTTTTTTGGGCTGATTGGCGCGGTAGGCGCGCTAGCCGCGCCATTGGCCGGCAGCCTCACCGACAAGCACGGGGCGCGCTACGCCATCACCGTGAGTATCGTGCTATCGCTGGCCTCCTACTTGCTGCTGGGGCTAGCGGGCGGCCTGCTGGCGGGGCTGGTTATCGGCGTTATTCTGCTTGATGTGGGCGTGCAATCAACCCACATCTCCAACCAGACGCTGGTTTTCTCACTGCGCCCCGAGGCGCGCAGCCGCCTCAACACGGTGTACATGACCGGCTATTTTACGGGTGGCTCGCTGGGCTCGGTGCTAGGTGGCCTGGCCTGGACGCACTTTGGCTGGCCCGGCGTGTGTGCCGTGGGGGGCGCGTTTGTGGCGCTGGCCTTGCTTATTCACCGCAGCTACCAGCGCTAGCCCCGCGCTGCCCAAAGCCCGGCGACACGGCAATGACAACTGCCTTTGTACCCTGGCGCACAAATGGGCGCACCGCACATTTTTCAATCTAATCAGCTCAATACCAAATGGCTTCTACTTCCCTGCCCGCTACCAAGCTGCTTACCTTCTTCTCCGAAGATAGGCAGCCCGTAACTCCACCGCCCTTCACGAAGGCCGAAATATTGGCTTTTGCCGAAGTGAAATCCTGGCTAGCCAAGGGTTACGACCTAGAGACATTCGAGAATAAGCTTTCGCCAAAAGACCCGCACCAGATTATTCTGCTGGTTGTGCTGGCGCGCCAGCCTGAGTCTGGCGGCTAGGCCGCCTGCTCTTCCAGCAGCGCGTGGGCCGGCGCGTTCGGCAGGTAGTCGAAAATACGGTCGAGCAGCGAAGTGGACAGTTTAGGCAGCAGGGGCAGCAGGAAATCGGGCGAGGACGTATCGACGTGGCCTAGCAGGGTAGCCATATCGGTGAGGTGGCGGGTGGCCCGGAAACCCATACGCCATTCGGCAAAGCGCCGGGTAGCGAGCGGACCGGCCAACAATACCACGCAGGCGGTGTGGCGAGTATCGCGGCTAATACGCTGATACAATGCGTCTACTGCTTCGCGCTCCCCTTCCAATACCTGCAAAAAACGGCCCTCCGCCGCGTAAAGTAGCAACCCCGTGAGGCCGCGTTGCGCATTATACCCCCGCGAGTGGCGTAGCAGCCCTAGCAAGTCGAGGTCAGAAAAAGGCTGCGTGGCGCGGCTTTCATAGATGAGGTGATACAAAGGCATGGGGTACAAACGCCGTCGAAAAGTGAAGCTAGCAGCGCCCTAGGCAGCCCCAACTCAGGGCAAAGAGCGTCTTGCTAAATTTATAAAATAAAGATAAGCCAAAAAGCTTCTGAGTAGCCAGCCCCAATGTGTAGGAAGCTGGCTGCTCAGAAGCTTTTTAGTGCAAGCACCTAACCCACTCAAGCTGCTTAAACTAAGCAGTAAAGTTTTTCTAGTGCAGACCCTCACTTATTTAAGCTACTCTAGCCGATTCAGGCAGGTTTGCAGGCTGGTGCGCCAGTGCGGAATTGCTATGCCCAGCGTTTGCTTCACCTTGCTTTTATCCATTACGGAGTAGGGCGGGCGCGTGGCCTTAGTGGGGTATTCGGCGGTGCGAATAGGCACGGTTTTCACCGGCAGGTCGGCCAGCTCGAAGATGGCCTTGGCAAAATCATACCAAGACGTAACACCCTCATTGCTATAATGATAGAGGCCGTAGGCCTGGCTCTGGCTCTCGATGAGGTGCAGGATGCAGCCGGCCAGGTCAATGGCGTAGGTAGGCGTGCCAGCCTGGTCCCAGATTACGCGCAGCTCGTCGCGCTCGCGGCCCAGCTTGAGCATGGTTTTCACGAAGTTACCCGCAAATTCGGAATATAACCAGCTGGTGCGCAGGATAAAATACCGGCTGGTGAGGGTCGGTATTACCTGCTCGCCCTCCAGCTTGGTGAGGCCGTACACGCTGATGGGCGCAGCCTCGTCGGTTTCTACCAGCGGCTGGTTGCCGGTGCCAGCAAACACAAAATCGGTCGAAATCTGGATGAGCGTACTGGCAAACTCGCCGCACAGCCGGGCCAGGTTTTCTACGCCGTCGCGGTTTACGCGGCGGGCCAGGTCGAGCTCGTCTTCGGCTTTGTCCACGGCTGTGTAGGCGGCGCAGTTGATAACGTAGGCCGGGCGGTGCTGCTCGAAAAGCGCGCGCAGGCTAGCCAGGTCCAGAATATTGGCCTGGGCTTCGGGCGGAAAAACCAGCCCGCCCAGGCTTTTTTCCTGCGCCACGTGCGCCAGGCACTGCCCTAGTTGGCCCGAGGCCCCGAATACCAGCGTTGTCTGCATCTCGTTGTAAATGGCCCACGGTGGGCCGCAATGTTTAGGCCGCAAGTTAAGGCTGGCCAGGCAGCGCACCTGGCCCGGGCGGGCGCTTGTTTTTGATGGGCTCGAAGCGGCGCTCGCGGGGCTGCTTCTCGCTCAGGTACTTCCAGTAGCGCTTGGGCATCTGGCGCTGGTGCAGCTTCACGTTTTTACGTTCCGGAATATTAACGTGGTCGAAGTACGCCTGCCACAGAATTTTAAAGAGCGGCTCGCGCTCATCGAGCACCGTGGCCGACACCTCGCCGCGGCGGGGGCTAGCCCCCGCGCTGTCAAACTCCACGATGGTGGTTTGGGTGAGGTCGTAGTACAGGCCGTAGCGGCGCTTTTTATCGAAAATCAGCCAGCGCTGGTCGGCGTAGCGCTTGGTAAAGTGGCTGGCAATGAGCGGCAACGTGTCAAAATCGGGCTCAATGGTAGCGTGAAACAGGCCGTCCTGCGCCTTCTCGAAGCGCACAAAGGCCTCCATGCGGTGCTTTTCGCGGAAAAGCTGCTGGGCCAGGCGCTGGCAGCGGCGCACGGTGGCATCGGCATAGTTGTCCGAAATATCGCGGGCCGCGCGCAGGGCCGTGTCGGCGTAGCGAAAAATGAGTAATTCGCGCTCCGCATCCTCGCTTAGAAACACGTGGTAGAGGCGCGCGCGCGCTGGTTCAGGCATAAAGCGCAGCAGGCCATCCCAGGTGCGGGTGGCTAGGGTCTCGTCGGTGTCGATGGCCACGACCTGGGCAAAAAGGCCGCCCTGCGCCGTGCCTTCGGGCTGGATGCTATTGGGCGCCGAGCGGCGGTCATAAATGCGAAACAGCACCGTGAGCAGGCCCTCGAAGCTGCCATCGTAGGTATAGTCGGCGGGTGGGTTGCGCAGCTCGGGCGCGGGCGGACGGGCGGCTACCGGGCCCACAGCCGTGCTGGCCGCCGGGCGGCGAAGGGGAGTAAGTCGGCTCACGCGGATGGGTTGATAATCAAAGGTTACCCAGCACGGGCTGAGCCAGAAAGGTTAGGAGCAGCTCGTTTACAGCCGCCGCTTCTTCCAGCTGTACCCAGTGGGTAGCGTTGGGGAAATAATGCAGCTGCCCGTTGGCACACGCTTGCAGGCTGAACTGGGCTAGCCGGGCATCCAGAAAGGCATCTTTTTTACCCCAAATAATTTGCACCGGCTGCTGAATGCGCGGCCACGGCGCCGCACTAGGCAGCCGCAGCGCCCGATACCAGTTGAGCATGGCCGTGAGCGCACCGGGCTGGGCCCAGGCTACTTTGTAGCGCGCCACCTCGGCCGCACTAAAGGTACCGGGCCGGCTGGTGCCTTGCAGCGATTGCGCCCCGAAGCGCCAGTTGCGCCGCCGGATAAGACGCTCAGGCAGCCCCGGCACTTGAAAAAACGTGATATACCAGCTGCGCGCCAGCTGGCCAGGCACTCGCCAAATGTTGGGCGCCACCACGGCTGGGTGCGGTACGTTAAGGATAGTGGTGCGGCCCACGCGGCTAGGGTAATGTGCCGCCAGGTACCACGCCACAATGCCCCCCCAGTCGTGGCCGATAATGCTGGCCTGGGCCACGCCCGCCGCGTCGAGCAAGCCAATGATATCGGCGGCTAGGGTCGGCAGGGCATATGCGGCAATGCCGGGCGGCTTATCGCTGAGGTTATAGCCGCGCTGGTCGGGCGCCCACACGCGGTAGCCGGCAGCGGCCAGGGCGGCTAGCTGCGCCCGCCAGCTGGCCCAGTACTCAGGAAAGCCGTGCAGCAGCACCACGAGTGGGCCATCGGCCGGGCCGGCCTGCACCACGTGCAGCCGCAGGCCATTGGTGGGCACATAGTGGTGCGTGAAAGGATAATCCATGCAGCTTATACCCTGCCCACGGCCCCAAAGGTTATGGTGCAGTCCCGCCAAAAAGTAGTGTGGGCTTTCAGCCCGCCAGGGGTGGCACGCGCTCGCGGGTTTGAAGTCCGCGCTGCTTCCGCAGGTCTTCCCAAACCCAGCTTAGGCGGCTACGCCGGGCCGCTCGCTAGCCTGCCGGGCAGCGCGGGTAGCATCGTGCAGCTGGCGCACCAGCGGCAGCAGCTCGGAGATGCGGCAGCAGCACGAGAGGCGCGGGGCCTTGTCGGAACTGGCGGCCGGGGCGGCAAACAGGCCGGCCGGCTCGGCGGCAATACTACCGGTGGCCGACGCGTCGGCTAATGCGCGATGGGTGATTTTCATAAGTGAAAATAAACCTGTTATAAATCCGAATGCACTTGCACCCGGCAACTTGCGCGGCGGGCTACTGCACCACCAGCGTATCTACGAGGTAGGCGCTGTTGCCCACAAACCTGAGGTAGTAGGTGCCCGCCTGGCTGGGCTGAAACGTGTAGGTCGTCTGGGCGGGGGCGGCCGGCGTGGCGCAGGTGCAACTAGTATAATTGACGTTGATGCTCACCGCCCGCGTGTTGCTGGCGCCCTGCTCCGTCAGGTTGGCCAGCGTGCCGCAGCCCCCGGCCGGCGTGTAGGTTAGGGTATAAACGACGGGCTGATTAACGGCCGCCGTTTTGGGGCCGGTCACGCTCGTTACGGGCGTGAGCAGGGTGGTATTGCAGGTATCGGGCCCTACACCCAGGCAGCTGGTGGCCCCGCAGGCAAGCATAACAAACACATAGGTTTTCATGAAAATAAGAGCTATCGAACACCGTGCTACTTGGTGCGAAGTACTAGCTAACTACTTGTTTTAAGCTGACTTATTCGATGAAATACATACTTTTCGCTGCCAACGACCCTAGCTGACCTGGGCAAACAAATCGAGCTGCTGCGTAACCAGGGCCGAGCGCGACGCCTTGCCGCCGAACAAAATCTGGCGCCGCACCTGCTGCGCATCCAGCTCGCCCAGCTTGGCCGGGGCCATACCCCTAGCGGTGAGGAAGTGCTTGGCGCGCTTCATCACCACGCCAAACTGGGTGAGGTGCTCGGCCGTGAGCGCACCAAAGCGGCGGGCCTGCACAATGCGCTCGGCCGAGCGGGCGCCCACCCCCGGGATGCGCAGAATCATGGCGCGGTCG
>Ga0308164_10003589_pt1 | contig 13843 bp, 9 predicted proteins | sample PhyTR2_FD_201031 | JGI IMG/M metagenome (GOLD analysis project Ga0308164, IMG submission 201031) | Phyllosphere microbial communities from UC Gill Tract Community Farm, Albany, California, United States - DLSLT.R2 | ecosystem: Host-associated > Plants > Phyllosphere > Unclassified | place: USA... | reverse complement strand
GACGGTTCGGCTACAGAGTTTCTTGACGACCATAGAGCATTGGAACCACCTGATCCCATCCCGAACTCAGCAGTGAAACGATGCATCGCCGATGGTAGTGTGGGGTTTCCCCATGTGAGAGTAGGTCATCGTCAAGATTGCATTCCGAAACCCCCATCTGCGCAGGCAGGTGGGGGTTTTGTCTTTCTGGGGCCGCTAAAGCTCCCAGGCCAGGCAGCCGATAACCATAGGTCGATAGACACAAAAGTGATTGCACGGTGCCATTGTCTTTTGCCTGGCTTGCCTGCAACATGCCTTTCCTTCTGCCTGATCAAGAGACTGATCGCATTGGCAAGCCGTCCCAAACTGCGCTGGATGCTGCGTCGCCTGGCCTTCGCCATGCTGCTCGGTACCGTGCTGCTCGGCGGTCTGCATGCCGACTGGGATTTCTCCCTGATCAGCCGCAAGGCAGAGGCCTTGTACGGCCCCCTGGGCCAAGGCAAGGAGCGCATCGATGCCTGGCAGCGCCTGTTGGCCACCCAGAAGCAATTGAGCGAGGTGCAGCGACTGCAGGTGGTCAACCAGTTCTTCAACCATCAGATTCGCTACGCCGAAGATATCGATGTGTGGCACGTGGAAGATTATTGGGCCACGCCCATCGAGATGCTCTGGAAAGGCCAGGGCGATTGCGAGGATTACGCCATCGCCAAGTACTTCAGCCTTCGCCACCTGGGGATACCGGCAGACAAGCTACGTATCACCTACGTCAAGGCATTGGTCCAGAACCGCGCGCACATGGTGCTGACCTACTACTCCAGCCCGCAGGCGATGCCCTTGGTACTCGACAGCCTGATGGACGAGATCAAGTTTGCCAACCAGCGGCAAGACCTGCTCCCTGTGTACTCCTTCAACGCCGAAGGCCTATGGCTGACCGGTGGCGCGGGAGACAAGAAAGTGGGGGACAGCAAGCGCCTGTCGCGCTGGCAGGATGTGTTGACGAAAATGACCGCCGAAGGCTTTCCCGTTGAACCCGATAATTAATCAGGAGCACTGATGTCACTGTTCAAACAACTGCTCATCGCCATTTGCCTGTTCCTGATTGTCGCCTTCACCGGCAGCTTCATGGTCAGCCTGGAGAGCTCTCGTACCCAGTACGTCAACCAGCTGCGCTCCCACGCGCAGGATGCGGCCACATCGCTGGCGCTGTCGTTGACGCCCAATATAGACGACCCGGCCATGGTCGAGCTGATGGTCAGCTCCATCTTCGACAGCGGCTACTACGCCAGCATCAAGGTGGTGGACCTGAGCAACAACAAGGTGATGGTCGACCGCCACGCCGAGCCGGGCGATAACGGCGTGCCCCACTGGTTCGTGAGCATGATTGGCCTGGAGGCAGCGGGTGGCGACGCCATCGTCAGCCGCGGCTGGCAGCAGGCGGCGCGGGTCGAAGTGGTCAGCCACCCGATGTTCGCCCTCGCCAAGCTATGGCAGAGCGCCTTGGGCAGTCTCGGCTGGCTGTTGCTGTGCGGTGCCGCCAGCGCAGTGCTGGGGGCCTTGCTGCTGCGTCGCCAGCTCAAGCCGCTGGACTACATGGTCGAGCAGTCCCACGCGATCGCCCGGCGCGAGTTCCTCAGCCTGCCAGACTTGCCCCGCACCCCTGAGCTGCGCCGGGTCGTTCAGGCGATGAACCAGATGGTCGAGAAGCTCAAGGCGCTGTTCCGCGAGCAGACCGAACGCAGCGAGAAGCTGCGCGTGGAATCCTACCAGGACAGCCTCACCGGCCTGGCCAACCGCCGTTACTTCGATATGCAGCTCACCGCCCAGGTCAGCAACCTCGAAGAGGCGCGCGCCGGTTACCTGCTGATGCTGCGGGTCACCGACCTGGCCGGCCTCAACCAGCGCCTGGGTGGGCAACGCACCGACGCCTTGATCAAGGCCGTGGGTGAACAGCTGTCGCGCGTCTGCGCCAAATACCCTGAAACCCATAACCTGGTCGCCCGCAGCCGCGGTGGTGAATTCGCTGTGCTGGCCCCCGGCATGGTGCGCGCCGAAGCCCGCCAATTCGCCCAGGCCATCGATGCCTCGCTGACCAGCCTGCACGAAACCGGCGCCACCGATATGCCGCGCGTGGCGTCCATCGGCCTGGCGCCCTACAACCCGGGTGATGCGATCAACGACCTGCTGATGCTCGCCGACCAGGCGCTCGCCCAGGCGGAAGCGCAAGGGGAGGCCAACTGGGTGTGCCTGGGCCACGACAACGTACCTGGCGTCGGTGAAGACCACCACGGCTGGCACACCTTGCTCGACCAGGCGCTGGAGCATGGCCACTTCCAACTGTATTTCCAGCCGGTAGTCAGCAGCACCAACCCTCAGCATGTCATGCACTACAAGGTCATGTCGCGGCTGCAGGACGCCCAGGGTGGCACCGTCGCCGCAGGGCGTTTCCTGCCGTGGATCGAGCGTTTCGGCTGGTCCGCACGCCTCGATCGGCTGATGCTCGAGCTGGTGCTCAAGCACCTGCAGCAGCACGAACGCACCGTGGCCCTGAACCTCTCGGGCGCCACCCTGAGCGATGCTCAAGCGTTGTCCCGGGTCTATGACCTGCTGGCCCATTATCCAGGCCTGGGTTCGCGCCTGACCCTGGAGATCGGTGAAGAGCAGGTGCCTGAGCACCAGGTGCTCGAGCAATTGGCCAAACGCCTGCGTACCCTAGGTTATAGCCTCAGCCTGCAACGCTTCGGTGGCCGCTTCAGCATGATCGGCAACCTGGCGCACCTGGGCCTGGCGTACTTGAAGATCGACGGCAGCTACATTCGCGCCATCGACGAGGAAAGCCACAAGCGCCTGTTCATCGAAGCCATCCAACGCGCGGCCCACAGCATCGATTTGCCGGTGATCGCCGAGCGCGTGGAGACGGAAGGGGAGTTGAAGGTGCTGCGCGAGATGGGTATTCAAGGCGTGCAAGGCCGGCTTGTTGGTGAGCCGGCGCCCTGGAAGTAACAGCAAGATCAAGAGCTCGCAGGCTACGCCAGCTCCTACCCCGGCCGCATTACAACCAAAGTGTATGAGGTCGGTGGGTAGGAGCTGGCGACAGCCTGCGAGCTTGGCGTCTGCATGAGCAGCACAGCTACCCAGCGCAAAGCCGTTACCGCTGCATCCCCCACCGCTTCACCGTCACCCGCTCCAGCGTGGCGAACACCAGGTTCTCCACCAGCAACCCGATCAGAATCACCACCGCCAGCCCGGCAAACACCTTGTCGGTATACAGCTCATTGCGGTTCTGGAAGATATACCACCCCAACCCGCCCTTGCCGCTGGTAGCGCCAAACACCAGTTCGGCGGCAATCAAGGTCCGCCAGGCAAACGCCCAGCCAATCTTCAGCCCCGACAGAATCGACGGCAGCGCTGCCGGAATCAGGATCAGCGCCACAAAGCGCACACCCTTCAGGCCATAGTTGCGCCCCGCCATGCGCAGGGTATCGGACACCCCGAGAAACCCCGTGTAGGTATTCAGCGCCATGGTCCACAGCACCGAATGCACCAGCACGAAGATCAGGCTGTTATCCCCCAATCCGAACCACAGCAGCGCCAACGGCAGCAGCGCGATGGCCGGCAGCGGGTTGAACATCGAGGTCAGCGTGCCCAGCAAGTCGCGGCCGAACTGGGTCGACACCGCCAGCGTGGTCAAGCCGAACGCCAGCACGATGCCTACCAGGTAGCCCTTGATCAGCACCACCAGCGAAACCCCCACCTTGGCCGGCAGTTCGCCACTGAGCATGCCTTCAACCAGCGCCCGGGCCGTCTGCAGAAAGCTCGGCAGCAGCAGGTCGTTGTCGGTCAGCCGCGCGGCGATCTCCCAGGCGACCGCCAGCAGCAACAGGATCACCCCCTTGCGCAGCCAGCCTTGTTGCCACAGGCGCTGGCCGAAGCCGATCTCGCGCTCCAGGGTCACGCCGCTCAAGGGTTCGAGGACTACTTCATATTCTTGTCGCAGGGGATGGTTCATGTCAGGGCTCCCCTGTCAGTAAGCGATACGGATATCGGCGAAATGCTCGATGGACTCAGGCGCAGCGGCCTGTTCTTCATTGAACAGCAGGCGGTGGATACGTCGCGCCGTGGCCTGGAAGGCGTCGCCGCCCAGGCTGTGGAGATCGTATTGGTGGCTGTGCACCTCGGCCCGCACGCGCCCCGGGTGTGGCGACAGCAGCAGGATGCGGTTGCCGACCACCAGCGCCTCCTCGATGGAGTGGGTGACGAACAGCAGGGTGAAGCGCACTTCTTCCCACAGCAGCAACAGTTCTTCCTGCATCTTGCGCCGGGTCAGGGCGTCGAGTGCGGCGAAGGGCTCGTCCATCAGCAGGATCTTGGGCTGCATGGCCAGCGCGCGGGCAATCGCCACGCGGGCCTTCATGCCACCGGACAGCGTGTGAGGGTAGGCATCGGCGAACTTGCCCAGGCCGACTTTCTCCAGATAGTGCATGGCCCGCGCCTCGGCCTCGTCGCGCTTGAGGGTGCGCGAGGCCAGCAGTGGGAACATCACATTCTGCTTCACGGTTTTCCAGGGCGGCAGCTGGTCGAACTCCTGGAACACCACGATGCGGTCCGGTCCCGGCCCTTCCACGCGCTGCCCATCGAGCACGATCTGCCCCTCCGTTGGCTTCATGAAGCCGCCGACCGCCTTGAGCAGGGTGGATTTGCCGCAACCCGAGGGGCCGAGCAATACGAAGCGGTCGGCAGGGTCGACCTGGAAACTCACCTGGTGGGTCGCCTGCACCACCGTTTTCGCGGTGCGGTATTGCAGGCTGACGTTATCGACGTGCAGTAGCGCGGGCGCGAGCACTGCGTCGGGATTGCTGACCGTGTGGCCTGGCAACGGTGCGTTCATGGTGGATCAGCTCCCTTGCAGCGGTTTTTCATCCTGGAAGAAGTAGTCCTTCCACGACTCAGGCTTGTTCTTGATCGCACCGATGCGGTACAGGAACTCGGCCAAGGGGTAAGTGTTTTTCGGCGTGATGCTGAATTCGAACTGCGGGTTGTCGATGATTTTCAGCAGCGCGGCGCGGTCGATCTTGGCGCCGGTCACGCGGATGTAAGTGTCGGCAGCAGCGCCTTTGTCTTTCTGGGCGAAGTCGGCCGCCTCAGCCAAGGCGTCGACGAAGGCCTTGTAGGTCTTGGGGTTCTTGTCGCGGAATTTCTCGGTGGCGAACAGCACGGTCGGCGAGTTCGGGCCCAGCAGGTCGTAGGTGTTGAGCACCACGTGCACGTTGGGGTTGGCCAGTTCCTGGTCCTGGAACGGCGGGTTGGAGAAGTGCCCGGAGAGTTCGGTGCCGCCGGCGATCAGCGCGGCGCTGGCGTCGGGGTGCGGCAGGGCCAGGGTGAACTTGTCGAGGCGCGCGTATTCCTTGTCGCCCCATTGCTTGGCGGCGGCGTATTGCAGGAAGCGCGATTGCACCGACACGCCCACGGCCGGCACCGCGATGCGGTCCTTCTCGGTGAAGTCGGCGATGGTCTTGACCTTGGGGTCGTTACTCAGCAGGTAGTAGGGGAAGTTGCCCAGCGAGGCCACGGCCTTGACGTTCTGGCGGCCGTGGGTGCGGTCCCAGATGGTCAGCAGCGGGCCCACGCCGGCGCCGGCGATGTCGATGGAGCCGGACAACAGCGCGTCGTTCACCGCGGCGCCTCCGGACAGCTGGGTCCAGTCGACCTTGATGTCGATGCCTTGCTCCTTGCCGTGCTTCTCGATCAGGTGCTGGTCGCGCACCACATTGAGCAGCAGGTAGACGATACCGAACTGCTCGGCGATGCGGATCTCGCCTTCAGCCTGGGCTGCAGCGGGGGCGACCAGGCAGCCTGCAACCAGGCTGACCCCCAGGCCGACGGTTGCGGCCAGGCGATGGATACGTTTGAACATGGTACTGCTCCTGAACGGGAAAGGCCCCGGCGCGCATGGAGGCCGGGGCTGCAAAGGCGGTGGGGCGATCAGAAAGGCGCGTCGCCCTGGATGGTGGTGCGAAACAGTTTGCGGCGCAGATGGCCGGGGCAGCCGGCGGCCAGGTGGAGCAGCGAACGGTTGTCCCAGAACACCATGTCGTGGGCCTGCCACTGGTGGCGGTAGATGTTCTCGGGCAGCACGCTGAGGGCATACAGCTCGTCGAGGATCGCCTGGCTCTCGTCTGCCGGCAGGCCGACGATATGGGTGGTGAAGCCTTCGCTGACGAACAGTGCCTTGCGGCCGGTTTCCGGGTGGGTACGCACGATCGGGTGCTCCACCACTTTCACCTGGGCCAGTTGCTCTGGGGTCAGGGTAGGGCGCCAGTTGCCTTCGAACTTGGTCTCGCTGTAACGCGCCGTGTAGGAATGTGACGCTTTGCGTCCATCGATGGCTTTGCGCAGGGCGGGGGGCAGGCCGTCCAGTGCCTTGTGCATGTCGGCGAACAGGGTGTCGCCGCCTTCGCTTGGCAGCTCCTGGGCGTGCAGCATCGAACCCAGGCTCGGCAGTTCCTTGTAGGACAGGTCCGAGTGCCAGAACTTGCCAGCGTCGCCCAGGCCGATGTTCTGGCCGTTTTCGACGATGTTGGAGACGATCAGGATTTCCGGGTGGTTCGCCAGCAGGAATTGCTTGAGCACGTGGATCTGCAGCTCGCCGAAGCGGCGGCTGAAGGCGATCTGCTGGTCAGGTGTGATGCGCTGGTCGCGGAATACCACGACGTGGTAGTCAAGATGAGCGCGGTGGATGCGCGCGAAGTCTTGCGCGGTCACCGGCTTCGCCAGGTCGAGGCCGATGATTTCGGCGCCCACGTCGTTGGGCAAAGGGCGTATTTCAAAGGATTGCTGCGCGCCTTGGAAGGCTGGCGCGGCCACGGAAGCCAAGGACATGTTCGTTCTCCAAAAGCGCGCGACCCAGTGTGAGGTACGCTGTTGGAGAAACTATAAGGTTCTAATAACCGAACTTTAAATATCGTTTGTGCATATGTTTAGGCCTGAATGTACGGCCCAAAAAGCTCGCAGGCGCCGGGAGAATATCGACTAAACGATCACCGCTCGTGCAACGCATCCGCCCGGGCCCGAATGATCGGCTTCAGCAGATAGCTCAGCACGCTCTTCTTGCCGGTAATGATATCCACCGAAGCCACCATCCCGGGAATGATCAGCAACGGCTTGTCATCAGTTCCCAAGTGGCTCTTCTCGGTACGCAGGGTGATGACATAGTAGGTGTTCTTCTTGTCCTCATCCTGGATGGTATCCGCACCGATCTGCTCCAGCTTGGCCTTCAGCCCGCCATAGATGGTGTAGTCGTAGGCGGTGAATTTCACCACCGCTTCCTGGCCGGGGTGCAGGAAGGCGATGTCCTGCGGCCGGATGCGTGCTTCCACCAGCAGGGAATCATCCAACGGCACCACTTCGACCAGGTCGCTGCCCGGCTGGATCACGCCGCCCACGGTGTTTACCAGCAGTTGCTTGATGATGCCGCGCACCGGCGAAACCACCATGGTGCGGCTCACGCGGTCTTCCAGGCCCTTGGAGGTTGCCTGGGCCTTGTTGAGGTTGGTGCGCGCCTCGTTGAGCTGGGTCAGGGCGTCGCTGCGGAACTTGCCGCGGGTCTCGTCGACCTTGCGCTGCACTTCGTTGATAGCCGCCTGGGCCCGGGGGATGGCCAGGGTGGTGGAGTCCATCTGCCCACGGGTCTCCACTTCCGAACGCTTGAGGCGCAGCATCTCTACCGGCGACACTGCGCCCTGAGCGACCAGCGGCTCGGACATGCCGATCTCCTGGCGCAGCAGGCCGAGGCTGCTGCGGTACTGTTCCTGCTTGGACTGGAACTCGCGCAGCTCTTGCTGGCGTTGTACCAGCTGCTGTTGCAGGCCACCCACTTCATCCGCCAGCTGCTGCTTGCGGCTCTGGTACAGCGACTCTTCGTCGGCCGTCTGCTTGGGCGCTTTCTTGCGCACGTCGTCGGTGAAGTTCAGCGGGCGGTTATCGACTTCGGCGCTCAAGCGCTCCACACGCAGCTCGGCGGCCACGCGGTCGGCGTCGGTTTCGCCGACGTTGGAGGCGAAGCGCGTGTCATCCAGGCGAATCAACGGCGCGCCCGCTTCGACGATCTCGCCTTCGTGCACGTAGATCTGGGCGACGATACCGCCCTCCAGGTTCTGGATCTTCTGGATCTTGGACGAAGGAATCGCCTTGCCTTCGCCTTTGGTCACTTCGTCGATCACGGCGAAGTGGGCCCAGAGCACCAGGAAGGTAAAGAAGGCGATCACCGCCCAGATGGTCAGGCGCACGATACGCGGGGCGTCATCGATAAGCGCCTTGTTGACCTCGGGCAGCGGCTGGCCGCTGAGCGAGGGCTTGCCCTTGAAGTAATCGGTGATACCACCGCCAGACTTAAGCAACATTGATCTGCCCCTTCTTCAGCGCTTCCATCACCGCGGCTTTCGGACCGTCGGCGACGATTTGACCACGGTCGATCACCAGCAGGCGGTCGACCAGCGACAGCAGCGAAGCACGATGGGTCACCAGGATCACGGTCTTGCCTTCCACCACGGCCTGCAGGCGCGCCTTGAGGCGCTCCTCGCCGGTGTTGTCCATGGCGCTGGTCGGTTCGTCCAGCAGCAGGATCGGCGGGTTGAGCAGCAGCGCCCGGGCCAGGGCCACGTTCTGGCGCTGGCCACCGGAGAGGTTCTGGCCACGCTCGCCCACTTGCAGTTCGTAGCCCTGCGGGTGGAGGCGGGCGAATTCGTGCACGCCGGCCAGTTCGGCGGCCTGCAGCACCAGCTCGTCTTCCACGTAGCGGGCGCCGGTCACCAGGTTGTCGCGCAGGGTGCCGGCCAGCAGCTGGATGTCTTGCGGCACGTAGCCGATGTTGTGACGCAGCTCGCTGATGTCGATCTGGCGTACGTCGACGCCGTCCACCAGCAGCTCGCCGCTGTCGGCTTCGTACAGGCCCACCAGCAGCTTGGCCAGGGAACTCTTGCCTGAACCGCTGCGGCCGATGATGCCGATGCGCTCGCCCGGGCGAATAGCCAGGTTGAGGCCGCGCAAGGCCACGTTCTGCTGGTTCGGGTAGGTGAAGTCGAGGTTGCGGAATTCGATGCCACCCTGCAGCACCTGGCGGCTCATGGGGCGCTCGTCGAAGTTGCGCTCTTGGGGCAGGTCCATCATCTGGTTGATGGACACCATGGTCACCTTGGCTTGCTGGTAGCGGGTCAGCAGGCCCGACAGCTGACCCAGCGGGCTGAGGGCGCGGGTATTGAGCATGTAGCAGGCGATCAGGCCACCCATACTGAGGTTGCCGTCGATGATGTGGAACACACCGAAGATGATCAGGATCACGCCGGCCAGTTGCTGGATCAGGAAGGTCAGGTTCATGGCCAGGCCCGACAGCACTTTGACGCGCAATTCCAGGCGGCTCATGGTGCCGATGGTCTGCTCCCAGTGGTACTGGCGCTCGCTTTCGGCGTTATTGACCTTGATGCCATCCAGGCCCGACAGAGTTTCGATGACGCTGGATTGACGCTCGGCGCCCAGGGCCATGGTGCGCTGCAGGGTCGCCGTCAGTGGTTTCTGTAGGAAATGACCGATTCCGAGGGCCAGCGGGAATGCCACCACCGGCACCCACACCAGGTTGCCGCCCAGAATGCCGATCACCAGCAGTATCAGCAGGGTGAACGGTAGGTCGATCAGGCTGGTGAGGGTCAGCGACGTCAGGAAGTCGCGCATGCCCTGGAATTCATGGATGTTCTGCGCATAGCTGCCGACCCGCGCGGGGCGGAACTTCATCGACATGCCGACGATGCGCTCGAACAGCGTCGCGGAGATGATCAGGTCGGTCTTTTTGCCGGCCAGGTCCAGGCACAGGCTGCGCAGGCTCTTGAGCAGCAGGTCGAAGAGGTAGGCGCCACTGATACCGAGGGCCAGCACGAACAGGGTCGCGGTGGCCTGGTTGGGCACCACGCGGTCGTACACGTTCATCACGAACAGCGGCGCGGCCATGGCGATGATGTTGATGATCAGGCTGGCGGCGATCGCGTCTATATATAGCCAACGCGAGCGCTGGAGGGTGTCCTTGAACCAGGATTTGGCCCGCGGTATGAGCGAGCCATGGTTCACGTCAAACTTGTGCTGCGGTTGGGCGAAGAAGACCCGGCCGCTGTAATCCTCATTGAGGGCATTACGGTCGACACGCACCTCGCCGCCGTCGCTTTCGCTCAATAAGAGACGCGCAGTGTCACCTTCCCAGCCCAGCAAGGTTGTGCAACGGCCGTCGCGCAACAGCAGCAGGGCGGGCAGGGCAATGGAGGGGATCTGGTCAAGCTTGCGCACCAGCAGGCGCCCTTGCAGGCCCGCACGCGAAGCGGCGCGGTTCAGCAAATCAGGGCTCAGGCGCTGGTCGGGCAGCGGCAGGCCGGTCGTCAACATCGCACGACTGGCCGGCTTCTGATGCAGGTAGCAGAGGGTCAGCAGGCCATCCAGTAAAGGATCGTCGTGCTGGCTGCGTGGATCATGACTGAGTTGGACTCGACTGGCTTCTGATTCCACGCTGCACACTCTCACTTAAACGGTAATAACGGGTTGACGCGTCTGGGTTACTGCATGCCTGGCAGTTTTACTGACGGTTTGGTTTCGTTCTGCACAACTGATGCCATCGGCGCGACTACGCCCTGGCTTTGCAGCAGCTGGCCCATCACGGCCTTGATGCGGTACTGGCTGAAGTCCTTGAGTTCCTGGACTTCGGTCACGCGGCGCTCGGCGGTGAAGGTTTCGTTTTCGCTGTCCAGCAAGTCGAGCAGGGTACGTTCACCCAGGCTGAACTGCTGCTGGTAGGCGGTACGCACCTTGTTGCTGCGCTCGGCATAGGACTTGGCGATCGGCAGCTGCTGGTTGGCGTTGTTGTAGGCGTTCCAGGCCAGGCCCAGTTCTTCGTTCAACTGGCGCAGGGCGTTGTTGCGGATATCCAGTGCCTGGTTCGACAGGTACGACTTGGATTCCAGGTCAGCCTTGTTGGCGCCGCCGGAGTACAGGTTGAAGCTCATGCGAACCATGGCCTGCCAGCCGTTGTAGTGGCCGTTCTCGCCGCTGACGTTGTTGTCGGCGTTCTTCGACAGCTCCGCGTCGAAATGCGGGTAGAAGGTCGACTTGGCCGACGAGAATTGCTTCTCGGTGGCAGCGATGTCGGCTTCGGCGGAACGCAGTACCGGGCTGTTCTCGACCAGCTGGCTGCGGGCTTCGTCCAGCGAGGCCGGCATGGTGGCGAACGGTGCTGGAGCGGCGAGCTGGTCGGCAGGTTGGCCAACGGCGCTGAGGTAGTTGGTCTCGGCGTCGGCGAGGTTGGTCTGCTCGGTGATCAGGTTGTTGCGGGCCTGGGCCAGGCGCGCGTCGGCCTGGTCGAGGTCGGCGGTGCGGCCCACGCCACGGCTGGTGCGCAGCTGGATCTGGTCGTAGATGCGCTGGTGGTTGTCCAGGTTCAGCTTGGCCAGGCGCACGTATTCGCGGCGGCTCAGCACGTCCAGGTACACCTGGGCAACGTTCAGGGCGGTGCGCTCGCTGGTACCGAGCAGGGAATATGCCCGGGAATTGGCGGTGGCTTGTTGACGGCCCACTTCGTTCTGCGTCGCAAAACCGTCAAAGATCATTTGGGTGAGCCGAACGCTGGCTTCCCCCCGATTGAGTGTGGTGTAGCCATCCTTGCCGGTTTCGGCACGGGTGGTCGGGGTGTCGGAGCCCTCGCGACCGTAACCTGCCAGTACGTCGACTTTCGGCAGGTAGCCACCTTTGGCAGCACGAACGGCGTAGTCCGCTGCGATGCGCGCGTTGACGCCAGCCTGGATTTCCGGATGTACCTCAATCGCCTGCTGCATGGCTTCTGGCAGGGTTTGTGCTTGAGCGTAGCCGGCCGCCAGGGCAAAGGGGATAGCGGTAAAAAGGATGTTCGCGCGCATGAGTGGTTTACTTCCCGAAGACGACATATGCACCCCCGGGAAAAGCCCGCAGGGATTGGAATTTGGCAACCTTGCCATCCGTATATCGGAGATTCCCAGCGGAACTTGATCACGAATTTTGGAGGCCGGTAATGCCATAAAAATATCAATGTGACATTACGCGGCGGATTGTTTAGGATGGCGCGAAGAAGGTCAATAGATTGTCACAAAGTTAATTTCTAAAAGTTCCCGACAACAATTTGACGCCATTAAATTTCATAAACTTAGCAGCGCCTCCTCAAGAACCGACAAGAAACGTCGACTAGTTCACGGAAGCAAACAGAACGGCACCCCCGGAGAGTCCCCATGAGCAGTGTTGTTGCCATCGTCAAAAGCATTGTTGGTCAAGTCATCGCAATCTCCCCGGAAGGGATCAAACGCGTACTCATCGAGGGCGACCATCTGCTCGCTGGTGAACGCATTGAAACCGGGGCATCGGGTGCCGTATCGCTGCAACTGGCCGACGGCCGGACGCTGGACGTTGGCCGTGACAGCCAGTGGAGTGCCGCCAACCCGCAAGTCAGCACTCAGGTAGGCGAGCAAGTCGCGACCACGCACGCGCCTTCCGCTGAAGAGCTGCAACAAGCCATCGCCAACGGCGTCGACCCTACCAAGGCATTCGAAGCGCCAGCCGCGGGTAACACCGCTCCGACCGAAGTCGGCCCTGGCGGTGAAGCCGGTGGTGGCCATTCGTTCGTGGTGCTGGACGCGACCAACGCTACCGTTGCGCCGACCATCGGTTTCAACACCGCTGGCCTGGGTGATGGGACTGGCGGGACCACCGAGCAAAGTGCTGATACCACGCCGCTGCGTGCTTCGACCCTGACCATTTCCGCGACGGATTCCGTCGCCGAGACCGGTGGCGTGGTGACCTACACCGCGACTGTGACCCAGGCGCCCGTCAGCCCGCTGACCGTTACCCTGTCGAACGGCCAGGTGATCACCATCGCCGCCGGTCAGCTGACCGGTTCGGTCAACGTGACCTTCGCTGATGCGAACGATGCGTACATTAATGCGCACACTGTGACAGTAACTGTCACTGGTACTACCGGCGGCCAAGGCCTGGTGATCACCACCGACCCGACCCCGGCCGTGACCACGGTCACCGATACCATCGATCCGACCCAGGTGACCATCGTCGCCAACACCGGCGACAGCACCTCGGTCACCGAAGGCAGCTCGCTGACCTACACCATCAGCGTCGCCAACGCGCCGCAGACCAACCTGGTGCTGACCCTGTCCGACGGCAACACCGTGACCATCGAGGCCGGCAAGACTTCGGTTGAGTACACCGTCAATGTGGGTGATGCGAGCCATGGTGGCCGTGGTGATGACGCCATTGCCCAAGGCACTACCAGCACTACGTTGAGCGTGACGGGCGTGTCCAATGGCGCGAACGGCAACCTGGAGTCGGTGGTCACCACCGGTGCTTCGGTGACTACCACTATTACTGATAACGCCACAGCCACCACTGTCAGCGTGGCCTCCAACGCAGTCGTCGATGCCGAAACCGGCAAGGCCACCGTTGCCGAAGGCAGCAGCGTTACCTACACCTTCAGCGTTGATAACGCCCCGACTTCGGACCTGGTTCTGCAGCTGTCCGATGGCGGCACCGTGACCATCAAGGCTGGCGAGAAATCTGGTGACTACACCGTCAACGTCGGCGCTGAAGCCGATGGTGGCCGTACCGATGACGCTATCGCTCAGGGCACCACCAGCAGCACTTTGACGGTTACTGGAGTTGTCGCTGACGGCAACCTCGAGAACGTGGTGACCACTGGCGCGACCATCAGCACCAACATCGTCGACAACAACACGGTCACCACCGTCAGCGTTACTTCGGACGCAGCCGACGGCACCGTGGTTGAAGGCAGCAAGATCAACTA
>Ga0308164_10003588_pt1 | contig 13844 bp, 8 predicted proteins | sample PhyTR2_FD_201031 | JGI IMG/M metagenome (GOLD analysis project Ga0308164, IMG submission 201031) | Phyllosphere microbial communities from UC Gill Tract Community Farm, Albany, California, United States - DLSLT.R2 | ecosystem: Host-associated > Plants > Phyllosphere > Unclassified | place: USA... | reverse complement strand
CATTCGTTCAACGAGCTGACGCCTTCCACCTCTCTCGCTCGCAGTCATCCACAACAACAAGCAGGGCTACTCGGCCAAGGCCGACATCTGGTCGCTCGGGTGCATCTGCATCGAGATGCTCGCCGGCTCTCGGCCGTGGGAGGGCGAGGGTTTCATGAGCGCCATGTTCAAGGTCCGTCCCGCTCCCTCCTGCCTCGAGTGCAGCTCGTTCAGCTGACCTCGACGACCATACAGCTCGGAGCCGAGCGCATGCGACCACCGCTGCCGCCCGACGTGCAGATCTCGGACGACGCCGAGCAGTTCGTCAGCGCGTGCTTGCAGATGTGCGTCCTCTCTCCTGCTGCACCTCTTGCGAGCCTCCCTCTGACGCAATGACTTGCCCTGCAGCGAGCCCGATGCGCGACCGACCGCCGTCGAGGCCAAGCACGACCCGTTCCTCGAGTCGCTCGACCCGAGCTTCACGTTTGGCCAGACGAGCCTGTGGCGGTGCGTCCTTCTGTTCTCTCTTCGGATCGACGTTGACTACCTTGCTGACAGCCTCTCGAACCCACAGCATCATGGCCGCCGACGAGCTCAGTCGTGCGCACAAGCCGTCGACGCCGTCCAACCTCGGCGCCTGAGCTCTCTCTCGCACTCCTCGCCTTCCTCCCTCCCTTCGTTCCGCATCTCCCTCTTCCTCTCAACGTGTATCCCCTGCCCTCCCGTCGTCAGTCGCAGTCGTCGTTCTCTCTATCTGTCCCTCGTCCTCTCGTTCCTCGCTCGCATCCTGGAACAAGTTAATCTGCAAGTTCCTGGCCTGCGCCGCCTTGGGCGCGCTCTCGTCCTACTTCTCACGAGAGAGAAAGAGCCGACCGAGGCGGAGCAAGAGTGAGAGAGTGAGACCGTGGTTCGTCGAGCGGGGACGAGGACGAGGAGGAGGAGGAGGAGGAGCCTGGCCTGCGCTCGACCACCTCGCCTGCAAGGCTGTAGAGCGACCCCGCTCACCTCGACGAGAGCGCAGCAGTCTCTCGCAACCTGCGCAACGCCAACAGAGCGGCCCGCCAGCTCTCGCCCTTCCCTCCCCTCCTCCTCCGACGACGATCCCCGGCCATCTCCCGCCCTCGTCCTCACACCGCCAGAGCGAGCGCGTCGACTAGCCCGACTTCGACTGCTGCCCTTCGAACCCGCCTTCGCCACCTCGCACGCGCGCCCGGGCAGCCGCCGGCCCTCGCCCCCCCGCCTACCGACCTCACCCCGCTCGCGCCTCAGTCTCGCCAGCTCGGCCACCCAGGACGCCTTCAGCCAGCTCAAGGCGCCGTCAAGCAGTACCTGGCGCGCGCCGCAAGACCGTGCAGCCAGCGCGCTCGACGAGGCTTGTTGCACCTTCTGGAGCTTGCCGCTCTGAGCGAGGGTGAGTCGTCCGCTCGAACGAGCAGGCGAGACGTGGAGCGCGCACAGCGCACACGATGCTGATGCTACTCCTCTCCCGTGCAGGCTGCCGCCATCGCCGCCATGTCGGGCTCGACCACCCCCTTCACCTCGGCCTCGCCGGCGACCCCTCCGACCATGTCGCGCGCGTCCTCCTCGAGCGGCCAGTCCGACCCGTCCTCGTCCGCCATGACGCCGTCGCGGTCGTGGCAGCGCTCGACGCCGGCGTCGACCTTCGTCAACGGCCGAGGCAACGTGCAGCACGCTGCAGCGGCGGCGCACTACGTCCCGCAAGGCGGCGGCAGCAGCAGCGGGTCGGCCCAGGGCTCGCCCATGCTCGGCGCGCCCGTCCAGCAGCAGGGCCAGCAGGCCTACGTGCGCCGAGACCTATCGCCCGCCCCGTCCCTGCCACGACGAGGTAGTGCCGGCTCGGCGCAGCAGCTGGACGGCGCCGCCGGCGAGACGGCGGCCGTCTTCCTCCCGAACCAGTTCGGCGTGCGACAGCGCGTCGCGATCAAGACGAGCTCGCGCCCGCCAGCGCCGCGCTCGTCCCTCACGCCGCAGCGCCGCAGCTCGGCCATGTCGACCTCGCTGAGCGCCGAGGGACGAGCGGCGAGCGCCAACGGCGGCCCGTCGCCGCACGCCAGGTCTCCCTCGCCAAGCTACTACCCTCCCTCAGCCACCTCGAGTCGGTCCGCCTCGCTCCATCCACCTTCCCCGCACGGCACGACCCCGACGCTCGGCTCGACCGCACCGACGAGCGAGCGCTCCCCCTCCCCTTCGCCCAGCGCCCGTTCCGGGTACACCTCCATCCTTGACCGCCCTCGACCTCGTACGCCCGACCCGAACGGCAGCGTCTACTCGCTCGCGCCGTCGCGCTCCCCCTCGCCGACCGTCTACCGCAGCAGCTTCGCCTCGAGCAACGGCGGCGGCAGCGGGACCGTCACGCCTACCCCTTCAGCGCCGTCGTCGACGCAGAAGGTGAGCGTCCTCGACCGCCCTCGCCCCAAGACGCCCGACACGGCCGGGCTTTTCCGGTTCGGCGAGGGCGGCGCAGACCCAGAGGCGGCGAGGAGCCGGTCCCGCACGCCAGACGCACGGCCTCAGACGCCCGATTCGTCGAGCGTCTTCGCGTACAGCGCGCCGGCGACCGGCGGCGACGAGCCGGTGGATCCTCCGGTCGAGCTCGAGGAGGAGCGGCCGGCGAAGCGCAGCGTGCTCGACCGCCCGCGACCGAGGACGCCCGACTCGCAGGCGTGGCTCGACAACGCAGCGCCTGCGAGCTCGTCGAGGCCGCCGCTCGCGTTCGGCACGGGCCCGTCGAGCGCGCCGCTGCAGGGCCGGTTCGTCGCCGCCCAGCACCACCGCCCGAGCGGGTCGGGCACGACGACGAGCGGGTTCTCGTCGTACACGGGCGGGTCGTTCGACTCGATCGGCCCCGCGACGCTCTCGGCGTCGACGCAGGCGTCGACCACGGCCACATCCGCTCGCCCTTCCATCGACTCGGGCCCTCCCGCCTCGTCGGCGGCACGAGCCGCCCCGCTCCTCGACTTCAACTTCGACTTCGGCTCGTCGTTCGGCAGCACCGAGACGATGTTTGGGCTCAGCGACCTCCTCAAGCTGGGCCCGAGCGCCGCCGCCGGCACGGCGACCTCGGCTTCCCCCTCGACGACGTCGACGCCCGCCTACTCGCCTACCCGCACAGAGCCCGGCGGGCCACCACCCGCACTGACTCGACCGCCGGCACCTGCGAGCGCGGCCGAGTCCGTTCCGCACACGCGCACGGCGTCGGCGACGAGCAGCGGCGGCGCGAGCGCCTTCCTGAGCCTCCCCGGCGCCGCGTCGTCCACCGCCAACGGGCGGGTGACGCCGCGCAAGGAGCCGCCCAAGGTCGACCTCCAGCTCGAGCTCGAGCTCGAGATTGAGCGAGCGCTGCCGCCGCACCGCCCGCTCGTCGCCGAGGTGCCGCCGCGCGCGTCTTTCAGCAGCAGCGTCGTCGGGACGGACGAGGAGCTTGGGCGGCGAGCGCCGCGAGGGCATGCCTCGGTGAGCTCGATCGGTAGCACGGCGGCGAGCGGGCGCAGCGCGAGCGTGAGCGGCGGGTCCGTCTTCTCGATGGGCCTCGGCGGCGGCGCGCAGGGTTCGAGCCCGCGGCCGAAGCGGCGCAGGAGGAAGAGCCTCGCGAGCCTCCTCTCGTTCGGCTCGTTCAGCCAGAGCGGGCCCGGCGGCGAGGGTGCGCTCGGCGGCGCGAAGGCGCCCGAGGGCGAGGACCCAGAGCTCGTGAGCAAGGTCCAGCTCGCGCCGCCCATCCTGCCTCCTGTCGCGCCGACGGGTCCACCGATCGACTTCTCGACGCGTTCCACCACGCCCGACGCCGCGACCAGCGCATCGTCGGCCTCGGCTCGCCTCCCTCCAGCCCCTCCCGATCCTTCCTACGACCTCGCCGCTTCCTCCCTCTTCCCGCCCTTCGGCGAGTTGTCACTCGACAAGTCGCTCCCGCCCACTCCCGCCGCCGGGCCCTCGTCGTCGCCGCCGAGAGCGCAGGACTCGCGCGCCGAGATGTCGCAGCCGCCGCCCGACTCGCCGACCAAGCGCTCGTTCGGCACCGCCGTCGACGCCGCCAACAAGGGCCTCACGCGGCAGCTGTCCAAGCTCCGCAACCGCGGCGCGTCGTCGTCGGCGGCGTCCGACGCGCGCGCGAGGAACCCCAACTTCCAGCTCATCTCGGCGACGACGACTCGACGACCGTCGCAGCAGCACGACCGCAAGACGTCGATGTCGTCGCTCCGCACGTCCGACACGCACGCTTCGCGCAGGTCCTCGGTCGACTACGGCGGCCCCTCGGCCACCGTCGCGCCGGTCTCTTCGGGTCGCACGCGCACCGAGACGTCGTCGTCGGCGCCCGTCGCCTCGTCCGTGCCGTTCGGCCGTCGCCTCGTCGACCGCTTCAACAAGGTCGCCGCGCCGAGACCGGGCACGACGGCCGCACAGCCCGAGTCCTGGACGATGCCGGTGCGCGACCACTCGGACGAGGCCGCGCCTCCTTCTCGCCGCACGGGCAGGCGCCGCGGTTCTTTCTCGAGTTTGCTCGGCGTCGGCAGCGCGAGCGCAGACGGGCACGGCGCCGCGTCGAGCGCCCCGAAGAAGATCCTCGGCATGAGCCTGCCGTCGGGCCGCAGGAGCGACGACCTGCTCACGAGCGGCCGAGGCGGCGGGCAAGAGCGCGGCGGGAACGGCCCGTCACCGTCGAGCGCAGCACCTGTTGCTCAGCGAGCGCTCGACCAGGGCGCGAGGAGGAGCTTCGACCTGCTCACGGACCGTGCGGCGGTCCCGAGGAGGCCGAGCACCGACGACCTCATCGTGCGTCCGCCTTTCCCTCTCCTTCTCCTTCTCCATGCCCTTGACTCTTGCTGATACCCTTCTCCTTCGCCCGCAGACGCTCGCGACCGCCAAGCTTTCGTCACTCGCCGTCTCGAGCCAGGCTGCCGAAGCCTCGACCGCCTCGCCGTCGGCCGAGCCGTCGACCCACGAGTCTGCGCAGCGCTCGACGGCTTCGTCCGGTGCGTCCACGCCGGACGACGTCGACACGAGCGACAAGGCCGACACGACCATCGAGATCGCCGCCGTCGTCCGCGTGCCCGAGGCGAGCCCGAGCCCCCATCCCGCACTCGCAGCGGCTGCGCTCGAACCGCACCCGTCGGCACCACGAGTACTCGCTCGCTCCGACAGCCTCAAGGGCCGCCCACCTCCTGCGCCGGCACCAGCGCCCGCCCTGCCGGCAGCGCCGCCCGCACCACCTGTCGAGCCCGTCCCGGCGCCGCCGGCAGCGGCGGCACGTGCGCCTGAGCTTGCGCCCGCCCCTCAACCTCGGGCACCGCGCGTCGTCCCGATCTGGCGCGCGGCGCCCGCTCGTCAGCAGGACGTCGTCGTCGAGAAGCGCATGACGCGCGCCTGGCTCGAACTCGAGGACGCCCTTCAAGTGTGCGTGCGCTCGCTCGCCCGCTCGAACGAGCCTCCCTCTGACTCACCTTCTCGCGCAGGTATTGCTCGCAGCCGCACGACCGCATCGCCATCGTCAAGGGCGTCCTCCTGCCGTTCCTGTGGCACGAGGAGGACAGCCCGAGCCCGATGGCACGTTTCTCGCTCGCGCAGCGTCACCGCCAGGTGCTCTTCGGTTGGTGCGTCTCTCTCTCGCTCTCTCTCGTCCTCATCTCATTCGTGCTGGCAGTGCGCTGACGGGCTCACTGCCTCGACCGCAGGATGGACGCCCTCATGAACGAGCTGCCGGGCGTTTCAGAACGCCAGCGCGGCACGTGCCTCGAGGCCCTCGCTGCACTCGCCGAGAGGTGCGTCCCTGAATCTCTGCTCCGTGCGTCATGACGAGGCACTGACGGTACCTCCTTGCAGCCACCTCGTCTCGCACAACGTCCTCGAGGACGACCCGGAGGCGCAGCAGTGCTACCGCTCGGTCCTCCTGCGCATGCTCGAGTATGCCGTCGAGAAGCTCGATCACAAAGGTGCGTGTCGTCCTGTGCTCGTCGTCGGCATGTCGCCTCCTGGGCCTGACGTTCCTGTGCCGCCCGCAGCCGTCTTTTCCAACGTCCTGTCCTTCTCAAGTCGGGTCTTCGCCCTCGTCTTCTTCCGCATCGACGGCGCCGGCCTCACGCTTCTTCGTGCGCTCCCGCCCGTCAAGCACCAAGGGCTTAAGCGCATCATGGCAGAAGCAGGCGTGGAGGAAAAGTGCGTCCCGCCGACCTCGCAGCTGTCGAGTCTCGACCGCTCGCTGACTTTCCTCCCTCACACCCTCCCTCTCACCCTCTCTTCCTCGCCCTCGCCCTCGCTCTTCCTCTCGCAGCAACCTGCCGCCCGTCGACGATCGCGCCTACCCGTCGCACCTGTCCAACCTGTGCCTGCGCGACTACCGGGCCTATGCCGCGCTCCTCGTCTCTAGGCGGCCGACCGAGATCGTCGACGTGCTCGTCGACGAGGGCGACATCAAGATCGAGATGACGGGCAACTGGTGAGCCTCTCTCGACCTGTTTGCTCGTCGCCGTCGCCGAGCAGAGCTGACGTGCGGCGTCTCTGTCTCGCAGGATCATTCGCTGGCAGGCGTCCGACTCGGACCTGTCGTTCAACTTCTACCGCGCCTACCACCGTCTGCTCGTCGCGCACCTCCTCCCTTCCTCGCTGCGCGCGAGCGTCGCCGACCTCGACTTCCTCCCTCCCTCGGTCGTCCTGACGGCACCGGGCTACCTCTTCATCGCGGCGTCGCTCCTCGAGAAGATCGACTCGCTCGTGCACCGCAGCCTGCGCACCTTTACGTCGATGGGCCCGACGTCGAGCAGCTTCAACACGAACGACTCGGCCAACCTGTCGTTCGGGCAGAAGCCCAAGGTCCTCGAGCTCGCGCAGCGTCGAGTCGGCACAACCATCATCGAGATCGTCGGCGGGTCGTCGTCCACCGTGACGGCCGACGAGGGCCCTCTCGACGCCGTCGCTAGGCGGTACATCTTCGGCGGCATGCTCCAGGTCTGGCTCCGAGCCTGCGTCAAGCGCACGTCGCTGTGGGACGTGCGCGGCGTCTTCCTCGTCAGCGACCTCATCCAGACCCTCATGTACACGCTCGCCTACTCGACTCGGGCTGGAGGAGACGACGAGGGCCCGCCCTTGCCCGACGAGCGCGGCCTGCAGCTCTTCGACCTCCCCTTCCTGTTCGGCACCGTGCGCCTCATCCTCGAGCAGGCCGACAACACCGTCACCCTCATGCGCACGATCGCGCTCGTCTACGCCAACTTCGATGCGTGCGTCCCTCGTCTCGAACGTCTCGAGCGCGCCTTTGGTGATCCTGATCGACCATCTTGCTGACGCTCCTCTCCCTCTCTTCCCTCCTCGTCCCTCTCTCACAGCTTCACGGCCCTTCCGGCGCACCGCACCGAGCTGTGCGAGAAGGTCATCCTCGACGAGAACCTGTTCCGGCGCCTGCTCCTCCACTACAACTCGAGCGTGCGCGGCTACTGGATCCGATTGGTGCGGGGCTTTTCTCTCTCCCCTCGCTCTCCACCCCAACACCGCGCAGCTCCTGATGCCCCTCCTCGCCCCAGCTCGTCTGGCGCCTGTCCCGCCTCGGCAAGGCTGCTCAAGAGCAGCACCCGGATCGCCGACCCGACGACGACATCGTCGCCCTCTTCAGCCTCCTCAACGTCCGCCTCGAAGCCGTGCGCAGGCGGCACGACCAGCTCGAGCCGAGGGCCAACTTTGCCGACGACAGCACGCTCTTCCGCCCCAAGCGCTCGACCATCTGCTCGACTCGAGGTGTCAAGGAGGCGCCCTGGACCGTCGACGCTCTGGGCGGCGCCGTGGAGGAGGAGGACGAGGACGAGGACTACAACACGCAGGAGCTCGTGCGCTCGGCGCCGCCGTCCAAGGGCGCCGCGAGCGGCGGCCGCAAGCAGGACCTCAAGACCGTCGCCAAGGTCGTCTCGTGGCTCAAGGGCGGGCTCGGCAAGAAGCAGGGCAAGGGCGCGCGCACTTCGTCCGACGACGCGCTCGTCGACCCTTTCCTCCTCGAGCAGAGTGACTCGGCGCGCTCGAGCACGTCGACCGACCGGCAGCAGCAGGGCCCGCCGCCGCTCCCGACGACGATCGAGACGGGCCTCGTCCCTACGCCCGCCTCGCGCGGCCCACACACGCCCGACGCGCCGATGCAGGGAGTGCGCGCGTCGCCGCCATCGTCGCCGAGCGGTCGGCGACCTCGGCCCAAGTCGGGTCGCGCAGAGCGCCGCCGGTCCCTCAACCCCGCCTTCTTCGCCTTCGAGTTCGAGAACGGCCTCGTCGCACGCACCGACGTCGACCCAACCGTCGCCTCGTCGACCGCATCGGCCGCGTCGGTTTCTTCGGCCTCGAGCGGCGACACGACCTTTCCCTCGGCGCCGATCCGCGCTCGCCAGCCCGGCGGTCCCGCCGCGGCACTCTCCCCTCGCGTCTCTCTGCGCTTCTCCAAGCGTATCTCGATCCTCCCGCCGGCGGCGCTCGACCTCCTCAAGGAGGCGCACGGCTCGGAGCCGGTGCCGCCGATCCCGGATCGGTACCGCGACAGCGTCGAGTCGGGCTACGCCAGGCACCTGCACACGTACGCCGTGCTCGGCCTCCGCGACTACGAGGACGCGCTCGACGAGTGGGCCGGCTGGATGGCGCAGCTCGAGGAGGAGGAGAGCGAGCGCACGATCCTCGACGTCGTCCCGAGTCTCGGCGTCTCGTGGCCGCTCGGCGCCGAGGAGTGAGCCTGTACCTGTACCTGTACCTTGTACGTCCACTCCTCTCGCTCTCTTTCTCTCTTTGCCTGTGCTCGCAGAGGCTGACCCACGCCCCATTCCCGCCGCCGCAGGTCGACTGCAACCCGGAGCGCGAGCTGCTTATCCCCTCCCCCTTGTCCTTGTTCCTCCGCCCCTAGCATCTCTTCGTCGTCGTTATCGCTGTCTCGCAAGCCAGGGTTCGCTGCATCTCGTCATCGTCGTCGGCGAGCCAGAGGGGAGAGCGAGGAGGAGCAGCGGAGTCCGCCCCTTTCAGAGTCCGCTCGGGCCTTGCTGCTGCTTGTCAGGATGCCTTCTGCTTGCACAAAGGTCTGCAAGCAGCGCGGTATCTGTGCGACGAGGCCTGCACCGCCCCACACCCTCATCTCCCCGCCGAGCGGGAGACGATGCCTCGCTCCTCGTCCACAGCTCGCGCACTCGCAGTCAAACCTGCTGTATCGCCGCGCACTCTTCGCCTACGACCCCGGCGGGTCCTCCCCAGCGCCCTGAGCCCCATCGTCCAGCCGACACGCGCCCCTCCTCTCCAACCTCCGGCCGCTCCGGCAAGGCTCGACCCAGCCCACCGAGTGCGCCGTGCACCAGAGCATGGCGGCCCTCGTCCCTCGACTCTTCCAGGAGGCCGTCACCGAGCAGGCTCTCAGCAACAACGTGTGAGCTCCCTCCCCCTCTTGCAGCCCCGCCTCCCTTGCCGCACGCCGCTGAACCTTGCGCCCCTCTGCAGCCTCGTCCGAGCCGACACCGGGTCCGGCAAGACCCTCATCGCCATCCTCGCTCTGCGCCAACTCGCCGCCGCACCTTTGCCCGCCAACAACCGCCGCGACAACCGCAAGCGGCTCGTCGTCTTCCTCACGCCCACCACGACCCTCGTGTCCCAGCAGGCCGAGGTCATCGAGGCGCAGACGAGCCTCAGGGTCAAGAGCTTCGTCGGGGCACAAGGCGTCGACTACTGGAAGCGCGACAAGTGGCAGCAGGAGCTCGACGAGGCCGATGTCGTCGTCCTCACGCCCCAGATCTGGCTCGACATCCTCCGCAACGCCTACTACGACCTGCGCGACGTCCAGCTCGTCATCTTCGACGAGGCGCACCACGCGCAGAAGTCGCACCCGTACGCCCTCATCATGCGTGAGCACTACCACCCGCTCAAAGCGCGCCACGAGCCCGTGCCTCGCATCCTCGGCCTCACGGCGTCGCCGATCTGGAACGTCAAGAAGCCACAAGAGGCTATCCGGTGCGTGACTTCCTCCTGCTCTTGCCTGCATCGACGTCGACGTCGAGTTGTGCCTGACGGCCCAACCGGTCCCCCTGCAGAAACCTCGAGTCGACTCTCGACGTGCGCATCCTCGAGGTCGCCAAGGCGCACCGCCTCGACATGGCTGCGGCCTCGCCTCGAGCGACCGAGATGCTCGTCGAGCACGACCCGCCGACGCTGTCGGAGCTGGCTGTGCCGCCCGCGCGTCTTCTAGCCGGCGAGCAGCTCATCGCCATCTCGTCGGTCGACAAGCGCGCGCTCGACCGTCTCGACAAGGCGCAGGCCCTGTTCGGCGGCGCAGGCGTCGAGGTGTACCTTGAGCAGCTCCTCAAGGAGTACGAGCAGCCTGCGCCGGGCGCTCACACGCGCACGCCGTCCGTCGACCTCTCGGCCAAGATGTCCGCCCTCATCGGCGTCCTCCTCGAGTTCAAGAGCGAGCCGACGTTCCACGCCATCCTCTTTGTCGAGCAGCGGCACCACGCCTCGGTCCTCGCCGAGCTGCTCAAGCGCATCCCGGCGCTGCAGAGCTTCGTGCGCCCAGCCGCTCTCGTCGGGCACGGCGGTCGAGGCGCGCACGGCGAGTCGGGCTCGGCGATGGACAAGGAGATCGGCATGGCGGTCAAGCAGCAGAACGAGACGGTCGCAGCGTTCAGGACGAGCGAGGTCAACCTTCTTGTCGCGACTCGGGTCGCCGAGGAAGGGCTCGACGTGCCTTCGTGCCACCTTGTCATCCGGTTCGACGCTCTCACGACCATCACTGGGTACGTTCCTTTCTCTCTTGAGACGCTGAGTACCTCACAAAGGGGCGTGCACGCTGATCGAGACCCGCAACAGCTACGTCCAGTCGCGCGGTCGCGCTCGAGCCGCTCACGCTCGCTACGTCGTCCTCGCCGAGAGGGGCTCGCCCGACGCCCTCAAGTACCGCACCTACGTCAAGCAGGAGCGAGAGCTGCTCGACATGTACGCCGAGCGCCCCGACGAGCCAGACGACTCGCACGAGCCCGACCTCGACGGCCTCGACACGTACTCGACGAGGAGCGGCGCCCTCCTCACCCACGCCTCGGCCGTCCCTCTTGTCGCCCAGTACTGCCAGCTTCTGCGCTTCGACGCCTTCACGACGCTCCAGAAGCCCGAGTACGTCGTCGACGGCTTCGGCACCACATGGCGCTCGACGCTGCACGTCCCGAGGACGGCCGCCCTCAAGTCGAACGTCTTCAAGTCGCTCGTCATGCCGTCCAAAAAGGCCACCAAGCAGAACGCGAGCTTCCAGGCCGCCATCGCGCTGCACCAGGCCGGTGCGCTCGACGACCACCTCATGCCCGTGCGCGAGTCGAGGGGCAAGGACGCCAAGGACGCCGACGGCCGCAACATCGACACGCAGGTTATGCCCGGTCATCTCGACGTCGCGCTCTTGCACCCGTTCGGCGACGTGCGGGTGAGCGAGACCGCCTTCGTCCACGTCGTCGAGCTCGTGCGGTCGACCGGGTCGACCCGCCTCGGCCTCGTCTGCGGTGCAGCTCTGCGCCCGTCCGACTCGATCGAGCTGTACGAGCGCGACGGAGCGTCTCTGCACGTGCGCGTCGTCGCCGTCACAGAGCAACGCTGGGCCGACGCCCTCGAGCGCTCGAGCCTGTTGGCGCAGCTCGAGCAGCTCAACCGCGTCAGCGCGCAGGTCGTGCTCAATCGCCGCATCGGCGACGAGCGCTTCTACGCGCTCTGGGCGCCCCTCGGGGCGACCGACGAGGTCGACTGGGCCACGGTCGCTGCCGCCTTCGCGCCGCTCGACAGCGCGTCGGCTCGCCCCGGCAGCCTCGTCGTCGCTTCCTCTCGCCGGCCCAATGTCCGCATCGGGTCGTTCCTGGGCGCGCGAGACGACGTCGACACCGGGTCGGCGACTGCGCAGGTCGAGCTCGACCCGCCGAGGCGCAAGCGCAAGGTCATCGACAAATAGTGCGTCCCCTCTCTCCCTCTCGCACGCCTGTACCGCTCTCGACGACGCTAACGCACAGCCTCGTCGTTGCAGCTCGGACTACTCGGCGTTCGTCAAGGTCTGCTACGACCACGACCTCTCGCCCGACGCGCTCGAGCCCGTCGTCCAGCTCACCCCTGCCGACTTTCGCCCGCACAACGCCCTCGTTCCGCCGAGCCGACGCGTCCCGACGCTGTACAAGGAGCTGTCCTCGACCCGCAACTTCCCCCAGTCGATGCTCCGCACGACCCTCCTCCCGCCCAGCTTCTTCCTCGACTTCAGCCTCGTGCCGTCCCTCAACCACCTCCTCCTCGGCCGAGCCTCGGCGCACACCCTCATCGAGCACTTCGCCTTGCCGCCTCTCGACCTCGCCCTCCTCGAGGAGGCGCTCACAGCGCCGTCGAGCGCGTGCGGGTTCGACTACCAGCGGCTCGAGCACGTCGGCGACTCGCCCCTCAAGCTCTTCACGACCGTCCACCTGTACCTCGAGAACCCGCTCATGGACGAGGGTCGGCTCAGCCGGCTGCGCGACAACAGCGTCGACAACCGGTGCCTCCGCCTGCGGTCGCTCGAGTGCGGCCTCGCCAAGCACGTCCTGTCGCACACCCTGTGCACGTCGACGTTCGTCCCCGAGGAGTCGGTCAAGGCGACGGTGAGCGACGACGGCCTCTCGATGGTCAAGAAGCTGTCGCGCCGGCTCCTCTGCGACATCGTCGAGGCGACGCTCGGCGCCTCGCTCCTCTCGGGCCACGTCTCGACGACCGTCGACGGCGACAAGCCGACGATCGAGCTCGCCGCCGAGGGCTTCGACCGGGTCCTCGCACTCGGCGACCGCCTCGGCCTCTGCTTCGGCGGCCCGACGCCGTGGCACGAGCGGCCCTCGGCCCGCAAGCTGCTCGACGTCTCGCCGCAACGAGCAGGTCCCGCCTTCCGCCACCTCGAGGTCGCACTCGGGTACAAGATCGAGACGCAGGGGCAGCTGCTCGTGCAGGCGCTCACGCACCGCTCCTGGGTCGGCCAAGGCGCCTTCACCTACGAGCGCGAGGAGTTCCTCGGCGACGCCCTTCTCGATACTGTACGTCCATCTTTCGCTCTCTCTCTCTGTGTCTCCTAGTCGAGCACACGCACGAGATGCTGACTCACTCTATCGCCACAGTGGGCGACGACCCGACTCGTCGAGCGCTTCCCCCTCGCGACCCCTCGCATCCTCACCTTCCTCCGCGCCCTCCTCGTCTCGAACGGCGTCATCTCGGCGCTCGCCGTGCGCAAGCTCGCGCTGCACAGGACGATCCTGCACTCGTCGCCGGCGCTCGAGGTGGCCATGCGGGAGGCGGCGGCCCAGGCCGACGGGTTCGAGTGGAGGGAGGTCGCAGATGGGGAGCTGACCTTCATGTGGTCGCCGCCCAAGGTGCGTCTCGACTGCTCTTCTCTTTGCTCCCTCCCTTTCCGTCTCATGAGCCTGGCCCTGACGTCTCTCGACCCTGCGCGCAGGTCCTCGGCGACGTCCTTGAGGCGATCCTCGCGGTCATCTTCATCGACTGCGGCCTGCAGCTCGCGCCCGTCTTCAAGGTCCTCGACAAGCTCTACGGCGACATCATGCCCGCCCTGCGCTTCGAGGGCGTCCGGGACCCGTACTCGACGCTGCTGCAGTTCAAGGACGCCCAGGCGTGCTCGGACCTCTCGATCAAGTGCGTCCCCCTCCTCCTCGTCCGCTCCTCCCTGCGTTTCGCCCAAACTGACCCGTCGTCCTCTCCTGCAGGGTCACCCGCATCGAGCCTCCCGCCTCGACCGCCCACACCCTCCCCCGCAGCGGCGCCGTCGCACCCTCCCGGTTCCTGGCGACCGTCACGTCGCACTCGCGCATCGTCGCCGAGCAGGAGAGCGAGGCCAAGGCCGTCGCGCGCCAGAT
>Ga0308164_10003587_pt1 | contig 13845 bp, 18 predicted proteins | sample PhyTR2_FD_201031 | JGI IMG/M metagenome (GOLD analysis project Ga0308164, IMG submission 201031) | Phyllosphere microbial communities from UC Gill Tract Community Farm, Albany, California, United States - DLSLT.R2 | ecosystem: Host-associated > Plants > Phyllosphere > Unclassified | place: USA... | reverse complement strand
GAAATTCAGCAGCAGCACTACCGAGTCGATCAAGAGCAAGTGGCCTCTATCACCCGCTCTCTGTTGGAGAGAAACATTGAAAGTGAGTCACCATGAACGATGAAATCGAGAAACGTCTGGCTGCCTTGGAACAGAAAGCAGTGAATCATGAAAAACGCTTGGACTCTCATGGTCAGCGTCTTCGCCGAGTAGAGGGCCGCGTGAATGCCCAACTCGTTGCGCATATTCAAACTGACGTTGCTTCAGGCATGAAGTCCAAAGACGTAGCAATTAAGCACGGCGTGAAGCCACTGTTTGTCAGTTATGTAGCACCAAGGAACCAGTTCGCGCCTGGTGCAAAGCCAGTAGTGCAATAGCCTTAATATTGCTGGCATGGCAGCATTTTTGCTTAGAGCCGCTAACACAAATCCTCTACGAAGCGTGAAGTGATGACTTGTGTTAGCGGCTCTTAGTCGTTTTTCGCCTTTCTTTTGGCGTGCTTTGCCGTTCTTTTATGATCAATAAAAAATAACGGTGCGATTCCGGTGTATGTCCGATTCGCGTTGGTAAGCCAGTGAAAAAAGAATGGTGAGGTAGTGGGCAGGATATGTGAATGTAGCTGCATTCACTCATGCAATTTCGCACTACGTACTCAATTGAATATCCCCCTTGCACACCCAGCGGAGCCCACGAGGCGACTGTCGGCTCCGCCGACAAAAAGGTTGCTTCGCGGCAAGGTAGGGACGGCTCTGCCGAAGTGTTCAGCGGCTGAACACGTAGCTGGCTCGCCAAACCACTTATGTCATAACTCCTGATATTGCGATAGCTTTGGTTACGCTTTGAACAAAAGCTTCCCTGTATGCATCGATGGTCACAGGGTTATCTTCCTCGGCGATCCCATTGGAATAAAGATGGCCAGACCAGGTGCCATCTATAAAAATGCTAAAGAGCCCATTGCCATCAGCTCGCACGTATTCGGCATCTGGATTGCAGCGTCTTTTGGCCATTTCAGGAGGGTGAAATGGCAATGACGAACTAGCAAGGCGGTCTTTCACCTGCGTGCCGAGTTTGGCTTCAATTCTCCACGCACCTTGTTGATACCCATCCGGTTTGGTAATGCTGCATGTGACCAATCCTTTTGATTTTTTAACCAACTCAATCTCACGCCGAAGTGCGCCTGACAACTCATCAGGAACAATCCACCATGTTGGATTTCCGCGCGACTGCGGATTTCCAATGGAGTCATGGTCATCACTTCCATTCCAGCGCAGACCTAAACATGGCTCGTCTTCCCATGTCCCTTCAGCAGCACTCCACCCCCCGCTACCTGTATCAATAAGAACAGTATGATTCTGACCCCAACTATGCTTTGGGGAATTAACTTTCGATGGGTCAATATAGGGCATTTGCAATCTCCAAAGGTAGCAGGTCAATGCTGTAGCATATGTGCATTACGTAAACTATGTATTGTACTTATTCTACATATGATACTTTGGTTGTCAAGTGGCAATTTGAGCTATGCCTCAACTGGCCGGGCGTCAGGTGTGCAGTATCAAATGTGTCAAAGTAGGGTCGATTCAGGCATTTGCTGACGCTCCCATGCGAGTAACTATGACCTCAACCTGACAAACCCACTCCTTAACCCGGTTGGCCGTTCTGTTGCACCTGGAACCCCGACCTGCAGCGGAGTGCGAAGCTTGGTGGCCAGGATGTCGTTCGCATCGGCCGTCAAGATACGGTGATCAGGCGCCCTTGCGTGACTGCACCCTTAATAGCGTGAGCATGGCCCTGCCGTGAGTTGCACTTAATTTGCGTCGGAAAATGCGTCGAACGCGAGCATGGCCAGTTTAAACGCGAGCCGTTACAGCTAGCGGTCGATGCTCGCCTATGACCTCCGCTAAGGACCCAAGCAGACCTTACCCTTTGAGGCCACGAACCCATTTCTGTTGAATGAAACGCCCGCCGCTAATTTCACAGCGCCATGTCACTTCCAACGACGAAGGCTGACCGCCAACGTCCGTCAGTACGCCGTCCACCTCGACAACAAGCGGGTTGTCAACTCCGATGATGCGATATCGAATATCCCTGATGCCAAATCGAGCGGGAGAGGCGTTCGCCATGTTGTAAGCACATATGGTCGCAGTATCTTGCGGCGTACGTCCGGCGACATCCTCTACGCGGCGATTGTTCGAGTCTTTCAGGACAATTTCAGTTGGCATTGGTTTCATCGAACTACACGCCGAGAGTAAAACACCCAGGATAATTACAGGAAGTGATCTCAAATTCATTTAAGTTTGCCAATCTATGGGTGGTTGAATTAGGGACATTACAGTTATGGTTTCGACCCAAAGCGGCTGTGTTGTTCTCAGAACAAACAGGAGGAGGGCGTTTTTAGTGAAACGTTCTACCTACCACTACAAGGACACGGACGTGGGACACTTCGCAGAATAGTCGAGTCAGCGTCACTTAACTGCTGAGTTTAGCCGCTAAACAAAATCCGTCCAGACTGCTTATAGTACAGGTACAGCGCGCGGCCGTAGTGTTTAGCCGCTGAACAGCAAAAGGCGTTTATTAACTAAGGCAGGATAGGGGACGTGGCACCATTCGTAGTACACTAGCCAAAAATTTCTTTTGGTAAAGTTTATGGCAACTCTTCAAATTCGTTGTTCAGATGCCTTGAAAGACCGGCTCACCTGCGCGGCTGCGCGTGCTGACATTAATGCATCGGAACTGGCGAGGGCGATCCTAGAGCGTGGGCTTACGCAACTTGAAGCATCTCAAGCGCGCGACAAGAGTGAGGAAGGCGATGACGAAGGGCTCCGTAAAGTCTACGAGCCACGAAGCGAACGCGCATGGGCGAGGTTGACGCCTTCAGAGATGGCTGCGGTGACCGTACGTTCTTCAGGCATGGGGATGACGCCGTACAAGTGGATAGCTCGCTTGATCCGTGCCCATCTTACTAAAGCGCCTGAACTCACTCATGATGAAACCGTAGCGTTACGCTTGGCAACCCGCGAGTTGAACTATGTCGGGCGGAACTTGAATCAGATTGCACATGCTTTAAACATGACGTTGAACGCTAGGGAAAAAATTTCAGTTGAACTGATTGCGGAAATTAATCAGAAGGTTGCCGTCACGAGTGATCAGGTCAAGGCCGTGCTAGATCAAAATTTGAACCGTTGGGGTGTTTAATGGCTCACAGCGCCGTCTTAAGCGATGAAAGCATCAATAGGTGACCTTGAATGTTGGGCTATCTTCGGCCCGCATTTGCCTGCGGTCGTACACTCGCGTAGTTGAAATGTTGGCATGCCCTAGCCACTGTTGCACCTTGGCGATATCGGCGTCGTGTTCAAGCGCGTTGGTGGCGGCTGTAGCGCGCAGCGCGTGCGGGCCGAAGCCCTCCACATCAATGCCGGCCAGGATGGCGTACTTGGCCAGCACTTTGTAGACGCCATCAGGTGTGATCGCTCGTGCGCCACGGGCGTTGTTGCTCAAGGGCCGGAACAGCGGACTGAGCTTGTCGTCGACGCCATGCCCAGTCACTTCTAAGTAGGCAGTGATCGCGCTTGCCGCAGCAGGGTGCAGCGGAACATAACGGATTTTATTGCCCTTGCCATGCACCTGCAGATGGCGCACGCCGCGGCGGTCCTGCAGGTCAACCATGCGCAGCGCGCACAATTCAGCGCGGCGCAGACCGTGGTACAGCAAGGTAGCCAGCATTGCGCGATCGCGCAAGCCAGACAACGTGGACGCATCCGGCGCCGCCAGGAGCGCACGCGCCTGGTAGTCGCCAATAGCTGGCGTTTTTCCTTCGTGGCTATCGTTCTTGGGCCGTTTCACGCCGTCGACGGGGTTGCCATGTATGGCGTTGGCTTCGCACAGCGAATCGAACATAGACGACAGCGCCGCCAGCTTGCGCCGGATCGTGGCGCCGGACAATGCGCGAAGCTCCAAGTCGCGGCGCCAAGCCAGGATGTGAGCGCGCTCGACCTGGCGGAACGCATACGGATCCGTAATGCCGGCGAACGTCATGAATTCCTGGACGTCGTTCTGATACGCGCGCCGTGTTTGTGGACTGTCGATGTTGGCGAACCAAGTCAGTGCTGGAGGAACATCGGCTAGCTGTTGAAACCGCGCTGCTGTAAGCGACATGTCGCCAGCTGACATTGCAGTGCCAATCAGCAGGTCTCGTTTATCAGAGATCATCGCCTTCGTCCGAGTCAGCTGCCGGTTTTTAAACCAAAATGTTTCTGAATTTGATCGTATTGCACTTTGGCCGTGCCACCGTCTGCAATCTCCATAGCCTCTGCGTGGCGAACCAAGTACGTCTGAACGACCTTGTATGTCGAGACAGTCTGCGAGATGACGCTGCCACCTGGCGCGATCATGGTCATTATTTCCCCATCTTCATACTCCAAGTTTGGCACGTAGGCGATGCCAGTGATCAAGTCAACGACGGCCGCACGGCCATCGACGCTATGTTCGTGGAGACCATGAAGGTTGGCGAGGAAGTTGATGATGCTGGCTGCAACGGGTTGGTTTTCTGTTGGCATGCGGATTCTCGAACAAGTGTGGCCGCGCACCAGGTAGCGCGCTGCGGGCACAAGGACATCACCCGAGCCAACTCTACTATTGATAACGTATTTTATCAATAGTAGAAAATAAACGATACGGATCGTGAATTGTAGTAAATTAGCAACTTCTACTTACAACCACAAAGAAGCTATGAATCTTAAACAAACGGTTGAGCTAAGCCCACTGGAAAAAATTAAACGACTTACCGTGGTCTCGATGTTCTCAGATGATGAGCTGGAAGAGGATTTAGTTTTGAAGGGGGGAAATGCGATGGACTTAGTTCATCGCTTAAGCAGTAGAGCTTCTATGGATTTGGATTTTTCTATGAAGCATGATTTCCCCGGAGAGGTGGAGGATTTTTGTGCACGTGTCGAGCGAGCTTTAAAAAAGACGTTTAAGCCCGAGGGATACGAAATTTTTGATGTAAAAATGGAAGAAAAACCAAAGGCTATATCTGATGATATGCGCGATTTTTGGGGCGGCTATGGCGTAGAGTTTAAGATAATATCGTCTGAACTTTTTGATAAAAATAAGGACGATATTAATAAACTTAGGCAAAATGCAATAAATATCGGGCAGGGGAAAAGATTTCTTATAGATATTAGTCGATTTGAATATACGGACGGAAAAGAAGAAGCCGATTTTGATGGTTATCGAATTTACGTTTATTCAGCGGAAATGATTGTATGTGAGAAATTACGAGCAATTTGTCAACAATTGCAAGAATACAGCGAAATTATTAGGCGAAGCTATAAAGGAAAAGCGCGAGCTCGTGATTTCCTCGACATTGCAGTATTGATTGACGCACGCCAAATTGACATAACATCAGAAAATAACAAAGAAATACTGGTGGAAATGTTTAAAGCAAAAAAAGTACCTTTAGAATTTTTAAATAAAATCAAAGACCAGCGAGATTTTCACAAAAATGACTTTGTCTCAGTGTTGGCTACTGTTAAGCCAGGGCAAGAATTACATGATTTTGATTTTTATTTTGACAATGTTGTATCGTTGGTAGAAAAGTTAGAAACCTTTTGGGACAAATAATCTCCATTCTTTAATATACTCACTTTTCCCCATGGCATTAGTTAAATAAAAATCGAATTCCATGGGGATTTTTCTTAGTAAAGAGAGCGCTCGATCCTTGTAGCCTGCTCGCTCCATATAAAAACCGATCGCTTGATGATAGGGATATGTATGTTGGATTTTACTAAGCATAGCTACTAATGCATTTGCTGAAACATTTTCCTTAGCCAATTCAAAAGCCTTCAACACTTCAAATACGCCACCCGCATATACTGGTCGTGTGACAATATCTATTAAAGTTCGTTCAAGGTTTGTTACTCGGACACTCACTGGAATTTCGCTATCGTATTGTAGCGTTTCGGCGACCACACCTAATGATCCAGTGTTTTTCCCGTTAATCAAACAAATTCCAGTATCTTCAATTTTTGTTACATTATTCGATAACCTTGGTTTATTTTTAAACGCAGCATCAATTCGACCTTGTTCAAGGCCGCCAGTTGTTTGACTTTTTAAATGTTGCTCGTGATTTAAATAAATAACTTTGGGGACCTGTTCTGTTAGTCCATGCAGTCGCATTGCCGTGTAGTGACTAAAATAGCTATTCGGTTTTAGACTGAGAACAACTTCAATAAGGGGTACTTCGCCCCATGTATATCTTGTTTCGCTGCGATGCGGCAGTGGGAAAGGCATGACGCGCATAGCAGCGTTGTCAACAAGGTAAGCAATGAATTTTTGTGCTGTCATACTTTGTGCCAAGCGCCAGAAAGACCTTTGGCTTGCCAATATTTCTTGTATTTCTGTCAACTTAAAAACTTTCTGCGGATATTTGTCAAAAAAGGCCAAAATGTCTGCACGGGCTATTTGAATCCTGGAACGTGCCATAATTTTCTTTCCACATAGTATTTACAGTTCTATGAGCATTGGTTGGTTTTTGCTGCTTATGACCCTCACATCGTCAGTGACGACGTGAGTATATATACTCCGTCGTCACTGACACCCACTCCTTGCCACCGTTCGGCTCATGATCTCCTATGTAGTATATATACTACGTAGGAGAAGAAGAAGCGAGGCCTAGATGTCCTGGTCACGCTTTCTCTAACCAGAATTTTCTGGATATGCCACTGCTGCGTAGTATATATACTACGCAGCATAGGCGCAATATAGTAGTTTGAAGTGCTGTTCTTCCTAGATTCCAGATATATAAAAACTGATCTAAATATATGATTTTAAAAGAGATTTTACCAAAACTGCCTTCTACAAAGGATGAGTGCAGCAGTTTAAAAACGCTGACTTTAGTGAGCTGCTCCGTAGTATATATACTACGGAGCATAGGTGGAATTTACGAACCTTGAGCGAAAACGTCACTCTTCCTCCTTCGCTCTATCTAAGAGGCCATAACCGCTGTAGAGGGCGTGGGGTACGTCAGGATTGTCGGGGTCGACAAGATATGGAGCGAGGCTTTGATAAGCCATGCCATACTTTTGGGTCATTTCGGCCGCTTCGACGCTGGCAGCTACCGGGTTCGCGCAGCGTACTGATTGGATGGCGGCTTACCGTGCGCGCACAGCTCGACACGGCGCAAGCCGTGATAGAGCAAGGTGGTCAGGATGGCGCGGTCACGCATGCAGCGCATGCCGCGCAGGGTCGATGGGCACGGCCGGCAGCACGCGCGCCTGGTAGCCGGCAACCGCCGGCCAGCCGGCTGCGAGAATATGTTCTTGCTACCAACAACATTGAACATATCTTTTGCAGCAAAAGGCATGACCGCGCCATCTTGGTACCCAATCTTGGACTTTCTCGAGATCGGCATCGTTCTCAAGCGCGTTGGTGATTGCCGTCACGCGTAGCGCGTGGGGATCAAAGCCATCGACGTCGATGTCAACCATGCTGGCGTACTTGGCTAGGACGGTAGACGCCGTCCGGCGTGATCGGCCGGCCGGTGTCTCGGGTGTTATTTCTGACGGGGTAGAACAACGATGCTTCCTTGTCGTCACCGTGGCCAGCCGCCCCGGGGTAAGCCGCAATTGTTTCGGCAGCGGCCGGATGCAGCGGCACGTAGCGTACTTTGCTGCCCTTGCCGATCACGCGCAGATGCCGCACACTCCGCCGCTCCTGCAGGTTGGCCAAGTGCAGGGGACATAGCTCAGCGCGGTGCAGGCCGTGGTACAGCAGTGTGGCCAGGATGGCGCGATCGCGCAGGCCTTCAAGGTCATGCCCTCCGGCGCCGCAAGCAACGCACGCGCTTGATGGTCGCTGATCGCCGGCGTCGAGCCTTCCTGTCTGGCTACCTTCGGCCGCTTTACGCCGTCGACGGGATTGCCGTGTACGGCGTTGGCCTCGCACAGCGCATTGAACAGCGATGACAACGCCGACAGCTTACGGCGAATCGTCGCGCCGCCCAGAGTGTACCCTTCCAGGTCGCGTTGCCAGGTCAGCACGTGACCGCGGCCAACCTGGCGGAACGCGTGCGGATCCTGGATGCCGGCGAACGCCATGAATTCTCGCACGTCATTCTCGTAAGCGCGGCGGGTCTGCGGGTTGTCGAGTTTGGCGAACCAGGACAGCGCCGGCGGCACCTCAGCTAGCTGGTGGAAGTCGGCCGTCGTCAAGACCGGTGCTTCGTAGGCGCGATGCTGTGGTCAGGCCAGTGCCCAATGTAATACCTTCATTGATATCGGTACGGCCGCAGCTAGGAGCGGCCAGGTAAAACGGTCGATCAGAAGAACCGCCAGGCGGATTGCCCAATGGTCTTTGCGGAAGTAGTCTAGCGGCTGTCTCTTCATGATGCGCGATGTAGCGTTGTCGATGCCACCATCATGCCGTCACGACTTTGGCGTGGTTGCAGACGTTTTCCTAATTTTTTCGCACAGCGCTTCTTAGCCCTCTCAGCTTCCGACTACTACTGCTGCGCCTGCAACTTCGCTTCCAGATCCATATAGTCTTGGCAACGCGCATCCATTTCATTCCATGCCGCCAGCAGGTCGTCGCTGTGAGACTTGTTGAAAGCGCCTACCTCTTGCACAGCACGCTGATAAGTCCAGCCATGATCGCGCATTGACTGGATTAGATTTTGTTGACTCTTGAGAAACACCCCAAAATTTTGCTGTTGTAACAATGCTTTTTCGCGCGCGATTTCCCACGCCTTCAGTGCCAAGTCCAGATCGTTTTTCGTCATTTGTTGCATGAGCATCTCCTTACAGTTGAACATCGATTTTATTCTTGATAATGATGGATTTTATCAAGAGTAAAGGAGCTAGTTTCAAGGTGAATTTTCATCACGTTGAATTTTAAGACAGCTTGAAACACAAGCGCCCGGTCGGGGGCAGCTGGCGCATGGATGAGACGTACATCAAGGTCAAGGGCTTCTGGAAATACCTCTACCGCGCTGTCGACAAGCAGGGCAAGACCGTGGGCTTCTTGCTAACGGCGAAGCGCTCCTTCGACAAAGCCATGGGCTCGTCGTCTGCTTGGCAGCGCCGGCGCCACTCCCTGCAATTTTTAGAGCGAATCTTTTTCTTTTTGTACAACATGGTAGATCGCAGTGTTCTGAATGTTGCGATCCTTAAATTTGATGATTGCATCGCCTTTGTTTTTGCCGTCTGCATGCCCGTCGGCAATTTTTTTGAATTGGCGGCCAATGGCTTTTCTGGTGTTAGCGGACAGGTCAATCCATTTTTCGCCAATGGAGGCTCGGTAGAGTTCGGTAGCTTTGAAGCTCTTCTCAAAATCAAGGCCGAGTGCATATTTGTGCATTTTTTTCACAATATCGATAATTTCTTCTTCTTCAAGCTCTGCTGGAGCGCCGTTATGAGGCGTGATATCCTCGTCGCTAACAAGCTTTTCCTTGATTTTACCTAGGAGATCAAGGAGAGAGTCTACTTCTTCCAAGGTAACGGCTAAGGTATCGAATTCAATTTTCATGTTGTTCTCTGGGGATTGGTGAAGCTAAAGAATACATGATTAACCTACTGTGCACAAGTTGTTAACCTATTTTTTATAAAGTTTGTGTGAACGAAACGACGTGGAACGGATTTTATGTCAAAAAGACCTCCCATAATATTGCGCTACGGTTTCCAATAATGTATAAATTGGGTAACGAAACACGATTTATAGGGAGTCCATAACTATGCAAAGCGTCAGTATCGAGACAGCAAAAACCCTAGTCGGGTCAAACACAGTAACCCGCGCTATTCTGGAATGCTTCGACGGCCGCCGTTGGGCTATTGTGCTGCGCGGCCGCGATGAATACGTAGTGCGGTCAAAGCGTCAGAACCCCAAGGCATTTGCCAAGATCGAAACCGCCCTGGATGAAATTAAAGGGCTGGGCCTACGCCATGCAGAGATTGACTTTAGCAAGTGGGACCGTGACCAGGCCACGTTGCCAGCGGAGGCCGTATGAGCTACAGCTACGAGATCACCCCGCGCCCGGTCGAGCTGGGCGGCGGTTGGCAGCTGCGACTTCTCGAGAACGAGAAAGAAATGGGCGGCGGCGTGTTCCCCGTCGATGACAGCGACGTCGACGCCGGCATGCGCTGGTGGAACGAGTGCAACGAGCAAGAGCGCGCGCACTGGCTGACCATGGCCGCATCGGCGCGGCCGGCCGACGCCTACCACGCTTTCATGCTGGCCGAGGCATACGCCGACGCCGAGAGCACGGCTTACGAATGGCTCGATTCGAGGGAGAGCAACAATGAATGAGACAGTCGTTACGCCAGTCAAAGCCACGTCGATGCGCAAGCCTCGTAAACCACGTGCCACTGCTGCCAGTAAGCCAAAATGCGTAGCGGCTATTGCGACCACACACGAACAGCTTGGCTTCTGGCCGGATGAGGTGCGCGGCGTGCCGAATGCTGCCCTTCGCGGCGCCCTGTTCTCTGTGAACCAAGAGCGCGAAATTGCGAAAAGGCGGCAGAAGCTTGCAACTGTGGACGGCTATCAGATCATTTTCAAAGGTGAGCGATTCAACCAGCGTGACCTCGACCTATGGGAAATGCTGTTGCACCTGGGCCGTCAGCAACCATACGGCGCGCGGATCGTGTTTGTAGCAAGTGATTTGCTCAAGGCATTGGGCCGTGCTACAGGCGGCGGCGATTATGAAGAACTGAAAGAGGATATGGCACGGCTCACGGCCGGCGCGGTTGAGATCCTGTTCGCCGATGTTAACCAGACCTTCACCGGCTCCCTTCTTCGTAACTTCTATCGTGATGAAGCAACGCAGAGCTACGCGATCGAATTTGATGACAAGATGCGCGCGCTGTATGACGCCGGCTATACCCACGTAGATTGGGTGCAGCGCAGGAAGTTGAAAGGTAACAGCCTGGCGCAATGGTTGCACGGCTTTTACTCTACTCACGCCGCACCTCTACGCTACAAAGTCGAGACGATCCGCGAGCTATGCGGCAGTACAACCGAACGCCTCACCGACTTCCGCAAGGCGCTGCGCGTGGCCCTTGAGAGATTGAAGACCGAAGAGGCCATTACCGGTTGGAACATCGACCCAAAGAGCGACCTCGTGACAGTACGTCGAAAGGGAAGCAAGAGCCAACAGCGACACCTAGAGAACAAACAAACAGCCGAGGCAAGTGCGGAATTTTCGACCGGCTCAACAGGAACGCTATCGGGTTTTGACTCCCACTAATGTGGCAAGAAGCGCGGGGCAATTCATCGGGTTTTGACTCCCACCGGGAAGAAGGAACGGTCCCGCACACACTTTGCAGCTCACATAGGGCATTTTATCGGGTTCTGACTCCCACCCTGGCATCGGGTTTTGACTCCCACTCATCGGGTTCTGACTCCCACCTATTCGGGTTCTGACTCCCACCTATTCGGGTTTTGACTCCCGGCAAATGCCCATTTTTCATAGTGTTAACGGCGGGTAATAATAGCCTTTTAATCGTTCTTTTAATCCGCACGCAGCTAAGCCGTGCGACTTAATACCCACACCCCGCCCGCTCGCGGGCACCCCGTGAGGGGAAATTTAGACTGCGCTTCGCGCACAAGGAAAACTCAAAACCAATATGCAAACGCCGCCGTGCCGGTCGATCCCAAAGGGATCGCCGGGGATTGCTGTTAGGTTTTCAAAGTTTGATTTATCGCTTTTAAAGTTAATCAGGCGTGCCGATTTCGGAACGAAATCGGTGCGCAAGCAAGCGGGGACGCCCGCGCGCCAAGGTGTCCAATTGGCTTATCACATAGTCCAGGTGCGCACGGTTTGCAACTGGACAGCGCCCCGGTGCCGGGGCTCGCCAGGATAGGCGGGTGTGCCGCCTATCGGCGGCATCCGACCATGCGGCTGTGTCTACGCGCTTCGCGCTCGCACAGTCCGGCGCTCAGGCGCCGGATCGGACTCAAATCGCCCCCGTTTGGCAATGGAAACGCACGTAAGGTTTGGCAGGGAAATGGATTGTGCTCGTCTTAGCCAAGTTTTGAACCGTAAAACGCTCATGAAGGCACGAGAACGGGGCTACACGCTACGATCACCGACAATTAGACCGTCGGCACTCACGTAACAAAAAACGCCTCAAAACGCCGCAAATTTGGTTTACACCTCTATTTCTATTTTGCACTAGGTGTACAGACGTGTTTGGGGTCTCAGGTGCAGTGGGACGTAAAACCCCTTTAAGACATTTTTTTTGCGGTCAGGATGGCTGATTGGGTTCCGCACAATCATTTTTCATCGGCGACCGAAAACCGTGTTCACATTTCACTGAAATTGAATATTCAATGACTATAATATGAGACTCATTAGACACCGATTGGATAGCAAATGAATGGAAAAATCATCACGGTCGGCTCGACCAAGGGCGGCGTCGGCAAGACCACCCTAGCGCTCAACATCGCGATCGCGCGGGCGCTGGCCGGGCGCGACGTCTGGTTGATCGACGCCGACCGCCAGGGTACGGCGTCTACCGCGCTGGCGATCCGTGGCGAGGCCGGCAAGCTGCCAGCTATCGCTACCGCCCACTACGCCGACGGCGGCCAGCTGCGTACCCAGCTTCTGCACCAGCGCAGCAAGTTCCAGGACATTGTGATCGACGCCGGCGGGCGTGACAGCACCGCGCTGCGTGCCGCCTTGGTGCTGTCCGACTTGGTGCTGGTGCCGTTCCAGCCGCGCTCGATCGACGTGTGGGCAGTGGCCGACATCGCCGCGCTGATCGAGGAGGCGCGCGCGATGCGCGACGGGCTGCAGGCGCTGGCGGTGCTAAACATGGCCGATACCGCCGGCACTGACAACGAGGACGCCGCCGCCGCGCTGGCCGACTACCCGGCCATCAGCTACCTTGCCACGCCGATCCGGCGCCGAAAGAGCATCGCCAACGCGGCCGGCAACGGCATGTCGGTGCTCGAGCAGACGCCGCGTGACGACAAAGCGATCGCTGAGCTAAACGCGTTGCTGCAGGCAATATACTGACAATTTTTTGAATATTCAAAGAATATTTATTTAATATCCAATAGATATTGAAAGACTCCCACATGGCAATTACCAAAAAACCCGGCGTCAAGTTGCCAGCGGCGACGATGGCGCAGTTCATCGAGGCGGCGCCGGACGGCGCCAAGCCGGCCAAGGCGCCGGACGACGGCAGCGTGCAGATCACGCTGCGCCTAAGCCGCGAGCAGCTCGAGCGCATCAGCAACATCGCCAAGCGCCAGGGCATCCCGCGCGCCAGCTATATCAAGCGCTCGGTGTTCATCCAGTTGGAGGCGGACGAGCAAGGCAAATAGCTAGCTTACGGTATGGTTCCGCGTCCAGTGTGCCAGCTCGACTAACTCGGTGTTCTGCATCTTGTCAGTTTATCCGAACGTCATGTCAGGCGACGCTGGCGAGGATTTTTGCAACAGAGCCGGGTTTAGCGGCCGATTTTTTCTGTTTTTCCTATATGCCTCTTAGAGCCGCTAACACAAGTCACCTAGCTGAAGAGGTGCTCAGTGAGGAAGGCTCAGTGCAACAGACCTCATTTTTTAACTTGACACTAATTTAGCGATTATTCGATAATCAATAAATGCTATACAAAAATATAGATGGCTTCCCTCGTGAAGCCGTAATGCACGTGGCCCATGAGCTCAAGCGGCAGGGAAAGACTCAGGGAGAGATTGCATCTATCGTTGGCTGCAGTCAGTCTACTGTGTCGATGTGGCTGCGAGAAATTCAGCAGCAGCACTACCGAGTCGATCAAGAGCAAGTGGCCTCTATCACCCGCTCTCTGTTGGAGAGAAACATTGAAAGTGAGTCACCATGAACGATGAAATCGAGAAACGTCTGGCTGCCTT
>Ga0308164_10003585_pt1 | contig 13848 bp, 10 predicted proteins | sample PhyTR2_FD_201031 | JGI IMG/M metagenome (GOLD analysis project Ga0308164, IMG submission 201031) | Phyllosphere microbial communities from UC Gill Tract Community Farm, Albany, California, United States - DLSLT.R2 | ecosystem: Host-associated > Plants > Phyllosphere > Unclassified | place: USA... | reverse complement strand
TACACCAAAGTGGATGTAAACGGTATTCCAATAGAAATGGATTTTATTGTTCAAAATACATCCTTAATTACTGCTGTTGAATTATCAAAGATTGAGACGAAGATGAAAGATGGAAGTTTTAAAATAAATTTCAATAAGGAAATTAAACCATATATAAAGGGAGCAAACTATTTTCCTATTAGTCTGGGAATTTCATATTTTGATATATTAACGGTGAAGCAAGGGAATTAATATAGTCAGTATGTTCATAAAGGGGTTAGCTAATAAGCTAACCTTTTATGTTAGGTGGTCTGCCTATTTTTGCAAGAGAATATTTCTACTTTATGGAAAAGTTTAAACAATATTCCGGTTATTCGAATAAAGGAAATATAAAGTACGACTTAAACCCAACATCATTACTCAATCTATTCTCAACCTCTAACTGTAAATAATTTGAAAAATTTAATATCACTACTTTTTGTCTTTATCTTTTTAATGACCGCTTGTAAAAGCGCAACTGCCAATTGCTAAAATTAATGAAGGAAAGATTAAAGTTTCAGGCGAAACTTGTTTAATAGAGAAGCCAGATAGTAAACAAACTCAAATGATAAATGCAACAAATAAACTAGGTAATACAAAATTTATTGCCCCAAATTTACCTGTCGGGCTAAGAATTAATGATTATATAAAGCTAGACAAAAAATTAATAATTCAAATTTGCTCAAAAGCAATCCCTCTAAATACAGTCAAGCAACTGCCTTAAGGATTGAATGATTATTTATTTATTAGTTTTAAAATAAATGAAAGTGGCTATCCAATAGAAATAGAATTTTTGTTCAAAAACACTTCTATAATTACCTCTAACCAATTAAATCAAATTGAAAAAGAATTAAAGGGTGGCAAGTTTAAAGTAACATTCAAGGATGGAATAGAACATTATCTGAAAGGTATTAATTACTTTGAGGTAGATGTACCTGTTCATTATAGGGATATATTAAAAGCGAAAGAGGGCAATTAATACGATTTGTTTATTTTATATAGGGCTAACTATGTTCAAGCTAACCCTACTGCGCCATGCTGCGAAATCCAAGTGGAAGGTATTATCGCTGATTTCATTACCGGCAGAAGAGCGAAAGTTGGTAACAATTAAGGCTATTACTAAAATAGAAATAGTATTTTATATCTTGTTTTTCCTTCGAATTAGTACCAGGGCTCAATAAAAATCAATAAATTAGACTCACTCCTAAATGTCTATTTAGAGATCATTTTAAAGCAAATATTCATAAATTAAGGGATTCAAACAATCTTTACAGTCTTGCTATAAAGATTAATTTAACAACAATTGTTCATGAAATAATGCACGCATACTTTGATGCAAACAAAATTCATTATGTGCAACAGCTTAAACAACATAGGGATATGGCTGAAGGATATGTAGAAGCTCTAAAAGTTAGTATTAAAGAGATTTTATCCATCAATTTTGGATAAAGATGCCTATAAGCTTTCAATGGCTTTGGAGATATTTTTAAAAATGATCTGAGTTATTGGAATGCGCTAATTGCAAAGTACAACTTAAGTACACAGCAAATTATTGATATTAGAGATGCGTACAGAAATAGTAATTCTACAACAGGAACAAGGTGTGCAAAGAAGTAATTTAAGTAACTACAAATGAAAATAAAATTTAACCTTATTATCTCACTCATTACCATTTTACCCTTTTTTGGTCTTGCTCAGGAGCAAAAAACCACATTGAGATCATCTAATATTGAGGATGTTCGTAATTATGTATCTAATAGTTATAATTTAAAACAGAAAGCTCTTGATACTTTATGTCTTTACACAGTTGTTTTTATAAAATTCAAGGTATCAGAAAAAGGGAAAATAGAAGAATTATACCTTACCGAAAAAACACCTCCTGTAATTAAAGCAGAATTGGAAAAAGCCATAAAAAGTACAAACGGCCATTGGAGTGAGGCAGCCGGAGATAAAACTTATTTTTCCGGAAAAGCGTTTATGCTACCCGTCGTATTGTTTTACGGGAAGGGATGTGAGGAAGGAAACGGAGAACTTGAAACAAATATTACTGAAGAACAACGAGCAAGAGAATATAGGAAACTCAACAGCACCACACGCAACGCAAATTATGCGGTGCAAAATATTTTAAATTTTGGTGGTGAAACTAAAGATTCCCTTGAATGTGTTATGATTGCCCCAATTAGTTTTGGTGCAGGCGGATACTGATTGATATTTTAAATTTGAAAGCGCATAGAGCTTTCCTCAAAAGGGAAAGCTTTTTGTTTTTAGTTCCCTCAAAATATTTTACGTCTGCCAAGCTGACACTTTATATTCCCTTATCGTTTATAATTTGACAGTACGGGTGTAAATTTGTCCCTGAAAAGCTATTGGCATAAAAAGTGTTAATTGTATGCATAGTTAAAAAACTTAAAATCAAAATAAAAAATAATAAAAGTTATGGCGTTAAACCTTAAACCAATTGCCGGCAGTTCGAACAGAGTAATAGTTGAACCGGCTGCGGCAGAAGAGAAAACTGCATCAGGTTTGTATATTCCTGATACTGCTAAAGAAAAACCATCTAAAGGAACTGTGGTATCGGTTTCTGAAGAAGATTCTGAAGGTAAAAAAGCTACTGTAAAAGTTGGTGATGTTGTTATTTATGGTAAATACGGTGGTACCGAGTTTCCTTATGAAGGTAAAGATTACTTAATCATGCGTGAAACAGATATTTACGCTGTAGTAGGGTAATTCTAAATTAGTTAGAAAGTTAAAAATTATAAAGTAATGCGATTTAATAGATCGTAAATCGTAATTCTAAAATCTTATATAAAAATGTCAAAACAAGTAAAATATAACGTAGAAGCTCGTGACGCCCTTAAACGCGGTGTTGATATTCTTGCAAATGCAGTAAAAGTAACTTTAGGTCCGAAAGGCCGTAATGTAATCATCGATAAAAAATTCGGTTCGCCGGCTATTACTAAAGATGGTGTTACAGTTGCCAAAGAAATCGAATTGAAAGATGCGGTTGAGAATATGGGCGCTCAAATGGTTAAAGAAGTTGCTTCTAAAACAGCAGATATTGCTGGTGACGGAACAACTACTGCTACGGTTTTAGCTCAGGCAATTATTACTACAGGTATTAAAAACGTTGCTGCAGGTGCAAATCCGATGGATTTGAAACGCGGTATTGATAAAGCAGTTTTAGCTGTTGTAGAAAACTTAAAATCTCAATCGCAAGCGGTTGGTGATGATAACAATAAAATTAAACAAGTTGCATCAATCTCAGCAAATAATGATGAGGTTATCGGTTCGTTAATTGCTGAAGCAATGAGCAAAGTTGGTAAAGATGGTGTAATTACTGTAGAAGAAGCAAAAGGTACTGAAACTGAAGTTAAAACAGTAGAAGGTATGCAATTTGACAGAGGTTATTTATCTCCGTACTTTGTTACCAATGCAGATAAAATGGAAGCTGAATTAGAAAATCCTTACATTTTAATCTACGATAAAAAAATCAGCAACATGAAAGAATTGCTGCCGGTTTTAGAAAAAACTGTTCAAACAGGCAAACCATTGGTTATCATTTCTGAAGATTTGGATGGCGAAGCTTTGGCTACTTTGGTAGTAAACAAAATTCGTGGTTCGTTAAAAGTTGTTGCGGTTAAAGCACCTGGTTTTGGCGACAGAAGAAAAGCAATGTTAGAAGATATCGCGATTTTAACTGGCGGTATTGTTGTATCAGAAGAAAGAGGCTATAAATTAGAAAATGCTGATTTAACTTATTTAGGTTCTGCTGAGAAAGTTGTTGTTGATAAAGACAATACAACTGTTATTAACGGCGCCGGTAACTCAGAAGACATTAAATCTCGCGTCAGCCAAATTAAATCTCAAATTGAAACAACTACATCTGATTACGATAAAGAAAAATTACAAGAGCGTTTGGCTAAATTAGCTGGCGGTGTTGCAGTTCTTTATGTAGGTGCAGCTTCTGAAGTTGAAATGAAAGAGAAAAAAGACCGTGTTGATGATGCTTTACATGCAACTCGTGCAGCTGTAGAAGAAGGTATTGTTGCTGGTGGTGGTGTTGCTTTCATCCGTGCGGTTGAAGCTTTAGCAAACCTGAAAGGTGTTAACGAAGATGAGAATACAGGTATTCAGATTATTCGTCGTGCTATCGAAGAGCCTTTACGTCAAATTTGCGAAAACGCAGGTATCGAAGGCTCTATCGTAGTTCAGAAAGTTAAAGAAGGAACTGCAGATTTCGGTTACAATGCCCGTACTGATGTTTATGAAAACTTAATTGGCGCAGGTGTTATCGACCCGACTAAAGTTTCTCGTGTAGCATTAGAAAATGCGGCTTCAATTGCAGCAATGTTATTAACAACAGAGGTTGTTTTAGCAGACGAACCTGAAGAAGGTGGTGCATCGGCACATCCTCCAATGGGTGGCGGCGGCATGGGCGGTATGATGTAATCAACCACTCAGATAAAAATTACGTGTAAAATTAAATCCCTCAAAACTAAAATTTTGGGGGATTTTTTCTTGCAAAAAACTTCGTAAAGGCATTTAGCAAACAAAAAGCCGACAAACGAATTCGGTATTCGTGTAAAATTTTAAATACGTTACACTCATTTCACTATTTTCGAAGCAAAACATTTGAAGAAAATAGTATCGATCAAATATTTACCAAACAAATTAATTTTTTATTGTCCTTTTTGCCTTCGTTGCAAATAGCGGGTTGTATTTTTTTGCAAAATTTCTTCTTTTAAAGCAATTCCTATTGTTAAGCTATATGAAGACCCGGTGTAGAAAGATTTCGCAATTCGTCTTATTTTTTTTAACCTTTTTATTTTTATCAAACACGGCCTTTTCGCAATTAACGGTTGGGGGCGTTGATGCCGGACCATATACGCCCGGGAGCACGATTGCTGTGCCATTTACAATCGGCAACGCTTCTTGTATATCAACAACAAATGTATTCCAACTATATTTATCGGATGCAAACGGTAATTTCGCCGCAGAAAAATTGCTGGGAACTTACACAGGATTTTACACCACATATATCAATGGTGTTATACCCGTTACAGGAATTCCTGACGGTACAGGATATAAAGTCAGGGTGAAGGCTACCGTTCCTGCTGATGTTAGCGGCGAATCTGCCGCATTCGAAATTAAGGCAGGAACTGCTGTAAGCGCCGGCTTAGTATCAACTTTTTTAAATACTACAAACCGTGAAACATTTGGTACCTGTACAACAAAGCCAAACAACGACATGGCTTTATCAAATGCGTCAACCCCGACTGCCACCGTTACAGCAAATATCAAAAACGAGCTAACCGGCGCAACGACGGCACTAAATCTTGATGGACCGAAGATTTTCACGGCCCAACTTTCACACTACACCATTTTTACCAAGGCAGTAATGCCAAACGGTACCGTTGGAACGAAGGCTTATCTAATTATAAATAACCCCGCAATTACAGCGTTTGCGACTTTAAGTAACAACATCGTTTGTCTGCCAATCGGGTCTTTCGATTTTGCAGTTGATTTATCTGAAACAGGCATTTTAAACAATTTCCCCGGCGATAAATATGTTATAAACTGGGGCGATGGCTCTTCGACAACATATACCTTTTGTGATATTCAAAAAGCCGGGGGTAAAGTAAGTCACGATTACACAAGATCATCATGCGGAAGAACGTCGACAACCAGTAGCGGAACAATTTACAATGCTTTTGATGTAACCATTCGAGTTGCCAACGATTTTTGCGGCAATCTAGGTACTCCAATTTCCTCTTACGCGAAGGTTGTAGTGAAGCCTGTAAACTCGTTTACTTTTCCAAATCCTGCGTGTACAAATGCGAATGTTACTTTTACGAACACATCGCTACTAGGCGAAAACCCGAATACAACTACCCCAGGTTGTAGTCAAAATAACGTAACTTATAATTGGTTTGTTGATGGTGTATTAATTGAAGCCAACAGACCGCGTTCATTTAATTTCGTTTACAAATTTCCAACACGTGGTAAGCACATCATCAGGCTAACATCAGTTAGTTCCGGCGCTTGTGATGCTGATCCGGTACAACAGGAAATATGCGTTCAAGATCCGCCGCAACCGATTTTCACCTTACCAACTAACACGGTTTGTGCGCCGAATACATTGAAACCCCTTGACGCATCAATTGTAGATAATTTATGTAATGCTGCAAATTCATATACCTGGACGGTAACACCTGCAGTTACTTTTGCCAACGGAACAAACGCATCAAATGCTGCGCCCGAATTTAATTTTACTACAGCAGGTGTCTACACAATTACGTTAAGTATTTCGACGCCATCATGCGGTATTGTCACTTCGGCTCCTCAAACTGTTACGGTTTCAGGCTCTGATGCCGGTCCGGATCAAAGTATTTGCTCAGGAGATCAAGCTACCTTAACTGGAAATAATGCCCAGCCAGGCAATTGGACGCAAACGTCAGGGCCCGCTGTTGTTATTGTTTCTCCAAACCAATATAACACTACGGTAACCGGCCTTTCACCCGGTCAGATTTATATTTTTAGATGGACAATAACAGGAGGAGCCTGCCCTAACAGTTGGGATGAAGTAATAGTTACTTATCCGCCTGCGATAACAAATAATATTACGTTGCCTTCTGCAACCGTGTGTTCAAATCAGACCATTGCCATCATCGGCGATGTTCCTGCCGGAGGAAATGGCATTTTCAGCTATCAGTGGCAAAGCAGCGCAGACGGAAATACGTGGATAAATATAACTGGTAAAACCGCAAAAGACTTAAGTGTTGTTGCCATTAATCCCGCATATTACAGGCGATCAGTAACAAGTAACGGGTGTACTTCGAACAGTAATCCCGTTCAAATTAGTGTGTTACCTGCAATTACCAATAACATCATTTCGGCAAATCAGTCGATCTGCAACGGTGTTTCTGTTGCGCCTTTAACCGGATCATTACCTCTCGGCGCCGATGGCAGGTTTACTTATCAGTGGCAATCGAGTATCGATAATGGAATTACATGGCTTGATGTTCTCAATGCTAATAATATTGATTACACCCCGCCACAACCGGCAAACACAATTCAGTACCGTCGTTTGGTTGCGGGTGTTGCTTGTTCGGGTGGTTCTCAAAATGTAAGTAATCCGGTAACGATTACGATAAACCAGCCTGCAAAAGCAGAAATTAATTTCGTAAACGACAAAGGATGTGCACCTTTTGCACTTACAGCTTCTAACGTTACTGCAGGGCTCTATCCGGGTAGAAACAGTACCTTCACCTGGTTTGCAGATGACGTACAAATTGGCACAGGCCCAACCTTTCCAGGTTATACAATTACAAATAATAATGTTAATGTTGTTATCAAACTAGTGGTAACCAGCGGATTAAATTGCGGAACAGACCAAGTAAGCCATACGTTTTCAACTATACAAACGGTAACACCGAACTTCACACAAAACGTAACTGAAGGCTGCGGTCCGCTTAGCCTTACAGTTGTAAATACATCTAATTCATTAACCGCCGCTACATTCAAGTGGGATTTTGGAAATGGCGTAACCTCCAACCTGACTACGCCTCCAACGGTAATTTATCAGCCCGATCCGGCCGGGAAAGATATTACCTACACAATTACCTTAGAAACGACAACTTCTTGTGGAGTTCTTACCAAAACATCAACCGTTCTTGTTAAAGCGCAGCCCATTTCTGTGTTTTCTCCTGATAAAACAACAGGATGTTCACCTTTCACAGCGACCTTTAGCAATACATCGCCCGGAAATTACACCAGTTTTACCTACGATTTTGGCGACGGAACAACGCTGACAACAACCGATAAAAGTAGTGTAACCCACACCTATACAACAATTGCAGTTAAAGACTATACAGTTAAAATGATTGCCAAAAACGATTGCGGCGTCAGCGAGTCTCAATATTCGATAAGGGTTTCGCCAAATAACATTGTGCCCGAACTTGTGGTAAACAGTACCGAGTTGAAGGGCTGCGCACCATTAACTGTTAATTTTTTTAACAACACCAAAGGAGCGAGTACCTTTTATTACGATTTTGGCGATGGCAGTTCTGCGCTCACCTCCACAGCGCCCGAAATGATTGCTCACACTTTCAGTAAGCCGGGATCGTATTTGGTTACACTGTATGCTTCGAATGATTGCTCCAATGCATACACAACCGAAACAATTTTAGTTTTGGAACAACCTACAGTTGGTTTCACATCTGATAAAACAATTGGCTGCAGCGGCACAATCATAAAATTTAAAAATAATAGTAGAAATGCCGTTACTTACCTTTGGGATTTTGGCGACGGTACAACTTCTACTGAATTTGAACCGCAACACACCTTTACCGGTAATGCAATGAATTATACGGTAAGCCTGAAGGCAACAAATTTTCAGGGTTGCAGCAACACATCCGTTAAACCGAACTACATAAACCTTGTTTCGCCGCCTCAATCTATTTTTACGGTTTTACCGGGCAACGAATTGTCGATTCCCAACTTCAGCTTCAGTTTTAGAGATGCAAGCTTAAATGGTGCCGGAAGCTGGGAATGGAACTTTGGCGATGGTACGACATCAACGCTTCAAAATCCTACACACACCTACAACAATGTTGGCGAATATATCGTGACGCTCAAAATTTTAAATAAGGAAGGTTGCTCAGGAACGTCTTCTCAAGCAGTAAGAATAATCGGCGTTCCGGGTTTTCTTTATGTTCCCAATTCATTTATGCCTGCAAGCCAGAAAAATGAATTGCAAACTTTTAAAGCCAAGGGCAGAGGAATTGACACCTGGAAAATGACAATTTTTAACAAATGGGGGCAGCTTTTGTGGGAAACTGATAAGCTTAGCGATGGTGCACCTCTTGACGGTTGGGATGGGCGATATAAAGGGCAGGAGCAACCTCAGGGCGTTTATTTCTGGAAAATCGATGTAAAATTTATTAACGGCGGCGAATGGAAAGGGATGACATATGATTCATCTCCGCCGAAGAAAACTGGAAATATATACTTAATAAGATGATGAAGAGCAGGTGGATTAATTTATTTATAATGACTATGATGTTGCCTCTGTTTTCTACGGCTCAAGATCATATTTACTCGCAATTTTACAACTCGCCAATATATTTAAACCCCGCATTAACCGGGCAGTTTGAAGGCGACATCAGGTTTAATGCTTTGTATAGAAACCAATGGACGGGTCTTTCAGGCGATTTTTCTTTTATGAGTGCTTCTGCTGATTTAAACTTACAGAAATTGAATAGTGGTGTTGGCTTAATTTTTAACAGAAGCAGCGAAGGAACCGCTTATTTGCAAAAAAACAACATTGCATTAAGCTACTCCTACATTATCGGTGGCAATGATTTTACCCTTTCTTTTGGGTTGCAAGGCGGAATAACCAACCAAAAATTAAATTGGGACAGATTGGTTTTCGGCGATCAGATAGACGTAACGGCAGGTATTATTCCCGGTATAATTTCAGGAGCCGAGCGGCCAAATATCGATAGCAGGTTTTATTTTGATGCGGCAGCGGGGGGTAATATGGTTTACAAGAATTTTATGGTTGGTGTAGGTTTGCATCATTTAAATCGCCCTGATGAATCTTTGGCGGGCTACCAGACTAAGCTACCGATGCGTGTTTCGGCAAACCTGAGCTATAAGCTGGCTTTAATTCCCGATCAATACGACAGAGATGGAACTTACCTTATTCCTTCAATTGTAGCATATAAACAACAAAATGTAACCTCCTTTAGTGTCGGAACTCAATTTAAATATGCAGGGATAAATGCGGGAATTTGGTACCGCAACGACGGCAATTCGAATGGTAATGATGCAATCGTACTGTCTGTTATATTCGATATTTTTAATAGGCGGACAAACGGAGAGAAATTCAGGATTGGCATCAGTCATGATGCTACAACCTCAAAAATTAACTATACAAATACAGGAGGAACATCAGAAATAGGCCTGGGTTACGAAAAATATTGGTCGAACAGCAGCAATTATGGCAGAGCAAATGGCCTAAGATGTTACGATTTTTACTAATTTGCCTTTGTTAAATAAAGGCAATGAACGACATTTTAGACAACAGTCATTTTATTACGCAAAGCGAAGTCAATAAGTTTCTTCTTGCCACCTTACTCTGCGGAATAATAGGGGCTGAAAGAGAATACAGAAGTAAATCTGCTGGCTTAAAAACGATGATGATGATTGGCCTGGGAGCCACGCTTTTCACCATCTTATCAATCAAAATCGGACCGGCAAGTCAAGACAGAATTGCTTCAAATATTGTTACCGGAATCGGCTTTTTAGGTGCTGGCGTAATTTTCAAAGAAGAGAACAGAGTTAAAGGTTTAACAACGGCCTGCATTATCTGGATTGTTGCCGCTATTGGAATGGCTGTTGGTTCAGGTTATTATGAGCAAGCAATAGGGGTTACCATTGTGGTACTCTTAGCACTGATTATTTTTCCTTTTATCGAAGAGATCGGCGACCGCCGTTTTACAAAGCGCATCTATAGAATTGTTAAAAAACAACATTCGCACGGCGACTTAGAGAGCTACGAAGAGGTTTTTAAAGAAAATAAGCTTAAACCACAACGCGGAAAACACCAGCTGGTGAATAACATCATTACAGGAAATTGGGTGGCAACCGGCACGCCTAAAAACCATAAAAAGTTTGTTGAGAAAATGCTAAAAGACGATGAGATTATTGAGTTTGATTTTTAGGGTTTTATTTGATCTGTAATTTCTCTTATTAACTTTTCTTTATCTTTTGAGATTTTGGTTATCCTTAACCATTTAAAAAATAAATCATAAGCCCAGCCCGATATAGATTTTTTGTTTTGCTTGATAAAATTCAACAAATCAGATTTTTCTTTCAGCCTGAAAGAGTTATTGCCAATTTCTGCTGAAGCCTTCAAATAACGCAACAATGTAATGTGTTGAATTTGCTTAAAATCTCGTTCTAACGTATTGGCATAAATTATTGCCCTGCTGAAATCCTCCTTAATTATCATTAGCTCCAACAAACTCAATTGATGCATTTCGGCAGGCTGTTTAGTTTTTTTAAAGTAATCTATTTGCTCTTGATATTTATTAATGCCATTTTCGAAAGCAGAATCTGCTTCTTTATACTTTCCCGTTGTTTTATAAAGTATACCAACATCACCCCAGTTATCACTAAAGTTTTTTGCTAAAGTTTTATAGTCTTGAATAGCACTTGAAGTATCGCCAAGTTTGAGATAACTTTTAGCTCTGAATTCAAAATCAGGAATTACGAAGTTCATTATTCTTACTCCTCCTGAGGTATCTCTCTTAATTGCTTTACTTAAAAAGGCTATAGCAGCTTTATAATTTCCAACTTCATAATTTGCTTCGCCTATGTTTCCTAAAAATACTTTGCTCATGGCTAAACTATCATTAATACCGATTGCAGTATTTGTCAAATCAACGGCTTTTTTAAACTCTTTACGATAGTAATGGCTGCTCCCTTTATTTACTAAGGCCAAAACCATCGAATCGGTTTTTGGTAAGTAATCTTTGGTAATAAATCCCAAATCAACAAACCATAAGGCCTTCTCATATTGATTAGCAACGTATTGATTTAGATTATACGGAGATATTGTTAGCTTATTTCGATTCAAATTTACATCTGATAAATAAGGTGCTTTTACAATATCTTTTGGAATATTTTGAATTTGGTTATCAGCCAGATTTAATGATTTTGCATAAAAAGCTTCCCATCCTTCATTAGGTAAATATGAAATGCCACAGTTTTCCAAGGTCAGTGAAAATGCCTTTGAAGAGATAGAAAATATTCCCGTCAACAACTGTTTAGTATCTATCTCTTCATTGTTGCTTAAGTTTAGGTTTTTGAGCAATTTCCACCCATTTAAATCTTCAGGGAAGTTTTTAATATTATTTACCGTTAACTTTTTAAGAGGGTTGGGGTCATCTTTTCTGTAGATTCCTCTCATATAATTGTATTTTTTAATATCAGTTATTTTACCTGTGCTTAAGCTTACTTCTTCTATTGATTTAAGGCTCTGCATTTCAATTGGCAAATGTTCCAGATCATTAAAGCTAAGTGAGATTTTTTTTAATTTCTGTAATTTTCCTACACTGGGAGGGATTATTCTAATGTTATTAAAATCTAAAATGAGTATCTCAAGATTTGATAGATTTCCGATATCAGCAGGAAGTTTATCGAGCTGATTGAAAGATATATCTAATGATGTTAATGCGTTTAATTTAGTAAAAGTGACAGGTAATGTTTTAATTAAATTCTTGCTGATATTAATTGTTTTTAAATTTACAGCATTTCCGATTTTTGAAGGCAATATATTTAAATCACACAGTTCTGCATTTAGAGAAGCCAATTTTTTTAGGTTAACAATGCTTTCCGGCAATTCAGTAATCGGGTTTGCCATAATATTTAAGCCTTCTAAATTTGCTAATGAGCCAAAATTTTGCGGTAAAGATTTGAGATTATTGTTTGACAAATCTAAATACCGGAGCTGTTTGAGCCTTATAAACTCGTTTGGCAAAAGCCTCAATGAATCATAGGAAAGTGTTAAGTATTTAAGCTTTGTTAAGTTAAAAATTGCATTCGGCAAAACCTTCATGTTGATTGCGCTCAAATTTAATCGAACCAAGTTATCAGGCAACTTTGATTGATTTAAAAATAACTTTGTGTTTGAAATTTTTAAAGTCTTCAAAGAAGACAGATTTTTTAAATTAAAGTTTATATACAAGCTATCATTTCGTCCTGTAATTGTCAAATCTGTTAATTTTTTAAGTTTAGAAAAACTTTCGTTTAAAACCCCAGGGCTTGATGAAGTAATGTTAATAGATTGGAGATTGTTCTGGTTTGTTAGAAAGTTTATAAAAAACGGGTTGCTTTTAAAGTCAACATTATCAAGCCTAATGTTTTCTAAATTATTAAGTCTGATCTGTTCAAAATTACCCCTAATGTTATTCAGATATGATATATTCAGGCTTTTTAATAAGTGCAATTTTTGTAATTCACTTAAAACCTCTAAATAATTTAAGTATTCAGAACCTTTAAAATTATACTTCACCATCGATAGCCCGAGAGACTCCAAATTCGGAAGATCTGTAATCCATTTAGGGAAATAGACAAAATCAGAACTTTGAAACGAAATACCTTTCAATTGTTTCAATTCACTCATTCCGTCAGGTATTGCCGCTTTAAAGCTCTCGAAAAACAAATATTCGAGACCGGGTAATTGTCTAAGAACAGATAATCCTCCTACATAATCAATTTTCCACTCCCCACAAAATTTCAGTCCTTTTAGGTTTTTATAAGATGCCAGTATGGCTGGTATCTTGATTTCTTCCCCGGTGAGTTTAGAACCATATTTCCAGTCGCCTAACACCAGGTACTTCATTGCCGGAAAGTTAGGTAACAATTCTATTTCTCTATCCAACTCAAGTTGGCTGCTAAATCGTAATTCTACAAGTTCTATTTCTTTTAGTTTTTCAAGTTTTTCTGAAGTAATGCTTTTAATATCTTCGTAAACGATAGATATACCATTTGCCGTGTCGGGCAGGTTAATAATAAAGCGAGGTGTTGGCAAATCAGAAGGAAAGGACATCTTTCTACTGATTTCATTAATATCTTGTGCTTGTATTTTGATGAACAGGAAAAAAGATAAAATACATGTTGAAAGAAAAAATTTCATAATTAAGCTTAGCAAATCAAATATATAATATTCTTATAGTTTAAATATATTTATGAGCTTTGATTATTAACCAAAATCTTTAAACTTATCATAGCTTTGTATAACTAACATTCGTCATGATTAAG
>Ga0308164_10003584_pt1 | contig 13848 bp, 11 predicted proteins | sample PhyTR2_FD_201031 | JGI IMG/M metagenome (GOLD analysis project Ga0308164, IMG submission 201031) | Phyllosphere microbial communities from UC Gill Tract Community Farm, Albany, California, United States - DLSLT.R2 | ecosystem: Host-associated > Plants > Phyllosphere > Unclassified | place: USA... | reverse complement strand
TGAAACAACTTTGGGAAACTGATGAAGGTCGCGGAATAGGACTTAGCTATTTCAAAGAGCGTGGTTTCAGAGAAGATATTTTAAAGAAATTTGAGGTTGGTTATTCTCCCGATGTTTGGGATGCGATGACTCAAAGTGCCGTAAACAGCGGCCATAAGTTAGAATTTCTGGAGCAAACAGGTTTATCGATAAAAAATGATAACGGTAAAATTTACGATCGCTTTCGCGGTAGAGTAATGTTTCCGATTCATAATTTCACTGGTAGAATAATCGGTTTTGGAGGCAGAACCTTAAAAACCGATAAAAATGTTCCTAAATATGTAAACTCACCTGAAAGTGAAATTTACCACAAGTCGAATGTACTTTATGGTTTATTTCATGCTAAAAAGGCAATCAGAGATTCAGATAATTGCTATTTGGCCGAAGGTTATGCAGATGTGCTTTCTGTTCATCAGGCAGGTATAGAAAATGTTGTTGCATCATCAGGAACTTCCTTAACCGTTGAGCAAATTAAACTTATCGGTCGCTTTACCCAAAACGTAACCATTCTTTTTGATGGAGATGCAGCAGGAATAAAAGCATCTTTGCGTGGTTTGGATATGATTTTGGAAGAAGGGCTCAATGTTAAAATCGTTTCTTTTCCTGATGGTCATGATCCAGATTCTTATATGCACCACGTGGGTGCAGGCGCTTTTAAAACCTACCTTGAAAACAACCGTAAAGATTTTATTCTTTACAAAGCCAATGTTCTGCTTAAAGATGCTGGTGACGATCCTATAAAACGAGCAGGTATTATCCGTGATATTGTAGAAAGTATTGCTAAAATTCCCGACCCGATTAAGGCCTCGGTTTTTATTCGCGAAAGTAGTAGTCTGTTGGAAATTGAGGAGCGAATTCTACTTTCTGAATTGAATAAAATGCGTTCGGCTAAGAGCAAGAAAAGTTTCGAAAATAATCAAAGGGCGAGTAGCACAAATCGTAATGCCTATGCTTCTGGCCCGCCTGAACCACTCGGCCCGCCGGATGATTTATGGGATGATAATCCGGGTATGCCCGGCCAAACGCAAACAGCCGAAAATGATGAGCATCAGGAAAGGGAAATTGTTCGTTTACTATTGGCTTACGGGCATGAATTTGTAAACTGGGATAATATCGATGACATGGTTATCGGTTCTTTCGTTATGCAAAATTTAGCTGATGTGGAGTTTGAAAACGCCATTTGCAAAAAGATAATCGATTACTATAAATCGGAAGTTGATAACGGACGCTTGCCAACAGCAAATCATTTTATTAAGCACCAAGATAGAGATATCGCCGATCTGGCAATTACACTTTCTACTTCAGAATATTCATTGAGTGAAAATTGGCTTAACAAGCATCAAATTTACGTTAAAGATGAAACCATGCACTTGAAAACAACAATTCTCGGTGGGATATTTCATTTAAAAAAGCGTAAGGTCGACAGAATCTTATCTAATTTATTAAAGGAAATTAAAGACGAAAAGGATAGCGACAATCAAATGATTTTGATGCAACGCTATGGTGTAATTAAAGGTGTAGAAAGGGAAATATCGAAGTTCCTGGGCTCTGTTATTGTTAAATAAATGGCCACTCATAATGATTTGGGTTTCAAAGGCGAAGGAATCGCTAAAGCTTATCTAGAAGAAACAGGCTATGAAGTTCTTGATGAGAACTGGGTTTACGGTAAGGCTGAAATTGATTTAATCGCTTACAAAAACGGAGTAATAATTTTCGTAGAAGTGAAAACCAGAACATCCGTTGCTTTTGGTCGGCCAGAAGAGTTTGTTCAGAAGGCAAAACAGAAACAAATGGAACTTGCTTCTTTACAATATATTGAAATTATGAATCATCAAAATGAAATCCGTTTTGATATCATCGCTATAACATTTAAAAAAGATAATACTTACCACCTAAATCATATTGAAGATGCTTTCTGGCCTGAAGATTAACCACTTTAAAATCCTTTCTCTAATCGCTATATCCATCAATTTTGCAAGTTCTTGTAAAGATGATCCTTCAGCCGGTTACAATACGTTTAGTTCGCCTTCTGCGGGGGCGAATATTTCCCTTGGTAAAGAGATCGATGTAAATATCGATTTTGCAAAGGGCAAAAAGGTCGATTCAGTTATTTATTTCCTTGATTCGGCTAAAGTAGCGGAGGCGAAGGACACATCCAGCCTGAAACTTAAAACGGAAGGACTGAAGTTAGGTAATCATCTGCTCACAGCTAAAATCTATACAGGCGATAAGTCAGACGAGTTAACTTCAAACATCATTATCCTGGCCCCGAAGTCGCCTGATTTATACAGCTACAAAGTGCTTGCAAAGCTTCCACATGATACGTCTGCCTATGTGGAAGGTTTACAATATCAGGATGGTTTTTTCTATGAGGGAACCGGGGAGAAAGGTAAATCAGATCTGCGCAAAGTTGATGTTCAGACCGGTAAGGTTTTGCAAAGAGCGAAATTAGACACAGCGCTGTTTGGCGAAGGCATAGCTCTAGTAGGTAATAAAATTCTTCAATTAACCTGGCAGGATAAAAAGGCTTTTGTTTATGACAAAGATACTTTCAAACAGTTGGCAGAACTGCCTTACAACCGGGATGGCTGGGGAATGACTTTTGATGGTGAAAAAATTTACGCATCGGATGGTACCAACACCATTTATTTTTTAGATAAAAATACTTATCAGAAAATAGGCTCGATTGATATTTTTGACGATAAAGCTGCAAGAGACAATATAAATGAGTTGGAATACATTGATGGGAAAATCTACGCTAATGTTTATCAAACCAATGAAATTATCATCATAAATCCTGAAACAGGCGCCATTGAGGGCAAAATAGATTTAACCGGCCTATATTCAGCTGATAACTTTAAAACGGATTGGGATAAAAGTAATAATGTTCTAAATGGAATTGCATATGATAAAGTTGGTAAGCGACTTTTCGTTACAGGTAAAAAATGGCCATTTATATTTGAAATTAAGATCACAAAAAATAAGTAGCCATAGATTTACAGGTTAGAAATATTAGGAATGTAGCCTGTAAATCTGTGGCTTTTTTTAATATCAATGAATTCAAATCCTTAAACCAAAAAATCCCGATTATTTTTTCTTAGGCTCTGCCAATACGCCGTTGAAGTTTATTGCCTGCTTATTTACACTGTTCACTAGTAACGAGGCGTAACCATTTGGCGAAACAGTTAGATACATTTGATAGTTTTCCAAGTTTAAATCTTTTGTGCGGATGTTGATGGAATAGCTGCCTTTCCTTGTTTTTGATTCTGTATAAGTGAAGTTTTTTGAAGTGAATTTAATGCCGCCTTCATTTGGGTTATAGGGTGCCGAGAATGCCCTTCCGTAATAGGGTAGATAGGCTACAACGCTATCTTTAGTAACCTTCAAATCATATTGCGAACCCGATAAATTAATTGTTCCGCTACCGCCTTGTCCGCCGGGAAAACTCCTCATAATTCTGCTTACATCGTTATTGGCCAATGGCATTGCACTATTCGCAGAGAAAATATAATTTTTATCGGCAACAATTTTCATTGTTGTTTCCTTATCAGTTTGCGAAAATGCCTGAGTTATCATTAATATAAATGACAGGCTCAATATTAATTTCATATGTTTCATCTGTGTTCTTTTAATGTTTAACAATTTAAAGATGTTGAAGTTTAGGTATTTCCATAAACTTTATTGAATATTTCGAGAAACTAACCTAAAGATAGACAAATCAAAACCATTAAAAAGGCGGCTCTAAATATTTAGAACCGCCCAACCTTAATCAACAAAAATGCAAATTAAACAGTTACCGAAAGCGTGCTGCCCGAAACAGTGGGTGTGTAAACTTTCAATGCAGATGTTGTTCCTCCATCGTTTGGCTGTGCTAAAATAGCTCCGGCAGAAGTATACCGTGAAGCATGCAATGCACATTGAATGTAGTTGTTTGCCTGGATCCAGTTTAACGCACCGCCCTGATGGGGGCAAACGGCTTGAGTGGCTGCAAATGAACTCGCACTGTTACCTGTCGCCGTGCGAATAAACAAAATGCCGTTTACGGTAAGCGAAGAACCGACTGCTAAAATCTGTGTGTTTAAATCCAGGCTTGCTGTTGTACCTGTAGAGGGGCCGCCTCCGCCCGGGTTATTAGGTTGCGGATCGCTGCCTTTACTTCCGCAGCCTGATAAACATGAACCTGTGCAAACTAATGCAATTCCGAGCCCTAATGACTTTATAAAATCGTTACGTTCCATAGTTTTTAGTTTTAATAAATTTTAGTTTGGATATCTTTGTTTTTCGATTTAAACAGTGTAAAATTTCTGGAAATGGTAAAGCCGAAACGAACGCCTCCGTGCTTCCATGATTTTTGCGTGTCGGCAATAAAACTGTTTTCAGATATATACTCCGAATTCATGAAATTAAGTGAGAAAACATGTCCGCCGGTTTCAATTTCCAAGCCAACACCAAGCGGGTTATAGTACTGCTGAGATAAATCCGTTGGGCGGTTTAAACCATTGATTAATGTGTAATCTGCAATAAATGATAATCTTTTTGTAAGCTTAAACCTGCCTGCAAAGCCGATGCTTAAAAGGTTTTCAGGATCGCGTGGATCTACCACGTTTTTTCTGAACAACACAGCAGGCGCAACCTGCAGCGATAGCCGTTGTGAAAATCTCCTTGAAAAAATTGGCTGTAAAAAATAGCTGAAACGGTTAGCATAATCAGAAAATTCTGTGTTTGTAAACGGCGCTCTTGCAACCCAACCCATTTGACCTAAGATTGTAATATTTAAAGGACTGTTGCCGTTTTTGCCTCCTCCTTGCTCAATCAGTTTATATTTTAAGTAGCCGTTAAATAATTCATCGTGTTTGCTTCTCCCGATGCTAACAGTTAATCTATCTGTTATGCCGTAATCCAAACCAATAAACAAATCAGTAGCCACATCTAATCCATATAACGTATGTGCGCCTCCGAATTCACCACCGATATCGCCGAAATGATGCCTTATTCTTAAATCCAAGTCGTGCTTCTTTTCCGTTTCTGTTGAGTGAGATAACACGATGTGTGTTGATTTAAAAGTTGCATTTATTGAACGAACTTTTGCGGTATCCGTCAACGATTTCATTAAAGAATCTGCAGATTGTGCATAGGCGCTGCCTGCCATCAAGCCAGCCAAACAAGTCAGGGTAGTAATTTTTATCATATGCTTAGTTTTTTGGATTTAAGTTTCCGCTGATTTTTACATTGATAACTTTGGCGATTTTTGCAAAAACAAGTGTGGGTATTTCGATATTATGATCGGTACAGGCAACATTAAAGCTTGCGTAAATGGACGCTACTCCATTTTTCATGGTTATTTTTGCAGGTATGGTTCTCGCTTTGCTAATTCCGTGAATGGTTAAAATCCCTTTAACGTTTACAGCGTTTTCTCCATCATTCGCCCAGGTGATATTTGGTTCAATATTTCCTTTGAATGAAGCCGTTGGATACTTGTCACTTTCCATGTAGTTTTCATTAAAGTGTTCCTGCATCAATTTCTTTCCAAACTCAAAGCTCTTAATAGGAATCTGAAAAGCAACTTCGCCCGTTTTCGAAATAATTACAGCATTGCTTTTATTGCTTTGTGCCTTAATATCTTCTACAGGGGTTGATGAAAACAGATTGACTTTCACATCTGCGGCAATATAATTTTGAGCCTTTAATAAAAACGGCGACAAAAAGAATGCGTTAAAAGCAAGCAAATAGCAAATTCGTTTAGGTTTAGTCATAATAATCGTTTCTTGGTCGTTTTCATCTAAACCCAAAGGTGATTAACATGCTAAATGAGAATGTTCAGGTTTGGGATAGATTGGTTTCTTTCGAAATCATAGTCATTACGGGCATCCAATCGTTTGGGTTGCTTGATAAAAAGAAAAAAGAAGCAAAAAAAAACCGCTTCATAAATTAATATGAAGCGGCTTTAAAAATTTAAAAATATTCTTAATTAAAATCTGATGCTTGTAATGCAGGATTTACTTTTATCTCTTTAACCGAAATATTGAACTCCTGACTACCTTGCGGAGATTGAACAGTTTGAATCATCGTGTACGGAAACAATACATCACCAACTTTTTTATAATCGGCAAATTCAGTTGTTTGAGTAATCTCAACACCATTTTTCGTAGTGGTATTCTCTTGCTTTAGTAATAAGCCCGAGGTTACATCATAATACTCCGTTTTCTTTTTTCCGCTTGCCGAGGTAACCAAAAGTTTGTAAGCATTGGAAGAACCAACTTTTGCCGTTCCTGCTAACTCTAATTTATTTCCATTTGTTCCGTAAAAAAGTTGGTTAAATAAACCTTTATCATCTTTGGCAGTCGCAATTTCATCGGCAGTAAGGTCTACCTTTTTGCCCATAGATGTTTGATAGCCTGTTGATCCGTTAAAAGCTTGTTTCATAACCGTTTGACCCATCATTGCCGCTTCCATGCTGTTGAAATTCGGAGCAAGCTTTTTGATGGTTAATCCTAACTTATTGCCCTGAATATCCATTTCTGCTGTTTGCTGGTAAGCAGTAATCTTTTTCAAAGCTTCTTCTCCGCCAATGGCCGTAATATATTTCGAAATTATTTCTTTCGCAGATTTTGTCGGTGCCATTGCAGTTCCTGCAGTTTCAGCCTTAATGGGCGTTGCATAATTGTCAAACTGGTTTACGGTAAAACCTGCTTTAGTTAAGCCCGGAACAAATGCTTCTGTTTTGCCAACCACAACAACACGGGTATTATCATGATTAAAATATTTTTTAGAAACACGTAAGATATCATCCGTGGTAACTGCATTTAATTTTTGCAGATAAGTACGATAGAAATCTTTCGGTAAGTTGTTAATTAGAATACTACTGGCAAAACCTGCTGTACGTGCCGGGTTTTCTAAGCCTAAAGCGAAAGAACCGTTGTATAAGTTCTTAGCATTTTGAAGTTCTTCGGCTGATACTTTGGTTGTACGAATTGTATTTATTTCTCTTAGAAATTCTACAACTGCGCTATCAACTTTTTCGTTTCTAACTGCTGCGGTTGCCGAAAATTTCGATTGAAAACGACCCGAGCCTGTACTTGCGTAAGCACCATACGTAAAACCATGTTTTTCACGCAGGTTCATAAATAATCGCGATTCTGCGCCACCTCCTAAAATTTGATTTGCCAATAAAACAGCGAAGTAATCGGGGCTGCTTAAAGGTAAATCTAAAAGGTTGGTAACGGTAATTTCCGATTGAACGGCATTGCTTACATTAACAACATCAACCTCAGTTTTTGAGGGGTTACTAACTTTAGCTAAAACAGGGAGGGTTAAAGTAGTTCCTTTCCAATCGCCGAAAGCTTTTTCGGCTAATGCTTTTGCGGCTTCGGGTTTAATATCACCAACAAAAGTTAAGTAACCTCTTGATGGGGTAATGTATTTTTTATAAGCTGCCTTAACGTCTTCAAGCGTAAGTCCGTTAATAGATGCTTCGGTTGTAAACTCTCCGTATGGATTTGTTTTGCCGTAAGCTAAGGCATTAACAACGCGGGCAGAGATAGCTTTTGCGCTTTTCTCACTTGACTTTAAACCTGTTAACGTTTGAGATTTAAGTTTCTCGAATGATGCTGCGGGAAAAGAAGGTTGGCGAATACTTTCTGCCATAAGCATAAATGCCGGACTGAAATAACGTGTTAAGGCAGAAACTGTGCCGCCTGATGCGCCTGCGCTTACGTCTGCACCTAATTGATCAACAGCTTCGTCGAATTGTGCTTTAGTTTTGGTAGTTGTTCCTTCATTTAACATACTGCCCATTAAACTCACTACCCCTGCTTTTGCACCTTCGGTAATCGGGCCTGCATCGATACTATAGCTAGCCGATACTTTTGGAAGCTTATGATTTTCTACAACCAAAACGGTTATCCCATTGGCTAATTTGTAAATAACGGGATCTGCTACCGTAATTACCGGCGCCGGTCCGGGTTTTGGTTTTTGGCTGCGATCTATTGTTTGCGCTGAAATGCCTTGAGCCATTAAGGAAACTACAGCTATTATAAATAATTTCTTCATCTTTTTAAATATTGTAATATGAAAAGCGGTTATTTCTTTGGTAAGTAATACAAAACAACTCTTTGGTTTTTGTTCAAATATTTCTTGGCAACATCTCTTATCTCCTCACGAGTTATAGATTTAATAACGTTCAACTCTTCGTTAATGTCGTTTGTATCTTTATTATGAAATGTATAACCGTTGGCTAGATTTTCGGCAACGCCAAGCATTCTGCTATTTGCACTTACATAACTGTTTTCGAATTGGTTTTGAAGTTTCTTGTAGTCGCTCTCGCTTATTAAATCTGTTTGCAAACGCAAAACCTCTTCATCAATGTCTTTTAATAAATCATTAAGCGGCGTGTTTTTATTTGGAAGCGCTAAGGTAATGTAAGCGCCGTAATCTTCTAAGGTATAGTTAAAAGCTGCAACCTGGAGTGCTGTTTTCTTTTCATCAACCATTTTAGTGCTCAATCTCGAGCTTCCCCCGCCCGATAAAATAGAACTGATCATTCCCAAAACTTTACTTTCTCTACTTTTCATACCCGGCACACGATAAGCTGCGAAGATTGCAGGAATCTGAATGTTTGCATCGTAAGCCGTATCAATAATCTCTTTTGTAATTTCCGGTAATTTATATTCCTTACGTACAATAGGAGCACCTTTCGGCACTTCTGCGAAATATTGCTTAACCAAGGTTTTGGTTTTCTCTATATCCAAATCACCAGCAATAGTTAGAACTGCATTGTTTGGTACATAGTATTTTTTGTTGAAGGCGATAAATTCATCCAGCTTCGCTGCATCTAAATGAGCCATTGATCCGATTGGTTGCCATCTGTACGGATGGCCATCGAATAAATGAGAGAATATTTTTTCGGTGAATTTGCCGTAAGGTGAGTTATCCACACGAAGACGTTTCTCTTCTTTAACCACTTCATTTTGGGTTTTTACACCGGTTTCGTTTATTACAGGCTGTAACATTCGTTCGCTCTCGAGCCATAAACCTAACTCCAATTGATTTGAAGGAAAAACTTCGTAATAAAAAGTGCGATCCTGAGAAGTATTGGCATTGTTTTGTCCGCCATTACTGCTCACAAGTTTCATAAATTCACCTTTTTTAATGTTTTTCGAGCCTTCGAAAAGTAAATGCTCAAAAAAGTGGGCGAAGCCTGTACGCGTTGTGTCTTCATCTTTAGAGCCAACGTGATACATAACTGATACAGCTACAACCGGAGCGGTTTTATCCTGATGTAAGATGACGTGTAAACCATTGTCCAAATCGAATTCGGTAAACTGTACTTTTTGAGCAGAGGCACTTAAGCACAGACCGGAAATGGCCAGAGCAAAAAGAATTCTTTTTTTCATTAGATAATTTGTTTGTTTGGATACCAGGGAGGTTTGTCCGAAGTATCGATTTTAATAATAAGTTAACTGTTCTTTGTTTTAACTAAACAAATAGGAGATTATACTAAAGTATATATTTCAAATAATAAAAGCGAGCTTTTGCCCGCTTTTATTGTGCTACTATCTCCAGGCTTTGTATTGGTTAATAAGCCCGTTTGTAGAGCCATCGTGGCTTGAAACCTTTCCGTCTCCCTCCAGTTCGGGTAGAATCTTTTTTGCGAGTTGCTTGCCTAACTCTACACCCCATTGGTCGAAACTGAATATGTTCCATATTACGCCCTGAACAAATATTTTATGCTCGTACATGGCAACAAGGCTGCCTAAACTGTATGGCGTAACTTTTTTCAATAAAATTGAATTTGTTGGTCTGTTCCCTTCGAATACTTTGAACGGGGCAAGTTTTGCAATTTCTTCTTTCGATTTACCATCTTTTTCCAACTCTGCTGAAACTTCTTCCGCTGTTTTCCCGTTCATTAAAGCCTCTGTTTGTGCGAAAAAGTTAGATAACAAAATCGGATGATGTTCGCCCAGCGGGTTTAAACTTTGTGCAGGGGCAATAAAATCGGCGGGGATAATTCTCGTGCCCTGATGAATTAACTGGTAAAATGCATGCTGTCCGTTTGTACCCGGTTCACCCCATATTATTGGCCCGGTTTCATAATCAACTTCATTTCCGTTCCTGTCAACATGTTTACCGTTGCTTTCCATATCTCCCTGTTGGAAATAAGCCGCAAAGCGATGCATATATTGATCGTATGGCAAAATAACCTGCGTTTCTGCATTATAAAAGTTGATGTACCAAACGCCTAGCAAACCTAAAATCACCGGCAGGTTACTTTCAAATTCCGCAGTTTTAAAATGGTTATCAGTTGCATGGGCGCCTGCTAATAATTCTTTAAAATTATCAAAACCGATGCTTAATGAAATTGATAAGCCGATGGCACTCCATAAAGAATAACGCCCGCCAACCCAATCCCAAAATTCAAACATGTTTTCGGTATCAATACCAAAAGCCGAAACATCTTTCGCATTTGTAGAAAGTGCTGCAAAATGTTTTGCAATATCATCTTCGTTACCACCTTGTTCTAAAAACCACGATCGGGCAGAATGTGCATTCGTCATGGTTTCTTGTGTAGTAAATGTTTTTGAAGCCACCAAAAACAATGTCGTTTCTGCGCTTAATTCTGAAAGGGTTTCAGCGATGTGCGTTCCATCTATATTAGAAACGAAGTGAATATTCAAGTGGTTCTTGTAGTGCTTTAATGCTTCAGTAACCATTACGGGCCCTAAATCTGATCCGCCGATACCAATATTTACTACATCGGTAATGGCTTTTCCTGTGTAACCCTTCCATTCGCCGCTGATAATGCTATTGCTAAATTTTTCCATTTTAGCCAAAACTGCATTTACTTCAGGCATTACATCTTTACCATCAACTAAAACAGGGGTGTTACTTAGATTGCGAAGCGCAATATGAAGTACCGAACGATCCTCTGTTTCATTAATTTTGTCTCCGGCGTACATTGATTTTATAGCCTCATCAAGCTTACATTCTCTGGCAAGTTGCATTAGCAAAGCCAAGGTTTCATCGTTGATCCTGTTTTTGCTGTAATCCAATAAAATATCTTCAAATAAGACCGAAAACTTAGTGAACCGTTCAGCATCCTCAGCAAAAAAATCTTTAATGCTTTTTTGATTAACATCAATAAAATGATCTGCCAGGTACTTATAGGCCGCAGTTTCTGTGAAATTTATTTTAGGTAACATAGTCTTTCTTTTTTGTAAAAGTAATAAAGCAAATATTTAAAATGGTTTTTTTATTGTTCAAAAAATAACATTTCATTATTTCTTTTAAACACGGTAACTTAGAGATAACATCCCGAAGATTTTTTCACATCCAATTTGTATTCATTAAACTAAAGCAATATGTTAGAAAATTTAAATGAATTAGTGCGTGAAAACGTGCAGGAAAGCGTTGTTAACAATAGCGATATTCCAAATGAGCAAAATGAAGCAGTAATTCAGGCCGCTTCGGGCTCCATTTTTGATAGTTTGAAAGATCAACTTTCATCGGGAAATGTTGGTGGTTTGGCCGAAATCTTCAATACGGGTAATGCAGAAGGATCTGCAGTTACACAACAAGCCGCAGGAAGTTTTACAGATAAGCTGGCTGGTTTAGGTATAAATGCAGAAACAGCAAAAAGCCTGGCTGCGACGGTTATTCCTGTAATTTTAGGAAAACTGACACGAAAAACTGCCGATCCGAATGACAGTTCCTTCAACATTAAAGATATTTTAGGAAAATTAGGCGGTGGTGCCGATGGTAAATTCGATGTAAGTGATGTTATTGGTATGTTTAACGGGGGCGGACAAGCGCCTGCCGCTAACCAAAATGGCGAAACCCCTGCCGAAGGTGGAATATTAGATAAGTTGAAAGGCATGTTTAATTAGCACTTTAAATTACAGGAGGCCGTATCATAAATCCTGAATCTCTTCAATTTTGTAACATTGCGCTTAATGAGACGCCTCAATCGGTGTTTTAATAAGTCGTTCAAGAGGCAAAGCTTGTCCGATTAGATTTATGATACAGCTTTTCTCTTGTTAAATTCGCATCCAAGTAAAAAGCCCCTATGAAAAAATTATACATCATCCCTTTTCTGCTGGCTCCGTTAGCCAATTTTGCTCAACAATCAGATTTACGTTCATCAGTTGCCAAAAAAGCCGATGCCTTAGAAAAAAAAGTGATCGCTTGGCGGCGTGATTTCCACGAGCACCCTGAACTGGGCAATACCGAAACCAGAACAGCAGAAATCATTGCAAAGCATCTCGAATCGTTGGGCATAATGGTAAAAACTGGCGTTGCTAAAACTGGTGTGGTTGGCATTTTAAAAGGTGGTAAACCTGGTCCGGTGGTTGCATTACGGGCTGATATGGATGGCTTGCCTGTTACCGAGCGAGTAAATATTCCATTCGCTTCAAAAGTAAAGACACCGTATAACGGACAAGAAGTTGGTGTAATGCATGCTTGTGGTCATGATAGCCACATCGCCATTTTAATGGGTGTAGCAGAGGTCCTGGCATCTATGAAAAAGAATATCCCTGGCACAGTAAAATTCATTTTTCAACCCGCAGAAGAAGGTGTTCCGGCAGGAGAAGAAGGCGGTGCTGCTTTGATGATCAAGGAAGGCGTACTTGAAAACCCAAAAGTTGAAGCTATTTTCGGTTTACATATTAATGCACAAACAGAAGTTGGTAAAGTAACTTATCGCCCGGGCGGAACAATGGCCGCGGTAAATGATATGAAAATTACGGTAACAGGCCGTCAAGCGCATGGTGCTTACCCCTGGAGCAGTATTGATCCAATCGTCATTTCAGCACAAATTGTAAACAATCTTCAAACTATTGTAAGCAGGAATTTGAATGTTACAGAAAACCCAGGAGTGGTCACTATTGGAGCCATTACTGGTGGGGTTCGTTCAAATATTATTCCTGAGAAAGTGGAGATGCTAGGAACGGTTCGTAATTTCAGCAAAGAAGATGAAGCGATGTTCATCGAGCGTATTAAAACCATTGCCACCAAAACAGCCGAGGCTGGCGGCGGAACTGCTGAAGTTAAAATTCCATATAGTAACCATTATCCTGTAACATTCAATGATATCGCCTTAACAGAAAAGATGCTTCCAAGTATGAAAGCAACTGCCGGAGCCGACAATGTAATGCTTAAGCCGCCTGTTACTGGCGCTGAAGACTTTTCATTTTTTCAGGAAAAAATACCGGGCTTGTTTGTCTTTCTTGGTGGCATGCCGAAGGGTAAAGATCCTTTAAAAACGGCTTCTCATCATACCCCTGATTTTTATTTGGATGAAAGCGGCTTTGTGTTGGGTGTAAAATTGCTATCCAATTTAACGCTGGATTATATGGGGATGAAGAAATAGGGTAGGATTACCTTGTGCTAATCTAAATTATTTTTGTTAGGTTTTTCTAATATTGCTGTAGCTATATCTATTGATAGAAATTCTAACTCGCTAATTGGCAATTGAATAACAGATTCAATTTGTGATTGGTCTGACTTAAACAACATCACTCCAACTTCGCTATTGTCTTTAGGTATAATTGAAAATCGAAGATTTTCAGTAGATAATTCTTTTACATTATCTTTAAATAACCCATAGTCTGCTATATAAGAGACTTTATTACCACTTATCTCAATAATTTCCTTTCCATATGAATTCCATAAAGAAATTCTAAGTAGATAAAAACCACAGAGTGAAAATATTACTGCCATAATAATACCAGAAAAAGCTATTCTATTTCCTGCAGATACATTTAAAATTAAGCCACCAACTGGTAATAGAAAAAACAAAAAAGCAGTCAAAAA
>Ga0308164_10003583_pt1 | contig 13853 bp, 14 predicted proteins | sample PhyTR2_FD_201031 | JGI IMG/M metagenome (GOLD analysis project Ga0308164, IMG submission 201031) | Phyllosphere microbial communities from UC Gill Tract Community Farm, Albany, California, United States - DLSLT.R2 | ecosystem: Host-associated > Plants > Phyllosphere > Unclassified | place: USA... | reverse complement strand
TTAAGCGCATTGTGCCACCGCCACATACAGTTATCCTCGCGTTGGCGCCGACGAAATGTCTCGTCGGCGCGCACGTCTTACAGCTTGTCCTTCAGCCCCTTTGCGGCCGTGAACGCTACCTTCTTCGCGGCTGCAATCTTGATCGCTTCACCGGTTGCGGGATTGCGGCCGTCGCGCTCCGGACGGTCCTTGACGGTGAACTTGCCGAACCCTGGAATCGTAACCTCCTCGCCCTTCGCGGCTGCTGTCGCGATCTGGTCAAATACGGCGGTGATCGCCTTCTTCGCATCAGCATCGTTCGATCCGGTCGCTTCCGCGACGCCCTTGGCCAGGTCGCTTACGTTCATGTCATTTGCACTCCACTGGAAACACCGGCGGGACCTTTAGCCATAGCGGACGACGATACAAAGACCGTACTGGACGACACGAGCGTCGCGGCGGTCCGCCTCATGCTGGATACGCTCGCGGATCATGGTGTCGCCGACGTCGAATAAGCGATCGCAGGGCAGGAGCCGATCGCCGACCTTGCAACCGGAGCGATGCGCGCGACCACGGTGTCGTGGTTCGCCCCCCTTGCGTCAACGCAAGACGTTGGGACTGCACGCTTGAGCCGTATGGCGGGCGGTACCTCGCCGTATGGCTGGGGCTTCGGCAGATCCGCGGCCTGTCCAACGCGGACGGCGCCAGGATCGTCGCCGCGCGAGCTGACCGCGTTCGAAAGCGTGGAAGATGTATGGCGACGATCGGGCGTCCAGCGCGCGGCGATCGAGAAGCTCGCGGACGAAGATGCCTTTCAGAGCTTTGGTGCCGATCGCCGGCAGGGTTTGTGGAAGGTGAGGGGGGCTGGGCGAAGCGCCGTTGCCGCTGTTCGCCGCAGCCGATCGCGCCGACCCGGCGGTCAGCGCGGAAGGAATTGAGCCTGATGTCGAACTGCGCCCGCTGACCGATGGCCGCGAGGTCATCGAGGATTACCGTGCGCTGCAGCTCTCGTTGCGTGCACATCCGCTGACTTTCGTACGCGATGAGCTGGCCAGGCGGGGCGTGACCAATGCGCGACCTGGCGACCATCCGCGACGGGCGCCATGTCGAGGTCGCCAGCATCATCCTCGTTCGCCAGAAGCCAGGCTCTGCCAAGGGCGTGCTGTTTATCACGATCGAAGACGAGACGGGGATCGCCAATGGCATCCTGTGGCCCGATCGGTTCGAGCGCCAGCGCCGCACCGTCATGTCCGCGTCGATGATGGGCATGAAGGGCAGGGTCCAGAAAGAGGGCGAAGTCATCCACGTCATCTGCGACCGGATCATCGACCATGGCGATTTGCTACACCGGGTGGGCGAGATGTCGTTCCCGCACTGGACCGGCCGTGGTGACGGTGCCAACCATGCCGGCTCCCCCCGACCGCGGTGACAAGGGCTGGATTCTCAACCCGCGCAACTCTTACTGGCCGCCCCATACGGACGGCATGGGTCCGGAGGCCGTCGTGAAGTTCAAATCTCACGACTTTCATTGATGGCAAAGCTCGTCCGCCATCTACGCGTTGTCATCGCACTATCGGCGCATATCTTGCGGGGCGGTGTCGCGCGCTGCTCGGACGCCCGCGTCGATGTCGTCGAGATCCGGTTGGCACTGCGCTGCTTGCTTCCGCACTGCCCGGAACGCTGGCCACTTGAGCTTTACTGGGGCGCAGCCAGGCAGGACAACGAGATCGGCAGGGCACAAGGCGTGACCGCGGCGTTTAACGGGATCGTCCGCCAGCTGCGCCGCGCCGGCTGTTGTGAAGAAGTGCTGGGGCCATAATTCGAGGCTTTTTAGTAGCAATCCCCGGGTCAGTTATGACCGGGACCCGATATGTACTCTGATCGCCTTCTGCGCGACTGCATGCTGGATGGACACGCGTACTGTTTCGCCGGTCACGTGCGTCTAGGGCTCGGGGCACAACTGACCTGGGGGGCGGACTTGACGTCCGGGGGGCAAACCCTGTGCCGACCTTTAAATCGTCCCGCGGACAAGGCATTTAGCCGTCATGAACGCGGAGATGCAAGTGATCTCGACAGAGACTGAAAAGGTGGTGCCACTGCGGCCCGCCGCCCCAATTCCCCCTGAAGCCAAAAGCTTCGAAAAGCGGTGGACGAAAAGGTGCTGGAACCAGGTTTCACCCTTGTCCCGTCCGTACTGCTGCGCGTTGGTTCGCCTGCAAATTGGTCCGAACGAACTTAGCGTGCTGCTGCAGATGATTGATCACTGGTGGGAAAATGATGACATGCCGTTTCCGTCGAAGAAGCGGTTGGGCGAGCGGATCGGCGTTTCCGAAAAGACGATCCAGCGCGCAGTCGTGCGATTAGAAACCGAGAGTCTTATTCGCCGCGTGCTGCGTCACAATCGCGCTGGCGGGCAGACCAGCAACGTCTATGATATGGCGCCATTGGTCGAGAGGCTCGGCCCGATCGCCGACGACATGATGGAGGCCCGCGAGGAGGCTAAAGCGGCCCGTCGCTCTCCCGAGCGGCCCGGCCATCGCATTCGCGCAACCGCGAAGAAAGCCAGCTAATCTTGTCGTATTTTTATCCCCTGACCGTTGCCGGACAAGAGATCGCGTTCGATCATCTTGAGCCGTTCAGCTTGGTGGTGCCGACAGCCGCCACGGCGACGGGTGTGCGCATTGACGTTGTGTTCTCAAACCACTGCTTCTCCGAGACGTTCAATGCACAGGTTCATCTAGGAGGTCAGGTCGCTGTTTGAGACCGCCACAAGCAGCGGGTCTTCGACCAGATGCGTTGCGACCTGTCCAAGGCCCTGCCGGAGATCATACAGGGTCTGCCGACGTCGGCAGTATTCCTGACGCCAGAATCCAACTTCGTTCGTATCACCATGCCCGGGGCCACTGCCGAGACCGATTACCGCATGTTCTTCAGGCTCACCACGGCGGACAAAGGGTCTGGTTGCGACCTGTGGCTTCGGGTGGAAAGCGCCTATAGCCCCACGATCGGACAAGCCGTTCCAGCACGCGATATGACCGAGATTCGCTTTGTCATGCTCGTCGACAAGACATTGCGTGGCGGAACGGTGCGCCGGCAGTACAAACGATAAGGGGCGCCAGAGGCGCCCCTTACATTCACTCCATATCCGCTTCGGGTTGTCCCTATCTCGCATCACGCGTGGGACCCTCTTTTACGAGGGCGGGGGATTGTCGTCACCTCGCGGCGACTCAACCGATCTGTCGTTTCAGAAGGTGATTTAAGACCTGGGGGTTAACAATTCAACCCTCAACATCGGGACCTTGCCGGTCTTGGTGTGCCACGTGGCACACATCCCGGAAGCAACCACCGACATTGCTGATCCGCCACAAATGAGGCATTCTCGCGGAATAGCTAATACAACCAACGAGTTGGAACAGGCAGCATAGATTGTTGAGGCGTTCTCTGAAAGTGAGAATGACGAACGCATCGTCCAACTGTTGGCGCGGATCTCGGCCGCGATCCGTGATCAAGCGATAGACAACTGAGGCAGCGACCATGTGCAATCGCGCTCGCATGCTCGGTGAACCCGAAACCCATTGGGGGTCTGCCGCCAAGATCTTCAGCGAGCGACCGCGCGACAACCAGTCCGACCCGCGCGAGCTTCGCCCCAAGAGCCGGAATTATGTGGTGCGGGAACAGGACGGCGAGCGTGCCTGGGATGTGATATCGTGGGACGTGCTCGGCGGAAAGGCCCCATGGCCAATGACCAACGTCCGTAATCTGGCCCTCCCGCAATTGTGGATCGTCGCCGAAAGCGGGACCCCCGTTTTAATCGAACCAACAATTTGTAATCTCTTCGAAAGTATTGGTAAAAGAAGGAGATCCCGATCGGCGCAGATCGGTACCTCCTGCTACTTTAAACTTTGACGAAGATACAACAGCTTAGGCAAAATCTACCGGATCCCGCTTTCGGCGCCGGTCCACACGCATAATGTTCGCGATGTGCTCGCAACCCATATCCTCAAACAGACGGGGTCTTACGAGCAGGCCAGCTATGCAAGTCAGGAGACTACCGAGATGGTTGCCAAACATTATGGACGCTTTCTGCCCCACCACAAAGCCGCGATCGCCGCGCGAATTTTGAATCAGGTGTGGGAAAGCGACACTGATAAAGCGGCAGTACAGCACCATCGTGAACCCGAGTGTCGATCCCGTGCCCGTAATTACGAATGACCGTCCGGCAATGGCGTGCCTTCGGCATTCAAGCACTGCGATGAACTGCCGATGACCATAATCGCGGGGCCCAGTGTTCGACCCTGTCGTTATGCACCACCTCGACAAGGTCCGCGTAGATAAGTAGTTGAGATTAAAGTGGCTAACCGGCCGACATATTCAAGCGCCTCATTGTCGAGGGGGATGCGCGGTTCTAGGTAATATCGGCATTAGGCTATTATAAATTTTGTCGAATCGATGCTCGATGAAGCGCATGAGACTTGCATATTGCTTCTCTGCACTGGCACGTTAAGCTGTCCGAGCGCTGCGGAAAGTGGCGCCGAGGCTTGAGAACCTCGCTTGGGATGAAATGACCCGCCATCGACGCGGCCGGGTGGCCGTTGCGTATGTCCAAGCCGCTTGCGGCCAAAGGCATCGGCGCATGTCTCAAGTCGATTTTCATACGTGGTCGCTGCTGAAAGGGATCGCGATCTCGACTTTGCTCGGCGTCGGCGCAAACGTGACCTTTTCCGGCGAAAGCGATTTCGTCCAGGCAATCCGCGAGTCGACGCAACAGAATGCGTCCCGCGCCGGCGATCAGATCACCTCCCGCAACCTCCAGATCCAGCCGACGATCACAATCCGGCCCGGTGCCCCGGTCCGGCTCATCGTCCATCGCGACCTGATACTCGCACCGTGGAAAGGGTAGACCATGACCGACATCAAGCTCGCACGCCTCCCGGACCGGACCCCGGTGAGGGTGGCGATCAGCGTTCCGCCCGACTTGCAAAAGGCTCTTGCGGACTACGCCGCGATCTACAAGCAGACCTATGGCGAGGAGCAGTCCGTTGCCGATCTGATCCCCCACATGCTCGCGGCGTTTCTGGCAAGCGATCGTGGCTTTGCCAAAGCACGCGAAGGTCTTGCGGAGTGGCGTAGATGACCGCTGCAAAGGACGCTGGTCGATCGCCGGAGCGCTTGCTCAGGCTATCTGAGGTCTGCCACCGGGTCGGCTTAGGCAAGACGATGATCTACGCCTTGATAGGCGAGGGACGCTTCCCCCGGCCATGTAAAATCACAACTGCAGCGGCGCGGTGGAGCGAGCGAGAGGTCGAAGGCTGGATCTCGAGCATCCTGGAGAGCGCAAGGCAGAACTGAATGATATCGGCTCGGTCCGACAACCGGGTTTGGGCTGCTCTCGACCATTTCAAAGAAATTTAGTGTCATTGATGTGGCCGACAGCTTTACCCAAACCCGCCATTCAGCGCCTGCAAACCGGTCGGTCGTCAATTGCGCCCATTCCAGCTATTCCCGAGTTCCCGCACCGTGCCGCCGTTACTGGTGCCAACGTCAGTCGATGGGGCCAGTATACGCTGGGGGGGCGAAAATCGGATTTTGGAAGCGATGCAGCCCTATTGCGTGCGCAAATTTCTTGGCTTGCTTAGCATTTGACGCGAGGATCGGGAAATGAAGCACCTTTCCATTCGGGCAAAAATGCCGATTGTCACCGTCCGCCCAATCCATTTTGAGGATTTCGATGGTCACGACTTCGAACGGCTGGTGTTCGCTTATCTGCTTTGGGCGGGGTGGCGCGATGTCGCATGGTATGGCCAGACCGGCAGCGACCTGGGCCGCGACATCGTCGGGACTGAGATTTTCGATGGCGAGCCCGATCGGCGCACGGTCGTCCAATGCGTGAATCGAGCATCCCTCCCGCTGACCAAGGCCAAGCGGGACATGAAGCGTGCGGTTGCGGCACCGAGCGGCAAACCGGATGCATTTCTGTTCGTTTGCCGCAGCAACGTCTCAGCGGGTCAGCGCGACAAGGTGAAGGCAGAAGGCAAAGTACTTGGCATCAGATACGCCAACGTCTGGTCCGGTGCAGAGTTCGAGGAGCAGTTGCGGCTGCGCGGTGAGTTCCTGTTGAAACGGATGGTCGAAGGCATTCCGTTTCCCGACGACGGTGAAGGGCTACGCAAATTCATTAGCGAGTTCGCCGAATTGAGCGATGTAGAAGCCCTTGCATTGCTTGCGCTGCCCTTCGACCGTCCCGCTTTCTGGACCCCGTTCGCCGAGGAATGCCGGCTGTTCGATTTTCAGGAGGCGATCGAGAATACCATCGGAGCGCTCAACACCGGCATCTGGAAGTCGCGTGACGGGAGAGAGATTCGCCGTCTGCCTTCGCTTCAGCAAATCGCTGATCCGAAGGCGCGGGGCGAACTAAAGGCGATTGTGCGCGATCTCGACGGCCTGCGTCGATTGTTCGTACGGCGCCGGAAGGACGGCTCGATTATCCATTGTCAGTGCACCGACCCGCATTGCGGCGGATTCCAGATCTTGAACGGGGCCGACCGCGAGCTGGACGATGCTCGCCGCGTCATCCTGGAAAGGGCGCGCGCCGTGATCCCGGGTTTTGACGTCGAAATGCGATAGGGACGACGACCGATCAGTCGTGCCAGTCGAAGCAGCCGCTGCCGCCGATAAACTGCCGCAATACGATATCGGCATGGCCAACGAGTTCCCGATCGCGCAAATTCTCGGGCGATTTGGCCCCATGAAACAGGTTGCAGCGAACCTGATAGATTGTACGCAGGAGTTGTGGCCAGTCTGGTGAGGCGCCGGCTATCCATTCGCGGGGTTGCATCCTGACCCCGCCGGCCCGGCAGTCTTCTAGCAAGTCCTGGCGCGTCATTTTCCAGAACGAATCGTACCCGAGTTTCTTGCGGACATCCTTGACACTGAGCACGGGCCAGTGCGTCGAGAAGGCCGCGACCGATTTGGTGAAGTCGAGAGTCTCGCCGATCAGTCGATTATACGTCTCGATAAGACGACGATCTCCGACGAGTGCATCGATCATTGCGGCGTCCGGCCCGCCGCCGGTCACGGCTTCCATCCAGCCATTGAACGCCATCCAGGTATGCATGAAGGACATGAAAGGGGAGTGCCGCTGATAGACGTCGTCGAGCAGCTCGCGGGTGATGTCCGCCATTTCGGGATTGAGCATTCTAAAGTTGCTAAAACTCACCATCTGCCGCGTTCCTGCTGATGTGTGGCGCCCCCACCGGTCCGAGCAGATGCTCGGCCAGCTTGTTCCGACCTTGAGCAATGTCGTGGCACAGGCCGAACGCCATCAAGCTTCGTTTCACCGATCTATGACGGCTCGACCGATGCGCTTTCGTCGCTCTCGTCCGGCCAGTCGTCCGGAACGAGCGCGGGCGGCTTGGTCCAGGGTTGCTCGACCAGGGCGGACTGGAACCAGTCGTCGCGAAGATTGGCATGTTCCGTCACGATGATCTGGAATCCCTTGGCGTCCTCTTCGCCAAAACGCCGGAGCACCTCGAACAGGCGGCGGACGGCTTCAAGATCCGCATCCGTTTCTGTCTTTTCGATCGATCCGCCGGCTGCGGCATAGACGGTCTCGGACGGAAAATAGACCTGGGTCGGCTGGTCGATTAGCAGGAAGCGCGGCAAGGGCTGATCGTTGTTGGCGGCGAACCGGTGAAGCGCCAACAGGGCCGCCAAGTGGTAAGCGAGATGGTTCTCGCCCCCGCCCGTCCTGGGCATGTAGATCGGTCGGCTCGGTCGGTCGATCACAACGGTCAGGTTATGCATGTCGAGGCGCGCCGGATACTGGCCGAACTCGCCGCCCAGATCGGTGATGTAGCGCGACATGTGCATGGAGATGTTGTTCAGCGTCGAGGCGAGCCGTTCGTCGGAATCATCGGCCCCGATCTTCCGTTCCAGATCGTCGGCCTTCGCCTTCAGCCGTTTCTCCTCGGCCTCAAGACGCGCCATCTCGGCGTCAGGAATGAGATTCTCCAGGAAGAGGCTAACTCGGCCCACGACCCGGGACGCGGCGTTGTTGCGGTTACCCATCTGCGCGATGACCTCGTTTGAGGCGATCGCCGCCGACAGCTCGACCTCTTTGATGCGGATCTGATCCCCAACCGCCTCAAGCGCCGTGCGCTGATCCACTAGATAGGCGTCCAGGGCAGGTCGCTCGCCCCGAACGGCGGTCATTTCCTGGTCCAGCGATTCGAGCTCCGCCAGAAGCATGCTCGCGATAGGGCTGGATAGCGCCAGATTAGCTTCGGCGAAGGGCCACTGCCACTCGCCCGTTTCCTTGCTTTTCGGTAGGGCCTTGATCGAGGCCAGACGGTCGCGCTGCTCCCCGGCCTCGCTCTCGAAGCCCTCCGACCTCTTGGCGAACTGGACCGTAGCGTCGATCCGTCGCTGGACCTCGCGACGCTGCTCGCGAAGGCCGAAGAGGTTTGTCTCAATGGTGGCGACCCTCTGGCCGTCGTCTTCGGGCACGGGTGCCGGCATCCACGACAGGGCGTCGCGAAGGAGGCTGACGACAGGCTCGCCGGCGCCGCGGTCGGTGGCGAATATGCCGACGCTGCGCGCTTCCGAAATCAATCCAAGAGCGCGCTCCTCGGAGGTTTCGACCGCGCCCCTGGCCTGCTCGAGCAGCTTGCCGTTCAGCCGGCGATCACGCTGGACCGTGCGCAGTTGGGCCTCCAGCTCGTAGCGGTTTCTCGAGGAGACCCCCAAGAGAATGGGCAGGGTGTCCTTGATCGCCTGCGGTTGGAAGGGCTCGTTCTGCCGGTAGAAGAGCTGATCCTTGTTGGCTACGATCGTCTGCTTTTGGAACAGATAGTAATAGGTATGCTTGATATTGGCGTCATAGCTCTCGCGGCTGTTCTCCAGCGGCACCGCCGTGGTGTTCTCAGGGATGCCGATCATGCGCGATAGAAGGGTCTCGACCCCGCTGTCGTCGTCATTGACGACAAGATCAGCGTAGTCCGGAGCGGCGATGTCGGCACCGCGCCTAATCATAGCGGTGCTGCAGCTGCTTCGACCCGAGCCCGGCGACGGCTTGGCCACCAGCACCTGCTCTCCGGCGAACTGATAGATGACGGCGAACCAGCTTACTCGGTCGCGTATGACTCCTTCGGGAATGTTGAAGGTCGAGCGGCCCATGCAATATTCGATTATTTCCGACAGCGCCGATTTGCCGGTCGAGGACCTTCCGGTGATGACGTTGAGGCCGTTCAGGTGAAACTGCACATCCCGCCTGCGACCGTCATAGCTGTAGAGGTGGATCGACTTGATCTTCATGGTCGGACCCCCAAGGTCGTGTAAATTGTGACGCGATCGCCAATCTGGGCGAATTCGCGACCGAGGAATTTCGCCACCCGCTGACAGGAGATCGACTCTGGCGTGCCATCTATTCCCTTGCGGACGCCCTCTCGGACCGTCCGCAAGCGACCGTCGGGCGTGACGACGAGGGCGCCGAGCTGCATCAGCACCCCGAGGGCCTCGAACGCGAACGGCAGGAGATCCGTCGTTCGTTTAGGCAGACCGACGAGCATCTGCGGATTGGCCGCAACGATCTTCAGAAAATAGCTTCGACTCGCCCTGGCGAAGGTTTCGCGCGCATCCCGCTGCAGGCATAGCGGCAGGACGAGCAGCGTCAGCGAGAACGGCATGCCACGCATATCCTCGTCCTCATAGGCCGCGAGCGCGCGGAACAGGACAAGGCCGCAGAAGGCCGGATTGAACAGGTTCCTGATTTCTACGGGACGAAGATCCCACCGCTTCATGCGGCCACCCCGAGCAGTTCGCCGACGCGCTTCATGAAGGCGGGATTCCAGTGCACCCGCGGCATGGGACGGGCGTTGGCGAGAATCTGAAAGGCGCCGCGAACGACATAAGCCTCGGTCACACGCTCCCTGATCCTCAGTTCCCCCGTTTCCGTTTCGGCCCATTTGTACAATTGGCGGCCGGCCGCCTTGAAGGCATCGTCCCCGCTGGCCTCGTGAAGGGTTTCGAAGATGATGTCCCGGAAGCGGCCCCACTCCTCGATCAGACGATCCTCATATTCTTCCATCTCTCCCGAGATCAGCAGATTCTCCCGCGCCCAGCTCGAGCGCTGTTCGAAGGCGCGGTAGTAGTCGATGATCGCGCGCTGGATGCGGCCGGGGGAAACGTCGAGGTCTCTTAGCTGCTCAACAAACAGCCGGGTGTCGTTGGCGACGTCGATCCGACCGTCAGGCATCCGGCCGCGGAAGGTGATCGGCAAACTGTCGGACCGGTACTCTTCTGCAATCGAAGAGAGCTTGTCCGACACCTCGTGGCCGTAGACCGGCCCGGTTCGCTCACCCGTGAGCACCTTGATCATCAGGTCTATCCACCAGCCTTCCAGCCGCTCAAAGAGCGGACCGCGGACTTCCCGGCGGACGGTCCTCAGGTGCTGGTCGAGCACGATCTGAGGGATCGTGTCTATGCGCGGGCTTCCATCCAGAATGATGATCCGGCCATAAAAGTCCGCGAGCTCGGCTTCTGTTAGCTCCGCCAGATCGGTCCTAGTCTTGCCGATCGTCGCCGAGGTGCTGCGATCCAGAAGCTTTGCGGCCATCGATGCCCGATCCGCCGCATCGTTGCCGACCGCCGCGAACAGCGCCAACTCCGATCCCGGTGCGATGACCGCTGTGGTGAACAGAACGAAGTCGGTGTTCGAGCTGATTCTGCCGTTCTCGCTATAATAAGCCAGCCACACTCTCACCGATTTCCAGAAATCAACGTCCAAATCCGTAAGCCTGTCACCCTCGGCCTTATGCTTCAGAGACGCCAGCGTCTTTCGTCCGCTCGCAGTGTCAAACTCTAGATCGTCGCTCTTCTCGATGAGAAGCGAGGTGCTTTCGGGCAGGGACAAAAGCCTCAGCAGCGCTAGCCTTGGCTGATAGATGAAACCAAGTCCTGACTCCGCAGCGGAAAATAGCGAGCGAGGTTCAGGCATTGTGTACGGCATCCCTTACCGTATGATGTCCTTCGGTCATCCACTGAATCCCCCCATCGTCGCCTGATCATGGATGCAACTTCAGCTCGAAACAATAACTGAATAGCTCCTGACGATCTTCCAGGGGGTGACACCGCTGAACACCAGGACGTCTGTCGCTACTGGAAGCTGTCTCTCCCCACCGCTGCCGGGAATGTCGAGTAAGTCCCACTTTCAGACTTCATTTCCCGACCCGGCGGCGTTCTACGGCGCGTTTTACCGAGATGAACAGATGGCTGAAGTTGGGCGCCGCAAAAGCACAGCCGGATGTCCGCATATGGGTCAAAGATGCTTCATTGCGACAGTTCGATGCCGCGTGATTTCACTCAATGATCGCCATGTTGAGAGTATCACCGTAATGAAAATCGGAGTCGCAATTTGCGACTCCGATCCTACGCTCATGCTTCCGACTTAATTTCTCAGAACTTTGCGCCAAGTCTAACATAGGCTTGACGACCATATGGGTCGCCTAAGGTCGAAAGATACCCGGTATACAACGCTCTGGCGGGGGTCTTGTCGAAGGCATTGATCATGCCGAGCGTCAGTTCATACTGTTTTTGATCACCGATCCGAAGCCCATATTGCACATCAAACACGGACCATGCTCCGACACGGGCGACTGTGGGCGCTCCCACGACCTGCTGGTAATCGTCGATCACGCTCGAAATATAGCGCCATGTCCCGGATAGGAAATGGTCGCCGACTTCGAGATCGACACCTGCCAGGTTCCGCCACCGCGGTGCAGCGGCAGACGTTGCCGGCGACGTCTGGTAGTTGTTACGATGGCCGACGCCGTCATAGACGATCGTTCCGGTATCGACGTCGTAGGTCGCCAGATAGCTCAGGTTATTGCGCAGGGTGACGCGCGCCGCGCCGATGTCGAACCGGTAATTCGCGGCGAAGTCGATACCCGAGGTTCCCGTGCCGCTGGGGGCATTATACGACGACACGATGACCGATTGTGCCACGCCGCTGGCATCGCGGATGACGTTGGGGCCGTTGGGATTGGCGTTGATCACCGCCTGGCCGTTCTGCAACTGGATCTGGTTCTTGTACTTATAGTGCCAGTAATCGACCGACAGGCTGAGGTGATCGACCGGCAGCACTGTTGCGCCGATATTGAACACGTCGGCTTTCTGCGGTTGCAGATCGGGGTTGCCATATTGCTGAATCGACCGGAACGTTGTCGTGCCATCGCGCGGGTCGATGATGTTGGCGACGTTCGTGGAGATCAGCACCGCAGCTGAGTTTGCGATGCTGGGCGCCTGGAACGCCTTGCTGGCCGATCCGCGGATTGAGATCTGCGGAACGATCCGCCAGTTCACCGCGAGCTTGGGGGCCGTCGTGGTGAAGTTGCCATAATCTTCGTACCGCGCTGCCGCGTTGACGTTCAGACCATCGATGACTTCATAATTCGCCTCGGCGAACACGCTCTTCACCTCGCGGTCGAACGCCGTGTTGCGGTTGGGGCCCAGGAACCCGCCGAACCCGCTAAGCAACAGATCGGAATAATTGCTCTGCTGCTTTTCCTTGCGATACTGAGCGCCGACCGCGACATCGACCGAGTGGCCCGCGATCTGGCCGAGCGAGCCGTTCACCACGGCCTCGCCGATCATGTATTCTATCTTCGTCTGCGTCACGACATTGCTCTGCAGGTTGTAGATCAGCGAGGGATCGAGCTTCGACACATCGGCTGTAAACGGGCTGAAATACAGGCAATTGCCCACGCCAGGCTGCGAGCCTGCTCCTGGGCCGCTGTAGCGAATGTTGCAATTAGGGCCGCCGTAACCGTTCAGCCCCGCCTGGAAGAGGTTCATGTCGGTGTCGCGATCGGTCGACGAGATGTCCGCGCGCGAATAGGTCGCGTTGGCGGTGTATTTCCAGCCACCGCCGATGCGGCCACGCGCGCCGAGGACGAACTGGCCCTGGTCGACCTTGTCCTGGATCAGGCGATATTCGTATCCGGGAAACCCCTGCGATCCGATCGCGCGACCGATGAACGCGACGTCTACGCCGAACGGATTATAGGGGTTGCTGGCTGGCACGATCGGGGGACGGGCGCCGACCCGGTTCTGCGCATAGGACGGTACGCTGCTGCGCTTCGAATCCTGATGGTACAGGCCGATTTCGGCGAACAGCGTCTGTCCCGGTGCGATTTCGAACGTCGTGTCGTTATGCACGAGATAGCTTTTGGCTTCGGGCCGGATCGGGTTCTGCGCCTGGAAGCTGAACTGGCATGCACCGAGGCCGAAGCCGGGGCTGTTGGCCGACGGGACATAGCGGCTCTGGCTGGCGGCAGATCCGCAATTCGGATCGACCACGGTCAGCGTGCCGGCGGTCGATTTGTATCGGTCGTACAGCGTCGAATAATTATTGCCGTTGATGACGACATCGCTGCCGCCGGCGCCCTGAGGTCGCGAGTAGAGGGTGAAGGCGCCCGGGTTCGCGCCGGCGCCGGATGACGGATTGAAGAAATTGGTGATCGCGCGCTGGCCGTTCTGCAGGCCGTCCTGATAGCGATAGGCGACCGACGTGACGGTATGGAACTTGTCGTCGCCGACGCCCCACATCGCCTGGACCGTAGCTGCGGGCGAATCGTCGATGTGGGCATATTGCGCCGACAGCTTCAGCCCGTTGAACCGGGTGTTGGTGATGACGTTGAACACGCCCGCGACAGCATCCGCGCCGTAGGTCGACGACGCGCCGTCGAGCACAGTCTCGATCCGGTCGATCGCGATCTCGGGTGTCAGGCTGTTGAGGTTGACGAACCCGTCGGCCGGGACGACGCGGCGTCCGTTCAGCAGGACCAGCGTCGCACCGGCGCCGAGCCCGCGAAGATTGG
>Ga0308164_10003580_pt1 | contig 13861 bp, 10 predicted proteins | sample PhyTR2_FD_201031 | JGI IMG/M metagenome (GOLD analysis project Ga0308164, IMG submission 201031) | Phyllosphere microbial communities from UC Gill Tract Community Farm, Albany, California, United States - DLSLT.R2 | ecosystem: Host-associated > Plants > Phyllosphere > Unclassified | place: USA... | reverse complement strand
CGGCTTGATGCTCGGGGTCCAATCCGCGCCAATCGCGAACTGCTCGCTCGAGGTTGGTGACTTCAGCGACGTCACTATCGCCGCGCGGGACGTTTTCGAGCGACGCGCTCATCCGCCAATTGATCTCAGGGGTCTTCGCGCTCTCACCCCAGGTCGCTTCGGTCATGATCGTCTACCTTCTCGCGGCTGGTTCTGGGCGCGATTCCCAATGTAGCCCGACATGGCGCGTCCGTGCCAGTCCGAACCCCACAATCCTCGAGCTTCAAGGGCCGCGAGGGGCGACTGCGATGATATCGAGCTTTCGCAGGGCTCGTGCCATGCGTTTGGCATCGAGCAGCCCGATGCCTTGTGCGCGAAAGGCGCTGGCGAGCTGTCGCTCGGTCAATGGCGCCGACACCTGATCGAGAACGGCAAGCGCTGCTGCGCGCACCTCAGGGGGTGCAGCCTTCAGGGCGTCTAGGACTTTCATTCTGCCTCGTGAAGGTTGCTCGGTCTGATCGGTAGACCAACGACATAGCTCCGCGCCATGCGACTTGCACGTACCACGCCCCGCGGTGCCGGCCCCCTGAAGAGCAAGCCGCACGGCCGACGCTCTGTGTGACATTGCCGGTTCTATGGATGTCACCCGAGCAGGCGCATGCATCCGCTCCTGTCGAACGCGGGTAACGCGTCTCGACCCGGCGATCTCGACTGGCATCTTAAGGTCGTGTATAACACACCATATTGGCCTCATGGGCGCTTATATGAGACGCTAGATGCGATCGACTGTCGCTGATACTCTGCCGCCGCGCGTGAGGCGGAGCTTGACGAAGCTCGGCGCCGATATTGCGCTGGCGCGCAAGAGGCGCAGCCTCACGGTGGTCATGATGGCCGAACGCATCGGTGTGGCCAAGAGCACATATCTCAAGCTGGAAAAAGGCGACCCGACCGTCGCGTTGGGGACGTACGCCATGACCTTTTTCGTTCTGGGTTTTGGCGAGAGCCTTGGAGAGATCCTCGACGCCAGGAACGACGAGCAGGGTCTGTTACTCGACGTGGAGCGCATGCCGCAGCGCGTCCGCCGGCCCAAACCGCCGGCTTCGCTGTGAGGCGGACGATCGGCATCCAGATCGGCGACGAAGCCCGCTGCGTCGGATTGCTGCACTACAATCAGCAGGGCAACCGGGAGAGCGCGGGCTTCGAATATGATGCCGGGTGGCTCGCCGATCCCGACCGCTTCGCTCTCGAGCCCGCGCTGCCGCTCGTTGCCGGCCCACAGTTCCACCGCAAGGTGAGCACCGGCTCTGTCTTCCATGCTGCGATCGCCGACACCGAGCCAGACGGCTGGGGCAAGCGCGTCATTCAGCGTGACCATGCCAAGCGGCGGCAGGATGCCCGCCGTCGCGGTGATGAGGTCGACGCCCGGGCACTGAATGGCCTCGACTATCTGTTAGCGGTCGATGACGTCAGCCGGGTGGGGGCACTACGCCTTGTCGACGAGCAGGGGGTTGCCCAGCGGGCGACCGAGGATGGTCGCCGAACTACGCCGCCGTTGATCGAGTTGGGCCACCTCCTAGCCGCCAGTCGTGCGGTGGAGACGAACACCGAGACCGCAGCCGATCTCGCCTATTTGCGCGGTCGCGGCACATCGCTTGGCGGCCTGCGCCCCAAATGCACCGTCGTCGATGACGAGGGGCGCTTGTCGATCGGCAAGTTTCCAAGCGTCGCCGACGAGCGCTCGGTTACGCGAGGGGAGGTGCTGGCGATGCGGCTAGCCCGTCGCGCCGGGATCGACGCCGCCGACGCCCGGCTGATCGACAGCGATGGCGACGCGATCGCGCTGATCCGTCGGTTCGATCGCCCCGCGGGGGGCGGGCGGCTCATGTACGTCTCGGCCGCGACGATGATCGGGGCGGAGCCTGGCGACGCGCAGGAGCATGCCTATACCGAGATCGTCGATGCGCTTCGTGTGAACGGGAGCGCTCCGACCGCCGACATCGAGGAGCTATGGCGCAGGATCGCCTTTTCGATCCTCATCACCAACGTCGACGATCACCTGATGAACCACGGGTTCCTCCACGAGGACCGCGGCCTGTGGCGGCTGGCGCCAGCCTTCGACATCAACCCGTTCCCCGAGCGACTGCGCGAGTTGAAGACCTGGGTCTCGGAAGAGGTTGGACCAGAGGCAACCATTGATGCCCTGATGTCGGTGCTGCCGTACTTTCGCATTCCCCTGCTCCGCGCGCAGGAGATGCTCGCGCAGGTCGAGCAGGCCGTCGCGGGGTGGCAGGAAGAGGGACGTGCGCTCGGTATGACCAATACCGATCTGGACAGCTTTGCCGAGGCGTTCGAGCATGAGGAGCGCGCGGCGGCCCAAAGGGTGCTGGTTTGAGGCGATGGCAGCGACCCAAAAAACCGTCCGCTTATTCGTAAAACTGGTGGCAAGCCGCCCGTCCGCTTACGGGCGCTCAGACGGCGTAAGCGGACGCTTGTTAATAAAGCTCGCGGCGGCGCCTACGCGCCCAATACCGGTCGTGTAGCCGGTGACTCGTGAACCTGAAAGCTGCCATCTTTCCCAAGAGGCCTCGGATGCCCATTCTGGTGTTATGCCGGATCGAAGACTGAAAGACGATCTAGGCCAGCCTACGGCTTGTGGCGGGCGGAAGTGCCTAGAGTACATGAGGGAGGAGCGCCTTTGGCGCAGATCCAAAATGGAAAGAGGCGATTGATCACTTATGTTCTTTGGCGAGTTCATTTTTTGCCACGTCGATCTGTTCGGCTATGGGAGAGACTAGTCTTCGGTCGCGAACAACGGCGCAAAAAGGTTGCGCAGGTCTTCATCAGTGAAACAATCGATCTCGACGGTCCTGTCGCCGCGTACCGACAGCTCGTTTTCCTCGGGCGCTTCCGCGCGCAGCCGCTCGGCGCGGCTGGATATCGCGTGCTTAGCTCGGACCATTTCGGCGGGTGTCGCGCCAACAGCTGGGCCAAGCTCATCAACCAGCTTCGTATAGTCATCAAGCGTGGATTCGGAATCCACGTGTTCTAGATTGTTAGGAAGCTCGGCTATCACGCGGTGAGCCGCAGAATCGGCACTCCAGCCGATCCGCGGAGCCAAATGCCCCTTGCGTGGCAGCACTTCAGTGCGAATGCGTTGGACATCGTCGAGATCAAGATCAAAATTCAAGATCTGAATCAGCCGCTCCTCCAGCGCGTCGACCAGGGCGGTGGTCATTTCGCGTTCGGCCTTGGGCGCGCCGCGCAAGCTGGCGATCAGCCGCGGCATTAAACGGCCATCGGCCCAGGAAGTGAACCAGATGTCCCTGCTGGATGCGACGGCTAGTGCCGCATCAAGGAATTCCTGGCGTTTGCTTGTCTTCCACCATCCCCGCAAAAGCTCGACCTGATCCGAATAGGACATGCCAAGCCATCGCCGCCGGTTGGGTTCGCCCCGGATCGGCTTCCAGGGTTCCTCATTCACCGCATGCGCTGCGAGGGGGATGAAGGAGATCAGGAAAGCCGCTTTGTCCTCGCGGGTCACGTCCGGCATCTTCTTGAAATGATCGTAGAGCGCCCGCGCGGCCCGGAGCGTCGCCATTCCCTCAGCCATGCCGCGAAGCAGCACCTTGTCCGTCAGATATTGCGCAAGATAGTCGCGAACCGAAGGATTGATTAGCGACACCCGGCCATTCGAGATCGTAGCGAAGCTACCCTCAAGGGTTCGCACGCTCTCTTCGAAATCTTTAGGTCCTGATGACAGCGAGAAGCGGCGGCACAGCGCCTGGTGCAAGGGGTGGAAGACTTCTTCGAGATCCTCGATTTCGGCGCCATGCTCGGCGCTCAAATACATCGAAAACAGCAGATGTTGGCAGCGGCTGGGAATATGGGTGCGGAAGGCTTTGTCCCAGACGCTGAGCGGATCGTCGAGCGCGGCGATGAACGCTGCAGGATAGTCGGCCGGTGCGATTTCCTCAATGCGGTCGGCATGGGTCAGGGTCTGGACAATGCGCGGATTATAATAGCGGTGGTCGACGATCATTTTGATTGCGTTCTGCTCGACCAACGCTTGGATGTACGCTTCCGGGACGCCCGCGACGATCAGGTGATTGTAGAGGATTCGCGCCCGGATGCGGCGGGTGTAGATGCCGACGTCCAGCACATAGCTGGCGACATCGACGGAATGCGTGGACAGCGCTTCAGACTGGAGCCGGGCCGCTTCGTAGATGTACGCGCGGGTGGTCAAGATGAACCGAGCGTTCGGCGTACGGCGGACGCGGCCGATAAACCGAGCAAGGTCCGAATCCTGGTTGGAAAGGGCGCGGGCATCGAGCGCGATCCGGCCAAGAAAATCGTCGAAAAAGAAGATCTGCCGCTTGGTGTCGTCAATATGGGCGAACGCATCATCGAGGCTCCGGATCGCGACAAATTCCCAATCCTCGGCAAGATAGGCATAGCTCAGCATCTCGGCGAGCGTGGTCTTGCCGACGCCAGGCGGGCCGGACACGATCAGGACGTGAATGGACTCGAGAATGTCGCGCCCAGCCTTAAAGCTGGGATTTTCGGTGTAGACCCTGAGTTTAGCCTCGATGTCTTCGCGCGTGAGTGTCGTGAAGTTATGCGTGGCGGCATGAAGCACACGCTCCAGTACCCCCGCGCCCGATAGCCACAGTTTGACATGACTTTTCTGAACATCGGGATACTTTCGCAGCAGCCCGTTGATATCCTCGTTGCCGGAAATGTCGCCGGTGCCTTGGAGGCTGGGGCCGATGATTGTAGCCAGCCTGTCCTTCGCCGGCGGCGTTAGCGGCCGCGATGTCGTCAGCAGATACCGATCCGGCGTAAGCGCATCGATCGATGCGCGTTCCTTCCGCATCGTGCGCGCTAGCGCGTCGAAATCTGACAGCCGGTAGTGTTTGGCCTGAAGGATCGTCTTGCCCCCTGTCGCGGCATGCCGTCCATCGACGCCGCCATCGCGCCCCGGCCCAAAAGCTTCGAAGCGCACGCCGAGTTCCCGGCCGAGCAGATCGCGGGACAAGTCTTCGAAATCGGCGGGCGATAGGGTGTCGAAACTGAAAGTCAAATCTGGCTGCTCCGCCCGCTCTTTGCGCGGGTTGCGTTATGAGTCAGAGAGTATTCTACTGCGGATCGCGTTGCACGCCACTTCATGTGCTCGACGTTCAACATTTCCTCGCGCCGGTGATGATGACGGATTAGAAGGTACTGTTAATGTCTCAGGCGGCGTGACCGGGCAGCACGACGGCCCTGTGACCTATCCGCGAGTGAGCAGGAAGGGAATCGGTGGACGAGAACGAGGCAGCAGCTCCCGCGGTAGCGATGGTGCTCGCTGCGGTCGCTGCGCCGGAAGAGGATTTGGTGAAAACATCCGAGGCGTTTCTGACTGACGCCTCCGCAGCACTCAAGGCATTGGAGGAGGTCGACGCCGATCTGGCTGCGATCCTCTCGGATCATCTGCTTACGGTCACGCCGGATGCGAATGTCATCGCCAATGCCAAAGCGGCGATCCTGGCACTTGCTGCGAAGCGGGCGGCACCAGCCGAGGAGCAGGCCGATGGCTGATCGCACGCTGCTCCACTCGCTCACACTCGAAGGCTTTCGTGCCTATCTCCAGCCGAAGACCTTCGACTTCAGCAAGAAGCCCAGCCTTGCGATCTTTGCGCCCAACGGCCTTGGCAAGTCGAGTGTGATCGACGCGCTCGAATTCCTCTTTTCTGAACATGGCACGCTCGAACGGATCGGACAGCGCACGCTGAACAACCAGGCGGGACCTTCCGCACTGGCGCATAACAGCGCTGAGGTGGCGGGCATCGCGCCGGTGGTCAAATTCACGACTATCACCGGCAAGGTCACGGCCGACGGGAGCCGTATAGCTGTCGGCAATCCGCGCCCGATCCATGCAGCGGCCAGCGCTATGAAGGCCGGGTTCGTCGTCGCGCCGATCATCCGCGGCTATACGCTGCGCACCTTCGTCGAGGAGCAAAAGGCGGAGACCCGCTACAGCGATGTGGTAAGTTGGCTCCAGCTCTCGCCGCTGGTCGAGGTGCAAAAGAATCTCCGGCTGCTTCGTAGAGAGGTCAAGGCCGCTGCCGAGAGCACGACCGAACAGGTTCGGCTTGCCGGGCTACTGCGATCTGAAACCGGCCAGACCGTGCATGCGTGGCACGACGCCGCTGTGCTCAATTTTATCAATGCGAACGTCATCCCGCCGCTCGACCCCAGTTTGATACTGGCGGTGCTCGATGCGGCGGATGCAAGCTATCTAGAGGTTGGCAAACGGGCCGAGGCCGAGGAAAGGCGGGTGGGGCTGGCCGGCCTCCGACAAATTCGCAATTCCGTGACCGCGCTTTGGCAGAAGACGGTTCCGGAGGACGGCCGTGACTCTGATTATTCGGGTGCCGTCGCGGAGTTCGAGAATGCGCTATCCGAGCTGGCTGATGCCACGGCAATCGAGACCGATGAGCGCGACAATGCGGCGGGCACAGCATTCCGGTCGTTATGGAAGGAAGCCGAAAAGCTGTTCGCCGAAGGTGCGCCTGCCTTGCAGGAATGTCCGGTCTGCGCGACTTCGATTGAGAATACCCCAGCCGGAAGCGTGTCCGCGATCCGCGGGCTCCTGAAAGCCCATCTGGACGATCTGCAGAGCTATAGCGACGCCAAGATCGCGCTGGACGATGCCAACGCGGCCGCCACTCAGGCGCACAATCGGCTCGTCGCGCGGCTTCCTGGAATGATCGATCATCTGTCCGAAGAAGACCCCGACGGCTTCAGGGAGGCGCTTATCGCCTATCAGGCCGGGATTGCCGGATGGCCGGTCTCGGCTGCGCCTGATACCCTCGCGATCACCGCGGCGCTAGAGGCGCGTCGCATGGCTCTCGATCAGGAGATCGCCCACATCGAAGAGAAACAGGGCGAGCATACCTGGGTCAAAGCCTACGCGAGCATCGGCCGGCTGCTGAAACTTCAAACGGATGTGGTGAAGGCGACGCGCACTACGGAAGCGCTGACGGCGCTGCACGGGGCGCTCAGTACCCAAGCAACGCTTGTCTCGGGCAAGATCCGCGAAACAGTTCAGTCGCTTCTCGATACACTCCAGTCGCCGATGAATGCCATCTATAAGGAGATTCAGGGCGACAACGCCAAGCCGATCCGACTGGAGCTGCCCGGCGAGGACGACACCAATCAGCAGCGCATGCAGCTGGTGATCGACTTTGCCGAGAATCGTCATGGCGTTGCACCGGGCGGCTATCTGAGCGACTCGCAGATCCATTCGGTGGCACTGGCGCTGCGCCTTGCGGCGATCAAAAAGTTCAACGGCGCGGCGCCGGTGATCGCGCTCGACGACGTCGTTACGTCCTATGACGCCGACCATCGCCGCGCGATCGGTGCGCTGCTCGCCAAGATGTTCACTGACTGCCAGATCATCCTGGTTACCCATGACGAGCGGTTTTTCAATCACTTGAAGGATCAGCTCGCGGCGAAGGAGTGGCAGTTCACGCGCATCATTGGACTGGACCCCGCATTCGGGCCTCGCTTCGCCGACCATAAGGTGACCGACGAGATGATCGCAGCTCGCTGGGTTAAGGGGGAGTCCGCGGCCAACGAGATGCGCCAGGCGGAGGAGGAGTGGCTGCTCGGTATCGCGCGCGGCTTCGGCGTCAATGTCCGCATCCGGTCGCTCGAAAAGGCCTACTCTTACGAGCGATCCGAGCTAGCATCGGCGATTGGTGGATTTCTGAGTGATCTCAAGCTGAAGCCTGCCGATGTGCCTGGTGTCAACAACCGCTTCATCGCCAGCCTGGTGAAGGGCGACATTGAGAATTTCGGGAGCCATTTTCAGGATGCGCCCTATGGTGACGGTTCGATCGGCGACGAAAAGACGCGCTGGGACGAGTTCAAGGCATTCCGTGGTCAATTCGTATGCGTGTGTGGCCGCACTAAATATCAGCGGCCGTTCGGGCTCAACAAGCCGGTCTGCGCACACGACAAGTGCGAGACTCAGTTTACCTTCAAGCCAATTCCAGAAGGCGCTGCGGCAGCGGCAAAGGCGTGACGTTTGTTCGGTCGATTGGATCAGGTCGATCGAGGAGGGACTGTCGTACGAGGGCAGGTGCCCGATAGCCGCTAATGGATGAAGGCCTGCTTCTCGTGCTTGGCACCCGTTAGCTGCCGGTTGGCTTCCGGCCAAACTCAGCGATCCACCGCACCCGAACAGATGTCCGAAGCTGGGTAGCTAGCCGTGTTGGGCAGAGCCCTGTCTCTCCGTGCTCGCATTTAATGCAGTTGAACGGGCGTCCGCTTCTGGGCTATAAACTCGAAGCTCTCAGCGGCCGAATGTGGGTCGTCAACATGGGTCGTGGCTGCGGCGGGTGTCGACCAAGATGCGTCGTTGGTCGCTCCAAATCTAACGACAGCTTCATACCAAAACTGCCACTCGGTCGACCTGAAGCCGTCTGGCAGCAATGCGACCAATTAAGGGGCGGTCCCGGGGATGCCTAAGGTTGCAGAAAGCCGCCGTTCAGTGTGGCTGAGCTACGTCCGCTATCCTTATCAATCCAGGTCAGGCTGGCGCAGATGCTTCCGTAGCCCTCGTAGCCGCATCAACCCGGCGCTTGAGATACGGCAGGGTTCATCGGTCGACACCGAGCAATTCGCCGGATCGCTTTAACACTCCCTCCAGCAGCTTCGTTCTAGTACTCCATCCTGCTAACAGCCGTCGTTGGCCGATGCCGATGGTGATAGAACGACATGTGCGAGGAACAACGAATGCACTTCCGCAAGGACCGATCGCTCGACGAACTCGCACGCGTCGGCAACGTCGCGCAGTTCGTGAGCTTCGCTCCCGAAGCGGACGTGCCCCCTTCGCAGACATATTCCCGCGTCGCCGGGTACGACGAGAACCACAAGTTCGCGAGCGTATCGGACGCAGCCGTAGCGCTCCTCGAGGCCGCTCCGGACCGCAAGGTGAACGTCAGGAGCTACGCGCCCGAGAGCCCTCGCAGCAGGGAGTTCGTGTACGGGCTAGAGCGAGTGGAAGATGTCCTCGCCAACGTCAAACGGCTGACTCGCGAAAGGCTTCACGTGATCGTCAACGAGACGGTCGATATCGAGGATGGCGGCGTGTCCGGCGTGGTGCAGTCGGGGGTGATCGAATTCGCTCCCGACGATACGCCACGCTGCGTTGAGAAGCCTGGCGTTGCATCACTGCCACTGGACCTGGGACTACGGCTTCTCGAGACCGTGTATGGCTTCCGGCCGGAACTGGGGACGGGTGCCGGAAGGACGGAGTTCAGCCTGCATCCCAAGCCGCGCGGGTGGAAACAGTCGCGAACCCTGCTGTGGGAGTACGAGGAAGGCGAGAAGGATGAGGCCATGCCTACGATGGTCTGGCCGAACCGTTTCAGCAGACATGTCGGAGACAAGACGTACGGTCTTCTGATGGCCCATCTCATGGGGCTGCCGGTGCCGGACACACTCGCCATCTGCCGCAGGCTTGCCCCTTTCCGCTTCGGCCAAAAAACCGGCGGCAGGGAGACCTGGATCCGAACCTGTCCTAAGGAACCGGAGCCCGGGCTCTTCACTACGCACAAGGGTTGGCTCGATCCCTTTCGGCTCATGATGGAGGAGGATCCTACGCGTGAGAGGATATCTGCAGTGCTGGCGCAGCAGGCCGTCGATGCGCAGTTTTCGGGAGCTGCTGTCGCAGGCGCGGACGGAACTCTGTTCATCGAGGGAATTGCAGGGGAGGGGGACGTCTTCATGCTCGGCCGCCGCGCGCACGAGCAGCTGCCCGACGTGATCAGACGTGACGTCGTAGCCCGCAACAATCAGGCCGTTTCCTTCTTCGGTCCTGTTCGGCTCGAGTGGGTACATGACGGATCCACGGCGTGGATCGTGCAGATGCACCGAGGCGCTACCGTCAGCGAGGCGACCGCGATCGTGCCCGGCGAACGGGACACGTGGGTTGAATTTGAGATCTCCTCGGGGCTGGAGGCGCTAAGGGCGTTTCTGCCGACGATCGACGCGGCGACCGGACTGATCATCGTAGGGGAGGTCGGTATGACCAGCCATGTCGCCGACCTAGTCCGGAAGGCGGGAGTGCCGACAAGGGTGAGGTCTGCCCGCGCCGTGGACTAGAGGCGGTCGAAGACCGACCCCATGCGGGGGCTGAAGAGCCGTTCGTACGCCTTGAGCAGCGATCCGTCCGTCATCGACGCGACGTAGTCACAGATGGCGCGCTTACCGCGCCCGGCATTCTCGTACCCGACGTGAACAGAGGTCGGCAGGAGGCGCCTAGGGTCCGACGCCATCGCCTCGAAGACTGCGACGACCATCCTCTGCCCCTTGAACTCGAGGTGCTGGACGCCCGGGCTCTCGATCACTTCGGTGACGACGAGAGACTGAAGGTCGTCGAGCAGTGCCCGGTCGTCCGGGCGCAGTGAGGCGCGCAGGGACAGCAGGGAGGTCTTGAAGCCGTCCTCTACCTCGAGCGTCACAGCGCGCAGGAAGTGGTGCACCAGCCTTCCGATCGCCCGCTTACGTGCTCCCGGATCACCGAAGAGCGCGTCAAGGAAGCCATCGTAGCCGCCGGTGCCTAGCGGACGGTCGCGCAGGGCAGAGAGGAGAGTCTTGCATCGAGTGGGATTCAGCCTCTCCTGGAAGCAGTCGCGGCCGACGAGTCCGAGTGCGATCGCGTCCTCGAGGTCGTGTACGCCATAGGCGATATCGTCCGCGACATCCATGATGCTGCAGTCGAAGGACTTGTGCCGTGTCCTGCCATGACCGCTTCCACCGGCGCGTAATTCCCCGAACCGCGCGAGATCGGCCGCAGGAAGGGGGGCCAGAACCCAGGCGACGACGTCAGCCTCCTCCTCGTAGTAGGCCTTAACAGGCTTGCACGAGGCGCGATCCAGAGCGGCGAAGGTCGTCGGGCCCGGATCAAGAGCCGGGACGAGTTCTGCGTTCAGCGCCGCATTGCGCCCGACGGGGTATTTCAGTGTACCGAGCAGCGTCCGACGGGTAAGATCGGCGCCATGATTAGCGTCGTATCCCTCTAGCCGTGCAAGTATCCGGAGAGTCTGGGCATTCCCTTCGAAGCCGCCCGCATCCCGCATGCAGTAGTTGAGCGCGAGTTCGCCCCCGTGACCGAATGGTGGGTGTCCGATGTCATGGGCAAGACCGATCGCCGAGATCAGCGAGGTGCTGGGCAGGAGATCGTCGGCATCAGCCATCGCACCCGAGTGACGCAGCTGCTGCACGACCCCCTCGGCGACCTGCGCCACCTCCATCGAGTGGGTCAGGCGGGTCCGATAGAAGTCGTCGTCGCCGAGTGCCAGGATCTGCGTCTTGCCCTGGAGCCGCCGGAAGGATCCCGAGTGGACCACGCGGGCATAGTCTATCCCGTACTCAGATCGGGCGTCGTCGCGATGCCTAAGCCGTCCGCTGCGTCGTTCAGTCCAGAACATCGGCCGGTCCCCCTGGGGCTGGAACGGTGGCGTCAAGCGCCTAGGCTCGTGGTCAGCACCACGAGGCAGCCGATCGCACCTGCAAGTGCGAGCCCCGCGGCGACCAGATGCATTCCCCAGTCGATTGCGACCTGTTGGCGCGAGCTACGAGCCAGACTGATCGACGTCGCACGAGACAGCTGGGATATCACCCGCTGAAGAGAGTTGAAGAGTCCGGCCTCGCCGTCGGCGAGCGTGGCGCTGAGGATACCTAGAAGGACGATTGCGACGGTGCCGCCGGTTAGGAACGGGTTCCACGCAAGGAGCGAGATCGCGCCGTCGCCATGAGAAAACCAGACACCTTTCTTGAGTATGCCGTCAGCGCCGCGCTGCTGAACGCCGTTATGGGCGCTGGTGAGCGAGGCGACCAGTGAGACTGCCGAGATCGCCGTGGCGACGAAGGCGATCGTCAGCTGGACGAGCTGGGCCTTTGCCGCGCTTGCGACGTCGATGCTCGACCGTATCGATTCCTTGAGGTGTGCGAAGTCGTAGTCGTAGACGGCAGGTGCGGCCCTGAATCCGCTTGGCTTTTCAGGATCACGAAGGTGACCCATCATTCCCTGCTGGAATGCCTGGGCGTAGGCGATGATCCCGAGCGACCGGCGCTTGTCGACCAAACCGCCGTCGCGGTTCAGACGCTCGATTTCCCTTGAGAGACTCCAGAGCGTCTCTCGCCGCCAGGCGACCTCTCCGAGGTGACTGGCGTCGTCCGAGCTGATCGGAACAAGAGGTGTGATCTGATCGGACGACGGATCGTGGTGAGTGTGATCGTGGACCACATCCTTGATGAAGAAGTACGCCTGCTCCGCGAACTTGCGCAGGTCGTCTTCGGGATCGTCGCTGGCGAGGTCGAGCGGAGGTGTCCCCTCTTCAGAATACCACAGCCGAAGTTCCCCGGTGCGGAGCAGCGCGAACTGAATCTCGATGCGGTTGAGGCAGCCGTTCCTGGCTCGGGAGACGATCTCCTCGTGCAGCGCGTCGAGCTGCGCATTGTCGGGGTTCGCAGGCGCGAGCAGCAGCTCATCGCGAATTGCCTTAATCGCCACGTCTTGGGTGTCCCGCGGGACGGGGTCTGCCTGGAATGGGAAAACGTGCACACGTCCGACGAGCATGCCCTGCCGATCGCGCGTCAGCTCGGGATCTACAGGCACGGAATCCGCGGGCTCGGGATAGAAGACGCGAGCCGGCTGAGTCGCTCCCTCCATTAGCCAGTGCTGTGTCAGATCCGGCCAGAGGCGACGAACCAGCCATTGAGGCCAGGGATAGTCATGCGAGGTTCTGCGTTCGATCGCTATGACGAGCCTGGAAGTCCCGTCAAGATAAGGTCGCGAATAGGCCTCGGCACGCCGGGAGGCTCCTATCACGCTGAAGGAGAGATGGCTGCGCACGTTCGGAACCCAGCCCGCGTAGCTTCTCGTCGCCCCGGCCCAAGGGACCGTCCAATCCTCCTCAGCCATGGAATCTATCAACGCGTCTTAGAAGACGTCTTTGGCGATCGTCCTGGTCTCGCCTACGACCAGCCCGCTCGATGTCGATCGAATGCGTATGCCGGCTCGGGTCGAGATCAGCGAGCCGCTGTCCTGCCGCCGCACGCGTGCACCGATGAACGGCCTCAGCTTGACGCCGGCACGCGCAAATTCACGAGATTGGGCCTGTCCGCCACGCCGCACGCGAGCAGCCGCAGCCATGAGCGACATAAAGAGATAGACAAAGAGAGGCAAAAGGATCAGCGCAGCAACAACGGCTACCACCCCTAGTGGATTTGGCGTTAGCCAATACAAGCAGTAGATCCCTACTGCAGCTACTATGACTATGATCGTCTTCATTTGTAATACGAGCCTATGCGGTGCGCGTCCGGATGGCAAGACGTTTGAAGAAGGGGAATGTGTCCGACACTGAGGCACTCTTCTGTCTCTCTCCCACGGAGGCGTCACAGAATTCCCGGAAAGACCGCCAAGAGTTCGGCGCTCTTTGAACTGGCGGTCCTCCCCATCGGGCTCAGCGCGCTTCATGCCCTTCGCCTCCTATCAGGAAAGGTGGCAGAGCGACCTGCGGCTATGGCTGTCGGTGATCCCGTGAGCGGACGATCCACATCCCCCGATGCCATGTGCCTCGTTCAACTGAGCGGCTCCTCCATGCCCGCCGCCTCCATGATGAACGAACGGCAAAAGTTGGGATGTGGGCAGGCGGCCTCGAATGTCTGCTTCTGGGTCGACTCCGTCCAGCGCGCGTTTAGGTCATGATAAGGCACAGCGACGGCTAGACCCAGCGGCCTATGCTAATGGGGTGATTAGCGGCAAGACTTCTATCTGCGGACGTGCAAACAGGTACCCTTGGCAAAGACGGAGGCCGATCTCGCGCAA
>Ga0308164_10003579_pt1 | contig 13862 bp, 12 predicted proteins | sample PhyTR2_FD_201031 | JGI IMG/M metagenome (GOLD analysis project Ga0308164, IMG submission 201031) | Phyllosphere microbial communities from UC Gill Tract Community Farm, Albany, California, United States - DLSLT.R2 | ecosystem: Host-associated > Plants > Phyllosphere > Unclassified | place: USA... | reverse complement strand
CAGCGATCACCGTTGCGGTGGACCCGCCGACCAGCAGGCCCTTGCTGCGCGCCAGGATTCTGCACATGGCGACGGTACGGGATTCCGGGACCATTTCCAGCGCGTAAATACCATCAGCCTTGAAGATCGGCGGGCGCTGGCTGGTGCCCAGTCCGGGAATGAAGCGCCGGCTGGCCGGGGTGTCGAAGGTCACCGAGCCGACGCTGTCCACAGCAATGATTCGGGTGGTCGGATGATGGCGCTGAAAATGCTGAATGCAGCCCATCAAGGTGCCAGTCGTCCCGGCACCGACGAACACATAATCCACATGGCCGAAATGCTGGCTGATCGAACGCGCCGTGGTTCGCGCATGGGCACGCGGGTTGGCCGCATTTTCGTATTGATTGAGCCAGACATAGCGCGGGTCGCTGGCCACTTTTTGGCGGATCAGCTCGATGCGCGTCCCAAGGAACCCGCCGTTGGCGTCCGGGATTTCGACCTGGATGACCTCGGCGCCGTAGCTGCGCATCATGCGGATGTTGTGGCTGGAGCTGTTGGGGTCGACCACGCAAGTAAACGGGATGCCCCGCTCAGCGCAGATCATCGCCAGCGCCACCCCGAGATTGCCCGACGAGGACTCGATCAGAATCGTGTCCGGGCCCAGCAGGCCCCGCGCCTGAAGGTCATTGATCAACCCCACGGCAGTCTTGAGCTTGATCGAGCCTGCCGGGTTGAGTGATTCCATTTTCAGGAAAAAATCGGCCCCCAGGCCAGTCACCTTGAGGAAGGTCTGATCGTGAACGATTTCGCAAAGAGAGTTGTACATGGGTTTCACTTCCACTGTGCCAGCAAGGGTTCGGCGGCCGGTGCTACGGCCTGCTGAAGGGCCGTGGCGATACGCTCGGCGCGCAGTGCCATCAGTGAAAACGACTGACTGTCACTGATTCCGTGGCTGCGTTCGGAAAGACCGTTGACCCAGATATTCACGTCGCACTCGCCTTGGGTGGCGACCTGATAATCCCGATCGATGAGCAGCCCCCCGTCGACATCGGCCCGCAGCCATGGCTGCAAACCACTCAACAACGGCGGTATCAGGTACTGCTGATACCCGGTGCCGAGTACCACGGCGTCGACCTCCAGCACTTGGGTGCGCTGGCTAAAGGTGTCGGTCAGCTCGACCCGGTAGCCCTCGGCGACGGGCTCGATGGCGCTGATCACGCTGTAGGCGTAGGTCTGCAGGCGCTTGCGACCGGCGATGGCGTCTTCGTAGATCAACGAAAACAGCTTCTGGCTTTCATCCGGGTCGATCCCTGCGTAATTGGTCGAGCGGCTCCAATCGAGAAAGCGCTGCCGCGCGGCCGGGTCCAGGCTATGGAAATAGTCGACGTGATCCGGGGCGAATACCCGGTTGGGGAACTGGCCCAGTTGAGTGAGCTTGAAACCGGCCGAGCGATGCACTGAATGCACCTCGATGTTGGGGGCGCGGCTGACCAGCTCCAGCACCGACTCACTGGCGCTCTGCCCCGAACCGATCACCAGCCAGCGCTTGGGCAACTGTTCGCCGAAGGCTTGCAGTCGGCTCAGAAACTGCGACGTATGAAACAGCGTCGGGCCGATCAGCGACTCGAACGCGCGCGGAATACGTGGAGCACTGCCGCTGGACAGCACGACATTGCGCGTCGTGAAGCAGGTATCCGCCGTGCACACGCGTAGTTCATGCAGGCGCCCATGACGCAACACCGGGTCAATTCCGGTGACCAGCGTGTTGAAGCAGGTCTGACTGTCCACCTGTGCGGCGACCCAGGCCAGATAATCCGACCATTCATGACGACTGGCCGGGCGGCCCAGCAGGCCGAAATCGAACATTCGCCCGTGTTCCTTGAGGTACATGGCGAATGAGAAGCGGCTGCGCGGGTTGCGCGGGGTCACCAGATCGCGAAATACGTGATGATTGATGTCCGTTCCGGCCAGCAGCAGTTCGCGATGCCATTGGCTGTCCTGCGCAGCTTCCAGATAGCGAACGGACAGCGTGCCCAGCGGGTCATTGGCCTCCCGCGCATCGGCGAACGCGCAGGCCAGCGCGATACCGGCCGGACCGAAGCCGATACAGACGGCGTCCGAATGTAAAGTGTGTGGTGTCGAGTTACCCATGAAGTTCCTGTCCTTAGAGTTGGTGTAAAGCGGTGTTTTGGGGGCTATCGGCTGACACGGCTCAGCCCGTTGGGTCCTGGCGTCCAGAGGCAGGTCGTCGCGCTGCGCAGCTCGCCCTGATCGAAGCTGACCGTGCCCAGCGGTGTGTTGAAGGTGCTGTGCCGAAACGCATCCGGCAGTCGCCCGGCGCGAAGACCGCTGCGGGCCACCTCGGCCAGCACGTAAAGCATCAATAGGCTTTCGCGAAAGTAGGTCTGTGGCTCGGCAGCGAACAGTGAGCGGTGCAGTGACTGGGCCTGACAGCGATGTCCGGCGCTGTCGGGGGCTCCGAAGCCGATCACGAAGGTGTTGCCGTCGTGCGCTGCGGCGCGCCCCAGATACGGCGAGGCAGCGTCGTCGGTCAGCACCAGCGGTCGGGTACTGCCGGCTTGTCGCCGCGCTTGCCAATGCTCGCGACTGGGTTTGAGGCGTCCGGCAAACACCTCGACATCGGCCTGATCGAGCTCGTCGACACGTTGCAAACCGGCACCTGCCAGCGCCGCACTGATGGCGACGCACAAGGCCCGACCGTGAGCACTGTCGTCGGCCTGAACATGCACGCGCGGCCACTGACGAGTCGCCAGCCAGCTGACCAGATCCGCCGCCAGTTGCCGGTCCGCGGGGCAGAAACGAAAGACGTTGGGGTGCTCCAGGGTCAGGCAATCGATCGTTGCTGCGGGGGTTAGCAGGGCAATACCGGCGTGTCGATACAACGGCGCGGCAGCGACGGCTGCATCCGAAGAGAAATGACCGATGACCAGGTCGGCCTTCCAGTCGATCATTTGCCGGGCTACATCGGCCCCGCGAACGGCATCGGCAGCGTCGTCGAGAAAGTGCCACTGCACCCGCTCAAGCCCCGGCATGCAATTGCGCGCCACCGCCAGTGCCCTCATGAAGGTCCGTGCATGCGGCGTGTCGTCGGGGTCGAACAGAGCGCTGACCCCGACCCGCAAGCCCGGCAGGCGCGAGTCGACCGAGGACGTCATGACTGCACGCTCGCCAGCGCGAGGTCTTGTGCTGAAAAGCCCGGCATCGACCTGCCTGGCGACAATGCCGACCAGCCGGGGCAAGCGCGGTCCGTTCCGGCCAGATGCCTGCGCAGCTGTTCGACAGCAATGTGCGCCACGCCGGGCGCGAACTTGAAGCCCAGCCCGGACATGCCTGCGGCCAGATACACCGGGCTGCGCTCGGCGCAGAACCCCAGCATCGGCCGACCGTCGGCGCTGTAGCTGTCGAAACCGGGCAACACATCGAGCACCTGCGGCTTGCCGGCCGAGGCGCACAACTGGGCGACGCGCTTGCAGGCGTCCTCGCGATGCCGTGCATCGGGCTGCGCAAGATGCTCGGGCCACAGGCCGCTGTCACGCGCGCCACAGCCGGTCTGCACGATATGCCGAGTCAGCGGTATGCCGTAGCTCTGGGTAACCGCATCAATCACCGGCATTGACCAGTCGCCTTCGGTCAGCACCCGGGCAAGGGGAATCGAGCGTGCTTCCAGCCCCGGGTGCGACACCAGGTGCTGGCTCCAGGCACCGGCCGCGACCACCACGGCCCGGCAACGCAGCGTGGCGCTGCCCAGATCGATGTGCACAAGGTCGGGGGCCCGGCAGTCAATGGACTTGATCTCGCGATGCTCGAGCAGCAAGCCCTGCTGGCGTACTGACTGACACAGCGCAGCAACGGCCTGGCGCACATTGCCGACGCAGGCGCGCGGCTCGAACAGGTTGACCCGTTCCAGCGTCGGGCAATGCGGGTAGCGCCGGCCATCGAGCTCGTGACCTGACAGCAGGCGCATCGGGTAGCGTTCGCTGCCGTACTGGTCGATGGCGCGGTGCAGGTTATCCAGCTGGTCCGTAGCCGCCCGGTAAATCACCCCGGTACGCCGCAACGCACTGGCGTAAGTGGTCGCAAAAACGCCGTCGTCCATCAGGCTGATGGAATAGGCCGCCAGCTCCATCAGCAGCGGATCGCTGTCATACAGGCGAACCAGGCCGCCGGAATAGCCGCTTGCGCCCAGGCTGCCGGCTGCGCCCTTGTCGATCAACACGACCGACACACCGGCGCTGCACAGCTTCGCCGCGATACTGGCGCCGGTGATCCCGGCGCCAATGACCGCTATCTCATAATCGATGAGCATTGTCGTGAATCCGTTCAGATGGAGTATTCAGCGGCCGGGCCGTTCATGAGCGTGGCGTGGACGCGGGCTTCAGGCAGTCCGTACACGCTGATGATCTGCGCTGACGTGTCCGGAATCAGCGCCTTGCCAAGCACCGCGATGAAAGCTGCCAGATGGCTGATCGGGCGACCTTCGGCCAGACGCGCTCGGGTGATGGCGATCACGTCCAGTAGCACCTGGGCCATGCGTTTCATCGAAAACTGCGCAGGCTCCGAGGCTTTGCTCCATTGCACGCGCAATGCTTCCAGCAGTCCGGCGTCTGCCCCGCAGAGGCCGCTCCACCAGTGGTCGTCGCGGTTGCTGCCGGCCTCCAGCAAGGCCGGAAAAAACTCGCCGAACACCTCTGCCCGCCATGCCAGAAACTGCGCCTGGCGGAAATCACCCTCGCTTTCCTCAGGCGCGATACTCGCCAGATACAGGCGCGCACTGTCGGCGCAGGCTTCACGGGCCAGGTCGCCGACCCAGATCGCATGGTTGCGGCTGGTCGACAGGTTCAGGCCATCCAGCTTGAGAAACTGATTGGGCATGAAGCGCTGGCGGACCTTGATGTCGCGCAGCGCCGTCAGTTGCGCCGGATAGACGATGGCGTGGCTGAACACGCAGTCAAAGCCGAGAAAATGCACCAGCGTGCCCTGCCCTGACTGCCAGTACTGACGAAACAGCTCCGGACGCCCGACGCGGTCGGCATACTCCCGAAATGCCGCCATATAGCCCGCCAGCCCCATGAACCAGGTGTGCACCCGGCACGAGCCGTCGGCCTGCAGGTCGAGCCCGCCGTCGCCCGGGCGTGTGACGCCCCAGTCATGCAGGTGCTCCAGGCTGTCGCGCAACCAGCTGTCGAGCGGCTTGCGCCATGACTGGCCCAGCAGGCGGTCACGCAACTGCGGCTTGAACCCGGCCAGTTTCAGAAACGCGCGATGGACGTTTTTCCATTGAGAGGGCTGACCGCAGAGCTTGCAGCGCAAGTCCGTCATCAGCTCGGCGTCAGGGGCCTGGGCGCAGTTCTCGCACTGACTGGCGTCGGACTCGGCACCGCAGTAATTGCAGTTGCCCCGGGCAAACGCCTCGTAACCCCAGACATCGCAATCAGGGCAATACGGCTCGCTTGAATCCCGACATTCGATCGCGCCGGCATCACGCAACGTACCGAACACCTCACCCACCGCTTCGGCGAACCACGGGTTGTCGTGCGGGCGCATCCAGTTGTCGGGCTGTATGTTGATGGCCGCCAGCGAGGCCTCGATGCGGTCGGAATTGCGCCTGGCCAGCTCCACCGGGTCGACGCCCTGCTCCAGTCCTTTGCGCAGCATGTAGGACTGGTAGTCGTCGGAGTAGGACACCAGCACACACTCGTGGCCACGCTGACGCTGCACGCGGGTGAAGACATCAGCGGCCAGAAACGGCCCGGCGATATGGCCTATGTGCAAATCGCCGTTGGGGGTCGGTGGCGTGATGGTGACAATGAACTTACTCATCGAGGCACCCCGTGGTCTCGCTGTGCTGCGCCACGAACGCGTTGACGTAGTTCATGTCCCACCAGACCACATAAAAGTGGAAGTCCTCGGCAGAATCGTTGATGACGTAATGGTTGGTGTGTTTCGGAATGGCGGCGATATCGCCAACGGTGAAATCCATCTGCCGGTCACCGACAACCAGACGCGCACTGCCCTTAATGGCAATGAAGATTTCCTGATCGATCTGGGTATGTGCTTCGCTGCAGGTGCCCGGACGGACCACGCACCAGCCGCCAGCAAACGGCATCGGATAGCCTTCCCACGGCAGCAGGCGGCTGCCATCCAGACCGTACTCATGTACCAACGAGTCGAATCGGGTTTTACGGTGTATGTCGAACTTTTCCATGCTCAGTCCCGTACGTTTCAAGTGCGGCAAAGCATGGAATTGTTGCCAATTGTTGGCTATCCGATTGCCGGATAGCTCAGGGTCGAACTATCCAGTTTTTGGATGGCGATCCGCAGGCAGGCCCGCCGTCCTATTTTTTTTGACAATGACGGCTATCGATAACGCTGATAACTGAATCGGGGACGGCGGTGTTAACGTTGCCTGCGATGAACGAACATTTCTCCCGGCCCCGCGAATCCGCATCGCGATGCCGGTGAATCTCTGCTCTGCTTCATCACTCCTTTGGTTAGATCTTTTAAGCCACCCCGTTTACGCGAGGTGGCTTTTTTTTTGCTCAAAGATCAAACCCGTCCACAACGTTGCGCCGCTCGTTGTCACTGCGCATGTCGTAACTGGCGGTGGTCGAGATGTGCGTGTGATGCGCGAGCTTCTGGGCAATCGACAGATCGAACTCTTCGATCACCCGGGTGATGAACGAACGTCGAAAGTCGTGGGGCATGATGTTCACGCCCACCTGCCGTCCGCGCTGCTTGGCGATGAAGTAAATGGCGTGCTTGGTGATTCTGTCGCGGGTGATATGGCTGCCACGGCGGATCCGGTTGAACAGGAACGGGTCATCGCCCTGCCCCGGCTGGAGGCATGAGCGGCGCAACTCCAGCCAGTCGGTCAGCGCCTTGAAGGCCCATTCGGGGGCGTACTTGATCAGTTGCTTGTTGCCTTTGCCCAGCACCCGCAGGCTGCGCTCGGCGAAATCGATCTGGGAAAGGTCGAGGTTGACCGACTCGGACTTGCGCATCCCCGAGCCATACAGAATGGCAATGATCGCGGCATCGCGACGCCCTTGCGGTCTGGGGTCGGCAGCACAGGCTTCCATCAACTCACGAATCAGCGTGCGACGGATGTTGCGGCCCTTGACCAATCGCGTGCCGCTGACCGGTTTGATGGAGCGGATTTTCAGCAATTGATCGTGGCTGATCAGGTCGTGTCGCCAGGCTTCGTTCATCACCCCGCGAATGGCGTTCACATACAGCGAGGTGGTATTGGGCGCGTAGTCATCCTGACGCAGCGTTGCGACCAGCGCGGTAACGTGGCCAGGTTGCAGGGTATGCCAGGGAATATCATGAATATCGACGTCAGCCATGCCCAGCCGGTCTGCCGCATCCTGCAGAACGTAGGTCATGGTCAGGCGGCTTGAAGGTGCCAGGCGGTCGAGGTAGAGGCGCAGCGGCTTGTTGACGTCGGGCAGCGAAGGCTGGCTGACGATGCGTGCGTCCTTATCGGTGTGAGGGTCGTGCGGCATAGAAAGCGACGCCTTTTCTGGTGCAAGCGCGTGCCAACAGCCACGGCGCTTTTCATTCGTATTCAGGCGACCGACTTTAGCACGAGGGCTCTGGTGCGACACCTGCGCTGCAGCACACCACCTTTACCGTCAGGCAACGCGCGGTAACATCCTGCTGCTTGAACGACGCGTCGCCTGGGATAGCCTTGGCCGTCCTTTCCGCCATCGAAGGCCGGCACGCACCTTGATTCCTTCCTCTGCCAGCAAAACAACTGGCCGTCGTGAAGCGGCGGCCAGTTTCTGGTTGCTGACCCACCAGCTCAGTCAGCGCAGCGAAGCCGAACGCCTGACGAACATTCAGGCGGGCTTTGCGCCGCGCTGGATCCGAGCAGTGCGGGAAGCGCTGACACTTGGCCCTCGGCAAATGGAAGCGCTGTTCAACGCATCGATTTCAACCCTCGAACGGCGTCAGCGCCAACAGCAGTCACTGGACCTGGTGGCCTCCGAACGCCTGGACCGTGTGGCAATGATTGCCAGCCACGCCCTGCAGGTGTTTGCAACGCCCGAGCGTGCCGGCCAATGGCTGATTGCCCGCAACACCTCATTCGGCGGTCGCACGCCGTTGCAATTATGCGAAACCGGGCTCGGCACGACGCAAGTGCATCGCGCACTGGTCGCACTCGAGTGTGCCAGTGCCGACGCGCCGTGATTCACTCAGCGTGCAGTATCCACCACGATCCGCCCACGAACATGACCTCCGATCAATTGCGGCGCGAGGTCGATCACCTCGCTCAAGCCGACTTCACGGCTGATCAGCGGCAACAATGACATGTCCAGGTCGCTCGCCAGCCTCGACCAGGCTTCCAGCCGATCCGCGCGCGGGCGGGTCACGCTGTCGATACCCGCCAACGTGACACCGCGCAGAATGAACGGCGCAACCGACCCCGGAAACTCCATGCCCTGCGCCAGACCACAGGCCGCCACCACACCGCGATAACGAATACCGGCGCACACGTTGGCCAATGTATGGCTGCCGACAGAGTCGACTGCCGCCGCCCATTGCTCCTTGGCCAGCGGTCGCCCAGGCTGCGAGAGGGTTTGCCGGTCAATGATCTGTGCCGCGCCGAGTTGCTGCAGGTAGTCGCTTTCCGAGGCCCGCCCGGTGGATGCAATGACCCGATAGCCGAGTCTGGCCAGGATGGCGATGGCAAAGCTGCCGACCCCACCATTGGCGCCGGTGACCAGCACATCGCCATGGCCAGGCGTCAAACCGTGCTTTTCCAATGCCAGGACACTGAGCATCGCGGTGTAGCCCGCCGTGCCGATGGCCATTGCCTGTGCTGGCGTGAAGGCCTGCGGCAGAGGAATGAGCCACTCGCTCTTGAGCCGGGCCTTTTGCGCCAGCCCGCCCCAATGCCCTTCGCCGACGCCCCAGCCATTGAGCAGAACCTTGTCCCAGACCTTGAACTCAGGTGTATCGCTGGCCTCGACCGTACCGGCCAGGTCAATACCCGGCACCATCGGGAAGCTGCGCACGATCGGGCTCTGACCGGTGATCGCCAGCGCGTCCTTATAGTTGAGCGTGCTGTGCGACACGTCGATCGTCACGTCGCCCGAGGGCAGCCGCGCTTCGTCGATGTCGGTCAGATTGACGTGGTATCCCGCCTCATCCTTGTCGATCAAGATGCCCTTGAACATATGCGCCTCCAATTTAGACTGATCGTCTTTAAATAACTCTGACAAGAAATCATTGCGGCAAACCGCGAAGGTAGCCGGCAATGAACGTGTTCAATGGTGTAGCGCTTTTAACCAGTCGGGCACGCAGCACTGCGCCTTCCCAGCCGATCCAGAAAAACGCGGCCAGCTCATCGCAATCAGCGTCTGCGGCCAATTCGCCCATTGACTGCGCAGCCCTAAGACAACCCGCCAGTTTCGACTGCCAGTCCAGCAGCGTCTGTTCCAGTACCTCTCGAAATCCGTCCGGTAACAGACTGATTTCCTGGCCCAAATTGCCGACCATGCAACCGCGTCGATAGTCGTGTCGCGCCATACCGCCCTTGGCGCTCTGCACAAAGCCGACCAGTCGTTCCAGTGGCGAAAGCGCTTCATCCAGCAGCCAGTGGTCCAGCCGCTGCGCGAAATAGCGCGCGTACTCATCCAGCACCGCCCGGCCAAACGCTTCCTTGCTGGGGAAGTAGTGATAGAACGACCCTTTGGGAATGCCGACTTCCTTGAGGATGTAATCCAGCCCTGTTGCCGAAAAACTCTGTTCGGTGAGCACTTCCAGACCGCGACGCAGCAGCGCCTCGCGGGTTTCGAGGTTATCGCGATCAACCTTTGGCGGCCGGCCGGGACGCCGGGGCCTGGCGAGTGAGGGAGTGGGTAGCGGGATCGTTGGCTGAGTCATTCCGGAATAGTAGACCGATCGTTTTTTATGTCAACCAAGCGACCCTCCCGGCTTGTCGACGCTCGACGTGGCGTTTGCCATTCACGCCATTCTCGCGCTCAATGAGCGTCTGCCGAATGCCTTCAGGGGAACCACATGAGCCAATGGCCAGATAGCCGCATCACTGAACTGTTCGCCATCGAACTGCCGCTGTTGCAAGCTCCCATGGCGGGCGCCAGCGGATCGCAGATGGCCATTGCTGTGGCTCAGGCTGGCGGCTTGGGGGCATTGCCCTGCGCCATGCTCACCCCTGAGAAAATTGACCAGGAAGTCGCGACTTTCAGGCAACAGACCGGCAACGCCCCGCTGAACCTGAATTTCTTCTGCCATCAGCCTCCGGCCCACGATGCCGAGCGCGCCGAACGCTGGAAGCAGTCGCTCAAGCCCTATTACGAGGAATTGGGTGCCGATTTCGATGCGCCAACACCGGTCTCTAACCGCGCGCCCTTCGACAGCGGCAGCTGCGCATTGATCGAGCGCTTGAGGCCGGAAGTGGTGAGTTTCCATTTCGGCCTTCCGCAGCCATCGTTACTGGATCGGGTCCGGGCGACGGGTGCAAAGATCATCTCTTCAGCCACTACGGTCGAGGAAGCTATCTGGCTGGAGCAACACGGCTGCGATGCGGTGATTGCCATGGGCTATGAAGCCGGAGGTCATCGGGGGCTGTTCCTTAGCGATCACCTGCACACCCAGGTCGGCACCTTTGCATTGGTCCCGCAAATCGCTGACGCGACAAGCATCCCGGTCATCGCCGCAGGTGGTATCGCGGACGGTCGCGGTGTAGCGGCGGCATTTGTCCTGGGCGCTTCGGCGGTACAGATCGGAACCGCATATCTGTTCTGCCCGGAAGCCAGCGTCAGCGCCCTGCATCGCCAGGCGCTGCACGATGCCTCGGGCAGCCAGACCGCGCTGACCAACCTCTTCACCGGGCGTCCGGCGCGAGGCATCGTCAACCGGCTCATGCGCGAAGCCGGCCCCATCAACCCGCTCGCCCCGGCGTTTCCGCTGGCAGGCGGTGCCTTGATGCCGCTGCGCGCGCAGGCGGAAAAACTGGGCAGCAGTGACTTCGTGAACCTCTGGGCAGGCCAGGCAGTCGGCATCAAACATCGGCTGGGAGCCACCGAACTGACGCGGCAACTGGCTGAAAATGCGCTGAAAATTCTGTCTCCGCGATAAAACAGTGCTTTCAGAACAACAGGCTGACGCTATATATTTATCTATATAGCGAAACGCCCTTACCCCGATGGCGTGCGTTTTCATCATCAAGGAGCTGTTTCATGCGAACGACCACGCTACGCGCCATTCTCAAGTTCTCCGTGCTGGCCTTTACCGCCTCTGGCGCAGCCCATGCGTCTGCCGACGAAGTGCAAGTCGCCGTGGCGGCCAATTTCACCGCGCCGATCAAGGCGATCGCCACTGACTTCGAGAAGGACACCGGCCACAAACTCGTCGCCGCGTTTGGCGCTACCGGTCAGATCTATACGCAGATCAAGAATGGCGCGCCGTTTGAGGTCTTCCTCTCGGCTGACGACACCACGCCGGCAAAACTCGAGCAGGAAGGCGAGACCGTCAAGGGTTCGCGCTTCACCTACGCGGTCGGAACACTGGCGTTGTGGTCGGCCAAGGATGGTTATGTCGACAGCAAGGGCCAAGTGCTCAAGGCCAATCAGTATCAACACTTGTCCATCGCCAACCCCAAAACCGCCCCCTACGGTCTGGCAGCGACTCAGGTACTGAGCAAAATGGGCCTGACCGAAGCCACCAAAGCCAAGATCGTCGAAGGTCAGAGTATTACCCAGGCCTACCAGTTCGTCTCCACCGGCAATGCCGAGCTGGGTTTCGTGGCCCTGTCGCAGGTCTACAAGGATGGCAAGCTGACCAGCGGCTCGGCCTGGATCGTACCGGATGACCTACATGACCCGATCAAGCAGGACGCGGTCATCCTCAACAAAGGCAAGGACAGCGCCGCTGCCAAGGCGCTGGTCGAGTACCTCAAAGGTCCGAAAGCCGCCGAGATCATCAAGTCCTTCGGATATCAGCTGTAAATGCCGCTGGGGAGTGCCGACCTCGCGGCGATCTGGCTGACGCTGAAACTCGCGTCGCTGACCACCGTCATCCTGCTGATCATCGGCACGCCCATCGCGCTGTGGCTGGCGCGCACTGATTCATGGCTGAAGGGGCCGATTGGCGCAGTGGTCGCCCTGCCCCTGGTGCTGCCGCCAACCGTTATCGGTTTTTACCTGTTGCTGCTGCTCGGCCCCAACGGCGCGGTGGGTCAGCTCACACAAAGCCTGGGGCTGGGTACGCTGACTTTCAGCTTTGCCGGGCTGGTGATCGGCTCGGTTCTGTATTCGATGCCTTTTGTCGTGCAGCCGCTGCAGAACGCGTTCGCAGCGATCGGCACCCGCCCTCTGGAGGTCGCGGCCACCTTGCGGGCGGGGCCTTGGGACACCTTTTTTCACGTGATTCTGCCTCTGGCCAAGCCGGGGTTTATCACCGCGGCCATCCTGGGGTTCGCGCACACGGTCGGCGAGTTCGGTGTGGTCCTGATGATCGGCGGCAATATTCCCGAGAAAACCCGTGTGGTGTCGGTGCAGATTTTCGATCACGTCGAATCCATGGAGTACCTGCAAGCGCACTGGCTGGCCGGCGCGATGCTGGTCTTTTCCTTTCTGGTGCTGTTGGCGTTGTATTCCAGCGGAAAATCCAGAACGGGATGGAGCTAAGCCATGGCGTCACCGATAGAAGTCCGCCTGCAAATGGCCTACCCGGATTTCACCGTCCGTACCGACCTGAGCCTCCCGGGGTCGGGCATTACCGCGCTGTTCGGGCCTTCCGGCTCGGGCAAGACGACCTGCCTGCGCTGCATCGCCGGCCTGGAAAAAGCCGATCAGGGCTTCATCCGCGTTCACGATGAAGTCTGGCAGGACACCGAAAAAGGTATTTTCCTGGCTCCGCACAAGCGGGCGATCGGCTACGTGTTTCAGGAAGCCAGCCTGTTCGCGCATCTGTCAGTGCGGGACAACCTGGAGTTCGGGATGAAACGTATCCCGCGCCAGCAGCGCCGCATTCAACTGCCGCAGGCCAGCGAACTGCTCGGCATCGATCACCTTCTGCAGCGCAACCCTGACAAGCTGTCCGGTGGAGAGCGCCAGCGCGTGGGCATCGCCCGCGCCCTGCTGACCAGCCCGCGGCTGATGCTGCTCGATGAGCCGCTAGCGGCGCTGGACACCCGGCGCAAAAGTGAAATCCTGCCGTACCTGGAGCGCCTGCACCGGGAACTGGACATCCCCATGCTGTACGTCAGCCATGCTCAGGATGAAGTCGCACGCCTGGCGGACCACCTGGTGCTGCTCGACGCAGGCAACGTGCTGGCCAGCGGTCCGATCCAAGAAACCCTGGCGCGGCTGGACCTTCCGCTGGCGATGGGCAGTGATGCGGGGGTGGTCATCGAAGGCACGGTCAGCACCTATGATCAGCATTACCAATTGCTCACCGTGACCCTGCCCGACAGCAAGCTGAGCATGCGCGTCGCTCACGCGCAGATGCAGGTCGGCACTCTGCTGCGCATCAAGGTCCAGGCCCGTGACGTCAGCCTCAACCTGCAACCCGATTACCAGAGCAGCATCCTCAACCGCTTGCCGGTCACGGTGATAGAAGAAGCGCTGGCCGACAATTCGGCACACGTGCTGGTCAAGCTGGACGCTGGCGGCACGCCGTTGCTCGCGCGCATCACTCGCTATTCCAGCGACCAACTGAACCTGCACAGAGGTCAGTCGCTCTGGGCGCAGATCAAGGCAGTCGCGGTGCTGGCCTGACGTTTCGAAAAAAAACGCCACGCAGCAAATAAACGGCACCACCGTAAAAGGCCGAGGTCAGTGTTTTTAACTGCCTTTGGAACTTAGCCATGCCTGACTCGACTGCCATCAGCC